>Ga0105340_1000037_pt1 | contig 61386 bp, 96 predicted proteins | sample EasRivMeERMLT700_FD_89676 | JGI IMG/M metagenome (GOLD analysis project Ga0105340, IMG submission 89676) | Soil microbial communities from meander-bound floodplain in the East River, Colorado, USA - East River MetaG ERMLT700 | ecosystem: Environmental > Terrestrial > Soil > Floodplain | place...
TGGGAGTTCCCTGGTAAGCTGATCACAGAGCGACGCCCTAACGAGCCACAGGAAGTACAGGATTATCGTAAGACAATCTTTATACCTAAAACGCAACCCGTCTTTGGCAAGGTATTATTAAGCCTCAGTAAGATCCGTCGCAGTAGCGACTGGGCAATACTTCATAATGAGGACAAGGATAAGACTACATTAATCAGGGAAGGTGAGACACTACCGGAATATACTGAAGAGAACTTCCCTGATTTTACCTCTATGACAAACTGGGTCTTCCAGGTCTTGCTTAAGAAGTACGCTGAAGACCCTAACGGCGTTGTTTTTGTTTTCCCTTTAGAAACAATTGTCGACCCCGAGAATTACCTTCGCCCTTATCCGGCAGTTTTCGATAGTTGTGATACGTTAGACTATGTTCCAGAAGATTATGCTGTACTGAGAAACCCATTAGGTAGTAAATATCTTGCTAACGGCAGGACAGAGAAAGGGGAGAGCTTTTTTATAGTGACTACAGAGAAGATCACGAAATACGATCAGGTAAACAGTAAAGGTGATTTAGCTATCAAGCTAGACTGGCCACACGGTCTTGGTGAGCTGCCTGTTTTCCGTATAGGCGCTCAAGTAGGTAAGGCAGAGGGTAATGTGTACTTGCATTATAGCCGGTTAGCTCCTATGCTGCCAGAGCTGGACGAAGCTATAAGGGAATACTCAGATTTGCAGGCTGCAAAGGTTCTGCATATCTACCCAGAGCGTTATGAATACACAAATAGTGAATGTGCTGACTGTAAGGGGTTGGGAATGCGTAGAGTTCCGACAACTAATCCGATAGATGGAGAGCCTACGGAAGTTTGTAACGTAACCTGTACTACTTGTCAGGGGCATGGCTATACTGTCGCTGGTCCGTATAGTAAGATACTCCTTAAGCCTAACGGCAGCCTGAGCGCTGACGCCGGTAAGTACCCGCCGCCTCCAGGATATATCGACAAGGATACAGATATTGTGAGGATTCAGGAGGAAGGTGTTGCAGCCCATATTTACAGTGCCCTAAGTAGCCTGAATTTCCAGTTTCTTGACCAGGTGCCACTTAACGAAAGTGGTAAGGCGAAGGAGGTAGATAAAGATGAGCTGAATAATACCGTCCACGCAATAGCCGAGGATATCGTACGGGTTATGGATCACGTATATAGGCTTATCGCCCTGTATCGTTATAAGACGCTCTACAGCCTTCAGGATATAGAGGATAATATCATACCAATGATAAATGTTCCGGAAAAATACGATATGCTAAGCTCTGCACACCTGCTTACAGAGCTTGACAGCGCAAAAGGTTTGAACCCTGTAATTAAAAACGCTCTAGAGATAGAATATGCTGGCAAGAAGTTTAATACAAACCCTGCAGTTAAGGAACGGTTGACCTTGGTTTTTGAGCTTGATCCACTGCCTAATATTACTGAAGATGAGAAGATGACCAGATTGAGCAATAAGGGTATTACTCTGGAGACGTATATTATCAGTAGTAATATTCAGGAATTTGTACAGCAGGCTATCGAGGAAGATCCGACTTTTATTGATAAGCCTATTTCAGAACAAAAAAAGAAGATGAGAGAATACGCTAAGGCACAGATAACGGCGCAAGACGAGGCTGCAGCTATCGTCCGTAATGTAGTAGCTGATACCGGTCTTGGGCCGAATGGTGAGCCTCTGGAAGAACAGGGCAATAAAACTAACGGGGTAGAAAAAGCTGAGGTTATCTAATGCCAAGTTTTGATGATATACTCGATAAAATTAATAGCGCGGTTATCTCCTTTCAGCGCTCTATACCATCTACTCAAAAGGGTATGTATGACGCTATGCAGGAGGAACTACAGAAACTGCAGGTAGATAACGGTAAACTAAAGGTAAACGCTAAGAATATCAGCACGATAGCGAATATTAAGAATAAGATGCTGAAGATTATACTCACGCCAGAGTATAAAGCTGATGTAAAAGAGTTTGCGAAGTCATTTAACGAGGTCACTGCCTTACAAAATCAATATTGGAAATCGGTAGAGGGAGCATATAAACCGCCAAAGTTATTAGACGCGATTAAAAAATCTACTGTTGAGGACGTAGTCGGTAAGCTGACTGATGCAGGTATAGGAGTTAATATCGTGGATAAGCTCACCGATGTATTACGAACAAATATTACTGGTGGTGGAAGTTATGCTGATTTAGCTGAGCAGATGAGACAGCAGCTGGTAACTACCCAAGAAGGTGCTGGAGGATTAGAGAAGTATGCTAAACAGATCACTAACGATAGCCTGAATCAATATAACGCCCAATATACGCAGGTTGTTAGTAACGATCTCGGATATGAGTGGTTTAAATACGACAACACAGATATAGAAACTACCAGACCATTCTGTGACGCTATGACTGATATTAAATACTTTCATGTGAGTGAGATACCAGCAATTCTGAGAGCTGAAGGATTGACGTATGTGAATAAGAAAGGAGAGAGAGTGCCGGTACCTATTTACAGTAAGACAGGGCTACCAAACGGGATGATTCCTGGTACGGATCCATCAAACTTTTTTGTCAGGAGGGGAGGATATAATTGCGGGCACCAGATTAGACCAGTAAACGGGAGTATTGTGCCGGAAGATATAAAGATGAAGGTATCTGCAACACCTGCGTATGTAAGGTGGACAGCTCAGCAGAGAGTAGAGAAAGCTGAAGCGCCACTGCCTAAAGAAACTACTACTATTAAAAGTCAGGTGCGTAAGGATATTGAATTTGGAAGTAGAAAGGCATTAAAAGAAATGCAGGATACTGGTATTGCTACACCAACAGAAGTTTTTGATTATTTACCTACTCCGCAAAGTGGAGCAGCACCTATAGAAATAATTTTCGATAGAAGTAGTACAGGGCCGTCACACTTTAGTATACCTGATAGGACTGTTAATATACATAGTTATAATAAAGAAAAGAGTCCATATTGGAAGGAGAAAATATTAATACATGAGGTGGGTCATGCTATCCATATTGAAAATAAGATAATTACAGGTACAGAAACTTCAGCAAATCCTCGTAATGCACAGTTTGTTCAGATGCGGGATAAACTACGGGCGAGATTAGCTACACCACGACTTAGCCGGCAGATAGAAGAAGCCTTGGAAGAAATACGATATAAGTTAAAGGATACAGATTATGATGAGCATCAAAAGTTGGTTACGGTGGCAGATACTTTAGCTGCCTTAACTGATGGGCTATATGGTTGGGGGCATTCGCAGCAATACTTTAAACAGGCTAGAAACTTCGGCTCAGACGCAGAGCTGTTTGCCCACGGGATGGAATTAGTTTTTATGAAAAGCAATAACAAATACTTTGATGTTCACCCAGAGATGCGGAAGATAGCTGATGAGCTAAAAGAAGGAATTTCAGAAATCCTCAAAACGGTAAAGCAAAAGCCCTGATAGAGGTGGAGACTTAGGGTCAGGTATCCATACTAACTTTTTATTATTTTCTAATGCTTGCTTAACAAGATCGTGTATAAAGGTTGTGCTATACTGGCCAGCACCTTCGTATAGCTCTTTTAGAGTTTGCCCAGTCTTTTCAAGATAGCTATTTACATCATTATTAGCCATAATTTAGTATTAAAAATTAACTTATAAAGTTATAGTTATTTTTTGTTAAAGTAAAAAATTTATTTTTAGCCCAATAATAGCTGCGGGTTAGGTAGCTCTGCCCATCCTACTACCTTGCAAAACTTTCCTTCATATTCTAATACCTCAAATGCTCCTGATCTGAAGTTAGCAAAGCCCCAATCATAGCCAATAAACTGATCATCTTTTGAGAGTTTGAAAAGCGCCATCTTCAGCCCGTCAGAAGCAGGTAGGTCAGTAGAAGGGTGGAATTGGAATAGTATTGGCTTTGTCATAGTACTTTACTTTCTTACTCTTTCGTTAAATTTTAATTTACCATCACTAAAGGCTTTAAGAGCTATTGAATCAGACTTAAAACAATCTGTTGTAAACCCACCAGGGTATTTTTGGAAGTACCAGCCTTTACCAGTTTCTTGCTCATCATACTCTGAGTAGTTAAGGTCAATATCCTTAGTTACCTGCCAGATATTTTCCATTAATAGTCTTAAATTTTTAGTAGTCATATAAAAGGTTTTATTATACAAAGATAGTATAATTATTTATATTAACCTAATTTATTTTCATAATCTTACAGTTAATTTAGTATATCCGTTTACATCTTCAGTCTTCAATATCGCGTATTTGCATTTCCCTAACCCGTCATTTTTTGATCTTGGTTCCTTAGCCAGTTTCATCTTTTCCCAATCTACGCCACCAGGAAATGAAGGTGGGTGATAAAGCGAGTGATACCAACCGTCCCTGTACGTTATTTTAAGCCCCTTAGAGAGCACATTAAAATACATCTCATTATCCTCTCCACCGTAGCCCCAGAAGTTATTAGAGTACCCGTTGCACTCTATAAAGTCATGATTGTTGAATAGTGTTACCCCGCCAAAGTATTCAGGGAACGGCATACGGTATTTGAACTGCTGTACCTTAGTAGCAAGTTGGGTTGGATTAGGGCAGTAGCTATAATCGCCCCTATCACAAAGCATATCTACATCATGGGCGGCGAAATAGTCAAACTTATCGTAAAATTCTAAGAAGCCAATATTTAATAACATAGCACGGTTAAAAGGCTTACCGTTTTCCTGTTCGATCACGTAGAAACTAGCAGCCTTGAATCTGCGCCGGTAGTGAGGCATAAACTCTCCTAAGTGGGCTGCCCTATCTCTGTACGGTATGATAAAAGCTAGTTTCATTCGTTCTTTAATCCTTTCTTTTTCTTTTCATGCGGCTTCCATATTTCCTTAATTTCTTCTTCGTATTGAGCTAGCCTTTTTAAATCTAGGACATACTGAAGCTGTGCTGTATTATTTGTAGGAAATAGTACATCTAATTTTTTAGTAAACTCTATTAGGTTAATATCATCTCTTTTTTTTATTGTCATAGGATACTTCATTATTTCATTGCCTGCATAATCAATCATTCCAGCCTTAACTGTTACTCCCCAAGAGCCATTATTTCTACCGCCACTGTATCTAAAAACCTTTATTGTAGATCCGTAATTGAACGCTACCGGTGATTTAATTATTTCACCAAGTTTATAAGGTAATAAGCCAAATTTCATAATAGCATATTCGACTTGATTCATACATCAGAATTTAATATAAAATGCATCCCCCCATCCAAAGTTTGTCATACTTGTTTCTTTTCTCTCGAAGCCTCTTTTGTATAGAAAAGTATCTATTTCACCTATCAGCGGTATTCCCTTGTAAAGTTCTTTTTCATTTACCTCCAGATATATCCATTTGAACTTCTTAATCAGGTTGCCCATACCTTCCATTACTAATAGCTCTGCACCCTGCACGTCTATATTCAAAAAATCGTATTCATTCATCTTTAGTTCTAATGGGTTATCGTTAGCTAGTAACTCCCTGATTAATGTATCAAAGCGTTTTGTCTTAAGGGTAATATCGTGGGTGAACTTTACTGTCGGGTGCTCTTTTGTGTGGGTGCCAAACTCGAACATACTGGAGCTTTGCCCGTCATTGCTTGCGATGTGAAAAGTAACCTCTTTGCCGTCTACATTACTCAGGAGGGTATTAGAAATAGTACACTGTAAAAAGTTCTTTTTACTAAGGTGCTGCTGGAGCTTCTTAAATACCTCAGGGATAGCCTCTACCCAAAAGCTGCTGTGGATATTCTCTTTAAGGTAGTCGTCTGCCTCCTGTCCTGTATTAGCACCGATGTGGACTACTCCTTTAGGGTGAAATTTATATTTTCTGATCAGGTCTTTTAGGGGTATAAGCATATTAATTATTTGAATCCAAGTTCTTTTAATTTATCCCAAAAAGTTATTGGTATAATCGGCTTATTTAGTTCTATAACTAAAGCATCTTCTGCCTCTTTTATACAACGCATTGCTGCTTCATTATTGCCAGTTGTTTTAATATAAGCACAACTCCCGTTATCAGTAGTAGCTGTAATGCGGTATCTTGTATTAAAGTCTTTACCGTCTTCTATAACTGAGACAGTACCGTATCTAGCATTAGATTTTACTACCTTTTCCATTATTGAGTTTTTAAGAAATAAAAGCCAGCGTCTTCATTTTTGTCTTCAGGAATTAGATGTACTTCAAACCTACCCCTGCAGAAATCTTCTACAGCCTGTTTAACGCCGTATTCAGGCGCTAAGAAGTCATGGCCAGCTAATACTCCACCAACTTTTAACTTCGGGAACCAGGCTACAAGATCCGTCCACACACCGTTGTAAGAATGGTCGCCGTCAAGATAGACGAGCGAGAGCGAATTGTCAGGAACAAGAAAAGCCATATCTTCTGAAAACCCCTGTAGGAAAATAGCCCTATCGCCAAACGGTTTTGTTTGTAGTCTTGCCTTGTGGTAGTTGTCATCGTGCCATCTTTGCGGGTTACTGGCATCGCCTTTAGCTTTTTTCATCTGATTCCAGATATCTACCATATACAGTCGTGGTATTCCTTCCCTTAAAAGGTCGGCTGAGAAGTTGCCTTCAGCTACGCCGACCTCGACCCCGTCACCAAGCATATTTAGCGATATTAAAAATTCAGGTAGTTGTCTACGGTATTTGAGTTCCATATTCTTTTTTTAGTGCCCAAAAAGTTACATTATCGAGTTCTGTATTGTGCGTTTCTTTTAGTTCGTCAATAGCTTTTAAGGTAGCTGCTTTTACCTCGTCATAAGCTAATCCTCCAGTAAGGGCATACCAGTGTACTTCCATAGTGATATAGTCCATCTGGCTAATTGCTTCCATACTGCTCTTATCGCCGTAGATGACATTTTCTCCTCCTTCTATATCACATTTCCAGATAGCTTTCATTCCTGGTTTCCAGAATTGGTAAATAATAGTATCAGGCATTACACATTCAATCATAGTATCTTCTATACCTAGTGACATATCAGCTGCGTTTCTCATCATATCGTTTTCAAAGCCTAAGCCAGAAGATACATACGATTCTCCAGAGCCGTTAACAGCACCTAAGTTGTGCCACATCTTACCCCTGCCGATAGCTTTTTCTATCAGGATATTATTATGGTCGTTAGTGAAGTGTTTAAAAAGAGCCACATTTGCTGGGTGTGGCTCAACAGATACAATCAACGCGTCAGGAAAAAGAGTACGAGCATAACGAGTAAACACCCCGATATTAGCACCGAAGTCGAAAATAATATCTGGTTTAAAAGGTATCTTCTTAAGTCGGTAAATGTCATAGGTAACTACTTCGCCGTATAAGCCGTTGTAACCACCGTTTAAAGTTTCTTCTAATTTCATAATTCTTTAAAGTTTTTATAGAAATCTGTCCATGTTCTGACATATAATTGTCGGCTATTATCGTTAAATCTATCATCCGCCCTGAAGTAAATAATACCGTCAACAAATTTACCCATATGCTTAACCCTGCACGATTGTAAGGTTAAATATTTCTCTCCTTTATATTCGTAAGGTCGCAATGATGCAGGAATTTCCATAGCTCATTTTTTCTTAATTGAAAAGATATATACTATAAGTAGTAATGCAATTAATATAAGTAATGGATGATCTAATCTCATTTCTTTACAGTCTTTACGTCTTTAATAAAAATAAACGTATTACCTCCCTTGATTAGTTCCTTATGATAGTAATAATGTATACGAAAACACCGGTAAGAAACTGGCCCCTCTTCATGCGTTTCAACCCAAAATATTGTAACATACTTTTGCAGCTGTATTAATAGTTCATTTACTTCTGTATTTGAGAGAATAGCCTGTGTTTTATACCACTTGAATCTCATTTGTTGCGAGCCTCGGCCCAGTTGAACGTTAGCGGATTAAATTCCTCCATGTGCTTTGCCCACCAATACGGACCAGTTGACTTAGCAAAATGGCTAAAATAGGTAAAGGCTTTCTTTCCGTTTCTATCAGGCTTGCCGATATCACTAGGGTTATCCATCTGCTTGATACAGCCAGGAACAAAGGCAAAGGTAGATAACTGCGGCTGCAGCTTAATCATTGCCCAATCTATACCCATACTTTCATGCACAATAGAATCTAATAGAGATAAGACTAACGCAATAGAATTATAGTTTACAATATAGGCGTAAGTACAGAATGCGCCGTAAGTTCTAATCATTCTTGGGTCGTCTGTTAGCTGGGCATCGCGCCTCATCTTTGTATCCGGCAGGTCAGGGTTTTTCTCTTTATGCCAGTGTGGAGGATTTACGTGGAAAGTACCTCCTAACCAGATAATATCCCAATCGTGAGTTTTGGTAAAAGCGTCTATATATTGTAATCTCTTTTGAAAGTCATTACAAAACACCAAATCATCCTCCATAACGAAAGCGTTTTGCTCATGTAGTAAAGCCATTTCCATAACTTTTACCTGAGAGTAGTGGCAACCGATAGCTCCGGGCGTTCTGGCTCGCATTACAGCTACTTTAGATTCATCACCTGTATATTCCTTTGGTAACATACCGCGTATCCTTACAGCCTCTACGCCAGCCTTAGCGAGTTCCTTTTCCATGTGTAGTTTTCTATCTAAACGGTGGTCAAGATTTATATAAGCCGCAAAGAGGTTTTCAATCATAATATGTGCGCAAACGGCCCTTTTATTATTTTCCAGATATCGTATCCTTTTTCTGTAGATATTATACGTAAATTCCCATGTAAATTTTGAAATGGTATTAGCTCGTCAATAGCTTGTTTTACTCCAGGATTTTCAGCACTGTTATAATCATGTCCAGCTAGTATTCCACCATCTTTTACCTTACGTATCCACAAGCGTATTTCTGCCTTTGTAAGCTCATAGGTATGCCCTGAATCTATAAAGACAAGATCGAAATAGTTATCAGGGAACTTAAGGCTGGCATTAAGGCTATCGTACGGCATTATATCTATATTCCATGCACACCCACTTTCGGATACATTGTGGATAATTGTGTTTAGCTGCTCGACCTGCCCGTATGCTAAGTTATCAATCATCCGCAGCCTGTATTCTTTCCCCAAGTCTCTTAGTCGCTCAGCTAAGAAGATAGCACTGGCACCATCCGCCACACCAACCTCAGCTATATTACAAGGGTTAGGAAGTGTCGCTGCCATATCGTTATAGAACTGCATGAAGTCGAACATTGTGTGGGGGATGGTTTGCCAGAAATCTGTCATATATAGATCGAGGGGTTATTTATATTCATATTCTATAACTTGTATGTAATTATGATTTAAGTCGTGTTGTATTTGCCATTCTTCTAATACTCCAAAGTGTAGTCTCTTTTCACATCTAAATAATCCATCCTCTCCTTTCTCCCATATTACTCCTTTTGCTGGACACTCTTTTATAACCAATATTTTCTTTATATTTTTATCCATGATTCCGGAATAATATCTGAAGTATCTAAATTGTTATGACCTGGAACAAACCATAGCTTTGGAGTAATTACAATTTTATTAGGATTACAGTTTAACCACGCTCCCCACCACGCAAAAGTTGATGATGAGTTAATATGTCCACCAGCACATTCACTAATTCCAACTAAATCTTCGATCTCATTACCACCTGTTCTAATAATAAAGTATGCGTTAAATTTTTTCTCTTTAAAATATTCAATACACCAATCCGTATCATCACTAAATACGTAAAATGTATTAAACCCCTTTTCAACAAAATATTCGATTGCTTTTTCATAATAGCTATCTGGTATAATTGGGTGCTTATGAGGGTACTTCAGATAATCGCCTCTACGTACATGGATAGATACGTTATTATGAGGGTTCCACTGAAAGCCAAAAGCCGCAAGTAGTTCCTCTCGGCACCAGTTAAAATACTTCTCAGATTGGAAGTACCCTTCAAGGCAAATATTCTTACGATGCCAACTTTCATTAAAAGGTATAGATACAAAACTATGCTTATGCTCGTTAATATAAATAGTGCTTTGGTTAATAGGAAACGGCTTAGCTAGGTGCTGTAAGTATAGAGGGTTCCAGTATGGATCGTTAGTTTTATGAGGTACTGTAAATTCTAGCTTATGCTTATGAGCATATGCCCAGGCAGCAGCAGCCTCGAAAAGAAAGTTCCCTAGCCGCCCCATATTTTTGAACGTTACCATACCTTTGGAAATTCGATATTCATTATTTTAGCACCATCCTTACTAATCGAACCAGCAAAGACTTTACTAGCTGCTTTAATATTTTTCAAGACAGCAGATTTACTGTTTAGTATCTCACTTGTATTAATAACCTTTCCGTTATTCCCGATAGCTCTTACTACCCAACGTTTAAAGGTTCTACCGTTGATCTTTTTAATACTGGGTTTGACTTGTATTTTCATTATTAAATGGTTTATAAGTTCCTTTTAGGGCTTGGGCATCTACTAAGTCTTTAAATCTTTCTTGTAATGATTCCTTAATAGATGACCCCTGTAAGTGTTGAGCGATCCAATCGTAAGTTTCTCCTAATCCTTTAATAAGATTGAACTTTGGTTCCCAGTGAAACCAGTTTCGTATAGTTTTATTATCACTACTTCTACCACGTACACCTAAATTGTTACTAGAGATATTATTAATTCTTAATTTTTTACCGCTTAATCCAATAGCAATTTCTGCTAGATGATTAATACTAACCATTTCTTCGCTACCGATATTCATAATAGGTGGCGGTATTTGCCAATCTCCTTCAATATCATACATTAATTTTCTTACTGCCTCAATACAGTCATCTATATATAAAAAACTTCGTGTCTGCTTTCCATCACCCCATACTTCTACAAATCCACCGTCAATAGCCTCTGCTGCCTTTCTACACATAGCTGCAGGCGCTTTTTCTCTCCCTCCTTGATATGTCCCTTCTGGACCGTAAATATTGTGAAACCGGGCTATCCTTACGTCAAGATTATAGTTTCTCCTGTAAGCATCGTATAATTGTTCTGCCGCTATTTTCTCCCAGCCGTAAGCCGAATCTGGATTAGCTGGATAGGCGTCTGATTCTTTTAAGCCGTGGTTGTTTGGATCTTCTTGTAGTTCCTGTGGGTATATACAGGCAGAAGATGAAAAGAATAACTTTTTAACACCGTAGTTAACAGCAGCCTCAGCAGTATTAAGGTTTATACGCATTGAGTTATTAAATACTTCAGCATCGTTTTCTCCTGAGAAGATATAGCCAGCGCCACCCATATCAGCAGCAAATTGGTAAACCTCATCAAACCCGCCTTTTATTTTAAATGCATCATTAGTCGCGTAAATATTCCTTAAGTCGTGAAGTAAAAATTGATCTGCTTGTGTAGGGCTAAACTCGGGTTCTTTTATATCAACGCCTCTCACCCAGTAGCCTTCAGCCTTTAATCTTTTTACCATGTGGCTACCGATAAACCCTCCGGCGCCGAGTACTAAAGCTCGTTTTATCATTTCATTGTTTTAAAAGCGTTCATCATCTGTGTGTGAAACTTATTTGAAGTACCTATATTCTGTACATAGTGGCTGCCTGAGTGAACTAAATGCTCGTACTCCAATCCAGGAACTACATACATCGAATTGCCAGCCATAAGCCATCGGTAGTTAAAGTAAGCACTATCAGCCGCGGATGGTTCTGTCTCTGGATCGAAGTGCCTTAAGTACTCATCTCTATTTACAAAGCAGTTCATTGTATTTATCAGGCAGTCAAACTGAGGTAGCTTAAAAAAACTGGCTGCTGTACTACGATAGATAAGTTTACCTGCAAAATGTCGATAATCAAACTTAGGCTTGGCGAAGTCAGGGCAGTAAACCGTTTTTGGTTGCCATTCTTTTATTTTATAGAGAGCGTCAATATAATTTGTATCTATAATATTATCAGAGTCAAAGACAATAACCCATTCGTTGCTTGATAGTTCTACAGATTCGTGCTTGTTTTTATAAACTCCTAATGTTCTTGGATTACTATATATATAAACTTTCGGATGACTATTAAATTCAGCAACTATTTTATCTAAAATTTCTTTTTTACTATGGTCATCTACTATTATAATTTCATCTATACGCTCGTCATTAAGTACTTGTTCAAAACTCTTAACCAGTAGTTCGAAACGATTATAGTTAGTAATAGCTAGGGTAATAGTTCTCATTTCTTAGGTTTAATTATACAGCGAAGTATTCCGTAAAGAGTACGTTCGAGACTGTATTGGCTAATCTTGTTCTTTTCCTTCAATCGGTTCTGCTCTTTTAATAGATACAGATAAATATCTTCAGGTATGTCTTTAAGTAATAAAGTATGTTTTTCCATGCAGATATATTAAAGATATAAAAGATATTTTATATTATTTACGGATTAAAAAAATAAAATAAATTTATATTCTATAAAGAGTCACTAACCGCTTATGAGTCATTTTAAAGGGCCGTATTTAAGAGTTCTCACACCACGTACTACTGATGGTAAAAGTCTTAAATATGACAGTAATCTCCAGGTAATATATAAGGAAAGCCATTTCGAGTTGAGTGCACGTACGGCTCTTGAAAAAGAGAACTTAGTACGCCCAATTCAATTACGACATATTATTGAAACTGTTGGTATAGTCAATACAGAGGCTCAGCCTTTTATAGCTAGACCACAAAGAGTTAAGAGAGTAAACCCGCAGCCTGGAATACCTACACCTATAAGAGTTCAGCCTGTTCAGGTAGTAGATAATGACGCACATGAAGAGGTTGAAGTTAAACAGCCTAAGAAGGCTAAAGAAGTAGTTAAACAGAAAAGACATCGGCGCACTAAGGAAGAAATGCAAAATGCATGAAAACAAATAATTTAATCTATTGTAGAGGCTGCGGTAAACCCCGCCCAAAACCCAAAAAATAATATGCCTATCTATCTCGGTGAATACATTAATAAGTTAGCTATCAAAGCAGGTATAGATGTTGATGACGAAGAGTTAAAGACCTTCTTAACTGTACCTGACTTACAGAAGATACCGATACCAGACCAGCTGGCTAATTCTATTGACAGCAGCCTTTTATCTATTACTGAAGCTAAGAACGAGCACCCACAGATTAAATGGCACTATGTAGCTAGCGCGCTTAATGGCGTGAATGCAGAGCTGGATAAACTGATGGACGATCTTAAACTGTCGGACGATGTGAAAGCAGTAGTAAGAAATGAAAAGAGTACCCCAAAGAGGCAAAGGATACTGATCGGTAAGTTGGAGGAACTATATAATAAAAAGATGCAGAGTGTTAACAACACTGAAAAGCAAACCTTTCAGGCAGAGATTGAGAAACTGCAGGGTGAGCTAAGGCAAGAGAAGGATGCAGTAGAAAATGTTCGAAGAGAATATCAGACTAAAGAATTTAATGCAAGGCGTGATATAGAAATAGATTCTATGTTAGCTGAGTATCCAACAATATTTGATGCGATGCCTAAAGTAGCTCGTAAGGCTGCTCTCAGGTCGCTTATCGATAAAACTCTTCAGGACAAAAATGCGGAGCTTACATTGGACGATAGTGGGCGTTTAAAGCTAATCCGTAAGGATGGTGCTAACGTCTTTGGGGACGACAATCGCCCATGGGATCCGAAAATTCTCATTGATACAACCCTGTCCCAAAACAAAATTCTTAAGGTGACTGATCCCACACCTCCTAAAACAGCGGATAATACAAATGTGATCGCGGGGACTAACGGTGCTCAGAATACGAACAACGTTAAAGACCCAACTTTACGGAGCCTCACGCAGAAATCCTTGGCAGACTTGGAGCGTGCAGAAAAGCAACCCGTAATGTAGGGCTATAAGCCAATACAAAGGTTCTCTTAAATTCCAAAATCTTTTTTACAATGGCTAACGGCTATTGCCCCGCGCTACTCAGGCATATCGATGATATTGCTGCTGGAAACGCTGCGGCTAATAAAATGCACGTTGCCGGTTTTTTGGCTATGACCTTCTGCTGTCAGAACAGCACGGTATCTCCAATAAACGATGGCAACCAAAGTAACGGTCACTTTAAAACACTGACTGTTAAGTATCGTAAACGTCCAACATCTTCAGATGTACAGTCTGTTGATAACTGCGAAATAAATCGTATTCCGGGTTATGAGGAATGGACACTTCCCAACCTTAGTTTTAAAAGTACAAGCTGGTTCCTTAGCGATGAGGAAATCCGTAAGTACTGCGACGAAGCTAGCCAGCTACGCTCTGCTGGAGCAGCTGTTCCGAGCATCATGAATGAGCATTACAGTATCCTCTTAGAGCATGCTAATATCCTTATGAGTGAAATTAATAAGGCTGTTGTTACCTCCGCTGGTTCCCAGTTTGGCGACAACGTAACCACAGGAAGTTCTACCGGCAAGGTAATCAACATCTCAAGAAACGGCGATCAGGTAATACTTGATAACGGTATCGTAGAGATGATGAGAGACATCCAGGAAAACGAAATCTGCGGAGAGCCTTGCATGGTCGGCGGTGGTCTGCTAGCAGCTTGGGATATTGCTAACGGAGCAGCTTGCTGTAACGCAGCAGGTATCGATACAGGACGCCTTGGTGTTCCTAAATTCTTCTTCGATAAACACTCTCAGAGTATATGGGGAGAAAATACAGCTGGTTTATTCGCTCCAGGATCCGTTAAGTTCTTAGGCTTTAACCAATACGGTGGCAACTTTGCTGGCCCGAGAGGCTCAAGCTACTTTGCTACTATCCCGATGCCAGTTTCAGCCTTCGGTTGTAACGCCGAAGATTGCCTGAAAGACCTGGTATTTGATCTTCAGATGAGATATGTTGACTGTCCTACTACTATCGATGTAGCTGATGTTCCTACAGAAGTAAACAGGGGCTGGCAGTTTATTCTCTCTAAGAAGTTCGCTCTTTGGGTACAGCCGGATGACCAATACCCTTCTGGTGATGAACTTGAAGGTACTAACGGCACGTTGAAGTACTTCTTTACGAATACTACATCCAGCGCAGGAGCTTACGCATATCCATAATCATTAGGGAGCCTAAAAACTCCCTATAAATTTTTTTTTATGCTAAGCTGCTACATGGATTATGTTGGTCTTAATAACTGCGTAGGGGTCTATAACAGCAGCCCCAGCGGACAGTATATTAATACTCTTTTCGGCATTACGTGGGAGAATATAGACGCACTATCTGAGGATGAACAGCAAGACTGGGAAGGTGTGTGGGCAGATGTACAGCGTAATGCTGCTATCCGTTTCCAGTTAGATATCAAAACTTCTATAAACGGCTGTTACCAGATAGATAAGGAGTGTGACTACGAAGCTATCATTTGTGATGAGGATAATATGGAGCTACTCACTAGCGCGTGGATGTACCTCTTAGGGGTGTATATTATGTTCGAAAGGCTATATACTTCACGCCTGAATAAGTACACTACTGTAAACCGAGAAGATGCTAAGGAGCTTAAAGAACTATATCAGACGGAATATGAAACCTTTTTAAAACAAGCTGTACTGCTCCTGGATGTTACAAGCTGCGAACTATGTTGCGGTGGCGGGAACCCTGAGAGTGTAGTATATCTACCATGATAACGATAAAGACAAATATCAGTCAGGTAATGGCCAGCTTAGCTAAAAAGATGAATATGCTCACTGATAAGGAGTATTTATTAAGACCGTTAGCAGTAGAGATGATCCCTGTCATGACTGAGCGGATCCACCAGAAAGGGATGGACAGTAAAGGAGCGCAGATAGGAACTTACTCAGAGAGTTATATGAAAGTCCGTACAGGACAGTACGGTAATTCAGCGAAAGTAACTAAAGGAGCTAATAAAGGAAAGACTAAAGATTCCGGAACGACTACCAGAGGTGCTAACGCAGGTAAGGCTCGTCCTAAGTATAACCGAAGCGGGGATACGCGGGTGGTAGTTAGCCTGACAAGACAACTGGAAAACGACTGGTCAGTGATAGCTACTTCTAAAGGTTACGGTATAGGCTTTTTAAATAGCCATAATTCCGACAAGGCAGGATGGGTAGAAGAAACCTATACTAAAAAGATTTTCGCCCTTACAGAGCAGGAAAGAGAGCAGGCTGGCGCACGCTTAACACAATTAGTACACGATGCCTTCGATTAACGATATTATAACCGAGATCAATAAGAAGATTCCAGTAATAACTGGTTCCTCTATAAACGGCGTCGCTATCAGTGCGTTAAGAAGTGAAAAGAAACAACCAGTAGTATATGGGATTAAGGAAGGTATGAGCGTCGCTGTAGACGATAAATACAGCGTTATCTTATATCATAAGCTAAATACCTTAAACGTTAGTTATAAAGCAAAAGAGGGCTACGGTAGGGGCTTAGGTGTTATCGTTAATAGCTACGGGTGCCAGATGATTATTTTCTTAAACCGTAAGAGACTAGCCTGGACTGTAGATGAATTATTTACCTACCTGCAAGCCTCTATTCCTAATATCCTATTACAACAAAACGGGCAGACCTTAGAACCGTATAAACAAATTATTTTTCAAATTACTAGTGCAGTCCTGAATGATGAAACTGTTTGGGCACAGGAATATAGCGAGAGCTATAGACTACCGCCTGAGCATAACCTTTTCCAGATTAATTACACCGTGGAAGCAGCCTTCGAAAAAGATTGCTTCATTAATTGTCCTGAAGAAACAAATTAAAAAAAGTTAAACATGATTTATTACCCGAGCGGTTGCGACGTACTTGTTCCGGCTCATCTTTGCGATCCTTGCGAGGCCAAAGAAAAAGCCAGGGTGAGTGGTATCGCCTTTATCCGCACAAGTTTTGAGTTTGTAGATCCGACTGACCCAACAGAGTGGCAGACGGGCTTGAACGCAGAGGATATTATCCTCATCCCTGAAGTTCTGGGTAGTTTTGATGGAGGTAGCGAAGTAGAAAGTGCAGGTTACGGACGTCAGTCTACTAACCTGACTGGCTATAACTTCGTACTGAACTTCAAAGATCCGAACTACAAACAGAATGGAGACTATTACAACGCGCTAAAAAATAGCCGAGCGTTCCGAGTAGCGTTCGTTACCTCTAGTCAGCTGCACATGAGCGACGATGCGGTGAGCGTTATCCCGAAAAACCCGATCACTGAAAACTTGACAGACGATGTGGTGTGGGATGTTACCGTTAAGTGGGCTGGACCAGATTTGGTTACCCCTGGTGATATCCCTGCCGGCATCTTTGGCGAATGTTTCACAGTAGCTTAAAAAACGAGCCGGAGGCTAATAACTTCCGGCTTTTTATTATGAGAAAAATACTCCTATTTGCCCTGCTAGTTGGCACCCTGAGTGCTACTGGCCAAAGTGTACTTCAGCTAAGAGCTGATACCGTAAAAATCTATAAGAATAACGGTTATGGAGAGCTTGTTCTGCTTAATCGAACGAAGGATACTACAGGCGGTTTACTTACTAACTACGGCGGTGGTAAAACAAAATTCCTGAGACCGTATAAGATTAACGATACCACATTAGTTATTGGGTTAGATACTTTTTCTGTCGGTGCTGGTTCCTCTGGCTTAAGTGAATCAGAAGTACAGGAAATGATTGATGAGACGGTAGCTCTCCTAAATAACGCATTTGACGATTCTACTATTATCGGCGATGGATCGGTAGCAGATAAGCGACGAGTAAATCTTACACTGATACCTACCCGTGAGACAACAGATTCTCTTGGTAACCGTATAGATTCTATTCTAATTAACTGGCCAATCGGGAGTACTGCAGGTAAAACTCAAATCCAGCATACTAGCTCTATTGGCGATTCGATAATTATAAAGGTTAATGATAGCTTATATACTGCGCTTAAATTTATTGAAGGTGCGAATATCACCTTTACAGTTACAGATTCAACATTTACTATCAATGGTATCAGCGGATCAGAGGAACTGAATACTGTCAGTGGTACTCTATCAGGTACAGCTACAATAACAGTCAGTATGGAGTCGATGATTGATTATATATTAGTACGCCCAGTCAGTAGCCTCTTAGCCTTTAAAATAGGTATAGCTGCTGATGATGATAAATATTTTCCAGCTACACCTGTAACAGCTGCTGCTGACTTTGTCATCTTTGACGTTGGAGCTTACCTGGACGCATCTACACCTGTACAATTCTCTGGGGTAACATCTTCTACCGAGATACGCATCATCTATAAACCTATACACGAATGAACCGAGTTATTAATATAGCCTCATGGCTTTGGAAACGAAAATTTGGTGCGTTAATTCTAATAGTTATCATAGGTGCAGGGGTAGTTAAAGAAGGATACTTTACTGGGTTTACACTTACTAACGGAACGCCAGGAACTACTAAAAGAGTTGTTGGGATAGTAGATAGCGCAAACGGTAGTAATGCTCTTACTAATCTCATTACAGAATACTATCTGCAGAACGCTATCGCAGGGCTTGAGCTAGGATCAGGAAATAAGATGGAAGTCTATAACGTCCGCGACTACGGTGCTGTGCCTAATGTAAGCGTTCCGTTAAGCGGTTCTACAGTAACAGGTACTAACCAACGAGCAGCGTTTTTAGCCTGTCTTTCAGCTGTACCGAGAGGTGGTATTATGTTCGTCGGTCCAGGGAACTGGCTAGTTGAAGGTTGTATTACAATAGACACAAAAGACGTTATTTATATACAGGTTGGAAATGTCTATACTAACGGAGGTAATTATCTTGTTTTTAATAGTGCAGGAGGGCAAGACCGCGCGCATAGTGTTATCATAACAGGTAAGCTGATAGGCAGGGTAAATATCCCATCTAATAGTGCAGTAACAAGGGCAAACGGAACGTCACCACAGTGGTCATCTTTCACTGGTGTAGGAATAACGATCAGTATTAATGTGAATAATATGCACGTTAAGGTAAAGTGGATAGAAGGTTTTTTTAAAGCAGTAGAAATCTTAGGTGGAGGCGGTGGGGGATCACAGGAAAATACAATCGCTTTTATGCGCTTTCATAATAACTCAATCGGTATCTCTTTAAGAAGTACCGACGGGGTAGGATGGTGCGATAAAAATGTATTTACAGGATGGGATAACGGCACTGGTCGAATAACCGGTGGGCTGTGCCTGAAGATAGACGGTTACAGTAGCGCTGCACCTAACGGAGAGATATATAACGGAGCATTTAGGTCTAACAAGTTTAAGTTCATGTCTGAGCTTGTAGATAGTATCGTACAAGCTAACGGGGACATTACAGAAACCGAGTTTGAGATTATCCAGGAGGGTGGCGTTACTACTGGCTTACTAGGTAATCCTGCACTGGCAATAGTATGTAGGAGCGTTTCTCCTAACTACGTCCGCGGCCCGAGATGGACAGGATTAGGGGTATTAGCTACTCAGTGGATGACTGGCGGGATGGGTATTGACGGAACGATAGATCAGCATGTGTGGCTTGGCCCAGGCAGTATAGCCTATGTCGGGAACAGGGGTAAGATAGATGGGAACGGAGTTATCAATATGGAGGTACGCCCTAATCTCGCTAAGGCTACCAGAGACGCTTTACCTGCTAATATAAAATGTGTAAACGAGGCTGTTCCTAAAGTTACCCGTACAGTAGCTCAGGCAACGTATACTACAGTTGCTGCAGATATAGAGGGCTGGCTTTTGCTTAATAACAGCCCGATGGTGCTAACAATGGGTTCGGCATCTTCAAACGTAAACGTAACAATTAATATTAAAAATTTAAATGCTAGTAACGCAACCTTGTTTAATATAACAGGAAAAGCAACATTAGCTCAAAACGAAGTTGTTGCTGCAGTTAGCGACGGATCTACGTGGAGAGCTATGACAACAGGAACAAGTTATACCCCATCACCCTAAATCGGTTATTATTTAACCGTAAAATTTTGATGAATGACTGACGTTATTACTAACAAAGTAAATGTTTTTACTGGTCTAAATACAAGGGTATTGGATGATGATAAGGATATGAATGAATTACTTCGGCAGGTTTTTGTAATGCACGGGCTACCAAACGTGGAGTTCTATACTGACAGCCAGCTTTTTATTGATTCGCTGAATATTAATGTCCACCTGTGTATTATAGATGAAAAGCTCGAAGGCTCTCAGTTACAGGGTTTAGATGTAATGGAGATATTAAGAAGTATGTTCCCAGAAATCCAGATTGTATTCTATTCTGGGACTAACCACCCACCAACATTAAAACAGATTATCAAGTTTCGGCCAGAGGGCTATGTGGATAAGAATATGCCGGAGGCGATGCATGAATTAGTAAAGGTAGTTGTACAGTGCTTAGGAAATATTAAACACAATATGGAATTCGTTGTTAAGGCACAAGAGTTCCTTAAAAGCTAGGTTTTGGAAATGAAAAACGTACCATGGGAAATATTCATACCAGCGTGTATGACAGTGATAGGTGGACTATTGCTGTGGGCGTTTAGGGCGATGAGAGATAGTTTAAAGAAAACTATTACAGAGGACGTACAAAAAGAAATAAACGATTTAAAAAATAGGGTATCAACAAACGAAAATAACATTAAGAATAACTTACTGGCAGCTGAAGAGGCAAAGAAAAGAGCAGAATTTTTAATGCAATATTTATTAGAAAAGAAATCTTAAACTCAAACATTATGGCAACAGGTTCTTCAACATCTACTCCAGCAACCGTTACGCAGGCAACTGGTTCGGTTAAATTTGGTATTGGGCAAATTACTAATCCTACACCGCAGCTAGCGAAAAATGTTTTCCGTGTCGTACTATACGCGGCAGTAGTAGTAAATATCGTTATTATCAACGTACCTACTATTCCGGATCATATAAAGGTACAGATACTTTCCTATGCGGGTATGGCCACTGGTTTGGTACATGCTATAAGTAAATTATTCGGCATTGACATTACCGATGTAACGCCGCCAACAGTAGTTAAATGAAATATTTACCCCTATTACTCATCTTCGTTAGCTGTTCTACCTATAAGGCGTACCAGAAGGTAGCAGCTGATCCTTTTGTAGACCAGAAGGAAAGTGTGCTGCTCAGCCAGAAATGCTTAAGCCAGTACCCGTTTAAGGTAGATACTGCCGCTCTATTAAGTTCTACTGTCGATAGTGCTGCGTATACTAGTATGGTAGCGTCTTATGATTCTATACTAACCGGATTAATTGAGCTTTATGAAGCAGACGATACCTCCGCTAATTTTATAGGTTCAGATTCTGTAGTTTATATAACTAAGCCAGCTGATTCTATTAAGATTATCCGGAACTTTTTAAGAAAATACCGCCCACCGACAATAAAAGAAACTATTACTAAGGAGGTACGAGTTACCGATACACGTATTGTAAGCCAATTAGAGACGCAATTACGGGTATGTGCAGCAGAACAAGCTAAGTTAACGGAAGAGAAAGATAAAGCCGTAGCGAAGTCTAAAAAGCGCGGTGCAGCGATTGGGTGGGTTATAGCTGGAGGGTTATTACTTGGAGCGATAGGATATGGTGTTGGTAAGCTAAAAGTTTAGTTATGGACAATAAGGCTGTTATAGTAAACCAACCAAACGCACCTGAAGGTGAAATCTCACGGGCGACAAAGTCTATTGAGCCATTAGCTAAAATTGTTATCGGTGCTCTTAGCTTTATCGGTATCATCTTCGCTGGCTCAAAAACGTGGATTCAGATTGACGCTAATACATCGGCACATAAGGAACTTAAAGAACAGGTTACCCGCCAGTATAGTACTAATAAAAGTGATTATGAGAAGATGCAAAAAGATTTCGATGAAGAGTTAGATGTATTAGAGGCGGAAATTGATAAACTAAAGGAACAGGTTAATTGGCATCTCGCCTACGAAGCGGCACTAAAAGATATTAAAAAATGATATTAGGAACAACCCCAGTAACTACTCTCGGAGAAAAGATCGGTCAGCTAGCTCAGACCTATATCGGGCAGACAGAGATACCAGGTAATAAAGGATTTACTAACCCAGAGTTCCAAAAGAAGATGGTTGCAATGGGTTTTCAAACTACCCACTCGTGGTGCCTTTACTTCTGTGAGCTTGTCTGGAAGGAAGCGTACGGCAAAACTCACCCACTGTTTGTAGCAATCGACAAACTGATCAGCGCGTCTGCCTTAAGTACATACTATAATTTCAAAGGTGCTGAAGGATGGGAGGTTAATAATACCCCAGAAGTCGGAGCAATTATGTGCTTTAAGCATGGAGTAGACCCAAAAAAGTGGGAAGGGCACGGCTGTATTGTTGTGGAAACTTTAGAAGATAAGAAAGTCAGGACAGTAGACGGCAATACGAATGATGAAGGTGGGCGAGAGGGTTATATTGTAGCTCGAAAGATAAGATCATACGGCAATCCTCCGTCGCCAAAAGGATTAAACTTTTTAGGATTTATTCACCCACGTTCAACTATATAATTATGGCTACTACTACGTACTACTATAAGAATAAAACACCAGATCAAACTAAAGGACTTACTGAAGTATATCCTTCGGTAACTCCTAAGGGGGTAATAATTGTTGGCCATGGTATTGGTGAGCGTAATATCGGCGATCTTGCTGGGTGTAAAGAATCGTCTGGATGGCCAGGGTGGGGAGGTCTAAAAGCTGGAGCTGATATATATGGGTTTATACTTGTTTTTATCAATACTAATAATAACTATGAGCTTCAGGAATACCAGTTTGGCTTATCGTGGGCAAAGAAGAAATATGCAGCCTTAGGGCTAACGAATAAGATATGGGTATTAGGTCACTCTCTTGGTAGTTATGGAGCTGGAAGATATGCTTTTACGGATAATACTTTCGCGTCTCAAATAGCAGGATGGATAATGAGTGCTAGCGGTAATTTCTTATCTTTCGCTGACGATGATGATCCTACACTGTGGCAAATATTAGTAACTAATGAAGTAAAGGTATGGGGGGTAACAGCAGTTAATGACCTTTGTAGTAATACAACTCCGGATGTAATTACTACTATGTATTCCAGTGTTAAGGCAATAGATGCTGATGCTCATGTTCTTAAAAGCGTTTTCCCTAATACAGAGTGGGATTGCGCTACTTCTCACAATGCGGTACTTAACAGAATTACCTCCAGACCAATGTACTACTCAGGAGGTAATTTCAAGATTATCACAACTGGGCAGCTGACAAGCGGCAACCCTGATATAAAGATGAATATCTTTCAGTGGATGCTGGCAAACCCACGGACGAGTATTTATAAGGATCCGACTTTGGTTTACGGAGCTACTACAATGCCAGAATACCCGGTAGAGGTACCGCAAAATATCTTAATAAAGGATTTTAATATAGCACCAGGGGCAAACTGTTCCGTTCTTATTACTTACGTAGATAGTTCTACTGAGAGAATAAAAGCTGCATCTGGGGATAGTATCGTAAATTTGTATATCCGCAAAAACGTCTCTAACCAGTTCCTGATAACTATTGATTTTGCTATAGCTGTAACTATTACAAAGGGGCCGTATAAGTAGCCTTTTTTTGGTTTCTGTTTAAGCATATAGCCGCCCTGATTAGGCGGCTTTTTTAGTGCCTGTAAAAATAATTTTAAGATTTATTATAAAAAATTAGGTTAGTATAAATAATTATATTATCTTTGTTTTTCAAACACAAAAACCTTTTATATGTCACAGTCAACTATCAAGTACGTTCTCCCTTTTCAGGTTATTATCAGCGATAATATTAAAGCTCCAACTTTCGGAATTTCTAATTATCTGACTGAAGCCGAGTTTAAGGCTCTCCCAGCTGAGTATAAAAAATATTATATAGCAGTTAAATAACTTAATAATGGAAAATCTAACTAACGATAACCGCCGTAAAGCCATAGAGCTAAATAAAAAGATTCTACGTGAATCTTATATAGTAAATTCTTTCCAAGCAAATATACGTGGTGTAGAATGGGAGATGCGTAGAAAGAGCAAAGGCGGCACTCCGTTCCTGGTAGTCTATAATCCTACTACTGACCCTGAGCCTGATGTGCAGTTCTACTTTCCAACCCGTCAGCTAAGTGCAGAGGAAATTCTTAAACAATTTGAAAATCTTTGATCATGAAAATTACTATCGAATTAAGCAAAGCTCAGGTTCAGGGAATTAAGGCTTATTTAATTGCTGTTGGCTCAATCGTTGATCCGACTAAAAAAGATATTCAAGTCGAAATAAATGGAATTATTCAAACTTATTTGCAAGCACCACAAAGTTCATTAACCGATTATATACAACAGTATGAACATTAAAAGAATATAAAAAATTAGCTTATACTAATAAATAATATTATATTTGCTTAATATAAAGTACTCTAAAAATTGAAATTATGACTATTAGTAGAAAAGCTGTCGCGGCTATTAAGGGTAACAACCGCATACTCGCTCGGCTTATGTTGAAATTCGATAAGAGTAGCCAGACGCTTGCTCTTTGGTTAGGTAAAACTCCTGTAGATGTTCGCCTTACTACACCAGACGCTGTAAAGATTATCAGTGAAGAAAGCGGGTTAACAGAAGGTCAAATCCTGCTGGGAGAAAAAGAAACTGTTTAAAAACTATAAACCTATGATAGAATTATTTATTGGATCTGCTGTATTAGTAGCGGTACTCGTTATCGCTATTATCTTTCGCACCCGCATTAAAAACATACCTAAATACTGGACTAAAGATGAGAACATTTACTCTTAATCTATACAGACGGATCTACTACCACTATATGTGGAAGAAAGTAGCCAGCAAGACACATGCCCAAAGAAGATACGACCAGCTACGCAGCCTGATCGAAAGTACTACTGATGTAGATAGGCTTTACCAGTACGCAGTACTGGCTGAGGAATATGAAGAAAGATTTGGTGATGCTTACTTCGGCGACAGGTATGTGGCCAGCCTGGGTGCTGTGATCGCTAAGCAGGAACGGGAGCTATACAGACGACAGATACACTATTAAACTTTAAATAAAATGGCAATTACTTCAAAGACAAACAGCACCCCGCGCGAGTTAATACCTGCCGGGAATTATGTAGCCCGATGTTTCCAGATGATCGAAATCGGAACTGTTAAAGAGGAATACAAGGGAGAGCCTAAACTTCAGTATAAGGTACGGTTGGGTTGGGAGCTACCAACAGAACTAAGAGTATTTAAAGAAGAAAGGGGAGAGGAACCGATGGTGATCAGTAAAACCTATACGCTATCACTCCATGAAAAAGCTAACCTAAGGAAAGACCTGGAGAGCTGGAGAGGTAAAGCCTTTACTGAAGAGGAAGCAAAAAACTTCGATATTACAAATCTTCTTGGAGTTCCTTGTATGCTAAATATTCTCCACAAGCCGAGTAAAGACGGAAGTAAAATGTATGAGCGTATTGCTGGTATCACTACCTTAATGAAAGGTTATGAAGCACCAAAGCAGATTAATCCAATCTTAAGGTTAGAGTTTGATAACTGGAACCAGCAGGTGTTTGATAGATTGCCTGATTTTATCCAGAATGATATAAAGAGCAGTCCAGAATACCAGAAGATGATGGAACCTAATAATACTAATATTCAGGAACATATACCGGACGCAGAAGTTGTTGATGATCTGCCGTTCTAAGCTGCTGCGGGTGGTCGACACCAAGGGGGTTAGTACCGGGCAAATGGTGACTGGTGTTAGAGTATGCCTTGGGCGCTTAAGCACTCCCTCCACCCGGCAGCAGCTAAACTAGCTAATTCCGAAAGGATAGCTTTCATAGGATAAGGTTTAAGGTCTGGTAACTGTTTCTACAGGTTGCCAGTTTTTTCTAAACTATTTTAAAAAAAGATTATAATAAATTAGGTTAGTATATAAAATTAGTATAACTTAGCATTTCAAACCTTTTATATGTTTAATCCTAATAAAAATTTACAGATTGAGATTCACGCTAACGATTTATCTAATTGTAATGGATATACAGTTTGGCATATTATAAATGGTGAAAGAAAGAGAACGATGAGCCGTAGAGCTGATGGGAAGGATTTTGACTGGATGACTGATAAGCAAAATAAAGATTTTGAAAATGGTAAGTATAAATTTTCTATAACAGCCTCACAGGCAAGTGAGTATTTTCAGTATATATATTAAAAATATTTTATGAAACGCAATAAAGAAATTTTTGAAGAAATGAGGCAGATGGAGCCTATGATAGATGAGGCTGCTATCCGAAAAATGAATGAAGAACAGCAGGAAATGTATGAGGCTTTTGAGAAATCTAATCTACTCCCAGTTATCGACCTGAATACGATTAAGCCGGAAGAAACCGGAACCCTTATGAACCTCGGAGGGGAGAGTCTGGAGTTGGTGGATAATACCGCCTTCCAGCTGGCACAACGGCTGATCACGAATATTATGAACGGAGAAGTAGATCCGTTAGTATTTATGGTTAAAAAGAAACTACTGGAGCAAGCTCTTACTGTGGCGGCTAAAGACCCAAATGTAAAACTGATGGTTGAAAATGAGGTAGCTAAATACGGGAAGGAAGGGGCGAAGATCATGGGTGCTACTATTACTGCCGGTTACCGTAAGAAGTATATGTACGCTGAAGATCCGACTTGGCAAGCTCTTAACGACAGCATTAAGTCTACATTAGACAGGATTAAGGATCAGGAGAAAAAAATACAAGCTGCAGTAAGAGCAGGTGGACCAGTAATTGAAAAAGAGACTGGTGATGTACTGGTAGAATGTGTTTCAGCACCTACAACGAACTTTGTAGCCGTAAGTTTTAAAGCTAAAAAACCTTCATAATATGAGCCTGAATATAGAACAAATTCAAGATGAATATACTAGCCGCTGTAAAGCATGTTTAACACCTAAGTTCAAGTTAGAATACTATGTACTAACTGAAGCTGCCCGTAATTACGGATTAGCAATAAAAGATATTTTAGGTGGACAGATGTGGTTAACTATTATCGAAGAGGCGGCTAGGCAGATGCCGGCAGATATACCTAACGTGGGTGGGATACCATTAATGTATCCAGAACCTTTAATGGAATTAGCGTGAAACTTGAACTACAAATAACACGAATAGAACAGGCAAGTAATTTCCTTGAAAACTCAGCTGACGGCTATGTAAACAGCCAGAGCATCCCCTGGCTTATAGACCAAGTAGGTAAATTATGTCAGTTATTAGCCTTCGTCAACTCGCAGATGGCGGTGGCGAAGGCTCAATTAAATGACGCTAAAGTAAAAGCCTACGAGAAGATGGTCAGGCTTTATGGAGAGCAGAAGTACTTTAGCCCTAGCCTGGCTAAGGACTATGTGAACGCGCTTTGTAAGGAGGAACACTACGCCTATGACATCTGCGAGAGAACCAGCCGCACAATCGTTCACACGTTAGATACTTTACGTACCTGTATAAGTGCTCTAAAAGAAGAAATGCGAACTATTAACTACCATAATTCAGTACAGTAATGGCAAAAACTATAAAGGAAATCAAAAACGCAGTAGACCTTCACAATCTGGATAATATTGTTAGTAAAATACGGGATATAACCCAAAAGTTGATTGACGATAAGGTCGATGAGGCTTTAAAGCACGAAACTAGGGCGAGAGAGCTTTATAATGATGCAAATAAATTACGCCAAGCCTTTAATCTCCTACCTAAAAAATGAGCTATCTAAAGTGCCCATATTCAGACTGTCCAAACTTTGGCCGGTTCTGCCGCAGGCTACACTCAGGAGACAAGGATAAACCCGAAGAAGAAGAAAAGCCATATCGGATACCTAAAGAGAGCACTACACGTAAAGCAGAAAAAAAGGTCTATAAAAAAGTAAGTAAAGAACTTAAGAGTAAAGAGGATGACTGCCAGATCAAAAGTCCTGTATGCGTTAACAGACCTACGTATCCTCACCATATTGTTGGGAGAATAGGCAAGAACTACACCGATAAAAAGAAGATGATTAGAGCCTGTAACCCTTGCAATACCTATATAGAGGATAACCCAACGTGGGCAAAGAAATTAGGCTTTAAGAAAAGCAAACACGAGATAAATTATAAGCGCGAAAAATAATTATTATAAAATATTAGGTTAGTATAATTAATTATAGTAAGTTTACAAAAACTTATAACATGAAACAGTCAGCAGCAAGTCTTAAAAGAAATTTAGAAGTAGGTAAGAATGCAGATACACCTTTTGATTGGAAACAGCACGATGAAATTAGCTATAAAATCGAGATGTTTAATATTGAGGTAGGTGCTAAATATTGGGATAGATGGACGTACGAAAAATTATCTAAGAACGCGTCTAATAAACTGAATTTAAGCTATGAAGATGCGTGGAAATTAGGGGTAGACGAGCTTATTAAAAATGCTAAATAAACTTTTATCTATGCTAGTTTCGAAAAATATAAAAAGCCGGAGAGATGCATTAGCTGCGCACTTATCACTTGATTTAGCAGATGTAAACTATTATCGTTACCACACAGGGCATACTTCTATTCCAGTATATGCTTTTACCGAAGCATACTATTGCGTAACAAGGGGAAGTGAAAAACCTGCTAAGCACAGAGATGGAATAGAATGGAAATGGGTAGAAGTGCCTGATAATTATATTAATCAAGATGGATATAAGATTTGGAAAGCTGGTACAGAAATAAACTAATTTTCTATGAACTACCACGCAGCAACCGGCAAAAGTATTCAGGACGCCTTTCTTGAATACCACACTGTTAACCCAGAAGTTTACGTATGGTTTAAAAAACTTGCCTTCAAAGCTATTAAGATTGGCAAAAAGAAAGTATCTTTTAAACTTATTATGAATGTTATCAGGTGGGAAATCTACCTGAAGACATACGACCCGAACCCTTTAGATACTCCCACACTTCCTCTGAAGACTTTTAAGATCAACGATGCCTTTGGATCCAGATACGCCCGGTTGTTTGTTCGTGACTACCCACATTTAGAAAGTTTTATTGACCTGAGAGAATTACGAAGCTAGTAACCAAGTAGACCTTTATATATGACTAGGATTTTAGAACTTATCAACCGCAATAACAGCGAGGTAATTGCCTACCGACAAAAATCAAACAAACCACTTTTAGTTTTCAGAGACTACGCAATTTTATTTCTTAACTACCCAGCAGCCTTGGAGATGCATCTCACGGAAGATGTATATGCCCACTTCTTTACAGACAAGGATAGGTGGTATTTTTTTGTAAACTCTTTACCTACTGGTTTCCCTTTACGCCGAGCACATACCACAAGGAAAAATGCTGGCTTTCATATTTTTAGTGCTGCCCTAAATACTATGCTATTAGCTAAGAGCGCAGCAAAAATAAAAGAAAGCTACGCAATTAAGAGAACTAAGGATACTTATGAGGATGGCAGTATAATATTTGAAATAATATTTGATAACCCTATAAAAAAGAACGGTTGTGCAGTTATTTGATTATGATTTTGAAAAAAACACTGAAGGCGTTGACGATACAGAAATTCGGCAAATATTACTATACTTTAGCAAACCAGATTGTGAAGAATTTAAGAAACTAAGTAAAAAGGCTATGATCAGCATTTACGGGAATGAAGCTCCAGAAAAAGGTAATATCAGTGATATGTTGTTAGATTTGCTTCGTAATAGTTTTTCAACCATTAAAGCTGAGACAATACCAATTACCGTTGATCAAGCGCACGATATTCTTGCCGAAGTTCATGTCGATGAACTTAATAATGATATTTGCGCAAACGACTTTACCGCTTCTAACTTACCTCCAGAATGCGCACATTGTACTTACCCTATATGCATTAATTGTTTGGATGTGTGTTTGGTTACTGGCGAAGCTGTTGTAAGGCCTGAAGATAGTCCTCAAAAAATAGAACCGTTTAATAATATGCCGTATGATAGAAAAAGTAATCGCAAAAAAACAAATGACAGATCAACAGGCGGAGTCTCTCAAAATCTCCTTTTTGAGTGAAGATTCTTACGACCGCTTGTTTACAGAAGATGTTGACGTATACGATACGGCGGGTGTGTTAATGGCTAAATTCCGTAAAGGTATTTTCCCGATTGATAAATTAAAGCTCGGCTATGAAAGTTTTAAAGATAGCATCCAATGGACTGAAGGTCGGGGTGCGGCTAGTGGGGCAAGCCGCAAACGCATACGTTCTGATGGTTCTGTTGCTAACACCACTGTTGGTGAATTTGTGCAAAGCGGCAACGTAGGGTTTATGGATCCTTCAGCAATGATTCGTTATTGTAGGAAAACGGCCTTCGCTCGTGACTATTTTGATAAATTTACAGCCGGTATACCGTTTGTGGAAGAGGTTGATAAATGGTACCAGGAACTATGTCCTGAGTACTACAAGATACAAAAGAACTTCGCTAACGCTACGAACCAGAACTTCCGTATTGCAGATACCAGCTTTACAACCGTAACCGTTAACCGTAACTTTGTTACCGCAGTACATAAGGATAGCGGTGATTTACCACAGGGGTTCGGGAACCTTGTTATATATCGTGAAGGGTCATGGAAAGGCAGCTACTTTACATTACCACAGTACCGTATCGCGTTTGACTTACAAAATACAGATATCCTATTTGTTGATGTGCATAAGTGGCATGGGAACACGCCCTATATAGATTTTGACGTTGAGCGTGGTGATTTACGTATAGCTTTTGTCCTTTATTATCGTGAATATATGTTGAAGTGTGGGACACCTACAGAAGAACTAGCTAGGGTAAAGCGTGACCAGGGTGGCTTTATGAGGTTATAAAATAATATTTATGGAAAAAATATTTATACCAAGCAAAAATCGTGTTAACAATTGTTCTTTTGTTAAGTTACTTATTAATTGGGGGGTTCCTTTTACAATCGTTCTGGAGCCCCAAGAGGCCAATAAATATATTTCGGCCTACGGTGACTTGGATATTCTTTTGCTGCCACAAAGCGACCAAGGGATATCGTATGCGAGAAACCACATCAAAGAGCATACTGAAAATCTTGGAATTAAAAAATATTGGATGTTTGATGATGACCTTACTGCGTTATATTTCCGTGAAGACGCTAGAATGGTCAAAGGGGATATCAGTGTTCTATGTAAAGCAGAATCACAATTTAGCCAACACGGAGCCGCTATCGGGGCTTTGGATTACCAACAAATCGCTTGGAGCGCTACTAATCCGATTTCGATTAATACTTACTGCGAAGTTGCAGTTTTTGTAGACAATAGTAAGACCCGAGGCTTGCGATATCGCCAAGAAGTAAACGGGAAAGAGGATAGAGATTTTGTTATGCAAATTATCAAAAATGGCGGAAAATCTGTCCGTACTACGCTCTATGCTTTCGGCGCTCCAGCTATTGGTAGCAATTCGGGTGGCCTTAAGGATATTTTTTATGATTTAGGCAAAGAAGACTTATGCTGTGACGCTATGGTTAAAATGTGGGGTGAAGATATTTGCCAGAAGTACAAAAAAGAAAACGGGCGGGTAGACGTTAAAATACATTGGAGCAGGATAACCTCACCTCAAATCTCACTTTTTTAATACCGCCAGTATGACCTCTAATCAAAAGTATATTTATAAGCAGCTATTAAACGGAGGATTTATTACGATAACTCCAACAGCTAATAGACAATATACACTATACGATACCCAGCTAAGACCGTTAAAACGTTTATCTGATAGAGATTTTTCTTCAGTCAGGATGGTATATGGTCATCAAGAAGTTCTAAAGAAAATAAAAGACAGGTTTTATATAAGTAGGAAAGGAGTGCGCTCATTACGTAAAAATACCTGGCTGCGTGAACAATACATAAATTTCTTACCATTAACCACATGCCAAAGGCTAAAGTAGTAAAACGGGATTCTGGATTTATTTTATTACATAGGCGTATTCAGGACCACTGGATATGGCAAGATCCTATTAAATTAAAGTGGTGGTTAAATATACTAATGGAATGTAATCATTCTGATCGAAAGGTGCCTATTGGCTTTGAATTAATGGATTGTAAGCGCGGGCAAAGTTTAAATAGTTTGTGGACTTGGGCACGTATGTGGCGGGTAGATGTAGGCAAAGTAAAGAGGTTTTTTGAAATGTTAGAAAATGATTCAATGATTCGAACAGAAAACTTAAAAAAAACGACCCGGTTAATAGTCTGTAATTATGATAGTTATAATACAACACCGACCCTCAAACGATTTCAGAACGATTTCAGAACGATTTCAGAACGATTACAAACAAATAACGAATTAAATAATAGAGAGAGTAACAAAGAAAATATTTTTAGTGATGAGGATGTAGCTGCTTTTTCTAAGTACCAGCAGTGGATGGTAGCTCATGCACCTGAGGTTCATAAAATGAAAAGCTCTTTTACTATTGAAGAATTTTTAAAAATAAAAAGTAAGTACCCTAATAAATTTGTCCAAAAAATTCTTATTGAGATGGACGACCGGCCGGATTTGACTAAGAAGCATAAAAGCGCATATAGGATGTTTCTTAAATGGGCAGCAAACAGGATTGAGTGGGATAAACAAAAGGGTTTAAACAGCGAAGGAGTACAAGATGCAGAAAGTAAAAGAATTGTAGATATAACGTATAAATATCAGGAATGATACCGGATTTACACTATAACAAAGAAATTGAGGCAGCTATTTTAGGGTCGTGCCTTTTAGAAACCAGTGCCTTTGGGAGAGCTTATGGAATTGTTGATCGTACCCATTTTTACAAAGAGGATAACCAGAAGGTTTACGGGGCTATGTTGAAGATGTTTGACCAGGCAGAGCCTATAGACCTCCTTACGGTAGCGAACAAAATGGTTGCTGATGGAGAGACTTTACACGCAGGACAAATAGGATGGTATCTGACAACGCTTACGAACAGCGTAGTTAGTACAGCTCACCTGGAGTATCACTGCCATATTGTGAGCGATATGTGGAGAAAGCGGGAATTGGAAAACGTGTTCAGTTCGCTGGATCCACTTACCGATATACGGGTGCAGGTAGAAAATGTAAGTAAGAAATTGCAAGCTCTACAGGGAAGGACGAACAAAAAAGAGTGGGTGTCGATGGAGGAACTGATGATGAGTTTGCTTGAGCATCAGGGTAGGATATCAGACGGTGAGCAGGAGTTTATTACGACCGGATTCCGGGGTGCTGATATGATAAACGGGGGATTCAGCGGAAATCAGTTTGTGATCATCGGCGCGAGACCAAGTGTCGGTAAAACAGCGCTAATGGCTCGCATAGGCCTCGCCATGGCTGCCAAAGGTATTGGGGTGGGAATTATATCACTGGAAACAGATAACGTCAGGATAGCGGCCAGAATCGCTTCAGGCGATACTGCTATTTCTTTCCAAACTATCTATCGTAACCTGTTTACTGAAGAAACCCAACGATCGAGATTCTTTAACCATATTAGTAATCATACGGCCAAGTTGCCGATCTATGTTAGCGATAAAACGAAGGTGGATATTAACGAGATAAGGGCGAAAGCTCATAAGCTAGCAGCGATCTTCAAGCAGAAAGGAATTGATAAATGGGTGTTGATGGTAGACTACATACAACTAGTTGAAACGTATAGCAATAAAAACTATAATCGGGAGCAGGAAATTAGTAAGATAAGCAGGGGTTGTAAGCTCTTGGCAAGTGAGCTGGACAAGGTAGTTATTGCGTTAGCTCAGCTAAGCCGCGAGAGTAGTAAAAGAACTGGTAAAGACAGGTATCCTAAGTTAAGCGACTTAAGGGAAAGCGGTAGCCTGGAGCAGGATGCTGATATAGTCCTTATGCTACACCGAGACTGGATGGCTGGTATTGAGGTAAACGAAAACGGGCAAAGTACAGAGCGTGAAGCTGATCTTTTAGCAGTAAAGTGGAGAGACGGCGCACCTTTTAAAATTAAGTTAGATTATGACGCAGAGACAATGACATTCAGCGAGGTATTAGGTTCGCCAACAGCTAAATGGTCACCACTGCCACCAGTTAAGGATGAAGAGGAAGCAATGCCATTTTAAACTTAAGGATATGAAGAAAATATTAAAATATTTAGCTTACGCGCTAGGGTTTTCAGCTTGTGTTTTTGCGCTAGTAGTATCTGTTATTAAGTACGGTCTTTGGTTAACATTTTTATGGTGGATAGCTCTTTTATTTGTAACGATGGGATTAGTTTGGGTAGCCTCTAAATTATTCAGGTTTTTAATTAGTAAGGATGAAGACGAACTGGACTATTGAAGAGGTAAATAAAAAGCTGACTACAGGTAAGATCCGAGGATTTACTGATAAGAAACCTGAGCAGGCGATACCGGCTAAGCATAGTAAATATGGCAATAAAAAGTCAATAGTAGACGGTATAATCTTCCACAGTAAAAGAGAGGCTAAGAGGTGGGTAAAGTTAAAGCTAATGGTTAAGGCTGGTGAGATAGGCTTTCTGGAACGCCAAGTGCCGTATGAGCTTAACGAGGGTGGTACACACAGCCTGAAGTACTACGCTGATTTTAGATACGTAACAAAGGCTGGAGAGCTGGTAGTTGAGGATGCTAAGGGAGCCAAAACAAAAGTATACTTAAAGAAGCGAAGACTGATGAAGAAAATATACGGAATAATAATAAAAGAAACCTGATGCAGTTATTTTTAATAGATGATGAGATACCAAAAATAAATACTGATAAAACATATAGGGCGATAAGGCATGATATTATCAGAACTAAGCAGGCATATAATACTGATACACTTCATCATCCATTTGAAAAATCTATTCAAATAGACCATGTACTACAAGGCTTAAAGGAATTAAAAATATTAGAATTATTTGCTGGTAAGGGTAATATTACAAGTACTTATAATAAATACGGAAACTCTGAAAAGTTTGATAAGAAATATTGTAAAACAGGCGACAGCTTTATAGTTTTCCATCGACTTATTTCTGAGAAGAAGAAGTATAATGTTATTGATATAGATAGTTATGGATTCCCAAGCAGATTTATGCCTGATATATTTTTATTAATTGATAGTGGATTCTTGTTTATAACTTTTCCCAAACCAAATGTTAATATCCTTAATGGAATAACTAAGACACATCTAGTAGCTTATTACGGGCATCCTAATCCTTCAAAACAACAAATAATAGAGAAAATTGCTCTTTTCGGTTTATGCCATTGGCGTAAAATAGAACTGGTAAGCGAAATGAACCTTAAGAGTGTGTGGCGTTTCTGCTTTAATGTAGTAAAAGTAAAAGCGACGGAATATACTGGTGTTAAAAATAAGTAAAAGAAACATGAGACGTACTGCCAGATACCTAACTAAAAGAGAAATAAACAAGATAAGGAGGTTAAGTAAGGATATGTATATGAAAGACATAGCTAAAATAATGGGAGTGACAAAGGTAACGATCAGGCACGCCCAAGATGACCCTAAGAACAAGATAGTAAACCCATTGAGAAAATACAAGGTGACGGGGAAATATAAAAAACAGGCAAAGGTGATAGATGGGATGTTTGATATGGAGGCATGGGCTAGAGAAATGAGCTACTAAAATAAAATAATAATTTATTAGGTTAATATAAATAATTATAGTAGTTTTATTTAAACTTTTAAAATGGAAAATAACGAGACTAAATATCCGACTATTATACCACTTCCGATTGAGATGCCTGAGGTTATTTATCTGAAAGAGTACTATGGGCTTGCGTTTATTATGGCTGAGCAGGAATATCTATACGATATGTACTGTACGACAACCTTTAAGACTAAGCTATATAAATATCGGAAGGTATAATAGGAAAATAAAAAAGATATGAGTAACACAGAGCAACAAGCATGGGAAGCGGAAGCCAAAAAGGCTTTTCCAATGCCCGACAGACGTATGTTTAGTGACGACCCTATGGGACTTGGGCTTGAAGGGTACAAAGCAGCAAGAACAAAAGTAAATAATCTACGCGAAGGCTACATAGCCGCCCTATCAAGCGGTACACCAGATAAAAATGATATATGTCCTGACTGTAATGGAACAGGACTTATTTCAACGGGGTATCGTCAAACTGATTATGAATTGTGTAAAACTTGTAATGGAGATAAAATAAAAGTATCAAGTAGTACAGGGCAAGCAGAGAAGGAGCCAACAGATGATAATCCCGCTTTCGGTAATAGTTTGGATGATAGTAATATTCATGTACTATCAGAGCTAACAGATAAACAGTTGCAGAAAGAAGCGGAGGCTTACGCTAACAACTGTCTTGATATAACTACAACCACATGGGAATGGATAGTTGATGCCTACATAACATGCGGTAGACGAAAATCCCGCCTCCATTTATCAGCAGCAGACCCTTACGAATATCCAAAAGGGTGTGAATATCCAGAGTGTGAATGTGAGCAGATAATAACACATAGATGTAAACACAGGCTCCCTTCATCAGCAGCAGGGGAAGGAGAGCAGGGGGGCGATCCTACCTTAGAGGGTATTCTTCAAGGTAAAATATGGGCATTGGAATCCCGGATTTCCGAACTGGAAAAAGGAGAGCAGAAGTGGATAAGCGTGGAGGATAAAGAACAGAGAATAAAATCAATCCGCATGAGAATTGAGGATGAGTACAAAAAACATCACACCCTATTGCCTAATGAGTGGGCAAACATAGCAGCTCACAAAATCTATGCTACACATTTCCCCTCATTATCCCCGAAGGATTCAAAAACAGATGTATGAATAACGAAGAAAGCGTAAACGAAATTCTTTTTGATTCGCCAATCATAGGCGGCACAACTGCTTATTATGATGCTAAAGCACGAATACTTCAACTCCTATCCTCCAAAGATGCAGAGATAGAAAAATGGAAAGGGTATTATTCCGATACTCACGATACACTTCAGGCAGCAGAAATGGAAGTTGAATCTTTAAAAAAGGAGATACAGCAGCTACGGGAGAAATTTCAATTTTGTTCTGATTGGATACGCAAAAAGAAGTGGAAAGATGGCATGACCTTGCTGATACAAAAAATTCAGATACAGCAGCTAAAGGATGAACTAACGCAAATGGCGAATACTTCACGACATACAGAAACACAGTTAAGGCATAAAATTAACGAACTGGAATCCAAAGGCGCAACAAGAGAGCAGATAGAAAAGACGATAGACTATATGGGAGAAACCGATTACAATGTTTTCACAGGCGGGAAACCTGTACCAATAAAAGGGCTTACAAGTTGGCATAATCGTAAATCCGAATACCTATTACAGTTCCCCTAGGGGGATGTAAACAACGATAAAAAGTAAATCAGACTAAGAACAAAAAATAATATTTATATTTACTATAATTAAGTTATGAGCAAAGAGTTAGAACAAAAAAAAGAAAACACTCCAAAAATACCTCGTGTTATGAAAGGTAAACTAAACGGAGTTAAGGATGGTATCCCGTGGGGAGATCCGAGGAACCCTTTACCTACTGTTGCCCAGCAGAATGCTGGCAAGCTAAGGAAGAAACAAGGTATAGAATTAGCTAAGGCGATTCTAAACTTGCGGTTTAATCCTAAAGGAAATGAAGAGTTAGCTCAAAAAGCTACTGAGTATTATGGGGCACCAATAGACGAGTTGACTCATGAGATGATGATGCACTTTGGACAGATTAGTAAAGCAGTAGAACAAAAAGACACATTTGCTTATAACGCTTTTATGAATAGAGCATTGGGAATGCCTAAGCAGGTAACTGAGGAGATAGGAACTGGTACAGTGATTAATGTGAATATAGAGGGTGAGAACGATAACGTAATACCTATACAGGGCAAAGTAGTAAACGGGTAATGTTTTATCCTATTATCAATACAATTCTTTTATTATTAATCGTTTATAAACTAAATAAAATGCCAGACAAATCGACAATACTCGCAGCTTTTACCCGTATCCAAGATGGGCTTACTAACGTAGCTGACGATATACGCAGGATTAAAGATGCTATCCAGCCAGGGATGAGCCAGGCAGATGTAGATGAGATAAGCGCACAGGCAGAAGCTCTCGCATCCAAGGTAGAAACAATAGCAGCAGAAACTCCAGAAGAAGAAAATGGATAAGGTAGAAAGTAGTGAACTTTGCGAAGCTATCTTTGGGAGAGTAACTAAGATTGAGTTCCTAAAGATAGCTAACGGACCAGAAACAATATATCTGGATGACGGGTCTATTATAACTTTTCCAGATAAGTTGAGTTATCAGTTTGGAGCTTTTAATTCTTATCAAATCTATACACCAAGTGAAGATATTAAGCTCGTTGCAAATAGTAGTATTCCAATCTGGAAAGTTAAATGACTATTAATCTGCCTAAAGAGGCATTTCTACCCTGCTACAGGCATCTCCATATTAACAATAATGATATCGACTTCCTATACGGCGGCCGTGATTCTGGCAAAAGCCGGTATGTAGCTAGTAAACTTCTTGTTGACTGTCTCAGGTCTAAATACTTCCGCTGTGTACTGGCAAGAAAGGTATTCAACACGATTAAGGAGAGCCAGTGGCAAACGATTAAAGATGTAGCAGAATACTGGAAGATTGATCACCTCTTTACCTTCAATATTTCCCCGTTAGAGATAAGATGTAATATAAACGGCAACAAGTTTATCGCTAAAGGATTTGACGAGCCAGGGAAGATAAAGTCACTGAGTAATATTAGCCACGCATGGGTAGAGGAAGGCAACCAGTTAGATATGGATGACTTTATTGTCCTGATGAGTACCCTGAGAACGAATATAGGACGGGTGAAGACGTGGTTTACCTATAACCCTGAGAGCGATAGCAACTACGAAGATTTCTGGCTGTATAAGACGTTCTACGAGCCGTATAAGGGAGATATTTACAGCACCTTTACTAATACCTGGCCAGTACAGGTTGGTGAGGTAACGATTGAGTTTATGTACCAGAGTACGCATACTACCTACCACGACAATCCATGGTGTACAGATGTGCGGAGAGCTTTTCTTGAATACCTGTCTGAGCTGGATCCGTACTATTACCAGGTGTTTACTTTAGGTAAGTGGGGTAATAGGAAAGTAGGAGATCCGTACGCCTTTGCCTTTGACCTTGCTAAGCATAAAAGAGCAGTAACGGTAAACAGGAGCATGGAGCTTTACCTGAGCTTTGACTTTAACGTAAACCCGATAACGTGCGGGGTATACCAGCACTGGGGTAACCATATCATATGCCCGAAGGCTTTTAAGCTGCCGAATAGTGATATTTATAAGCTGTGTACAGAGATAAAGGTTTGGTACCCGCCAACCGAGTATTTATATGTGGTGACTGGAGACGCTACAGGACGCAATAGCAGCGCCATGGTTCACGATGATATGAACTACTATACTATCATTAAAAACGAACTACAGCTCACAGACAGGCAGATAAGGGTGCCTACAGTGAACCCTATTGTAAAAGAGAATAGAGTGCTGGTAAACGCGGCTTTTAAGAAGATGGATGTAGCGTTTGATCCTGAGGGGGCTAAAGACTTAATTTTTGATTGCCAGTATGTGAGTGTAGACGAGATGGGGGATATAGACAAAGGTGATCGCTCTAACCCGAAGAAAAGAGCTGACCACCTTGACCACTGGAGGTACTACTTAAATACCTTCCACAAGTCAATTATGAAGTTTTGATTGTTTTTTTATATCTTTAATTCATTAACTTTAAGCACGGCAAAATTAAAGTTTATTCAACTTGGATCAGGTTTCGAGCCTATTGATCCCAAGTAGATGTACTCTTTAGCCCTAGCTACTACCAATAGCAGGGCTTTTTTTGTTTCTAATTTTTGCAGTAAGCTGTTTGCGATTCTATATCTGTTACAATAGTCCCGTCGGCTAGTATCCTACGGATCCGTGTTCCTGTAGTTACCCAGTCCTGACCGTCAGGAGTTTTAAAGGTAAGGGTAGTTGTTACCCTGAACACTTGGTTCTCGGTTGTTTGGTAGTTCTTGAACTTCTCAATATCTAAGGTCTTGCCGGTTAGCTTATAGATATTGCCTGAGGTCTGCCCTATTGCAATTCCTTTAATACCATAGGTAGCATTAGCATGAAAGTCATCCTTTGTAGTAAAGTAGTTGAATTTGTACGCTATAACGATTTCTACCACTACCCACTCGGCGGTGCAATCGTTGTAGAGTAAATACTCAATGGGTAAATCCTCGCTGCCCTTAGCCCTTAAAACGGCGTTTGATGCGACCTGAGAAGTAATAGATGGTTGGAGTACTTCCTTCTGGCAGGAGAGTAGGAGAGCTGATAAGGCGATAATAAATAGCTGTTTCATCGTTTTAGTTTTATTAATAAGTTAGCTAATACAATTCCTATAAAGGTTCCAAGTAATGTACACATAAGCCAAATTACCCAAAACGGAACGCAAACAGGATTAAAAAACTCTTTCATATAAACGCTTTAAAGAAGTTAATAATATGCCCGTAAAGGCAGCCGAGATTCCAAAATATATTTCTCATGTTATAGAATTTCATCTACGTAAAAAGTGCAACTTTCCGGAATGTTTCCATCTTCCTCATTCTCACTCAAAAACGCTTTAAACTTTTCAACTGCTTTCTCTCTATTTTCTGCCTCAATAAGTTTGTACTGCTTGTCTTCGGTATAGTTTCTGAAGGTGTGGAAGAAGTATCCTAAGTAAGTTCTCATTGTATATGTGTATTACAGGTTATCGGTTATAGTTTAGCGGCTTTTAATGCTTCTTTGGCTTCTGCCGATAATTCAATTACTTGTGATAAGATACTCGGTGCGCCAACTTGATATGATACAATAGAGATTAGCTTTTCGCATATCGCTTTCATCTTCTCTACACTTTCAGGATTGATGCCCTTGCCGATTGTAAGGTCACTACACATTTGATCCCGCTTCTTCATCAAGTCTTTTATAGCTAAATGATCTCTTTCCGTTTCAGGATCAGAACCCTCAATCTGTGCATGTAGGCGAAGGAATGGGCTGTTCTGAAAAATCTCTGTCTGGTTCATAAAATCTATTTTATTGAGTCTACTATTAATTGCTGCATGGAATCTGACATCTTAACGTTATTTAAGAGAACCAAGAGCGTGTCTCGCATCTTGGGAGCATTGCGAATAAGGCTATATGTAAGGTCATTAAATCCTCCGCCATATTGCCTCATCACCATTAATGCTGCCCTTGTTTCGTACTCGATCAGCGTTTCTTCGTCCTGGTACTTTTGGTTGATTGTTTCGGTTGTCATTTTATTAAGGTTTAAAGTTTATCTTCCTAATGTCGGTATTGAAGTACGTTCCCTGTATTCTCCGTGCTTGTTATAAGCCGAGCCTGTAGTCTGCCTACGTACAAACCCCTCACGCGCAGGTACACAAGAGGCGAAGAGAGAGAGGATAATTAGGAAAAGAATAAAGCGTTTCATTTTTTAGTATTTAATATTTCAGAGTATTTAGCTTGTGCGTCTTGTAAAGTTGTATAAATAGTCGAAGTTGGGCGACCATCTTTGGTGTTTATATAATCAGTTACTCTGTATCCCCACGTTTCTGTAAACTGAATCTTTGCGCCTTTCTCTTTTGATCCAAAAACAAGTTTCATATATTTCTTATTAAAAACTAAAGATAAGTATAAAATAATATACTAACCTAATTTTTTATAATAATTCTCGTAATTATTTTTTCCTCTGCATAGATTTAGCGATATTATCTATGTCCTCAGGAGGTAGGTGGGGGTATAATTTAGCTAATTCCTCCTTAAGCCGCTCAGGAGTTAAGTACTTAGCTTTCAATCTTAAGATAGCTTGTTGCAGTTCTGTATCAGTCATAAAGGGGATTTAAAAAAAGCCCCGTGGAAACGAGGCTCGTGTTTTCTTCAATGCAAAACTACCATATTAGTAGTCCCTTGGTACTAAGTTAGTATAATAAAATAAAAAAGCCCTATAGAAATAGGGCTCGGTACTGTGTTTTGAATCGTTTTGATCGGTCTACCGGAGATGGTAGAACTAGAATAGAAAGTATTTATGAAGTACTAAGCTAATATAATAAATTAGATAAAAAAATAAAAAAGCTGCCCATTTTATTGAGCAGCTCCCCATTAAACCTTAATAGACCTAGAAAATACAGAAAACAGCAATTTAAATCAACCAATAACAGGTTAAATATAAATATTTTAATTAAGTATTAAAAAAGTTATTAAATTTATATCTGTGAGAGAATAGGCTGCCACGTCACCCGATGAGGCTAAATGGAGCTTCATAATACACCCCCTTTTAACAGTTTTACCTTATAAGGTGTATGGCTTGTACCAATAACTGCGTTCTTAATTACGATAATGCACCCTGTATACCCGTAATTGCCCAGATCGATACCTCTATTCAATTTAGTGTATTTTACCCAGCACCGTTAGACTTATCTGACGGCGTTTTTTTATTTACACTAGCTACTGACGAAAGGGGGGATTGCCCTATCATGACTATCGCGCAAGGCGATGGCTTAGAGGTAGTTGCCGATACTTTAGATGTAGATGGAGAGGAACTTAGCGGGTGGACAATATCCTTATTTATCCCAAAGACACATGGGCTTAAAAGACGCACCTATTACGGTGATGTACGGCAGGATATAGATGCTGATACAGCTAATATAGTTCTTAAGACAGTAGTTGACATTGTAGCATCCCAAAGCCGTATCCCATCATGAATGTAATAACCCAAGCCCCGCCACTTTATAAGGTCTACGCGATAGGGGAAAACGCATTTAGGTTAGTAGTTACTCAAATAATACTAACTGGTCCACCTGGTGCTCAGGGAGAGCAAGGAGAGCCTGGACCACCCGGAGCTGATGGAGCTGGAGAATGGGGAACTATTACCGGTGATATTACCGACCAGACGGATCTTATAAATTATATAGATACTGCACTCGATGGTGCTGGAGATGTAACCGGCCCAGCCTCATCTACTGATAACGCAGTAGTAAGATTCGACGGTATTACAGGCAAGCTACTAAAAGACAGTCTTGCTATACTTAGCAATACAGGCACGCTGACTATTCCTGAGGCTATTAAGATCGGTACTACACAGACTATTGCTGATGACCGCCTTAAACTTCTGATCAGATCAACTTTTGTACCTAGTACACAGAGCTTTGCTTTGGCAGAGTGGAAAGCAGAGAATGATGATGATGACTTTAACTTTGAAGGTGGTGCTATTGTTAAGCACGATAAAGACTATAATGCTACATACGGGTATGCTAATACATTTCAATTATATTCCTTAGCCGGTAGTGCTGGAACGATAATCGGTAATAATAACTTTGTTGGGGCAACTCTCCCTTATGCGCCTGTATTTTCAGATATACCAAACGGCTTTATCAGGTTTGAGCTCGGCCCAGTGTGGCCGAACAGTGAGAAGATGAGGCTTAATAACCAGGGTGATTTAATTATAGGCTGGAATAACGTAAGAGACTATGATGCTAGCCAGACAGGCACGACAGTGAATGATCCTATCAACACTTTTTTCCCTACAGACGTCGGTAAATATTTTTGTTGGGGTAACTTAGGAACTGGCGGAGGTTATGCTTACGCAGATAAGATCACAGCGTATATAGACGCTAATAATATTACTGTAGAAACTACTCGGACTATCGCTAGTCAGGGTGGCAGGATAGCTGAGCCGTTAGCTATTATTTATAAAGAGGGTAATGCTATTGTGCAGGATTTGGGAACAGATTCTATCAAGTTTTCGACTAACCCAGAGGCGAGCAATTACTTTCAGATTTCCGCTACTAGTGACGCTCTTAAGTTTGAGAAGATAGGATCAATACCAACAGATATATATGCTGACTTCAGGGATTTAGGGTGGATAGAAGCACCGAAAGATGTTTACCTGAATGGTGATGCTACTTTCGCCAAGTTGTGGTTCAGGACAAGTGCTGCTGCGGATATTATGCATCTGAAGGCTAGTACCTCAGCTACAGAGTATACTAACTTAGGGGATACCCCACATTCTTTTATTACTAACTCTATTACTTCTTTTAAGGTATTTGATACTAAGAGCCAATTCTATAAGCCGCTGATGAGTGGAGCTGCAGAGGATGCGCCTTTGGGCTGGTTAGATGTACGTAATGGCGATAAGAATATTACAGCCTATATAGACAACACAAGAGCTACAGGAACAAATTTCGGGCTGCTAGTCGATGTAGCAGGTAGTGGGGCAGGAGAAAATAGGGCAGGTTACTTTACAGCTACTGGAGCAACTACGAATAAGGCGATCATGATTCCTAGCACTTCAGGAGCTGCAGCTGGAGATTTCGCTATTGATAGCCAGACAGCTGCCAAGTCTAATTTCGCCGGACCGTTAAATGTAGCAATGTTAGCTACGTTTGCAACAGTAAAGATAACAGGAGGATCACCTGGAGCTGGCAAGGTACTAACCTCGGATGCTGACGGGGATGCTACATGGGAGACAAATGCAAGTGGTTCCGGTGATGTAGTTGGGCCAGCCTCAGCTACTGATAATTCACTTGCTCTCTTTGATAGTATAACAGGCAAACTACTTAAAGAGGGGGTAGCTACATTAACTTCAACAAGATTTAACGTTATTACTAATGAGATTGCTGCAAGCAAGGATCATACGGGACGTACTGAAATTATTTTCGAAAACTATAATACAGCAGGATCAAGTCACCTGTCTGGTCTTACAGATGGTGCTGCTGCTCTTTCTTTAAGTCTATACGGAACAACACACGCTAATGCTGAACAAGCTGATTTTACCCTGGAAGGCACAGAGGTTGAAATTAACGCTCAGAGTTCTACAGGATTTGCTTATTTACTCTCTGGAGATAGTTCTGGTGGTTATGGAGAAATCGGTGGTGGTGGGCCAACCTGTAATTTTGATATATACGCTAATGGGGCAAGTATAGATATGCTAATGGGCGGTAGCGGATTAACAAATTTTAACCTTACTGCTAGTGTCGGGGATATTAAGATTCAGGCAACTGCCGGAATAGTAGAAATCCACACTGATACAGGGCAGGCAGCGCTCTTTAAGGCAAACCGAACTTTACAATTAGCTGCTTATACTGCAGGACTTCTTGTAAGTGATGCTAGTGGTAATATTACCCTTGATACATCTACCTACTTAACTACTGGTGCAGCTTCAGCAGCATATCAGCCATTAGATTCTGATCTTACTACGTGGGCAGGGATAACACCAGGAACAGGAGTAGGCACTTTCTTAGCTACTCCATCGAGTGCAAATTTATTAGCAGCTATAACAGATGAGACAGGAACAGCAGGATCATTAGTTTTTTCTATTTCTCCTGCCCTAACAGGCTCACCAACAGCACCTACACAGGCGGCTAACGATAATTCTACGAAGATCGCAACAACTGCGTATGTAGATGATCGGTATTCTGATAGTGTGCGGTTGATGCGGACTTTAGGTTCAACTATTATCGCAGAACCGTATGGGGTTACAAGAGGTAGTATGGGTACAAATACCGCATTAACAGATGGGCAGGTTTGGGTAGGTGCTATCGAAGTTCCAACAGCTACTATAACAGGGGTAGTATTTTACTCTTCTACAGCAGGAAATTTCACAGCAGATAATGAGAATGCAGTTGCATTATATAGTTTTTCGGGAAGTACGTTAACGAGGGTAGCTATTTCTGCCAACGACGGCAATAACTGGAAACAGGCAGGAGCATCTATGCGAACAATAGCATTTACAGGAACTTATGCAGCTACAAAAGGTATTTACTATGTGGCTTTGATCTATAATAACTCAGCACAGGTTACAGCGCCTAACATCGGTTCAACAGCTATTGGTAGTGCTAATCATAACGTTGCAGATATAACAGCTAATGTTAAAATGTTTGGGGTACTTAGCAGTACTGCTTTGGCGTCTTCTATTAACATGAGTTCATTATCAGGAAGTGCAGTTAAATTTTACTTAGCATTATATTAAAAATTTATGAAGTATATACTATTAATATTTCTTTTTTTATCATTAAAAGCTCAGGCTGCTACTTTTTACTTTGCTGCTGGAGGTAATGATGCTAACACTGGAACGTCCGCAGGTTCTCCATGGAAAACACTAGCGAAATTTAACTCGATATTTCCTGCCAGGGTAGCTGGTGATATAATCCTCTTTAACAGGGGTGATGTTTTCTACGGCAATATGTACCTGAACAAAGCTGGTGGTGTTGGTAATCCGATAGTAATAGGAGCTTACGGGACAGGCGCTAATCCTATTATCACAGGTTTTCAAACGATAACAGGGTGGCAACTTGTAGGGTCTAATATATGGGAAAGCTCAGTAGCTGTTACAACACTTACTACGGTGAATATGGTCGTTATTAACGGGGTGAATATTCCAATGGGTAGATACCCAAATACCGGATATCTTACCTATACAGCGCCTACACTAACGACCAAGACAGTTTCGGGTCTACCGTCATCTACTACTAACTGGACAGGAGCTACAGCAGTGATGAGGCTACACCACTGGGTGACCGATATGAATACGGTAACTGCCCATTCAGGAACGGTACTAACTCATACTAATACACCTAATCCTACAAGCTATACAGGGATATCAGGTTACGGGCTATTTATCCAGAACGACCCAAGAACATTAGACCAGCCTAATGAGTGGTACTTTAACCCGACGACTAAGAAGTTAAGGATATTTGCTGCATGCGCACCTTCTGACGCCCAGGTAACGACGATAGATACATTAGTCAGGATACCGTCAAACAGGGGTAATATAACAATACAGGATATGAAGTTTACTGGTTCTAATAAGGATCATTTTACGATTATGTCAAGTGCTAATATCACTATCCAGAATTGCCAGTTTGACTTCGCTGGGATGGATGGGATATGGGGAGGTGCTAACGGAGGTTCATCTTCAGCTAACTTTAAATTCCTCAACAATACATTTAACCATACTAATAATAACGCGATTCTACTAAGGGAGGAATTTACCAGCTCGCTTATCCAAAATAATACTTTTGATAATACAGCTATGCAGCCAGGGATGGGTAGAGGTGGGGACGGTCAGATGATGGCTATCAGGGTACAGGCGACAGGGGCTTTAATAGAGAAGAATACAATAGATAGCACAGGATATATACCTATTTTCTTCGCAGGGCTTACCAATACGATCAGGTATAACTTTATCACCTACTTTAATATGACGAAGATGGATGGTGGCGGAATTTATACCTATAACTTCACGAATACAGGAACGAGGGTAACAAAAAACACTATTCTCTATTCACGCCCTTCAGTAGCGGGTACAACTCAGACCTATGGATTATCGCACGCTATTTACTTGGATAATAATTCTGCTGGTGTACAGGTAGACAGTAATTCAGCAGCAGGGTTTGGGTATTCGTGTATGTATCTTAACTCAGGAGCTAAGAATAATAATATTTTCGGTAACACCTTCTACGATGCTGATAATACTATTGTCCTGCAGGCTAATGGCTCAGGAGGATTATTAACTACGAATAATACATTCACTAATAATATCTATGTTGCCAAAGCAATAACACAAAGGATACACAGGACAAATACTACAGGAACAGCAGTAGCTTACTATCCTACGATGGGAACTTTCACTAATAACTGGTATACGAGACCGATAGATGACGCGACCTCTCCTTCGGTAGCTCCTAACGCACCTTTTTTAGTAACAAGTGTTAACAGTAGCGTATTCAATTATTATAGTTTAGCTACCTGGAAAACAGCGACGAGTAATGACGTAGGCTCGTCTAAAGCATTAGCGTTTGTCGCGGCGATAACAGATATAAGATTTGAATATAATGAGACAGCAGTGGCTAAGGTAGTTCTCTTAGGAGCTGATACCTATAAAGACGTTAAGAATGTGACCTATACGACATCAGTAACGATACCGGCTTATAGCTCTAAAGTATTATTGAAACAATGATAAAAAATATTAAATATGCCAGTTAAGATATCGGCGATGACCCCTTATGTGGGTGACCTCACTGGGGCTTATATACCGATTATCGTACCGGTTGAAGAGGATAACCCATGGGTGAATTACAGGATACTAGCTAGTGATTTTGAAGGTGAAGATGGTACAGTTACCAGGTTTGGCTTTTCTGGTGAGGATGATACTGCAGCAGAAGATAGAGTGTTTACAATGCCAGATACTTTTTCTCTCGCTTTATATAACGGTGATTCTACTTTTGCTGCTCCGGTAAGGTATCTGTTTATGACAAATGCAGCGACAAGTATAGGCTCGGCAACAGACGCTAATAATAGAACTGATATAAATGCATACGCAGATTTTGCTGAGATGATAGTTGCGGTATCAGGAGTAACAGTTTCGCAGGTATTAGTTTCTGATACTCAGATATCAATAAATAATACTTCTGGTAATGTGCTAATACCTAATCTTGTTGCAGCTACAACAGGCAGTATAGTCTACTACGATAGTATAACTGGTGCTCTTACATACGGTGCAGGCGGTGGGGGAACCATGGAATTAGAAAATGGGTTATATAGTCCGCCATATACAAATATTGGAAGGCTAGGTGGTTTTCTAATAGAAGCTACTCTTATAGATACAGATACATTTTATCTTTCTCTCTTTGGAACTATTAACGATGGGTATGGAGTGCTAAGAGTCGCAAATACAGGTTCTGGAGGGGCAATTACTGCTACTTCCATAGATAGCCCAGCAGGGCAATTTTATGTAACTGGAAATGCTACAGCTCTTCAAGGAGTTTCTACGACTGGTAACGCTGTTCAGGGAAGTGCTAGTGACGGTGGCCGTGGTGGCCAATTTGATACTTCTGGCACTGGAACTAATGACCGTGCAACTGTAGTTCTTATTACAAGAAGTACAAGCGATACTCCAGATGTTGGATTTGCTGCTAGCGTAGATGTGTCTTTAACAAGAGCATCTGGTGGAGGTATTACAGCAAGTAGAATAGCTACTGCATGGGCTGATCCATTACTAGTAAGTTTTACATCTAACTTTGAGTTTTGGACTAGTAGAGAGACGAATATGACCAAGCAGCTGACGCTTAATGGTACTGGTCAGCTTACTGCACATACATACGGCTCAGGTACTTTTACTGGGACACCGACTTTTGCACTAGCCGTGGATGCTTCTGGGAATGTTATCGAAGTAGATTTAGACGACTTAGGTGGTGGAGCTTCAACAAGGTTTGGGTTTGCTACTGAAGACGATACTGCTGCTGAAAATAGAACTTTTGCACTATCTACTTTTACATTTAATATTAATACAGGGGTTACTGATGAAGAAATAGAATTTCAAAAGGCAGCTTTCAAAGTACAAACTACTGATACTGGTGATATATCTAAAATTGCTACTTTCAGAGTTGGTGATATAGATTATTTCGGTACTAAGGGCGCTGTTAAAATGAGTACCACCGATGGGGTTTATGCTTTTCATGGTGATGAAACCTTTGCTGATCCAGTTAGATATTTTTGGTTATCAGGTATAACGGCGGCTATGGGAGCTGTATTAGATGCAGGTACTAGCGATCGTGCAGACTTAAGTATAACAGATAACGCCATTGATTTAGTAGTACAGGTTGCGGGTGTGCCAACTCAGATAAAAGCAGAGGATGATAATATAGTTTTGGCGGCTACAGGTGGGGTTGGTATTACAGTAGGAACATTACATATTATAGACACCTTTACCCCAGCTAATTCAACTGATGCAGCAAAGCCATTAGGTTCACTTACTATGGATAATAACTTTTTGTGGTATAGAAAAATATCCGGAACGTGGGTAAAGGTAGCATGGGCAGCATTCTAATTTTTAATTATAATATATGACTGAAGAACAAAAAAAAGTGCAACTAAACGAACTAAAAGTACAGGCGTATGACGCTCTTGCTAACGCACAATTCTGGCAGCAGAAATCTAGCCAGCTAAACGAGGAAATAAAAAAACTGATGATGACAAAACCTGAGGACGTATAAAGATGCCCATCGACTCAATAAGCGGACCGTTTTGCGAAGACCTCTCTATCGAGTACATCGCACACGAAACAGACACACTAGCTGTTCCAAATCCGCTTATTGTAGAAGATGACAGTGATGACTTTATAGTACCTGAGAACTACGGAACAGGATTATATGGGACAGAATGTATAGAAGGTCAGGAAATATGTTGCGTAGAGCCGACAGTAATTCATTTTACTAATCAGCTATTCAGCGATATAACCTATACACCAAGTCTTTATCTGCAGCATGGTAATTCTCCGACAGTGTGGGTGTATTATTACTTAGGATTAGAAGGTTTTCAGATTCTGGGAGCGTTGAGCAGGATTAGTATTTACGGGCAGCCGGTGCCGACAAGGATTTATGTAGACCATGGAGGGCTAGCAACAGGAATAATTAAAATTGTATAACCCTATAAATTTAACCCCTATGCCGATTGTTAAAAAACTACCCGAACAACCAAAGCCAAAATTTACTTTTGACCAGATAATGATCATCGTTATCTGTATTGTAGTAGCGTTAACGCTAGCAATATTTTTGCCTATGATCTTAACGCCAATATTAAAATTCACAAAATGGTAGAGATAGCTCTTATAGGAAAGGCATTTATTATAGCGATGACGGTATTATCTATATGGTATACGATGCAAGAAGGTGAGATTTTCGGCTTTGTTACTAAGTATGGAGATAAGTATATACCGGAGTACTTACAGCCGCCATTATACTCCTGTAACGTCTGTATGACATTCTGGTGGGGTAGTGCTATATACTGGCTATTCTGGGGGCAGCATTGGCAGGAGTGGTTAATAACAGTTATTGTCGCGATGGGGATAAACGCAACTATTAATAAACTAGAACCGGATAAATGAGTAAAGAAGAAATAGAAAAATTATTTATAAAATTGGTTGACGAGCACAGTAGAGCTGGCTTTACTCGGATATATCCTAGTAAGGATTGGCAGAAGGCTTTTGACTTTTATAATTATGGGCATCCGGATGAACGTGATTTACATCAAGGTTGCCGCCCATGTTATAGAAAAGTATTATGGTATATGAAAAGTTTTATTAACGAATCTGAACCAGCAGAATGACAAAGTTATTAGAGATGGAGCTTTTATACTCTCGGATAGTAAGGTCTACTAAACAACCGACTTCTGATTGGATAAAAGCATTTCATTTTTATAACCAAAGAAGCGGCCCGAGATTATCTCTTACTGATCCTGACGCTTATGTTATAGTAATAGACTTTATGAAACATTATCTAAACGCAGTAAATACAGAAAAAAATGTCGACCTCGGTTAGTTTTGAGATACAGTGGGACATGGTCCGAGAGAAGCTGAAGGAGGTGCTTTCTAAAGGAGGGCTAGGGATATTGTGGGAAGATTATTGCAAGAATAATGACGTGCCTGAGCATATAGAAAAAGGATTTTTTGAATACCTGAGAAGTATACCAGATACTTGGTTCGATGCTGATTGGGAAAAAAATAAATCATGACAGTAGCTGAAATATTACTCTTATATGGATTTAGATACAGTGGACGGTGTACCTGCATGGGGCCGAAAACGGATAAATATAAGAAGGGGACGTATGTAGTATATTGGAGTAAAAGAGAGAAGAAAGTACGATTAAAAAACCACGGCAAAGCGATAACAGTAGCGATGCCAGAAACAGAGTTAGAAGATGCAATTAAAAAGTTTATTCCAGCGGAAGTTACGAACGCGCTTAATTAACAACAAGTACCGCGAAGTTGAGGCGTTCAGGTTAGGAGGTAAGCCGTACTTTATGTTTGATAGCCAGTTTGAAGTACCTACAGGCAGGCAGATGGCAGCACTAGCTGTCTATGAGGAAATGAATATGAGATGTACAAGGGAATACCTGGAGCTGCATACGAGAGCGATGGATAAAATTCTTGATCTTAAAAAACTAAGTATTAAAGAGTGTACCTATATCGCACAGTTAAATAGTAATCTTAAGGAACGGTTGGAACTTATGCCCTTACCTGACTTTATTTATAAGCTAGCGAGTGTAGTATTTTTTGACGATAGCGAGAGTAGATTTAATTACGATTTTGAGTACGCAGAAAAGAAGATTAAAATATGGAAAGAGGCTGGAGGTACTCTCGATTTTTTTTTGAAGACGCCGTTAAAAAACTTGATTCCGTCTTTGACTATGCCAGAGGAAAATTCACAAATATATTTTCAGGTGGCAAAGGAGATAGACAAAATACACCACAAGGTTCTTACAGATATATTGTCGGTAAAGGAGTAGAGGAAAGGGAGCAGCAGATATACCTGTTAGCAGAGAATGATCCGGTTAAAGTGCAAGAGTATTTAAAAATCCCACTGATTGAGTATTACCGGATGCTCGATAATAAACTTGAACAAATGAAACGCCTAAAAGAAAATAATGCCGCTTACAACCGAACAGGTATTCATTGAGTTCATCGCTGACCCCTCCCAGCTAGAATCTACACTATCTGTGCTGGAGAAATCCGGCAACATAGATAAGAAGTTAGCAGAATCTTTTAAGGCTACTAATACACAGCTGAACGCTCAGGCTACTGCGTTAAAGAATGTTAATAATAACCTATCCCCTGTTAAGAAATCGCTTGAAGGGCTAGCGGTAGCTAGTAAGCAGGTTAGTAGTAAGTTCGTTCAGGATTTTGAGCAGGGAATTATAGCGGAACTAAAGAAATCGGGAGTAGGTATTGATCAGTTTAAAGCTAAATTAGATAGCCTGAAGGGCAATACCGCATTTCAGAATCTTCAGGCAGAGCTTGTTAAAACCGCTACCCGTATTGCCCAGACGATGCAGAAGCTGGAGGCAATGAAGAGTAGTGGGGCTGGCGTAGGAGCTTTCAAGCAGTTAGAGAAGCAGTTAATAGAAGATCAAAAGCTAATTAAGCAGATAGAGATAGATATACGAAATGTATTAGAAGTTGAATCAACAGAAGATCCACTCAGACAGGTAGGTGAAGGTAGTGAGAGAGCCAGTAAGAAAATATTATCAGTAAAGGCCGAGTTACGAGGATTAAGAGAAGAAATACAGCGGGCGATAGCGAACGGAACTAATTTCGGTAAAGAGTTTGACGAACTTACAGAAAAGGCTGGAGCATTAGAAGATGCGATGAAGGATGCCGCTGATACTATTAAAACTGTCGGTAGTGATACTCGTACTCTTGAGGGGCTTGTAGGTGTAGCACAGGGTGTAACCGGAGCATTTGCTATTGCCCAGGGTACAGCTGCTTTATTCGGAGACGAGAGTGAGGAATTACAGAAAACCTTATTAAAGGTAAACGCTGCGATGGCTATCCTACAGGGGTTGCAATCAATACAAAACTTACTACAGAAAGAATCTGCTGCTGCTATTTTAGTACAGACTACACTACGGAAAATAGAAAATGCCCAGATAGTTCTTACTAACGCATTAGAATCTAAAAGTATTATCGTTAGATATGCGGCAGCTGCAGCACAAAGAGTATTAAACGCTGTTATGGCTGCTAATCCTATTGGTATTGTAGCTGTCGCACTTGCGGGGTTAATTACTTTACTAAATACATACGGAGCTAGCGCAGCAAAGGCAGCACAGCAAACCTCTATCTTAACTGCTGCATTAAAAGAAGGTCAGGAGGGTGCTCAAGCTAGGTTAGATGATGAGGCACAGCGTAATAAAAACGCTATTGAAGATTTAAAAAATAAGGGAGCTGTACAGTCTGAAATAGATAAGCAGGAACTGGAAAGCCTTAAACAACAACAAACATTAGAGGAAGAAAATATTAATAGGCTTACTCTTATAAAATCTCAAACTACAAAAGCTGATAAAGATCAGAGAAAACAGTTGGATGATCAATTGCGTCAGCTTGAAGAAAGTAGGAGCAAGAGGTCGTCAGAGATAATAAATAAAGAGTTTGCACTTAGGAAAACACTAAATAAAGAGGAAGTTGCTGCACGTGTTTCTACTATCGAAAACTCACTTTTAGTAGCAAAAGAAGGTAGTGAGAAGCAACTCAATTTGCAAAAATCTTTAATCGCTGCCCGTGCTCAGCAGGAAGCGGCTGCTGATGGGTTACTGGAAGAACAGCGTAGGACAATTCTTATTAATGCTCAGAAGGAACAGGAGCAACTACAAGCAGATTTTAATAGGAGGAAATTAGAAGCACAAGCAGCTAATATTGAAAATCAATTAGTGAATGTTAAGGAAGGATCACGCGAAGAGCTACGTTTAAAACAAGAGTTAATTGATAAGCAGATTGCAATCGATTTGACTAATACTAAACTAACCGAACAGGAAAAACTAAATATAAAAGAAAAGGGGCTGCAGGATCAGCTTAAACTTACTAAAGAGTATTCTTTATTATTTACTAAGGCAGAATTTGAGGCAGAGATAGATAAAAATAATGCTGAGCTGGCTTTACGCCAAACTTCCGAGGATCAAAAATTACAGCTGCAGATAGATAATATAAACTACGCAGCAGGAATAGAGATAGCAGCTGCAGAGGGTAACGCAGAGAAGATAGATGCGATATGGGCGAAGTCTGAAGAGGATATTTTGAATCTTAAGATAAACCGGATTCGGGAAGTTGCAGAGCTTGAAATTGCTAACGCAGCAGCTGATAATGGAGTACTAAGCCGAAGACTTCAGAAAATAGCTGCTAACGAAAGAGAGAGTATAGATATTCGTGCGGCTGCTATACATGAATTAGCAGAGATGGATATTGCGGCAATAGATACCCGTATAGGTGCGCTTGATGATATTAAAGATGTGGCAGGTCAGTTAAATGAAAAAGAACTAGCTGAGTATAAAAAATTACAGGATGATAAGAAAGCAGTAACAGAAAAAGCATTACAAGACGAAAAAGATTTACGTGGGCAACATATAAAAGAGATTATTGAGTTTGCTGCACAGCAGCTACAGGCAATAGGTGGAATTATAGGTGGTCTTAATGATATTGCTAACGAACAGGATCAGCAGCGTATAGCTGGTATGAGGGAAGCATTAAAACAGGCTCAGGAAAGTGGAAGTATTACTGAAAAAGAGGCTATCGCAAGAGCAAAGAAGATAGATGCAGAGGAAAGGAAAATTAAAAAGCAGGCAGCAGAGAGAGATAAGCAGCTTGCTTTATTTAACGCAGTTATCAGTACGGCCGCCGGTATCGCTAAAGCCATTCCTAACCCAGTCTTAATTGCCTTTGCTGCTGCTATTGGAGCTGCACAGATTGCGTTAATAGCTGCCCGCCCAATACCGAAGTTTTATAGAGGTAAAAAGAAGGGAGATAATTACGAAGGTTTTGCTAGTGTAGGAGAGTTTGCACCTGAGCTTATAGAGCGTAATGGTAAGATGATGCTTACTAACAAGCCAACGATAACGTGGGTAGGTAAGAAAGATATTGTCTATAATCCTCAAGAAACTGCAGCTATGCTTGGCAAGAACGGGCATAGAGTAAATAAGGAGTTAATGATGATAAAAGATAAAGGTGGCAAGTTTGTCTTCGACTATAAAAAACTCGGTAAAGAGATAAGTAAGAATAGCAAAGATGTAACGATTAATGTGGATGCTGACGGAATACATACCCAGGAGGGAATGAATAAGATAAATTATTTTAATAGCAGATATACTTTTAAATGATCGAGTGGCGCTTTTATATTGATAATGTCGAGTTCGACCAGCCAGAGTCGTTTACGGATCTTATTCTCGGGCTTAAGAGAGATGACCAGTACCACGGTGTTTTCTTCGAGGCTAGCGTAGGAAGTTTGTCACTATCTGGGCTGGCTGGAGCTTATCTGATGGAGAAAGATGACGCGCTAGGTTTGCAGGCAGTAGTAACTTTCAGGGCAGATATACGCTGTGATGAAGAGGAAGAATTCAGCACACTTATCTCAGGGAAATTCGATATGGCTAAGCTAGAAAGACAATGTGGTGCTAACTGTAAGGTGAATATCCCGATAGAGCAGAGTAACTGTACGATGTTATTTAGAAACCGTTTCGATCAGAAGGTGGATATGGATAGTCTACTTGCGTTCGACAAGGTAACTGTATTAGAGGATTACGCTAGCGCTGGGATAACTGTTAATATGCCGAGTAAAGCTATCCAGGTCGGTGCTAAAGGATTTGTTAGTTTAGAAAGTGATTCGATAATATATGCTGATAATATAATAGAAAGTTTTCAGGTTTATACGCGCCCGACTTATTCCAGAAAAGTTGATGAGTCTATTGTTACTTCAAACTTAGAGCCGTCTGTGTATATAGGCTCGAGTAATGTTAATAATGCTCAAGCTCTAGTAACTCCTATAATCTTACTGGAAGAAACTATTGATTGTTTTAATGGAAATTTTACTTATCGTTTTCGGTTTAAAGGGCATTTTTATATTGATAATCCATCAGGTAGCGCGTGGATACGTATTGTAAAAGGTACAATATTAGAAGGCGAGGAAAATCCATTAGGGTATTTGCCTGGTTCGCCAACAAACGGATTAACTGAATTAGCAACCCATGAATTTCCTTATGTAAGTCAGGGAGGATTAGAGGGGGAAACATTAGATGAAGAGTTTGATGTTACATTAGAGGGTATTACTACATTAGAAATGGGCGAAGGTATCTGGGCGTATTTTTATACTTATCAATTTCAGTTAGGAGCTAATTCAAATAATGTCTTATTCTACCCAGAGACAGAAGTGTTTATTGAAGCTAACCGGCAATGCCCAGAGACAGATGCTAAAATCTACTTAGTTCACGAGGCACTCTCCAGGGTGGTAGAAGCTGTTACAGAAGGTTGTCTAAAAGTTAGAAGTGAATACTACGGGCGCACAGATAGCCAGCCCTATGCGTATGCTACAGACGGCTGTGGTGGTTTACGCGCATTCGATAGTGGGTTACAACTCAGGAACGCAGTAGATGCTAAAATGTTCGCCAGTCCTAAAGACTTATTTGATGGTCTTAATGCTATTGATAATATCGGATTTGGTATAGAGCCTAACCCTGATCTGCCAGGTTTTGACCAGCTAAGGGTTGAAGATGTCAAGTACTTCTATCGTGAAGAACAGATTTTGGAACTACCCATGGCACCAAACGGGTTAGTAAAGAATATTATTGAAGATTTTTATAGTAGAATAAGGGTAGGATATGAGAAGTGGGAAGTAGAGCAGGTTAAAGGCTTAGACGAAGTAAATTCTAATAGAGAGTACCGTACTTCTCTTAATAACGTAAGGAACGAGCTGAATATTATGAGCAAGCTGATCGCTGGTAGCTACGCGGCCGAAATAACCCGTCAGCAGAGCTTCGCAGCTACTGGCGGAGCTGATACATCTTACGATAATGAAATATTTATTTTCTGTTTAGTTCGTAATACCTATCAATTCGATATAGAGCAGGGTGGTATTACTGGAGCTACGGATCTATACAGTCCGACAACGATTTATAACTGGCGGATAAGACCTTATTACAACCTGATGCGGTGGTTTAAGACTATCACTGCAGGGTATGCCCACGTTGGAGATACAGAAAAGAAATTATTTTTTACCAGCGGTACTGGCAATTTCAGGGCAGCAGGGGAGCTTACAGACCCAACTTGTAAGTTAGAGAACGGAGTAAAGGCAGAAAATAGCGATTTAGGTAAGAATGATTTCGTCGGCCCAGAGTACCAGCCTTTGTGGAGACCAAAGACAGTTTCTTTTAAATACCCGATAAGTGTAGCACAGTATAAAGCGTTAAAACTAAATCCGTACGGGTATGTAAAAGTACAGTGTGGAACCTTTGAGTGGATAAAAGGATATATAGATACCGTTCAGTATAGCCCTGACAAGGGGGAAGCAGACTTTAATTTAAAAATTAAGTGGCAACAATAAAATGGCAACAATAATAGCACCATCAGGATCATTTGTGCAATTCGCAACTCAGGATGTAGAGCACTGTATTTTCGGGACAGTACGGGCTACCTTACCAGTCTATCAGGATGATGATGTGGCGTTCCAGTTTGTGATACAGGGTACTGAGGAGGAAATTGACGAGCTGGCTGAGTTTGGTAATACCGGGATAACTGTTGGGCTAGTAGATACTAGCGAGGATGAACTAACTGAGGAAGTAATATTGGAGTTCATAGAGCAGGTAGAAAGATTCAGGATAAGCGATACCGATTTGTTATGTAACTGGACACATGGTTTTCCAGGATTCATGGATGTAGTTACTATTGGGCAGTGCTTTAAAGTTGTTATTCTTCTTAACGCGCTCGGTGAAGATTTTTCATATAGTTCTAATAGGTTCGAAAGAGTTGGTGATGGGTGCTTTACTACTGTTATCGAATACGGTAGTAATGATAACGCCTTTGGGTTTAACTACTGTTATAGCTCTCCTGATTCAGTTCCTGGTGGAGGAACAGGAGGGGAGCCACCAAACCCACCACCTACAGGTGCTAACTGTACACCATCAAGAATAACATTTAGTAATATGTCGTCTTTAGTCCTTCCTTATACACAGGGAATGACAGATATGTACGGGGATACACCTACAGTACAGGTATGGATTTACGATACAGGTGGGGAGTTGGTCAGGAGTGAGGTAGAAGTGAAAATGGACGCCTTCCCACCGACTAGCTTGTCTTTTGATTTCGGTGGTAACGCCAGTGGGGTAATATTTATAAAATAATTTAAAATGCCTTTTTTAAACCGTATACGACTTCGAACCTACTTAAGCAAACCGCAGTTTCCTTCTGAGAGTAACATATTCAAGCTGGCAGACGGTAGCAGAAAGGTGCAGAGTATTGTGATCAGTAAAGTTTATACTGGTGAAACTGATCTATACCCTGAGTGGATCCACCAGCGGCTAAAGATAGCCTTAAGCCATGATACGGTAAACTTCGAAGGTGATAAGTACTTCGGCGGTGCAAGTACAGAAGGTGATTATGATATTGACTGGTCAGAGTTTCTTGATTATCCATACGCTAAGGCAGGTTATAAGATGGCTGTTACTCCTTTTGCGGCTACTAATAGTAACTGTCAAACCTGTGAAGAGGCTAGTCAGCTAGCGTTAGTTGACGATACTTTTCCTGACCAGATAGAGCAGAGTACAGAATATACGATCGACTTATTCGCTAATGATACGATTAACTGTACACCTATAGAAGTTGAAATTACCTACGCCAACGCGGTATTTATAGATACTGCCGAAATAGATGTTCTTACTGGTATTTTAACGATCATGACTAAGCCGTTATTTTTCCAGCGTAATAGTGTGAAGTTAATAACCTACCGAGTTACTTGTACTAGCTCTGGAGCCTATGACGAAGCAGATGTATTCGGAAATCTGGAAGGTAGCGAGGCTGCTTGTCTAGAGCCAACAGCATTAGTACTTTCAGCCGTTGATTATAACGTGGTAAGTGTAAGCTGGACAGCACCAACACCAGCACCTGCTAACGGTTATGAGTGGAAGATAGCAACAGAAGTTGACCCAGCTACGATTGTAGATAGCGGGACAGTTCTGACTCTTACAGCTGGAACAGATACTATTTTAGACCCAGCGACAGGATATATATTCAGTGTACGTAGCTTCTGTGATACTGATGATTATAGCGAGTGGGTAGATATTCACGTGGATACGCTGGCGCTGGATGAAGATTGTGGCAGGTATACAATAGAGTACTTAGGAACTACAGGTCGGCGTGATGTTAGCTATATAGCCTGTAATAATCAGGTAAAGACAACAAGCCTATTCCCATTCCGCCCGAGGACTATCTGTGCATTACAAAATTCACCTGGCAGCCCAGTAAGTATTATTGGTGCTGACCAAATAACTTATGACAGCCCATGTTAGAAAGAGGAAAAAAATATTGTGTGTATTTCCACAAGTTTGCTGATACAGGAAAGGTTTTTTATGTAGGTATGGGTACTATAAGGCGCCCTTTTGAAAAAAACAAAAGATCAACTCTTTGGAAAGACTACATAAATAAGTATGCATATTTAGTAGAAATTATACACAAAGATTTGTTTTGGGATGAGGCTTGTTTGTTAGAAGTTGAATATATTAAAGAATTTGGGCGTAGAGATCAGGGTTTGGGAGGGCTAATAAATTTAACTAATGGAGGTGATGGCGTTATTGGATATGCTGGTTATTGGAAAGGCAAAAAGAGGCCGGAAGTTAAAAGTTGGCTCAAAGGAGTATATAGGCATGACTACAAAACGAACCCAATGTCTCAGTATATAAAAGATAAAATAGCAGCTTCTAATAAAGGTCGAAAGTTCTCTATAGAGACATTAGAAAAATTTAAAAATAGAGTACCATGGAATAAAGGAAAGACAGGTTTTGTTTCTCCTAAAAAAGGCAAGAAAACAGGCAAACCGATTCACCCAAACACAAAAGCTGCTTTAATTAAATCTCTTACTGGTAGAAAAATGTCTGATAGGCACAAGGAAATAATGAGTGGCGTACACAAGGGTAAAGTAGTTTCTATTGAAACAAGGCTTAAAATTTCAAATTCTGTAAAAGAAAAATGGAAGAAAACAAAACAAATAGAGAACGTGGGATTTTGATGGTAGCAACCTCACATGCGTATTATGGTCGGCTGGCCTATAATTTAGCGAGTACGATAAAAGGCGTAGAGGATTTTCCTATTGCTATCGTGAGAGATGATAAGAGTTTAACCCACCTAAGTATTGCTCAGCGGTCTGTCTTCGATATAGAGATTCCGCTGCCAGAGAAAGCAAGCGGAGGGTTTACACCTAAACTTTATATTAACGAGCTTTCGCCTTTTAAGCAAACTTTATATTTAGACGTGGATATGTTGTGGCTACCATTTCGCACTCCTACACAATTATTCGATGAGCTGAAAGACTGTGACTATACTGGTATAACAGAAGGGTGGTACGATATAACAACTGATAACCATACTAACGAGCGTAAAGATTATTATTTCTGGGCAGACCTTAAAGAGATACTAACGACTTATAACCTTACTGAAGGGATCATGTACCAGTGGCGCAGTGAGGTTATTTACTTTAATAAAACTGAACAAATAAATAAGTTCTTTAAAGACTGCCAAAAGATTCACGCAAACCCTAACCTTAAGACAATAAGGAAGTTTGGGGCGCATGTGCCGGATGAGCTAAGTATAAATATCAGTAGCGCGATAAATGAGATAGACCCACACAGGGTAAAGTGGACACCGGCATACTGGCACAAACTGCACCAGGATAGAGTGCCGCAGATAGGAGAATTACAGCAATGGTATTTACTGAGTTTCGGTAGCAATCACTCTTTACCGAGTGTAAAGAGGTTATACGATAAGGTTACGAGTATATCACTTAAAAAACAAGGCCGGCAGCACGTTTTTGGGTTGCACAGCAAAAAAGAATTTATGTCCGTAGAACGAAATAAAATATAACAATGCCAAAGCTAATTTTCACTGATGCTGAACTTAAGGGGTACTTTAAAGATGGGGTACGACACCACTTCTATAAAAAGATGGTTGAGCATGCAGACGCGATGAAGATACACTCCGACGGGGAGTTCCCTGGTAAGCTGATCACAGAGCGACGCCCTAACGAGCCACA
>Ga0105340_1000041_pt1 | contig 58057 bp, 53 predicted proteins | sample EasRivMeERMLT700_FD_89676 | JGI IMG/M metagenome (GOLD analysis project Ga0105340, IMG submission 89676) | Soil microbial communities from meander-bound floodplain in the East River, Colorado, USA - East River MetaG ERMLT700 | ecosystem: Environmental > Terrestrial > Soil > Floodplain | place...
CACAGCGCGTCCAGCCGGTAGCGCTGATGCAGGCGATTCAGCAAGTGGAGGAAGGCCTCCTCGTACATCGCCTGCGCCGAGCGCGCGAGGTCGCGATGCCGCTCCTCGAGCGGCGCGTCCGGCGCGCGCGCGGGCCCGAGCAGGTCGAGCAGGGCTCCGGAATAGAGCGCTCCCACGACCGGCGCACCGCCCTCCCACTGGTACTCGACTTTGTCCCGGTGATGGCGAAAGTACTTCAGTTCGAGCTCGTAGCCGCCATCGTCCTGCAGCCGCACCAGGCGTCGCATTTCCGCCATGAATCTTGGCTCGCCGTACGGGGCGAGCCCCATCATCTTGTACTCGTCGCCATAGTGCGGAAACCCGAGGTACTGGGTCATCGCCTGGTAAAAGATGCCGAGCGAATGCGGGAAGTACACGCGCTCGTCGACTTCGACCGCATGGCCGCGTCCCACACCCCATGCCGCGCTGGCGAAATCACCGAAGCCGTCCACCGACACCGCCACCGCCTCGTCGAACGGCGACACGAGGAACGCCGATCCCAGATGCGCAAGATGGTGCTCGACCTCGTGCACCCGGCCGCGCCACGGCCGCCCGAACAGCTGCGAAAGTTCCTGCTCGACCCCCGCGCGCTTGCGCTTGTTCTTCAGGCGATCCAGCACCGCGCCGAGGCTCGGCCGGCGCGCGAGCGCGTACCACACCTTCTTCAGCAGGTTCGCGCGCGCGTGCTGGTTGATCGCGACGTGCGCCACGTCCTCCGGCGCGGCGCCTGCTTCGTCGAGGCAGTAGCGGATCGCCTCCGCCGGGAAACCCGCCCAGTGCTTGATGCGGCGAAAGCGTTCCTCTTCGGCGGCCGCCACCAGCCGCCCGTCGCGCAGCAGGCAGGCCGAGGCATCGCCGTGATAGGCGTTGAGCCCGAGGACGAGCAGTCTCAGCCTCGCAGCCGGTTGCGTCGCAGGTCGTATTTCTTCACCGCCACCATGTGCTGGTACATCGCCCTCATCGTGCAGAACACGAGGCCGTCGCGGCCGTCGAGGAACCCGCCGCGCAGGACGTAGCTGTAAAGGAAGTACGCCAGCGCCCGCCCGGGCAGCCTCGCCGCCAGGCTCTTCAGCGCCGAGCGCCGCAGAGCCGGATCGGCGGCGAACAGTTCCCGAATGCTGACCCGATCGCGCTCGGTCTCGAGCTCGTAGCGGGCGTCCTTGGTGGAATAGAAATTCTGCCGGTCGAACCACTCCTCGAGGCTGCCGAGGTTCTCGTCGACAAGATCGTGCGCCAGGCTGCCCACCGTGCCGTCGACCTCTTCGCCTTCCCCGTGCCCGCGGGCGAAGTAGCGCACCCGCCCGCGGCGAACCAGCCGCACGATCCAGGTCGGGTAGAGGCTGCTGTAGCGCAGCCAGCGTCCCCACAGGTGGAACCGCCGCCGTACCCGGTAGGCGGCGACCGAATTTGGCGCCGCGCGCGCCACCTCCTGCAGTTCGCGCGCAAGCTCGGGCGGCACGCGCTCGTCGGCATCCAGGATCAGCGTCCACTCGTGCCTCGCGCCGGCATGCTCCAGCGCCCAGTTGCGCTGCTCCCACATGCTGAGAAACGGATGCTGGACGAAACGAGCGCCTGCCGCTTCGCTGATTTCTCGGGTACGGTCGGTGCTGAACGAGTCGACCACGATGACGTCGTCCGCCCATTGCAGGGCCGACAGGCAGCCTGGCAGATGCAGTTCTTCGTTCAGCACGAAGATGAGCACCGAAACCGTCATGCGGCACCGACGGGCTTGTCGCCAGCCATGACCATCGATTTCCAGAAGCCGGGAGCTCGACCTGCGCCACGAAAGTCGAGCCCGATGAACCCGGCTTCCGACATGAACCGGCCAAGGGTCTTGCGCGAGAAGAACTTGATATGGCCTCCGTCCCAGCCGGCGTGAAAATGCTTGTCCCAGCCGTTGGCGATGGAAAGCGCAAGATTCTTCAGATAGCCGTGGTACGGGGTGGTGACGATGAACCGGCCGCCCGGCGCGAGGGCTTGGTAGGCACGGCGCAGGAGGACGCGAGGCCAGTAGAGATGCTCGATGACTTCTGCGGCGATCGCCACATCGTAGGCGTGACCTACCACATTCTCGAAAGAGTCGTCGTATACGGAACACAAGTGAAAAGCCGCCCTGGGATGATGCGCTCTGGCCAGGCGGATGCCATCGGGTGATGCGTCGATTCCAACGACGTTGTGACCGAGCTGGGCCAGCCGGCCGGCAACATGTCCGTTGCCGCACCCCATATCGAGGACGCGAAGTCCCGCGCCGCGTGGCATGGCTCGAAGAATCGCCGGCAACAGATATTCATGCGCACATGTTCCATGCGGGTGCGTCCAGCCATAGTCGGGTTGTTCGCTAGCCATTCACGGCAGCGATTTCCCGATAGACCTGTAATGTGCGCGCAGCAATTGCTCCCCATTGGTATTCGCGCTGCATCCACTCGCGCCCGCGGTATCCCATGCTGCTGAGGTCGCATCGGGATATCCGGTCGATCGCCGCGGCCAGCTGCGCCGGGCTGTTTTCGACCCAGAGGCCGCAGCCGCGATCCTGCAGCTCGCGCCAGGGCGTGCCGGTGCTCGCGACGACCGGAACACCGTGCGCCAGGGATTCGGCGACGACAAGCCCGAAGTTCTCCGTATGGGAAGGAACGACGCAGACATCCGCTTCCGTAAAGCCGGCAAGCTTGGCCGCCTCGTCCGCATGGCCCGCGAATCGAACCCGGTCCTGGAGCGTCAGCTTCTGCGCGAGCTCGCGCAGCGATGCCGTGTACCGAGGCTCGCCATTGCCGCGGATCACCAGTTCCACGTTCGGGTTCTCGACCAGCGCAAGCGCAGCCAGAAGATTCTCCAGCCCTTTGATGCGGTGCAGGCGGCCCAGAAAAAGCAGGCGCAGCCGGCCGCCGGGTTGCCAGCTCCGTGCCGGCAGGCGGCTAGGGATCGGGACGCCGTTCGGAATCAGGGCCTGACGCACATCGGGCATTCGAGCCCGGCTTTGCTCGAGCTCGTCGCCGGAAGTGACGTGCATGACGAGAGGCATACCGCGGACGAGTCGCCGACAAATGGCGTTCCATACCGATTTGAGTCGGGGCTTTGAGCCCCGCGACCAAGCTTGCAACGCCCCGCGTGGCGACCATACCAGCGGCTTGCGAAGCAAGCGGCAGGCGAGGAGGGTGGGAATGGTTGGGAACGAGTATACGCCCGTGAGATGCACGACGTCCGCCCACCTTACCGAGGAAAGCATGCGCGCCATCAAAGCAAGCGAAATCGAGACGCCGGCGAGTCGCCGGCAGTAGCAAATCGCCACGTTGGCCCCGAGGGGAGCCGGGTTGCCAATCACGTCAACCCGGTCCGACAGGTGCGGCCCCGCCGAATCGGTGGTCAGCACGCGCAGCTCCACGCCTTCGCTGGCAAGCGCGCGGCATAGCGATGCAAGCGAAAAAATGGGTCCGCCCCAATACGTGGCCGGAAAGAATGCGGGCGAAACGTGCAGAATCTTCACCGCCTTGCTTTCCGGAGCGAGAAGCGGGGCAAGACGGGCGCGACGATGGCAACGCCAGCGGACAGTGGCGGCTGCGTCAATGCGTTCGCGCTGAGGAAACCGAGCCCCAAGCCTCCACGACCTCGTGGACTTCGATCTTTGCCAGGCAAAGATTGTCCTTATCGCATACTTCGAGCATGCACCCAGCGCACTCCACGTTCTTGCGGAGAATGCGGTTGTGGTCCCCCAGCGGCGCCCACTTGCCCGGCAGGTCTCTGGCGCTGAAAAGCGCGATGCATGGAATACCGGCAAGCCCCGCCAGATGCATGGCGCCGGAGTCATTACCGATGAAGGACTCGCAACGCCGCAGTACCGCCGCTGAGCCGAACACCGAAAGTTGACCGCAAAGGTTCAATGACCTCGCACCCCAGGCTTGCTGAAGTTCTTCGCCGAGTCTCTGGTCCTCGCGACCGCCGATGGCAACGAGCGCCGAGGTTTCGTCCTTGCTCAGAATTTGCCTGCCAACCTGTTTGTACCTTTCTGTCGGCCAGCGCTTGGCGGGCATTTTTGAACCGGGCGCAACGGCGACCAGCCTTGGGTATTGGCTCAGGGCTGACAGCGCCGACTCCGCCTCATTGTGCGCCCAGCGAGGGATGCGCAATTCGAACGCGGAGGATGTTGCACTTGGCGCGACCGCTCGCAACAGCCGAAGCCACTCCGGTTCCCGCTTCAGGGCATCGTCGCAGGGTCGCTTCGGTTGATCGTCCGGCCTCACCGACCGGTATGCGGGCGCTCCGCAGACCACGCGGAAGAAGAGCCAGTCGCGCCTGACATCCCAGGCGCTCCGCCTCGGGGCAATATTGACGATTTCCTGCGGCGCGATTAACCGAAGGGCGCGGGCAAGCGCGATATACGTTCGCCAGTTGGCAAGCGTGCCAGTCGATACGTCGTAGAAAATGACCCCGTCGCACAGGACGGTCGGGCCAATGACATCCCAAGCCGAGACAAGAGCAGAGTTGCTCGCATGCCGATTCGTCAACAACACCAAAGGTGTGTCTGGATACTCCCGGCGCAAGGCATGGAGTGCGGGCAAGGCGATCACCGCGTCACCCAATTGGCCGATCCTATAGACAATAATCGGCCTGCGCTCCGATAGCCTGGCCGGTACGACATCCCGCCGCGAGAGCGAAATCTCAGGAACGAATTCCGAGTAAGTCAACTGGGCCCAGCCGCGAAGCCCGCGGTAGCGTCCAACGTTCCGATGCCGAGACCTGATCCATTCATGCACCGGCGTGGTGAACCCGGTCTTCGGCCGATTCCTGAGCTCCTGTGAAAGCACGGATCCCGCTGCCCTTGCCAAGTGCGCCTTGTTCAAGGGCGGACGGGAGACGATCATGGGAAGGAGCGCTTCCACCAGGTTTGTGTCGATGTATGGAGTCCTTACTTCCAATCCATGCGCCATGCTGGCCCAGTCTGTGTCCCGCAGTAACTGGTTGCGCATATACCAGGAAACCTCCATGGCCGCGATCGCGGCGTGATCCCCTGTCACGCCCTGCGTCGACGCGGCAATGGAGGTCTTGAGGTCGAGGGCCAGTACGCCTTCGTCGACCATCTGCGGATCGAGAAACGATGCGAGTTCGTCAGCCAGGAACAGTCCGCGTCTCAATAGGTATGCGCCGGCGAGAGTTCTACCGAGGGAAAACAGCCCGGAATACTTCGGCGATATCCACCGCTCCGGCAGCCGCCGGATGACGTGCCGCCAGAGCTTCTCGGCGGCGGGCGGGATTTTCCGACCGGAGAGCAGATGGACAAGCTTCGGAACCTGTCTGAAACTCGGATAGCCGCCGAACAACTCATCGCCTCCGAGTCCCGATAGGCAGACTTTCAACCCCGCATCGGCTGCCACTTTGGCGACCAACCACGAGTTGAGGCCGTCTATCGAGGGTTGATCCATGGCGGACCAGATGTTCCCCAGGTTGTCGTAGAACTCCTCCTTGCTCACCGTCCCTATCGAGTGACGAATTCCCAAGGCGGCCGCCTGTTTGGCGGCGAGCGGTATTTCGTCCTGCTCGGTTCCCAGAAAGTCGTGAAATCCGAGAGTGACGCCGATCAGTCCGCGCGCAGACTCGGCGCTCGCCATGGTCGCGATTACGTTCGAATCGAAGCCCGAGGACAAGAACACGCCGACCGGCACGTCTGAAATCAAGTGATGCCTTACCGAGTCCCGAAGAGCGGCGGAAATCATTTCCGGCCACTGTCCTTCTCCGCCGCTCGCCTGCGCTCGGCTCTCCGCCTCGGCAACCCGCTGCGCGAGGTCGTAAAACCGCCTGAGTCTGGGTTCAGACCCTCGGTTCACCTGAAGTGTCCACCCGGCCGGGAGCGCCCTGATCTCGCGATGCAAGGTGTGCGGGTCGGGCACATGTCCGAGAACAAAGAAGCCAACATGTCCAGCCGGATTCGGCGTAAGACGAATACCTTCGCCTTTCACCAATGCCTTTACCTGCGAGGCAAATCGCAATACCCGGCCGTTGTCTGCATAGTAGAAGGGCTTGATTCCGAACGGATCTCTGGCCGCAAGCAGGCTTTGACGGCGATGGTCCCAGATCGCGAACGCGTACATTCCGCGCAAGCGGTGGACCATGTCCTCGCCGACTTCTCTGTATAGAGCGAGAAGTACTTCAGTGTCGCTTTGGGTGCTGAACGGATGGCCGCGCGCCACGAGCTCTTTGCGCAATTCCCGATAGTTGTAGAGCTCTCCGTTGTACGTGATGACCAGCGCGCCATCGTTCGACAACATCGGCTGCGCGCCGGCGTCCGAAAGGTCGATGATGGCAAGCCGCCGGTGCGCCAATCCGATGCGCCGGTCGTTGCTGACCCACAGGCCGGCTCCGTCCGGTCCACGCGCGGCCATTGCTTCGCGGACGTCGACCAGTTCGGCAACATCGACAGGCCCGGCGTCGTGTCCATAACTAAGGATTCCGGCGATACCACACACCAGGGCGATCCTAGTCTTCGGTTTTCATGCAGACCATTGTAGCGATTCCGTTTGTGGCTGGAGGGGCGAAGGCGTTTGAGCCCCGGCGCCGTGCTACATTGCCCTAGTGACCTTGACCATCATCGTCGCGACTGGCGTATTGATTGCGGCGGGGGTCGCGATTTCGCGCCGACACTACATTTTCGCGGTGGCGATCGGCATTCTTGCGGGCTATGAGCTGATGGTGCCGATCTTGGCTTCCGTTCTGGAAGACGCCAAAGATCTGCGCTACCTGGCACTCTTCACCGAGGACATGTCCGAGCGAAGTTCAGATGGCTTCCTGGCGGGCTTGGCCCTGTTTTTCGCTCTGTTCGTTGTCTCGTATCTTCTCGGAGGTCGTCGGACGACAGGGCTGCCCGTCTCCGCGAGGGCGCCATCATTCAAGCTCTCCAGCGGATTGGCCATCTTTCCCATCGTCGTTCTCGTCTTTGGTCTGGTCAGCGTCGTCACCGGTGCCGGGCAGGCGCGCCTTCAGGATTATGTGGGTATCGGGGACACACTCGAGTCGAGCCGTTTCTTTGCCTATGGGGGGTTGATGCTCATCACGTGCGTCGGCATCGTCCTGAATAGACTATCCGCTGGAAAAGCCGTGGCTGCCCTGGCAGTCGTTGCTTGCCTCGCTCCTTTGCTCATGGAGCTGTTCATCGCTGGCAGACGGCAATGGTTTGCACCTTCCGCGCTGCTGGTCCTCATGTTCCTGCTCTACTCGCGGGTGCGTTTCAAGGTGCTGTTTGCAGCGGGTTTCACCTGCATCGTCGCAGTGCTGTTCGCGGTGCAGTTCGGCTTGCGCGAGCAGGCCCGGCTTGCCTCCACCGGATTTGAAACTGAACCCCTAGTGCTCGCGGTGCTTGCTCCTCAGCTAGGCGAGTTCGCGGGAATCAGCTACACGAGCCATAACGCCTGGACCCTTTTCGTTACAGGCCAGACGCCAGTCACGTACGGAGTGCACTGGGCGTTTCACGCGTTGAATACCATCCCGTTCCTGAAGCTTGCCGATACCTGGTTCCCGCACTACTCGGCGGACCTCCTTGGCATGTACGACGAGGTTACGCCTTGGGGCGGCCTTTCAATGCTGGCGGACGCCCTGATGGCAATGGGCTTGCCTGGAGTGCTGGTGGTCGCGGCGGCAATCGGAATCCTGTGCCGGCGTGCGCACGAATTCACCGCTTCCGCAATGAGGGCCGGGATGCCGGGAGATGCCTATTCGCTGTTCGGCCTGGCCATTATTGCGACGCTGCTTCTCAAATATCGGAGTGGCGTGGGGGACGCCATCCAAGCTGTGGTGTCATTCTCGATTCTGTATTGGGCGATCTTTCTTCTGGGATACTTGCTGCTGGACCGCAAGGCGGGCGCGCTAGCGGGCTTGCGCCATGCCGAAGGTCCCGAGATCGAGAACCGAGGGGTCACCTAGGAACCAAGAAGCCGGCTGCGAAGGGCGCGCCATAGAGCGCCTTTTGCGAGGACCGCAGTGGTACCTGCAACCGAAACAGGGTTGCGCACAAATCCCAGCTCTCCGGCGTGCATCACTGCTCCGCAGAGGTTGGCGGCCTGGTGGATGTTTCGTACGCCGAACTTGCTGCAGTTGATGACCTGCATGCGATTGACGACATTGAACCCTTCCGTCAGGCCAATCGGCGTCTTGTTTGGCCTGTTCGGATACGAATCCAGCAACGCCTCCACGCGATCGGCCAGCCCGTGCTTGATGCTCATGGCCCGCACGGCGTTGCAGACTTGCGCGTACCTCTCCGGAGGAGCGCTGGCAGTTTCGCGCATTGCCGCTTCAAGCATTTTTGCGACGCTCACCGAGTAATCGCCGGAGCATTTGATTCGATCGCGTGCTTGTAGAAAAGTCTCGCCGACCAGGATGGAGGTCGACGGCGCCAGAACCATCTCGGAGTGAAACGGAATATTGCCTTCGGCCAGGAAAGCTCGAGCCGCGGATGACGTCGGGTCAAGCTGAGCGGCTCCATTGCTGTGGAACGAAGTCCCGTTCACGGAATAGGGCTGGTGCGAATAGTGGTAATCCTCCGCCAGCAGGGAGAGCGCGATCGCCGAATACACGTCCGGAATCATGGAGTGAAAGAAGCTTCCGCCGGAGGCTTCTTTGACTCGATCGATTAGGCCGGTGCTCACGATTCCTTTGTAGAAGAACGGGAGCTGCTCGTACCCTCGCCTGAATTGCAGCACTTCGCGCAGCATCCTCGGCGCCGAGCGCACCTCCAGTCCTCTCGAAGAGGGCACCAGAAGAAGGTTCCTGGACGGGGAGTGAACGCAGTTCGGCCAGAAGTAGGACGCCCAGGCCCAGGAAATGGCCTTGGTTCCCGTGCGCTGGACAATCGCCGCCAGCGCACTCAGGGCCCCGGGGAGCAGGCCATCGTCATCGCCGACATAGGTCACGTAATCGCCGCGCACCTGAGCCAGGGCGAATTCCCAGTGATGCGACATGCTCAGGCGACGACCGGGGTTGATGTATCGCACGCGGGCATCGCGTGACGAGGCGACGATTTCCCTGGTGTCGTCCTGGCTGAAATTGTCGCTGACGATGATTTCGCAGTTTGCGTAGTCCTGGTCCAGGCAGGTCTGCAACGTCGACACCAGCGTATCGCATCGTTCCCGTGTGGGAATCACCACCGAAATGCGAGGGCTGGGATTCGAGGTCATCTCCCGGCCAGGCCCCGACTGCGTTATTCGCGACGGTATGATGTTGCGCATGATACGCAATTTGCGCACCGCATTGCCGCCGGGCTGTCCGCAATGAAGCAGGCGAAAATCACCGTGCTTGGTGCCGGAGGGTTCATCGGCGGACAACTGGTGCATCACCTTGGTCTGCAAGGGCGGGAGTGTCATGCGCCGGCCAGGGGCGATGAGGCCCTTTACCGGGCTCCGCTGGGTCACGTGATCTACGCCATTGGCATGACCGCAGACTTCCGTCACCGACCGATTGAAACCGCAGAAGCGCATGTCTGCCTGCTGCAGCGGCTGGTCCACGCCGGCAACTTCGAATCCCTGACGTATCTTTCGAGTACCCGCGTCTACGCCCGAAGCACCGATACGAGGGAGAGCGCCCATCTCCGCGTCAACCCGAACGATCTGGACGATCTCTACAATCTTTCCAAGCTGATGGGAGAATCGCTTTGCCTGCACAGCGGGCATCCCCTGGTGAAGGTGGCCCGCCTGTCCAACGTGATCGGCCTGCGGCGGGACCCTCACGTGTTCATCAACCAACTCATTGAAGAGGGCTTTCGCACCGGCAGGGTCGCGTTCCGAACGACGCTGGAATCGAGAAGGGATTATGTGGGTATCGAAGACGTCGTGGATCTGATTGTCCGAATGGCGTTGTCGCCGGAAACGGGGATCTACAACGTGGCCAGCGGCCAGGGCATCTCCAACGGCGAAATCGCGAGTGCGCTCGCCGAGCAGATGGGGTTCGAGATTTCCGTCGTTCCGGACGCACCCGTTTGGGACTTCGCGGACATCGACGTCTCAAGAGTGAAAGCCAAGTTTGCCTTCTCTCCGAGGCGGTTTTCGGACTATTTTCCGGCCTTTCTCCACAGTTATCGCCAGAGCAGGGGCATCTGAATGCACTATTTCGAGACCACGCCCGACGCGCACGCGCAGTACCGGGAGGAAAAGAAGCACCGGATTTCGACCTTCGCCCACGACGCGGCCTTTCGCGCCTTGTCCAGGGCGTGGTTAGCGATGGCTCTTGAGCGGAAGTACATGAACAATTTTTCGTGGCTGGGACGTCCGCTGATACAGCTGCCGACGGACGCGATGGCCGTGCAGGAGCTCGTTTGGGCGGTGAGACCGGATCTGATTGTCGAAACTGGCCTCGCCCATGGCGGCTCCCTGATTCTTTCAGCCTCGATACTCGAGCTCCTCGGGCATGGGGAAGTGGTCGGCGTGGACATCGAGATCCGCGCGCACAATCGCAAGGCGATCGAGAGCCATTCCCTCGCCAAGCGCATCACCTTGATCGAGGGCTCCAGCATCGATCCGAGCGTAATAGCGCAAGTGCAGGCACGTGCTGCGGGCAAGGCAAGGGTGCTCGTTCTCCTCGATTCCAGCCATACCCACGAGCATGTGCTCGCGGAGCTCGACGCCTACGCGCCGATGGTGAGCATCGGCAGCTACTGCGTTGTTTTTGACACTTTTGTCGAAGACATGCCGGACGACTTTCTGTGGTTGGATCGCCCGTGGGGAAAGGGCAATAATCCGAAAACCGCCGTCAGGCACTGGATGCAGTCCCATCCGCAGTTCGAGATCGACCGGTCCATTGAGGATCGTCTGCTCATTACGTCCGCGCCAGAAGGGTTTCTGCGCCGGATAAGGTAGCCAGAAAACTGGAATCCGAAACCGCAGGCATCGGCGGACCGGCATGAGAGTGCTCGGCTTGCACAAGGATCCGTGGCACAACACCGGCGCCGCCTTGATCAGCGGCGACGATGACCAAGCGCGATTCGTCATGGTGTCGGAGGAGCGTCTTGACCGTGTGAAGGATTCGAGGGCCTTCCCCGAAAAGGCCGTCGCCGCATGCATGCGCGAGTTCGGCGTCAGGTCTTTTGCAGACCTGGACCTTGTCGTCACCGACTACATCGCCAGCGACAGCTGGAAGGAGGACTTCATCCACCGGCCGTGCAGAACGGATGTGTTCCTCGCTCAGCTGCCCAAGGACAAGGTGTTAACCCTCAATCATCACCTGGCGCATGCCTATGCAGCCTACTTTTCTTCCGGCTTCAACAATGCCGCGATTCTGGTCGTCGATGGCAGGGGCTCGGACAAGGAAACACAAAGTCTCTATGTCGCCGACGGCATGACGGTCCGGCTGATCGCCTCGACCGACGTGATCGGAATCGGCCTGCTGTATGCAGCCGTCACCCACGCGATCGGCTTCGGCCTGCTGCAGGAAGGCAAGACCATGGGGCTGGCGCCCTATGGCGAGCTCGTCGACCGAAGAATTTTCAACATCCAGCGGGCTTTCGACGGTATTGTCACTGACTATTCGAGCGTATGCGTCGACGGGAGCTATGACCTCAAGATTCCCACTCCCCCCTTGAGATCCTTCGAAGATAGAGCCCGCGCCGCCTTTGAAGTGCAGAAGGAATGCGAGGAAGCGATGCTTCACCTCTCGAAATGGGCGAAAGATTCAACCGGGAAAGACAAGCTGTGCATTACCGGAGGCGTAGCGCTGAATTCCGTGGCCAACTTCAAGATCCTTCAGTCGGGCCTGTATCGGGATGTGTTCATCAATCCTGCGGCATCGGATACCGGAATTCCGCTCGGCGCAGCCTTGTATGGCTATCACGCCTGTCTCGGGATGCGGAGGAACTACGATGAGATACCGGTCTTTATCGGGCCTTCCTACGACAGAAGGGAAATCGAGGCGGCGCTCTCTTCATTCGACGGCTTCGGCGTCAGGCGCGAACGGGCGCTGGAACAGGCGGCGGCAATGCTCGCCGACAACAAGATCGTTGCCTGTCATTTCGGCAAGTCCGAGATGGGACCGCGGGCGCTGGGAAATCGCAGCATCCTGATGAGTCCGTTGCTGCCGGAAAACAAGGACATTCTCAACTCCCGGGTAAAGCACCGCGAAAGCTTTCGGCCGTTTGCTCCCGCGATCATGGAAGAGCACACGGCGGAGTATTTCGAAATGGACAGGCCGTCCCCGTATATGCTCCTGGTGCCGCAGGTGCGCGCAGACAAGCGAACGATCATTCCAGCGGTCACGCATGTCGACGGTTCGGGAAGACTGCAGACGCTGACGCCGAAAAGGAATCCGTTGCTCTACGCGCTCGCCAGGCTGTTCAAGGAAGCAACGGGTGTCCCGGTGCTCTTGAATACCTCCTTCAACGTCAATGGCGAGCCGATCGTCGAGTCGCCCGTCGACGCCATCCGTTGCTTTCTCGGGACCGACATCGACGCATTGCTGATCGGCGGAGACACGCTTCTGGTGAAGAAGCAGGGCCACTGACCGAACGGAATCCATTTCTTCACCGGTGACCACGATCGATGAATATGCTCAAAGCATGTTCCGTTTCGAGCATTTGAATGACGAGTGGATTCAGCGGTGCGCGCGCTATCTAGAGCGAACTTTTGGCGGCCAGGTCGAAGGCCGAACCGTGATCGACTATGCCTCTGGGCGGGGCAACTGGTCGCTGGCGTTTCTGGTCGCGGGCGCGGGAAAGGTCATCGCCATCGATGCCGCCGCGAGCAACGTGGAGAAACTGTCTCGCTACGCGCTTGAGCGGAAAATCGACAAGCTGGAGGTCATCAGAGGAAACATCCTCCAATCCCCGATTGAGCGCGAGGCGGATATTCTTTGGGCGTACGGCGTCCTTCCTTGTATCGCCGAGCCGCTGCCATTCCTGAAGGCGCTGGCTGGACTTGCGCGAGCCGACGGCGCGGAAAGCCTGATCTATTCCTATGACGCCGGATCCTTGAGGCAGGTGGTCGTAGAGATCGCCCGCCAAGGACAAACCTACGAAAGCTACGAGGAATTCGCGGGAGATTCGTTCCTGTTCAATCCGGCCGCACGCCTTCGGGCGAGGGACGATCTGACGGCGCCCGTGGTGCAATTTCATGCGGCGGGCCAGCTTTGGGATCTCGCGCTGCAGTCCGGGCATGCTCCGCTGAGGTTTGTCGAGTCGTTTGATAGCGTCGAAGGCGTCGCCAGCGAGGAGTTTCGTCCTCATCATCTGCATTGTCGCCTGCCAAAGGATGGGGCCGACCACAAAGAGTTTGCGCGTGGTCCGATGGAACCGGGAAGGCCATCGGTCGACCTGCGGATCCTCAAGGAGTTTGGCAGCGATTTGATGGCTTCGAGTCGTCGCGACCGGGCCAAAAAGCTCGCGGTTGGCCTCCTGAACACGCACTTTGCGGCATTGAAGGGCATGGGGTATCGGCAATGCGTGATCGAGGATTGCCTGTACCTTCTGTACGCGTTTCTCGTGAATGGCGCTGAGGCGCGCACCGAATTGCAGGCCCTGGTCCTCGATCTCGCAGCCAGCGCCTTGAAGGGTATTGCTCGAAAGCATCCTGGCGCAGCGTTCGCTGACTCCACCATCGTAAACTTCCTGGTTGAGAACAGAATCAGAATGTAGAAACGTCTTCCGATAGTGTCGGTAAAGAAGAACATCATTGCGAACTACGTAGGCCAGGGCTGGCGAGCCTTGATGGGGTTGGCGTTTGTCCCGCTTTATATCGAGTACCTTGGAATTGAGGCGTATGGGCTGATCGGCATCTTTGCCGTCCTCCAGGCTTGGCTGGCGCTGCTCGACTTTGGCATGAAGCCAGCCCTGGGTCGGGAGATGGGGCGCTTGACCGGCGGTAGCCATACCCCGCAGTCGATCCGTGACCTGCTGCGGACGATCGAGGTGCTGAGCCTGATCCTTTCTGGAGCAATCGCGGCCGCAATCTGCGCTGCCGCAGATTGGCTGGCGACGGAGTGGATCACGGCGCAAAGCCTGCCTGCAGCAGTGGTGGCAGCGGCGTTCTGCATGATGGGAATCGTGACGGCCCTTCGTTTTGTCGAAGGCATTTACGTCACTACCCTTGTCGGGCTCCAGCGCCAGGTGCTGGAGAACGTCGCCACCAGCATCCTGGCGACTGCCCGGGGGGCAGGGGCGGTCGGCGTGCTGGCGTGGGTGTCCCCAACCATCGAGGCTTTCTTTGTCTGGCAAGCCTTGATGTCTCTCCTATCGGTCGGGGTGGTTGGCAGCGTTGTCTACCGCGTCTTGCCCGGCGCTCCGAGAGCGGCACGATTCTCCTGGTCGACCCTGACCGGCGTCTGGCATTTCGCTGCCGGCATGGTGGCGATCAACCTCCTTGCGCTGCTATTCACTCAGCTCGACAAGATCCTGCTCTCGCGAATTCTCACCCTGGAGGCTTTCGGCTACTACGCCTTCGCGGGCATCGTCGTGGGCGCGTTATCCATGGTGGTCGGCCCCATCACCACCGCCTTCTATCCGCGCTTTACGGAGCTGGCGACCCGCGGCGACGAAGTCGCGTTACGCGCCGTCTATCATCTAGGCGCGCAGATGGTGAGCGTACTGGTGGGCGCCAGCGCCGTTGTCCTGATCCTGTTCGCGGACCGGGTGCTCCTACTGTGGACAGGAAACGTTCTGCTGGCGAGGGAGGCATCGGCGCTTCTGGCGATACTCGCCGCGGGAACCTTGTTGAACGGCCTGATCTGGATTCCCTACCAAGTCCAGCTCGCACACGGCTGGACGTCGCTGACGATCCGGATCAATAGCCTTGCCGTTGTGGTTCAAGTTCCCGCGATCTTGTGGGCCGTCCCCAACTATGGACCGATTGGCGCTGCCTGGGTCTGGGTGCTCCTCAACGCAGGCTGCTTGCTGCTTGTAGGCTACTCGATGCATCGTCATTTACTGCGCACGGAACGGCGACGCTGGTACCTGCAGGATGTGGCGATCCCATTGGCCGCAGCCGCCGGAACGGCTTGGCTGTTGAGCTGGGCGCTTCCGCGGAATCTGGGCAGGCTGGCTGACTTGATGGCGATGGGCTTCACTTTCGCCTGCGTGGTGCTGGTGGCCACGCTAGCCGCACCTCTGATTCGGAGCCAGGTTTTCCGCCTCCTTACGGCGAGACCCGGCGCTGCCATCAGCGGGCGGAGAGTCTAATCCTTCGGCAGGTTCGCCAGGGTCGGGAGACCGCGGTCGCGATCGGAGATCACGTCTGGCCGGCGTGGCCACCGGATCGCAAGAGCAGGATCATCCCAGCGCACGCCGCGAGCGGATTCGGCATGGTAGAACGCCGACATCTGGTAGAGGATCTCGCTGTCGTCGCGCAGCGTGAGGAAGCCATGCGCGACCCCGCGTGGCACATAGAGCATGGCGAGATTGTCAGCGGTGAGATCAAAACCCCGCCATTGTCGATACGAAGGCGAGGCCGGACGAGGATCGGCCACGACGTCGAATATTGCCCCGCGCGTGCAGCGTACGATCTTGTCCTCTGCGTGGGGCTCGGCCTGAAAATGCAGCCCGCGAAGCGTTCCCGACCTGCGATTGAACGAAGTGCTGCATTGGACCAGCTCGGGATTCAGCCCGTGGGCCTCGAACTCGCGGCGGCAAAACAGGCGCGCGAAACTCCCCCGCTCATCCTCGATCGGCTCTGCCACGATGAGCCAGGCCCCGAAGATGTCCGTCGGGACGAACTTCACGCAATGACCTCCGGGGTCGGGATCGGAACAATGAACCTGCCGCCCCAGCCGCGAATGCGCTCGTTCTGCCGGATGACCTCGTCCCGGATGTTCCAGGGGAGGATCAGCAGGTAGTCAGGCCGCGTTTGGGCAATCCTGTCTGGATGGACGATCGGGATATGCGTCCCAGGCAGGAACTTGCCTTGCTTGTGGGGGCTTCGGTCCGCGACGTAGTCGATGAAGTCGCGACCGACCCCGCAGTAGTTGAGCAGGGTATTGCCCTTGGCGGCAGCGCCGTAGCCGACGATCCGCTTTCCGGCACGACGTGCGCCGATCAACAGCTCGAGCAGCCGACCCTTCGCGGCATGGACGCGTGCTTGAAACTCGTGGTACGGCTTCAGCAGGTGCAGCCCGGCGGCGTGCTCGGCACGGCGCACCTTGACCAGCGATTCGCTGGGCGCGTATTCGTTGGCGTCCGAGTGGCAGACAAGAAGACGCAGCGACCCGCCGTGGGTGGGCAGCTCCTCGACGTCGAACACCCGCAGCGCCTGGCGCGCCATGAGCTGCTCCGCCGTGAGCAGAGAAAAGTAACAGAGGTGTTCATGGTAAATCGTGTCGAATTGCGTTTCCTGGATCAAGCGCAGCAGGTGCGGCACCTCGAGGGTTGCAATGCCCTTCGGAGCAAGAAGCATCGCGATGCCTGCAACGAAATCATCGAGCGCGGGTACGTGCGCAAGCACATTGTTGGCCACCAGCAGGTCCGCGTGCTTGCCTTCCGCCGCCAGGCGCTTCGCGCACGCGGAACCGAAGAACTCGGTCAGCGTCGGAATGCCGCGCTCCTGCGCGACCCTGGCGACGTTGGCGGCCGGTTCGATCCCGAGCACCGGGACCCCGCGCGCCCTGAAGTACTGCAGAAGGTAGCCGTCATTGCTCGCCAGCTCGACGACGCGCGTGCGCGCATCGACCTTGAACCGCGCGATCATGAAGTCGACATAGGCTCGTGCATGCTCCAGCCAGGTTGTCGAATACGAGGAAAAATAGGCGTAGTCGCTGAAAATATTTGCCGGTGGCTGGAACTCCTCCAGCTGCACGAGCAGGCACCTTTCACATACCCGCGCGTGCAACGGGTAGTAAGGTTCCATCGCGTTCACCTGCCGGGCGTCAAGGAATGCGTTGGACAGGGGCGACATGCCAAGATCGCAGAACGAGCTGTTCAGCGCAGCGCTGCACAGACGGCAAGCGAGCGGCGTCGCGACCTGCCCTGCGCTAGCCCGAAGCGAGGGATCCATATTCTCGGATCTGCGAGAGCGTCTCCACTCTCGGGTCATGGCCTCTCTGATGGCCCTTGTGCCAGTCCACGGTCCAATCGAGCGCGCTGGACAGCGGAAGGCGGGGCTTCCAGCCGAGCTCGCGCCGCGCCAGCGCGCTATCCAGTGATAGCGTCTCCGCCTCTTTTCGCTCGTCGCCGCCCGCCGCTTCCTCCCAGCGAGCCTGTTCGCCCCAGCGCGAGGCGAGCTGGTCGGCGATCTGGCGGACCGGGACCACATCCTTCGCGTCAGGACCGAAATTCCATGCGCGTGCGGCGCTTTGGTCGCCACTCAACAGGGCTTCTCCAAGCATCAGATAGCCATGCAGCGGGTCGAGCACGTGCTGCCAGGGGCGGGTCGCGGAGGCGTTGCGAACCCTAAGCGACTGTCCGGAACAGAACGCGCGCACTGCGTCCGGCACGAGACGATCGGTCGCCCAGTCGCCTCCGCCGATGACGTTGCCTGCGCGCGCACTCGCCACCAGCGTCTTTCCGTCGGACGAAGAAAGGAACGATGCCCGATACGCCTCGGTAACGATTTCGGCGCACGCCTTGCTCGCGGCGTAGGGATCCACGCCGCCGAGCTCGTCGGTCTCGCGGTAGCCCGATGTCCAGCCCCGGTTGCGGTAGCACTTGTCCGTGGTGACAACCACGACCGCACGGACGCTATCGGTCTGCCGCACGGCTTCCAGACAATTGACCGTGCCCAGGGTGTTGGTAGAGAAAGTGGTGACCGGATCGCGGTAGGACTCGCGAACCAGCGACTGCGCTGCCAGGTGAAACACGATGCCGGGCCGGCACGTGCGGCAGATCCTTTCGAGCGCCTCGAGATCTCTTACGTCCGCCCGAATGGACTCCACGACATCCGAAACGCGCGCAAGCGCGAACAGGCTCGGAGTCGTGGGGGGCTCGAGCGCGATTCCGGTCACCTTGGCGCCGAGCTGGGATAACCATAGCGCAAGCCAGCTACCCTTGAATCCGCTGTGACCCGTAATCAATACCCGCTGGTCGCGCCAGAGCTGCGCGTTCACTCCCACACCTTCCAGGGCGCCTTGGCCGACGCCCAGAGCTCCTCCAGCAGGTTTCTGTCGCGCAGAGTGTCCATGGGCTGCCAGAAGCCGGTGTGGCGAAAGGCGGACAGCTGTCCGTCGGCGGCGAGCCGCTCGATAGGGCCGCGCTCCCAAACGCTGTCATCGCTGTCGATGTAGTCGATCACGCGCGGCGACAACACAAAGAAGCCGCCGTTGACCCACCCGCCTTCGCCATGCGGCTTTTCCCTGTATCCCGTGATGCGGTTGCGCTTCATGTCGAGCGCACCGAAGCGTCCCGGGGGCTGCACGGCGGTTACGCTGGCCAACGTACCCTGCTCGGCGTGGAACGCGATGAGGCGCTTGATATTTACGTCGCTAAGGCCGTCGCCATAGGTAAAGCAGAATGGCGCATCGCCGACATAGCTCTGGACTCTGCGCAGGCGTCCGCCGGTGGCCGTGCCGTCGCCGGTGTCGACCAGCGTCACCCTCCAGGGGTCGGCGTGCTTGCGATGCACGGACATCGTGTTCTCGGCGATATCGAAAGTCACATCGGAGGTATGCAGGAAATAGTTCGCAAAGTATTCCTTGATCATGTAGCCCTTGAAGCCGAGGCAGATGATGAACTCGTTGATCCCATGCGCCGAGTAGATCTTCATGATGTGCCACAGGATCGGCTTGCCCCCGATCTCCACCATCGGCTTCGGGCGCAGCAGCGTTTCCTCGCTGATGCGAGTGCCCAGGCCACCGGCAAGAATTATGGCTTTCATTCGGTCGTCTCGCGGAGCACCGTGCCGGCGAGCCGAGCTCCCGGCGGCCGTCCCTCAACTACCTTCTGCGCAGCAACTCGCGCAGCTTGTCTATCTTGCGCGACTGGTCGGGATGCTGCTTCGCGCGCTCGTGAGCGTCGCGCAGCAGCGCCCACAGCAGCGCGGCCGGGAAACCCAGGATCGCACCAATCAGGACGATGCGCGCGCGATGCGGCCTGGACCTTTTTTCGGGTTCGACCGCGCGGTCGAGCACCTGAACCAGGGAAGCGTCGCGCGCCTCGTCGATCTTGGCGATCTCGTATTGCCGCGCCACCAGCTCGAACACGGACTCGTAGTACTTGATGTCGCGCAGGCGCCGCACGTATTCCAGGCCCGCTTCGGGCACCCTGCCGGTCGGCACGAAGATGTCGCCGCCGCCGGCCGGGCGGTTGGTTTTTTCAAGCCGGCCGAGCTCCGACCTGAGCCCGCCGATCTCCTGCTGCACGCGCAGGTATCCGGGGTTGCGCTCGGTCGCGAACAGCCGCATGGCGCCGGCCTCGACCTCTTTCGCGGCGATCTGGGCGCGCAGGCTCGCCACCGCTTCGATGATCGCGCGCCCCTGCTCGTCGAGCTTGATGAGACCCGTGGTTTCCTGCGTTTTCTTCAGCGCCAGCTCCGCGTCCACCAGCCCCTCTTTCGTGAGCTTCAGCTGCTTCTCGAGGAACAGGCGGCGCTGGCCGGCCTCGGTGACCGCGAGCGTCTGGCCGAGCTGGTAGAGCTCTTCCACGTATCCGTTGGCGACGGCCGCGGCGCGCTTGCGGTCGTGGTCCTCGAACTGGATCGTGATGATGCCGTCGCGCCCATGCGACATGGTGGTGCGCGTCCCCAGCTCTCGCCGCGTGTCCTCCAGCGTTCCGCGCCCGTAGATGTCCTTGAGGCCGAAGCGCGCGATCAGATTGTCGGCGACGGTGCGGCTTTTCAGCATGCCGATGTAGAGGTCGTTCGGGTTCTTGATGGCGAGCGGGCCGCCGGCCGGGCCGGCGATGTTGCCCAGCGACGAGAGCAGGAACACCGCGGACGACTGCTGTTGCTGCGGCGGCATTATTCTGGTGACGCCGGTATAAATGTTCGGCAGGAGAAGACTGATCGCCGCTGCGCCAAGCGCCGCCGCGAGCGGGAATAACGCGAGCAGGCGGAGGTGGCGCGCGAGGAAAATAAGTACATCGAGCACGCGCACCCCAGGGGCCTCGTCGCCCGCCTCGCGCCGCTCGGGTTCCGGATTCATCGCGGAGCTTCTAGTCCCTCAGAACCTCAAGCGCCGCCACGCCGAGGCCGAACTGGAAGAAGATCTGCGACCAGTCCTTCAGATCCTTCACCCATGTCGTGCGCTCGAAATTCTCGGGCACGACGATCGCGTCGCCGGGCATCAGCCGCGCGCCGCTGAAGGACGCCGAAAGGAAGCCCGACTGGCGCCGGCTGACGACCGAGCCGTCGGCGCGCAGGACGTAGATGCTCGACTTGTCGGCCTCCTTCCGCGGCCCGCCGGCGAGGGCGAGGTAGTCGCTGACGCTTTTGTCGGGTGCGTAAAGGAACGACGATTCGTTGAACACCGTGCCGAACACGCTCACCTGCGAGGGAAGCTGCGGGATGATGAGGCGATCGCCGTCCTCGAGCTCGACGTCGGGCAGGTGGGCGAGGGTCGGGTTCTCGGGAAGCTCGAGGACGATGCGGCCGGTGGGGCGCAGGGTCCGGAGACGCGTGAGAAGGGCTTGCTGTGCTTCGGCTTGCTGCTTGAGCGTGGCGGCGTCTTCGGCAGCGACAACGCTCTGCGCGCGCGTGACGGTGGCGCGCTGCTGGTCCTGCTCGAGCCGGTCGAGGGCCTGCTTGAGGCGCTCCTCCTGCTCGCGGCGAGTGGACTCGCGCATGAACTGGGCGCCGAAGACGTAGGCGCTCTCGGTGAGGCCGCCGACGCGTACGACGAGCTGGCGCAGGGTTTCCTTGGGCCGCGCCTGGTAGACCCCGGCGAAGTTGAACTCGCCTTCGAGGCTGACCACCACCGGACGGCGGGCGGCGGGCGCGGCGACGTCGGTCTTGGAGAACACGGTGACGATGTCGCCGGCCATGAGGGGCAGGTTGCTGACCGGGTCGTTCTCGAGCACCACCTTGCCGAGGTTGAAGGGGATGAGCTCCGTCGTGAGGTCGGCCGGCCGCTGGCGCTCGATCACCGCGTAGTCCCAGTTGATCTCGTCGGCGAGGCGGCGCACGTTGGTGGTGAGCTGCTCCTGCGTGACGATGTCGGTGCGCACGGCGAGGTTCTGGCGCTTGTAGTAGTCGGGGGTGATCAGGGCTTCCTTGTCCGGGATGAGGTCACTGATGCGCATGCCGGGGCGGTACGGATAGCGAAGGGGCGTGGCGACCTTGCCGCGCAGGGTCACGGCGTTTTCGAACTTCGGCAGGATCGCGAGCACCGAGACGAAGTCGCCGTCCTTTACCGGGCGCTGCGCGGCGTTGAAATCGAGGTCGACCTGCTCGACGATGCGCGCCCGACGGTCGTCGATGCGCTCGATGGTGGCCCGGCGCGCTTGCGCGACGGTGGACAGGCCGCCGGCATAGCCGACCAGGGCACCGAGCGTCGTGTGGCCCTTGAGCTCGAAGACCGCCGCCTGGTTGACGCTGCCCGCGACCGCGGCGAGCGCGCCGATGGGCGGGAAGTAGATGACGTCGCCGGGGAGGAGGGCGACGTCTCTCGACTTGTCGCCGGTGAGGAGCAGGTCGTAGAGGTCGAGCTCGGTAACGACGCGGTTGCCGCGCTTGAGCTGCACACTGCGCAAGGAGCCCGCCGCCGACGGGCCGCCGGCGGCGAAGATCGCGTTCATCAGGGTGCTCAGGGAGCTCACGGTGTAATTCCCCGGGCGCCGGGCGTAGCCGACGACGAAGATCTGGACCGTGCGCAGCTGGCCGAGCGTCACCAGCAGGTCGAAATTGCGGAAGTTGCGCGCCACCGCGGTGCGCACATAGTCAGTGAGGTCCGCGTACTTGATGCCGGCGACGTTGATCGAGCCGATGCGCGGGATATTGATCGTGCCGTTGCGGTCCACAACCGCGCGGTAGTCGACGTCGATCTGGCCCCAGGCGCGCACCAGCAGCTCGTCGCCCGGACCGATCACGTAGTCAGCGGGCACCGGGATGTTCTCGACCGGCGCGAAGGTGGAGGGCGTTGCCTCGAAAAGCTCGTGGCCGAAGAGCGGCAGGCGCTGGCCGGAGGAGGCCTCGATGAACTGCTGGAACTCGTTGCGCTCGGCCGGCCGCGCCGCCGGCTTAGGAGGCTCGGGGGCCGCGGGCTTCGCTGGCAGCGCTGCGGGAAGCGCTGCGGCCGGCACCACCGGCGGATTGGTGATGGTCGGGGTCTGCGTTGCCGGTGCCTGCGCTTGCGGGAGCTGCGGCGCGGTTCCAGGGGCAGCGAACGACGGCGTCTGGGGCTGCGCATGCGCGAGGGCACCCGCGGCGCCAATGCCGACGATCAAGACTGTGCCGAAGACTTTTCTTGCGGTCTGCACGGCCTCCTTGTTGCTGACTGACACCGTCCTGCCGGGTTAACGAAGCCTGCTGGAAGATATTGTTCCGGGGGCGGCTGTAGTTCGGATTCTAGCTGAAGAATCCTCCCCTTAGGCTGGAAAACGTTAGGAAAATCGGATCAGCGGTTTTCTAGGCCTGTACCCGGGCTTCTGCAAGAAAGTTGGCATACGCAAGCCGCAGGCCGTCGGTAAGCCGGACGCGCGGCTGCCACCCGAGCGACCGGATCAGGGCAATGTCGAGGAGCTTTTGCGGCGTGCCGTCGGGCTTGGAGCGGTCGTAGACGATCTGCGCGCCGCTGCCGACCGCGTCTCGTATCAGCAAGGCCAGCTCGGAGATGGTCGAATCCTTGCCCCAGCCGACGTTCACCAAGGGTGGGCGAGGACCTGCGCGCGCGTCGTCGAGCGCGTGCTCGGGCAACTCGAGCAAGTGAATGCAGGCATCGGCCATATCGTCGCTGTGGAGAAATTCGCGGCGCGGCACGCCGCTACCCCACACGGTCACGGTATTCTCGCCGTTGACTTTCGCTTCGTGGAACTTGCGCACCAGGGCGGGAAGGACGTGGCTCGTCCGAAGGTCATAGTTGTCTCCGGGCCCGTACAGGTTGTTCGGCATGGCGCACAGATAACGAGTGCCGTACTGCCGGTTGTACGACCAGCACATCTCGATGCCGGCGATCTTGGCGATGGCGTACGGTCGATTGGTGGGCTCGAGCGGGCCGGTGAGGAGGTACTCCTCCTTGATCGGTTGCGGGCAGTCGCGCGGATAAATGCACGAGGAGCCGAGGAACAGCAGCTTCTGCACACCCGAGCGCCAGGCCTCGTCAATGACGTTGGTTTGGATGGCGAGGTTGTCGCGTACGAAGTCCGCTGGGTAGCTGTTGTTGGCCATGATCCCGCCCACTCTGGCAGCGGCGAGGAGCACGACTTCGGGGCGTTCCGCGTGGAAGAAGCGCCGCACGGCTGCCTGATCGATGAGGTCGAGCTCGGCGCGGGTGCGCAGGACCAGGTCGCGGTAGCCCTTTGCCTTGAGCCTTCGCACGAGCGCCGAGCCGGCAAGGCCGCGGTGCCCTGCGACATAGATGCGGGTATCGGGAGTCACGCTATTCGTGCCGGTCGTGGACCTGGTGACCATGGCTGCGCGCGAGCTGCTCGCGTTCGGCGAGGCGGACGTCCTCCCGCATCATTTCGGCGACCAGCGCCTTGAAGCTCACCTTGGGCTTCCAGCCGAGCCGCCTGCGAGCCTTGGAGGCGTCGCCGAGGAGCGCATCGACCTCTGCCGGTCGGAAATAGCGCGGATCGGTGCGCACGATGATCTGGCCCGCCTTGAGCGCCGGCCACCGCCTGGCGCTGGTACGCTTCACGTAGCCGAACTCCTTCGCGCCCGTGCCTTTCCAGCCGATGGCGATGCCGAGCTCGCGGGCGGCGGCTTCAATGAACTGACGCACGCTTCGCTGCTCGCCGGTCGCGATCACGTAGTCTCCGGGCTCGGGCTGCTGCAGGATGCGCCATTGCGCCTCCACGAAATCCCTGGCGTGGCCCCAGTCGCGGCGCGCGTTCAGGTTGCCGACGTAGAGGCAGTCCTGGACGCCCAGGGCGACGCGCGGCAAGGCCCGCGTGATCTTGCGGGTAACGAAAGTCTCGCCGCGCAGCGGCGACTCGTGGTTGAAGAGGATGCCGTTGCAGGCATGCATGCCGTATGCCTCGCGGTAGTTCACGGTGATCCAATAGGCATAAAGCTTGGCGACGCCGTACGGCGAGCGGGGATGGAACGGGGTGGACTCGTTCTGCGGCGACTCCAGGACCCGGCCGAACATTTCGGAGCTCGAAGCCTGGTAGAAGCGCGTCTTGCTCTCCATGCCGAGAATGCGGATCGCTTCCAGCAGCCGCAGCGCGCCGAGCGCATCGGAGTTGGCGGTGTATTCGGGCTCCTCGAACGACACCATGACGTGACTCTGTGCACCCAGGTTGTAGAGCTCGTCGGGCTGGCACTGCTGGATCACGCGCACCAGGCTCGACGAATCGGTCAAGTCGCCGTAGTGCAGGATGAAGCGGCGGCTGCGCACGTGCGGATCCTGGTAGAGGTGGTCGATGCGCTCGGTGTTGAACAGCGACGTGCGGCGCTTGATGCCGTGGACGACGTAGCCCTTCTGCAGCAGGAGCTCGGCCAGGTAGGCGCCGTCCTGGCCGGTAATGCCGGTGATCAAGGCGACTTTGGATTTCGCCACGTTACATCTTAAGCGTAGCCGGAAGCCAGAGGGCGAGGGCGGGGAAGGCGACCAGCAGGCCGACCAGCACGAAGTCGGCGACCAGGAACGGCAGCGTGCCGCGATAGATCTTGGCCGCCGGGATGTCGGGATTCTGCGCCTGGATCACGAACACGGTGAGCCCGACCGGCGGGCTGATCAGGCCGATGGTGGCCATGACGGTGACGAAGATGCCGAACCAGATGCCGTCGTAGCCGATGCTCGTCATCAGCGGCAGGATCACCGGCACGGTGATGAGGATGGTGCTCACTTCCTCGAGAAAAGTTCCGAGCAGGAAGTAGAGGGCGATCACGGCGAAGACGATCGCGAGCGGCCCGATGCCGAACGCCTGCACCCAGGCGACGAGCTCGTTCGGCAGCCGGGTGAGGACGATGAAGCGCGAAAAGATGAAGGCGCCCACGATGATGAAGAACAGCATGGCGGTGGAGAACACCGTGTCGAGGAGGGCCTCGGCGAGGCCCTGCAGCGACAGGGTGCGGGTCGCGAAACCGATGACGACGGCGGTAAAGGCGGCGACGGCCGCGGCTTCCGTCGGCGAAAACCAGCCGAGGTAGATGCCGACCACGGCGAGGAAAAAGAGCAGCACGAGCTTCCACGTGTCCTTGGCGGCGCGCAGGCGCGCGCCGAGGGCCATGCCCGGGACCTTAGGCGTCCACTCTGGTCTTAGCCTTGCAATGACTAGAACTACGAGAATGTAGAGCACCGCGAGCAACACGCCGGGGAAGAGCGCCGCGGCGAACAGCTTGGAAAGCGACTCCTCGGCGACCAGCGAGTAGATGGCGAGGATCACCGAGGGCGGGATCAGGATGCCGAGGGTGCCTGCGGAGGCGACGCAGCCGGCGGCGAGGCCCTCCTCGTAGCCGTGGCGGCGCATCTCCGGGATCGCCACCTTGGAGAACGTGGCCGCGGTCGCGATCGACGAACCGGAGATCGAGCCGAACGCGGCGCAGGCGCCGATGGTGGCGTTGGCGAGCGCGCCGCGGAATCCCGAGAAGATGGCGTTGGCCGCGTCGAACAGCTCGCGCGACATGCCGGCGCGCGAGGCGACCGCGCCCATCAGGATGAACAGCGGCACCACCGACAGCGAGTAGGCGCTCGCCAGCTCGAACGGGACCGAGCCCATCATGGCGAGCGCCTTGCGCCAGCCGTCGACCGCGGCATAGCCGCACACGCCCACCAGCGCGAGCGCCACCCCGATCGGCACGCGCAGGAAGAGCACCAGCAGAAGCGCGCTGACTCCCCAGCCGCCGATTTCGAGGTTGCTCATCTTCTCCAGCGCAGGATGAACACCACGGTGGCGAGCGCGGACGCGATGACCCCGGCGAGTACCGGGATCCAGTACCAGATCTTCGCGATCGAGAGGTCGGAGGTGACGTCGCCGAACTCGTGCATCGTCCGCGCGAGCGGCAGCATCTGCCAGGCCATGACCACGAGCACGCCGAACGACACCAGGGCGCCGAGCAGGTCGAGCAGCCGCACCACCCGCGGCCGCACCAGGTGATCGACCACGTCGACCACCAGGTGCTCGTCGCGCAGGAACACCGCGGGCAGGGCGAGAAAGATGGTGCAGGCGAGGCCGAGCTCGATCAGCTCGAGCATGCCCTGGATCGGGGTGCTGAAGAACGTGCGCAGCGCGATGTCGGCCACGGTGAGCAGCACCATGGCCGCGAGAAAAATCGCCGCGAGCGTCCCGAAGACCGTCGCGGCGAGCTTCAGATTTCTAGTTCCAGAAGTTTCGAGAGGTCTTGGCGTGCCTGGCGGAGAGCTCGGTCATCATCCTGTGCACCGCGCGCGCCGGCAGGCCCTTGCCTTCGAGCTCCTTCAGCTTCGCCTCGGTCACCTGGGCGCCGACCTTTCGGAAGCGCGCGTCCTCGGCCTTGGAGAGCTGGATCGCCTGGGCGCCGGCGTCCATGATCAGCTTCTTGCCGATGGTGTCGAGCGCGTCCCAGCCTTCGCCGACTTCCTTTTCGACGCCTTTCATGGAGTCGTCGACCAGCTTTTTCAGATCGACGGGAAGCTTGTTGTAGAACTCCGGGTTCATCGCCACGCCGAACGACGAGATATACGAGTACATCTCGGTCGAGTACTTGAGCGTTCCGCCCATCTTGAACGCGATGCCGGCGCCGCCGTAGTCGATGAAGGTGCCGTCGAGCGTGCCTTTCTGCAGCTGCTCGAGCTGCTCGTTCGGCTGCACGCCGACCGCGGTGCCGCCGAGCGCGGCGACGAAGTCCTTGATCGTCGGCGACGAGAACCGGATGCGCAGCCCCTTCATGTCGTCGGCGGTGCGGATCGGCTTCTTGGTGGTGTGGATGTTGCCCGGCTGGTGCGTGAGAAGGAGCAGCACCTTCACGCCTTTGTGCTCCGCGTCCAAATATTTGGCGCGCAGCTCCGCGTCGTTCAGCACCTTGGTGCCGATCTCCGCGCTGCCGACCATGTAGGGCAGGTGGGCAATCTCGGTGAGCGGGAAGCGGCCCGGCGTGCCGCCGTGCAGGAACCACGACACGTCGGCCTGCCCGGTGCGCGCGAGATCGTAGTGCGCCGGCGTCGGCGCCATCTGCGCGCCGGGGAAATGCTTGAAGACGAGCCGGCCGTTCGACGCTTTCTCGAGCTTCTCGCCCCATTGCATCAGCCACTTCGTCATGAAGTGCTGCGCGCCGACGAATTCGGCCACCTTCACTTCGACCTTGTCCTGCGCCTGCGCTGTGCTGCAGAGCGCCGCCGCGACGGCGATGGCAAGTACTCTTCTCATGGGTCATCCCTCCACTAGGCCATTATATGGCGAACCCATTTCTCGACCTCGGCCGGGTCGGAGAACAGGCTCCCGAGCTCGGCGCGAACCTCGTCCTCGGTCTGCCGGACCGACTCGACCACGCCCTGACGCACGCCGCTGCGGTCGGTGGCGAGCTCCAGGCGCGTGCCGAACGGATCGAGGAAATACGCCGACCAGAAGCGTCCGCCGAGCGGCACCGGCCCGCGCACTTCGACGCCGCAGCCCTTCACGTGCGCGACCAGCGCGTCGAATTTCTCCGGTGGCACGTGGAACGCGACATGCTGCATGCCGCCGATGTGGTCGCGCACCTGCCGCGGCAGTCCCTTCGGATACTCGAACACCGCGAACAGCGAGTCGTTCCCCATGTCGAAAAAATAGTGCCGCAGGTTGTCGTAGGGCGGCTGCCAGCGGTCCTGCTCGTAGGGCACGCGGCGCACGTGGACCAGGCGGAAACCCATCACGCGCGTGTAGAAGTCCATCGCCTGCGCCATGTCGTCGGAGACGACGGCGAGGTGATCAACCCCTCTCGTGTTCACGGGTGGATCATGAATTGCGGATGCGGGCGTAGATCGGGGTGAAGTCGGGCGCGGTCTCGCGCATCAGGTGATCGAACGAGTCGATCACGAAGTAGTTCTCCTGGTAGCGGTCGATGATGTACTGCGTGCGCATGATGCGCTCCAGGTCGAACGGTAGCCGCCGGGGCTTCGGGTCTTCGACGCAATACTTCAGCTCTCCGCCGGAGGACAGCAGACCCGCCCCGTACGCCCGTATTCCCAGCCTTGTGTTGATCAATCCAAACTCGATTGTGTACCAGTAGAGGCGGGCGAGCATCTTCACCGCATCGAGGCGCATCGCCTTCAGGCCGCCCTTGCCGTACTCGTACAGGTGATCGGCATAGGTGCGGTCGAAGAGCAGCGGCACGTGGCCGAAGAAATCGTGGAACACGTCGGGCTCGACGATATAGTCGAACTCGTCGGGCCGGCGCAGCCAGACCGTGACCGGAAAGCGCCGGTTGGCGAGATGGGTGAAGAACGCCTCGTCGGGAATCAGGCCGGGCACGGGGACGATTTCCCAGCCCGTCCTGCGCATCAGGTTGTTCGAAACGGCATCGAACCTGGGTATTTCGCGCGCGGCATCGAGATCCGCGATCGCCTCGATCCATTCCGGGCAGGCGTAGCGCGGCACGAGCTTTGACTGGCGCTCGAACAGGCGCCGGTAGAGCGCGTGCTCTTCGGCGGTGTACGCGTCCCAGTCCTGCTCGACGGCATAGTCGGCGCCAGCGCTGGAGTAATCGCCTCTCAAATCGGACTTCATGCTGCGGGATTGAGAACCCCTCGGCGCACCTGGTCGAGCTCCATCGATTCGAACAGCGCCTTGAAGTTGCCCTCGCCGAACCCCTCGTCGCCCTTGCGCTGGATGATTTCGAAGAAGATCGGGCCGATCATGGTCTTGGTGAAGATCTGCAGCAGCAGGCCGCCGCCGGGAGAGCCGTCGATCAGGATCCCGCGCTTCTTCAGCTCGTCCATGGGTTCGCCGTGGCCGGGGAGGCGGTTCTCCAGCAGCTCGTAATACGTGCCCGGCGTATCGAGCAGCTCGACACCCTTGGCGCGCAAGCTGTCGACGGTGGCGTAGATGTCGCTCGCGTGCAGGGCGATGTGCTGGATGCCTTCGCCGTGGTACTGCTCGAGGTATTCCTGGATCTGCGAGCGGTCGTCGGAGGACTCGTTGATCGGGATGCGGATCTTGCCGCACGGGCTGGTCATCGCCTTGGACTTGAGGCCGGTGAGCTTGCCTTCGATGTCGAAGTAGCGGATCTCGCGGAAGTTGAACAGGCGCTCATAGAATTCCGCCCATTCCTGCATGCGGCCGCGGTGCACGTTGTGCGTCAGGTGGTCGACGTAGGCGAGCCCCGCGCCGCGCGGCGCCGGCGCCTCGCCGCGCCAAAAGAGCTCGAACCCGGGCAGCGGCTTGAAGTCGACGTCGTAGATCGTGTTGCCGAAGTCGTTCTCGGGGTAGCGGTCGACGAGGTACACGAGCGAATCGCCGATGCCCTTGATCGCCGGGATGTTGAGCTCGCCCGGGCCGGAGCGGTTCTCCACGCCCCAGGCGCCGCGCTCGAGCAGCCTGTCGTACGCGCTCGCCGCGTCGCGCACGCGAAACGCGATCGCGCACACGCTCGGGCCGTGGCGGCGCGCGAAGTTCTGCGCGAACGAGCGCGGCTCCGCGTTCACGATGAAATTCACGTCGCCCTGCTTGTAGAGGAGAACGTTCTTGTGGCGGTGGCGCGCGACCGCCTGGAAGCCCATGCGCTCGAACAGGCCGCCGAGCGCCGCCGGGTCGGGCGCGGCGTACTCGACGAACTCGAAGCCGTCGGTCCGGATCGGGTTTTCCCAGCTGTTGTCCATCGGACGATGTTACGCCTATAAGATGTTCCAAATGAATGGACCGATCGAGAGCGTGGTCGTTCTCGGCGGCGGCAGCGCGGGCTTCATCGCCGCCCTGACGCTGAAGCGCGAGATGCCGCAGCTCCGCGTGACGGTGCTGCGCTCGCCCGACATCGGCATCATCGGGGTGGGCGAGGGCACCACGCCCGGCGTGCCGCTGCATCTTTTCGGCTATCTCGGCGTCGACCTCGAGGAGTTCTACCGCGTCGCGCAGCCGACCTGGAAGCTCGGGCTCAAGTTCCTGTGGGGCCCGCGCCCCTACTTCAACTACACCTTCACGCCGCAGTGCGACTGGAAGTGGGAGCGGCTCGCCAAGCCGAACGGCTACTACTGCGCCGAGGACTTCGAGTTCGCCGATCCGGTGTCGGCGCTCATGTCCAGCGACCACGTGTTCGTGCGCCAGAAGAACGGCGACCCCTACATCGGCTCGGCGTGGGGCTTCCATATCGAGAACGAGAAGTTCGTCGGCTTTCTCGAGGCGTTCGCGGCGCGCAGCGGCCTCGCCATCGTGGACGATACCGTCGCGGAAGTGGTGCGCTCGGAGCGCGGGATCGCGTCCCTGCGCCTGAAGTCGGGAGCGAGCCTCGCCGCCGATTTCTACGTGGATTGCTCGGGCTTCCGCTCGCTGCTCATCGGCCAGACGTTCAAGGAGCCCTACCTCAGCTACCAGCCGACGCTTTTCTGCGACCGCGCGACGGTCGGCGGCTGGGACCGGGCCGACGCGCCGGTGCTGCCCTACACCACGGTGGAGACCATGGATGCCGGCTGGTGCTGGCAGATCGAGCACGAGAGCCGCGTGATCCGCGGCTATGTGCACTCGTCGGACTTCATCTCGGAGGAGCAAGCCGAGGGCGAGCTGCGCGCGAAGAACCCGCGCATCGGCCCGACCCGCGTGATCAAGTTCCCCTCCGGGCGCTACCGCAACGCCTGGGTGGAGAACGCGTGCGCGATCGGCAACGCCTCGGGCTTCGTCGAACCGCTGGAGGCGACCTCGCTCGCCGTGATCTGCAACGAAAGCCGCCTGCTCGCCGAGATGCTGAGCGGCTGCGAAGCGCGCCCGACCGCGTCGCTGCAGGACCTGTACAACCGGCTCGTCGGGCTGGTGTGGGACGAGATCCGCGAGTTCCTCGGCATCCACTACCGCTTCAATACCCGGCTCGACACGCCGTTCTGGCGTGCGTGCCGCAGCGACGTGGCGCTCTCGGCGTCGCTGCCCTTCATAGAGTTCTTTCGCGAAAACGGACCGAGCGCGCGCGGCGCCATGCTGCTGCCGCGCGCGCAGACCGAAAGCGCCTTCGGCATCGAGGGCTATCTCACCATGCTGGTCGGGCAGAAGCTGCCTTACGCGAGCAGCTACCAGCCGAGCGCCGCGGAGCGCGACATCTGGTCGAAGATCCAGGGGGAGCACAAGGCCGTCGGCGCTTCGGGCCTCGGCGTGCGCGAGGCGCTGAGCGCCATCCGCAAGCCCGACTGGAAGTGGAACCCGCAGTTCTACAAGGACGCGCTCAAGGCCCACGTCGCAAGGATCGGGATCTGAAGCCTTATCATGGCGGCATGCAGCGCGTGCCGCTCGCGGACTTCGAGCCGCAGCTCAAGAAAAGGCTCGAGGAGCTCTGGGGCACCCCGCCCAACCTCTACAAGGCGCTCGCCAACCATCCGCAGCTCGTCGCCGCCTGGACCGAGTTCTCGAAGACGCTGCGCCACGACACGCGCACGCCGCGCGCCCTGCGCGAGCTCGTGATCCTGCGCGGCGCGCAGCTCATGCGCTCGGAGTACGAGTGGGCGCAGCACCTGCCGATGGCGCGCAAGGCGGGGGTCGCCGAGGCCCAGATCCGGGACCTGCCTTCCTGGAGAGCCTCGTCGCACTTCGACGCGCGCGAGAAAGCCGCCCTTGCCCTGGGTGAAGCAGTGACCCGGGGACAGGTGAACGACGCCGTATACGCCGAAGCGAAGCGCCACTTCGACGATCACGACTACGTCGAGCTGGCGCTGGTCGCCGCGTTCTACGCCATGGTCGGGCGCATGCTCGACGCCATGGGCGTGCAGCTCGAACCCGAAGTGCGCCACTACTCGCCAAGACTTCCGTGAACGCTCCCAAGAACTACCGCTACTACGACTTCGTGATGGCCGCGTTCGTCACGGTGCTGCTGTGCTCGAATTTCATCGGCGCGGCCAAGCAGGCGACGGTGAACCTTCCGCTGCTGGGCAGCGTGAGCTTCAGCGCCGGGGTCCTGTTCTTCCCGATCTCCTACATCTTCGGCGACATCCTCACCGAGGTGTACGGCTATGGCCGCGACCGGCGCGTCGTGTGGGCCGGCTTCGGCGCGCTGGTGTTCGCCTCGGTCATGGCCTGGGTGGTGATCAGCCTGCCGCCGGCGGCGAGCGATTTCATGAGGACCTACCAGGCCAACCTCGAGGGGGTGTTCGGCAACAGCTGGCGCATCGCGCTCGGGTCGATGATCGCCTTCTGGTGCGGCAGCTTCTCGAACTCCTACGTGCTGGCGAAGATGAAGCTGCGCACCGAAGGCCGGTGGCTCTGGACCCGCACCATCGGCTCGACGGTCGTCGGCGAGGCGGTCGACACTTCGCTCTTCTACGTCCTCGCGTTCTACGGCATCTGGGCGACTAATGACCTCATCAAGATCGCGATCGCGCAGTACCTGCTGAAGACCTCGTGGGAGATTCTCATGACCCCGGTCACTTACCGCGTGGTCGGGTTCCTGAAGCGCGCGGAGCAGGAGGACTATTACGACCGCGGCACCAACTTCAGCCCCTTCACCCTGAAGACATAATTTCACCTGTTACTGCGGCACAAGTTCCTCGACCGCCCCGGGCGGCGCGCACGATCATCGCCGCGCTTGGAAAACCGCACCCGATATCCGGCCGACTTCCGGCTCGGCGAGCTCTTGACCCGCGCCGGCCTGCTGCCGCGGGCGCGCCTCGACGCCGCCCTCCAACATCAGGCGAAGCACAATGGCAAGCTCGGCGCACTGCTGGTCGAGCTCGCGCTGATCGAGGAGGCCGAGCTCTACGCCGTTCTCGCCCTGCAGTCGGGACTGCACCAGGTCGAAGCCGAAGATGTGATCCTCTTCCTGCGCGGCCGCCTCGGCGACATCCTTCTTGGCGCGGCCGCCATTACTGAACACCAGCTCCTGCGCGCCCTCCTGCAACAGGAGCGCACCGGTGAGCCCCTCGGCGAGATTCTCGTGCGCCAGGGCGTGATCAGCCTGGCGGTGCGCGAAGGCGCGCTCGGCTTCCAGCGCACCCTGAGCAGCCCGTTCCGCGACCGCTTCCGCCTCGGCAGGATGCTGCTCGAAGCCGGCATCGTCGACTCGGTCACGCTCGAGGCGGCGATCCGGCGCCAGCGCGGCGCGCGCGTGAAGCTCGGCGACGCGTTGCTCGAGATGGGCGCCATCACGCAGGAAGTGCTCGAGACCTTCCTCAAGCGCCAGCGCCGGCTGCTCGCGGCGCTCGCCGCCGGCATGGCCGTTGCGGCCGACGCCCACGGTCTCCCGGCGCGCGCCTGCTAGGCGGCTACCCGCTCCGCCGTAGGACCTGCTTCGTAGCGTGCCAGGAGTTCGTCGCGTTTCTTGCGCGCAGGACCCAGCGTACGCGCCTTGATGTGGCCGTAGCCGCGGATCTCGTCCGGGATCGCGGCGATCAGCACCGCAGCCGCATGGTTCTGCGGTGTCAGCCTTGCGAGCACGCGCTCGACCGTTTCCTCGTATTCGCGGATCAGCGCGCGCTCGGTGCGCCGCTCCTCGGTGTAGCCGAACGGATCGAAGGGGGTTCCTCTCAATCCCTTCAGCACGGACAGCATTTTGAATAAGGGCATGATCCAGCCGCCGAAACGCATCTTGCGCGGCTCGCCGCTCGTTGCGTCCTTGCGCGCCAGCAGCGGCGGCGCGAGGTGGTACACGACGCGATAGTCGCCCTCGAACATGCCCTCGATCTTCCTGCGAAACTCGCCGTCGGCATGCAGCCGCGCCACCTCGTACTCGTCCTTGTAGGCGAGGAGCTTGGCGTAGTAGCGCGCCACCGCCTCGGTCAGTTTCGACGAATTGGCTTTTTCTCTTTCGACGCTGTGCGCCCGGTTGACCAACGCCTGATAACGGCCGGCGTAAGCGGCGTCCTGGTAGTCAGTCAGAAACCTCACCCGCCGCTCGACGAGCTCGTCCAGGTTGCGCGAGAAGTGCTGATCGATCGGGATCACCTCGGCCGGCATGGCGATGCGCTTCACCTTCTCCAGGTCGAGCGCGGCGCGCCGCCCCCAGACGAAGCTCTTCCGGTTGAACTCCACCGCGACCCCGTTCAGCTCGATCGCGCGCTCGAGCGAGGCGGCCGAGAGCGGCACCCAGCCCTTCTGGTAGGCGTAGCCGAGCATGAACATGTTGGTGGCGATGGCGTCGCCCATGAGGCCGTTCGCGATCTCGGTGGCGGGGACGAAAAGGGCTTCGCCGCAGGTCTCCGCGATATCCTTCTGCAGGTCGCTGCCGGGAAGCTGCCAGTTCGGATTGCGCACGAACTCGGCGGTCGGTGTGACCGACGCATTCACGACCGCGCGCGTGCGCGTCGGGGCCATCTTCGCCAACGACTCGGTGCTCGCGGTGACCACGAGGTCGCAGCCGAGCACCAGGCTCGCGCCGCCGGTGTCGATGCGCGTCGCGTGCATCTGGTCCGGGCTGGCCGCGATCTGCACGTGCGACATCACCGCGCCGTACTTCTGCGCCAGGCCCGACATGTCGAGCACGCTCACGCCCTTGCCTTCGAGGTGCGCGGCGACGCCGACGATCTGGCCGATGGTGATCACCCCGGTGCCGCCAATCCCGGTGATCAGGATCCCGTAAGGGTTTGTTGAAACAGGGAGTTGCGGCTCCCGAAGTTCGCCGAAGTCATCACTCACTTTAGCGGCTCCAGACTTGCCCTTGCGCAGGCGCCCGCCCTCGACGGTGACGAAGCTCGGGCAGAAGCCCTTCAGGCACGAGTAGTCCTTGTTGCACGAGGACTGGTTGATGGCGCGCTTGCGGCCGAACTCGGTCTCGAGCGGCTCGACCGACAGGCAGTTCGACTTCACGCTGCAGTCGCCGCAGCCTTCGCACACCATCTCGTTGATCACCGCGCGCACCGCGGGATCGGGGAACTCGTTCTTCTTGCGCCGGCGGCGCTTCTCGGAGGCGCAGGTCTGGTCGTAGATGAGCGCGGACACGCCTTCGATTTCACGTAATTCTTTTTGAACTGCATCAAGCTGGTCGCGGTGGCGCACGGTGACCCCCGGCGCCCAGTTCGTGCCGTGCGGGTATTTCTCCGGCTCGTCGGTGACCACCACGATCGGCTTGACGCCCTCGGCCGCGATCTGGCGCGAGATTATCGCCGGGTCGAGCGGGCCGTCGTGGTGCTGGCCGCCGGTCATCGCCACCGCGTCGTTGTAGAGGATCTTGTAGGTCATGCTGACCTTGGCCGCGACCGCGGCGCGGATCGCGAGCAGGCCCGAGTGGAAGTAAGTGCCGTCGCCCAGGTTCGCAAAAATATGCTTTTCCTTGGTGAACGGCGCCTGGCCGATCCACGGCGCGCCCTCGGCGCCCATGTGGGTGAAGGTCGAGGTCTTGCGGTCCATCCACACCGCCATGAAGTGGCAGCCGATGCCGGCGGTGGCGCGGCTGCCCTCGGGCACGCGCGTCGACGTGTTGTGCGGGCAGCCCGAGCAGAAGTACGGCTGGCGGATGGCGGTGACGCGGGGTTTCGCCAGCAGCTTTTCCTTGAAATCGAGGAACGCCAGCCGCTCCCGGAACTGGGACCCCAAATCTCTTGTTAAACCCAACTTCTCGAGACGCTGCGCGATCGCGCGGGCGACCATCGCCGGCGAGTGCTCGTAGTGCGCGGGCAGCAGCCAGGTGCCGGCGGGCTGGCCGCCGCTGCGGCTCCACTCGCCGCTGTCGTCGAACTTGCCGACCACGCGCGGCGCGCGCACGCCTTCCTTCCAGTTGTAGAGCTCTTCCTTGATCTGGTACTCGATCAGCTGGCGCTTCTCCTCGACCACCAGGATCTCTTCCAGGCCCTCGGCGAAGCGCCGTGCGCCCTGCGGCTCGAGCGGCCAGGACATGGCTACCTTGTAGACGCGAATGCCGATTTCTCTGGAAATCTGTTCATTGATTCCCAAAGACGAAAGCGCCTCCATGACGTCGCCGTAGGACTTGCCGGTGGTGACGATGCCGAAGCGCGCGCGCGGCGAGTCCCAGACGATGCGGTCCAGGCCGTTGGCGCGGCAGTAGGCGAGCGCGGCGTAGACCTTGTAGTCGAGGATGCGCGCTTCCTGCTCGAGGATGCCGTCGGGCCAGCGGATGTTCAGCCCGCCGCCCGGCAGCACAAAGTCCTCGGGAATTTTCGAGACGATGCGGCTCGGGTCGATGATCACGGAAGCGCCGGACTCGACCACGTCGGTGACGCACTTGAAGGCGATCCAGCAGCCCGAGTAGCGGCTCATCGCGAAGCCGTGCAGCCCCAGGTCGAGGTAGTCCTGCACGTTGGACGGGTTGAGCACCGGGATCAGGCAGGCCTTGAAGATGTGCTCCGACTGGTGCGGCAGCGTCGAGGACTTCGCGGCGTGGTCGTCGCCGGCGAGCGCGAGCACGCCGCCGTGTCTCGAGGTGCCGGCGGCGTTGGCGTGCTTGAAGACGTCGCCGCAGCGGTCGACGCCGGGGCCCTTGCCGTACCACATCGAGTACACGCCGTCGTAGTTCGCGCCCGGGAACATGCCGACCTGCTGCGTGCCCCAGACCGCGGTCGCGGCGAGGTCCTCGTTCACGCCCGGCTGGAACTTGATGTGGTGGCTCTCGAGGTGCTTCTGCGCGCGCCAGAGCGCCTGGTCGAGGCCGCCGAGCGGCGAGCCGCGGTAGCCGGAGACGAAGCCCGCGGTGTTGAGCCCGGCGCGCTGGTCGCGGCTGCGCTGCAGCATCATCAGGCGGATCAGCGCCTGCATGCCGGTCAGAAAGACCCGGCCGCTCTCGATCGTGTACTTGTCTTCGAGACTGGCTTTAGCAAGTTCCATAGCAGTTAGACAGCGGCTCGGGCTTTGATTCTCGGCTTCGGCGCCCCGCGCGGGCGGTCCCAGTATGGCTCGGGGCCGAACGACTCGGCGAGGAATTCGATGAAGGCACGGGTCTTCGCGGGCAGGTGACGCCGGTGAGGATAGACCGCGTAGATTGCCACGTCGGTGGCAAAGGTATAGCCCGGTAGCAGCGAGACCAGCGACCCATCCTCGAGGTGGCGGCGCACGTCCCAGGTGGACTTGAGCGCGACGCCGAGTCCCGCGAGCGCCCACTCGCGCAGCACCTCCCAGTTGTCGCAGGCGTAACGGCCTGCGACGCGGACCGAGCCCGGCTTCCCGTCAGGCGCGCGGTAGTCCCAGTTCATCGCGAAGTCGGTGGCGAGGCAGTTGTGCTTCGCCAGATCCTCGGGCGTACGCGGCGCGCCGTGGCGCGCCAGATAACCGGGGCTCGCGCATACCACGCGGCGGTTCGGCGCGAGCTTGCGGGCGGCGAGAGACGAGTCGGCGAGGTCGGCGATGCGGATCGCGAGGTCGAAGCCCTCTTCAACGACGTTCACCGCGCGGTCGGAGAGGCTCAGGGAGAGCTGCACGTCGGGATAGCGCTCGACGAATTTCGGCACCAGCGGCGCGACGTACTGGTTGCCGAACGAGGCGGGCAGAGCGACGCGCAACACGCCGCGAGGCTCGGCTCGGCCGGCCGAAACGGCCGCGTCGGCCTCCTGGATCTCCGCGAGGATCCGGGTGCAAGTCTCGAAGTAGGCGGCGCCTTCGTCGGTGAGGTGGAGGCTGCGGGTCGTGCGGTTTACCAGGCGGACACCCAGCCGCGACTCGAGTGAGGCGAGGCGTCGGCTGACGACGGCTGGCGACATGCCCAAGTCTCGGGCAGCGGCCGACAGGCTGCCGGTTCCGACGATCCGGGCGAAAATCGTAAGTTCCTGAAGGGTATCCGCCATCTTTGCAGATCTTGCAAAAGTGTTTTACGATTGCAGCGTATTCTAAGCCAGGAAGCAAAAGCCTAAGATTGTTGCGTTGCAGCAGCCCGGTTGGTTCCTCCTCCTCCTCCAATACCGTCGGGCTGACTCAGGGGGCAGGCCCAAAGCCTGCCCCCTTTATTTTTTCAGGTAGTAGCCGCGCGGGGCGAAGGTGCAGCCGAACTTGTCCTCCCGGGCGCGATCGGCAATAAGCAGGTCTTGATTCAAGCCTAGAAACTCCTCAATCGCCTCCATCGGCCCGGGACCGAAATCGGGCCGCACCGGGTGGCCGTTCACGCAGCTGTCCTCCACCACCAGGTAATCCCCAGATTGCATTAGCGGCACGTACGCCGTGAGCTCGCGCAGTACATGGGCCTTGCGGTGGTCCGAGTCGAGGATTACGAACATCGGCGCGCGGCGCGCGGGCAGCAAGGCCCGGATGGCCTTTTGGATTTCCGCAGACGCGCTGTCGCCCTTCAGCAGCCGCATGCGCTCGTGCCTGGGAGCTTGCAGCGAATCGTGGTCGATGTCGACGGAGATCACCAGGCCCGACGCGCCGCGCGCGGCAAGCAGGTCTGCAAAAAACAGCGCCGAGCCGCCGTGGCGGGTCCCGGTTTCGACGATCCACTCGATGCCGTGCTCGGCGATGATCTCCTGGTAGTTCCACATGTCGAGCGGGTTTTTCAGCGTGCGCACGCCGCGATAGCTGAGCCGCTTCCACACCGCCGAGTCGTAGTACCAGCGCAGGTAGGCTTCGCCCTGCTGGTTCATGGTTTGACCCCAACAAGGCGCATGTCGCGCGGCTCGCGCAGCTTGAACTGCGCCGGCTCCTGGCGGATGTCGACGAGGCCCGCCTGCGCCATGACCTTGGCGAGGCTGCGCGGGGTGTAGCCCCAGCGGTGCACCATGAGCGGGTCGCGCCAGCCCGGGTCGCCGTAGAACACCCACATGGTGCGCTGGCCTTCCTGGCCCGGCCCGGAGAACGCGTCCGGGTCGCGCAGGAACTGCTCGCACGCGCTCTGCAGGTTCGGGCACTCGAGGATCATCGTCGCGCGCGGCTTGAGCACCCGCGCCCACTCGCGCAGCACGTCGACCACCTCCCAGCGCCAGAAATGCTCGACCACATGCACGGCGAGGACTTCGTCGGCGCTCGCGTCCTCGAACGGCTCGAGGCGATGCAGGTCGCAGAGGACGTCGGGCTTCTGGCCGGCGCGGGCCGGCGCCACGTCGACGTTGACGTAGCCGGGCAGGATCTTGTCGCCGCAGCCGAGGTTGAGCTTCACCCGGTCGGAGATTAGTTCTTCGGGTGAAACACGTCGAGCCAGAAGCGCGCCACCGCCTCGGGCGAGTGGCGTGCGTCGATGTACGCCTGCCCGCGCGCGATGCGCTCGACAACCGCGCGTGGGTTGCGGATCGCCCAGTCGATGCCGTGGCACAGGTCTTCGCCGAGCCACGCGAACTCGCCGTACGGCGCGTACGGCGGCAGCGGATGCGCCACCACGAAGCGGCCGCCGTGCAGGCCGGCAATCAGACGGTTCGGGCTTTTCGCATGCTTGATCGGGTTGCCGTACTCGCTCGGAATAAGCACCAGGTCGCTGGAGGCGATCGCCGCGCTCATGACGAGCGGGGACCAGGGGACGAAGTGCACGCGCAGGCGGCTGTCTTCGCGCGTTCGCGCCGGTGTCATCAATGCGCCCAGCTCCGCGACCGGATTGGTGATGAGCGTGAGGAGCAGCGGATAGTCGCGCGACAAGGCCTCGAGCGCCGGAACGAGCTCGAGCAGCGGCGGCAGGTTTTGCGGGTAGCCGAACCACAGGAGCCGCACGCGCCAGTGGTCCATGGAAAGTCCGACGCGCCGCGCGAGCCAGGAGAGCGGCGCCGCGACCTTGCGCGCGGCGATGGCCTGGGGCGCGCCGCGGCTGCCTTCGGTCGGCTCCGGCGCGACCACGACCGGCCGGGAGGTGAGCGCGCCCACGGTCGTCGCGAGCGCCGGTGAAACGGTGGTCACGGCAAGGCAGTCGCGCAAGGCTTCGCGGTAGAAGGCAGCGAAATCGGGATTTGCGAAGTGATCGTCGGCAACGCTGAACACTGCCCGCTCGTGCGGATCTTCGATCAGACGAAGCAGGCGGCGGTAGGTCTCGATCGGCCCGGCCCAGCCCGACTCCCTGGTCTGGAACATTTCCCCGAACACGACCCGGCTCGCCGTGCGCAACGCGTCGCTCGCGGGCGCGAGGTCCCCGGCCACGCTGACCGCTCGGGCGTCGTAACCCAGGCGCCCCAGCGCGCCGGCTGGGGCAATGCTGCCGAGGCGCGCCGACGCGCCGTACGCTGTGATCGCGCCGCCGATATCGTAGAGCGGCGCGCTGGTCAGAAAGAGATACTCGACGCCCGCCTGCTTCACGGCCAGGCGGCGCTGTGGATCCGCCGCGCTACTTCGTCGAGCACCTCGGTCCATTGCCCCACCTCCCGCTGCCTGAGGAGCCGGACCGTCGGATACCAGATCATGCGTTCGCCCGAGCCGCCATAGCGCCAGTCGGCGCCGAAGGGCACCATCACGAGCGCGGGCTGCCCCAGGCCGCCGGTCAGATGCACGATCGCCGTGCACACGGTCAGTACGCCATCGAGGGCGCGCACGAGCGCTGCGGTCTGGTCGTAGTCGTCGATGGCTTCCTGCCAATGGTGCACCCTCATAGAGTGCCGGGATTCGAGCTGGCGCAGCTCTTCGCGCACGTCGGTGTATTGCAGGTTGACGAACTGCACGCCGGGAAGCCGCAGCACCGGCAGGAGCTGCTCGAGGGAGAAGGAACGGCGCTTCCTCCCGGTGAAAGCCACGCCGCCGCGCCAGGAAAGCCCGATCTTGCGCCCCGGTCCGAGCGCGTCGAGCCGGGTTTTCCAGGCCGCGACCGCCGCGGCGTCCGCCTGCAGGAACGGCCGCTGCGGGAAATCCTCGCTGCGCCGCCGGAAGCGCTGCGCGAGCGAGCCGGAAGCGAGCTGCAGATCGGGTTTCGGCTCGACGCGATTGATCCAGTCGTTGGCGACCGTGCGCTGGCGCGACACGACGGTGCAGCCGGCAAAGGAGCGCCGGAAGATCGCCTCGAGCTTCGGGTCGCACTCGAGGATCACGTGGCGCGCCTGCGCCGCGAGGTCCGGCACGCAGGAGCTGAACATGATCTCGTCGCCGAGTCCCTGCTCGGGCAAGACGAGCGCGGTGCGTCCCTCGAGCGGCCCGCCGTCCCACTGCGGCAGCGGGAAGCGGCGGTACCGGCCGATGAAATTCTCGAAGCCGCGCCGGCGCTCGTAGAGGTCCCAGCCCTCGGCGTACTCGCCGTATTTCAGGTGATGCAGGGCGAGGTTGTAGTGCGCGTGCTCGTCGTGCGGGGCGATGCGCAGCGCCTCTTGCAGCAGCTCGAGGCCCTGCTGGCGGTGCCCGAGATGGTCGAGCAGCAGCGCCTTGCGGTTGATGGCGGTGAGGAGGCGCGGCGCCAGCTCGAGCGCGCGGTCGAATAGCGCCAGCGCCTCGTCATAGCGCATCTGGTCGGCGAGGATCATGCCGAGATCCGCGAGAAGCGCTGGCTCGCCCGGCCGCGCCTGCAGGGCGGCGCGTAGATGCCGCTCCGCATCGTCCATCCGGTCTTCCTCGCGCAGCGTATGCGCGAGCTGCTGGATCGCCTGCAGGTGGCGCGGATTCAGAGCGACTGCGCGCTCGAAGGACTCGCGCGCCTGCTGCGCGCGCCCCTTGGCCTTGCGCGCCATGCCGAGGACTACGTGCGCGGCCGGCGCCTCGTCGTCGAGCTCCAGTGCGGCCCGGGCCGCGGCCTCGGCTTCGTCGAGGCGGTCGGTTTCGCGCAGCAGCTCGCTCAGCCGCACGCGCGCGACCAGGTGCAGCGGATCGAGCTCGATAGCACGCCGGTAGGCGGCTTCGGCTTGCGCAACTTCGCGCTGCCGGTGATGCGCCTCGCCAAGCGCGGCGTGCAGCGGCGCCTCCCGCGGGCTCAGCTCGAGGGCCCGGCGCAGGAGCCGCTCCGCGGCCGGCGCGTCGCCGCGCCTCAGGCGCAACTCGCCGAGCGCCGCCAGGACCTCCGCCGACTTCGGCTCCCGTTTTAGTACTTCTTCTGCTTCGTCGGCCCTGCCCGCGGCGACGAGCGCCCGCCCAAGCTGGCGCGCGTCGCCCGCCTGGCGCGCGGCCTCGATTGCCCTTGCGGTGTCGCCCTGGCGCAGCCGCGCAGCGCTCAGCACGCGCAGGGCCTCGCCATTGCGCCCATCGAGCCCGAGCGCGTGCTCGGCGATCTCGGCCGCGTGACGCGGGTTGCCGGCCTCGAGCTGGCCGCGCGCCGCGCGCGCCAGGTCGAGGCGCCTCGGCCATAACGAGCCGACGGCGTGCTTCAAGCGCAGCAGCAATTCACGCTGCAACGCCTGGCGCGCCTCGCGCAGGAGGCCGAGCTTGCGGCAGACGGCGCCGAGATTCGCGTGGGCGACGAGGTGGTCGGGCCGCAGCCGCAACGCTTGCCGGTAGCACTCGCGCGCCGCCTCGAGCTCGCCGCGGGCGTAGCGCGCGGTGCCGAGGTCGTTCCATGCCTCCGCGAACCCCGGGTGCAGGCGCAACGCGCGGCGATAGCAGGCGATCGCGTCGTTCAGCTTGCCGCGGTCCTGCAGCGCGTTGCCGAGATCGTTGTGGTATGCCGCCACGGCTGCGTCGCGCTCGATCGCGCGTCGCAGTGCCGCTTCGGCGGCGTCGAGCTCGCCGCGGCGCAGCCTCACGACGCCGAGGATATGCAGCGCGTCGGCCTCGTCTTTATTCTTCTCGACCAGAGCCTCGGCGGCGTCGAGCTGCCCGAGCGAAAGACAATGCCGCGCGCGTAAGATCTGTTCGAGCACGGCGCTCGATTGTATCGGAGGCGCTGGCGTGCTAATTTGCCCGGCAGCAATGGCGATCTCGACAAGCGCGCGCACCGCCGGCCGGCCGCAACGGGTCAGGCTCGGCGACGTGCTGGTTTCGCAGAAGGCGATATCGCTGGAGCAGCTGAAGCTCGGCCTGGAGGAGCAGAAGCGCTCCGGGCGCAAGCTCGGCCGCGTGCTGGTCGACCTCGGCTTCGTCACCGAGGACCGCATCGCGCAGGCGCTGGCACGGCAGCTCAACCTCGCCTACGTCGACCTCAAGCACTTCAACTTCAACCGCGCGGTGGTGCTCAAGCTGCCGGAAGCGGCGGCGCGGCGCTTTCGCGCCCTCGCGCTGGAAGACCGGGGCGCGGGCATGCTCGTCGGCATGGCCGATCCGACGGACCTGTTCGCTTTCGACGAGCTCACGCGCGTTCTCAAGAAGGACGTCGAGGCCGCCGTGGTTGCCGAGAGCCAGGTGCTGCAGGCCCTCGATCAGGTGTACCGCCGCACCGAGGAAATCAGCGGGCACGCGAGGGACCTCGAGCAGGACCTGGGCGGGAACCTGGTCGACTTCGGCGCGCTCGGTGCCGGCCTCGGCGCCGAGGATGCGCCGGTCGTCAAGCTGCTGCAGTCGCTGTTCGAGGACGCGACCCAGGTCGGCGCCTCGGACATCCATATCGAGCCGCAGGAAGACCTGCTGCAGATGCGCTTCCGCATCGATGGCCAGCTGCAGCCCCAGGCCGAGACCGACCTACGCGTCGCTTCGGCCTTGTCGCTGCGCCTGAAGCTGATGTCGGGGCTGGACATCTCCGAGAAGCGCCATCCGCAGGACGGCCGCTTCAACGTGCTGGTGCGCAACCAGCCAGTCGACGTGCGCATCTCCACCATGCCGACGCAGTACGGCGAGTCGGTGGTGATGCGGCTGCTCAACCGTCACAGCGGCCTCCTGTCGCTCGACCATCTCGGCATGCCGGCGGGCATGCTCGAGCGCTTCAACGTCATCTTCAACCGGGTGAGCGGCATGGTGCTCGTCACCGGCCCGACCGGAAGCGGCAAGACCACCACGCTGTACGCCGCGCTGAACGCGCTGAACACCCCGGGCCGCAAGATCATCACGGTCGAAGACCCGGTGGAATACCGCGTGCGCGGCGTGAACCAGGTGCAGGTGAACGAGAAGATCGGCCTGACTTTCGCCACCGTGCTGCGCTCGGTGCTGCGCCAGGATCCCAACGTGATCCTGATTGGCGAGATGCGCGACACGGAGACGGCCCAGATCGGCCTGCGCGCCGCGATCACCGGCCACATGGTGTTTTCCACCCTGCATGTGCGCGATGCGGCGAGCGCGCCGGTGCGGCTTCTCGACATGCAGGTGCCGCGCTACATGGTGGCGACTTCGCTCCAGGCCGTCATTGCGCAGCGGCTGGTGCGGATGATCTGCGAAAGCTGCGTCGAGGACCACGTGGCCACGCCGCAGGAGCAGAAGTTCGTCGAAATCGAGCTGCGCGCCGAGGCGCGCGGTTTCAAGCGCGGGCGCGGCTGCGCGCACTGCAACGGCACCGGCTTCCGCGGCCGGATGGGGGTCTACGAGATGCTCGAAATGACGCCCCCCCTGGTGCAGGCGATCGCGAAGGACGACGTGCCCGGCTTCGTGCGCGCGGCAGAGGAGGAGATGTCCGGCCAGAGGTTCGTACAGCACGCCGCGGTGCTCGCCGCTGCCGGCCGCACCACGCTGAACGAGGTCATGCGCATCAGCCAGTCCGAGGAGTAGGGTGCCGCAATTCGCCTACCAGGGGCGCAACGCCCGCGGCGAACTCGTAAAAGGCGTTCTGGAAGGCGCGGACAGCGGCGCGGTCGCCGACCAGCTTTTCAATACCGGCATTACTCCGGTGCACATCGACGAGGCGGGCTCGGCCGCGGCGCAAGCCTCGGCACCGGGCCTGCTGCAGATGCGCTTCGGCGAGCAGAAGGTCGAGCTCGCGGACCTGATGCTCTTCTGCCGCCAGATGCACACGCTGCTCAAGGCCGGCGTGCCGATCGTGCGCGGCCTCGCCGGCCTGCAGGATTCGGCGCAGAACCCGACCCTGCGCAAGGTCCTGGGCGAAGTGCGCGAAAGCCTCGAGTCGGGCCGCGAGCTGTCGCTCGGCCTGCGCCAGCACCCCGCGGTGTTCACGACCTTCATGGTGAGCCTGGTGCGGGTGGGCGAGCTCACCGGCCGCCTCGACGAGGTGTTCCTGCACCTGTACGAGTTCTTCGTCTTCGAGAAGAAGCTGCGCGAGGACATCAAGGCCGCGCTGCGCTACCCGATGATCGTGCTCCTCGCGCTCGCGGTGGCGATGTTCATCGTGAACATTTTCGTGATCCCGGCGTTCGCCAAGATCTTCGCCAACTTCAAGATCCAGCTGCCGCTGATGACGCGCGTGCTCATCGCCAGCTCGGATTTCTTCGTCGCGTACTGGCCGCTGATGATTGTCGCGCTCGTGGCGGCGGTGTTCGGTGCGCGTCTCTACGTCGGCACACCGGCGGGACGCTACCGCTGGGACGGCCTCAAGCTGCGCCTGCCCGTGGTGGGAGAGCTGATCCACAAGGCCACGCTCGCCCGCTTCTCGCGCGGCTTCGCGCTCTCGGGCAAGAGCGGCGTGCCGATCGTGCAGGCGCTCGCCGTGGTCGCGAGCGTGGTCGACAACGCGTATCTGGAATCGCGCATCCTGCAGATGCGCGACGGCATCGAGCGCGGCGAGAGCATTTTGCGCACCGCGGTCGCCACGGGGGTGTTCAACCCGGTGGTGCTGCAAATGGTCGCGGTGGGCGAGGAGACCGGCGAGATCGACGCGCTGATGACCGAGATCGCCGACATGTACGAGCGCGAGGTGACGATCGAGGTCGAAGGCCTGACCGCGAAGATCGAGCCGATCCTCCTGGTGGTGATGGGCGTCCTCGTGCTGATCCTTGCCTTGGGCGTGTTCCTGCCGATGTGGGACCTTGCCGCGGCGGCGAGGGGCGGCGGTGCGCGGTGAGCGCGCATTCTCGCTGGTGGAGCTGCTTGTAGTGATCGTCATCATCAGCGTGCTTACAGTCGTCGCCATCGACCGGCTGCTGGCGCTGCGCTTCGAGGCCGAGCGCGTCACGGTGCAGAGCGTGATCGGCGCGATGCGCAGCGGGCTGTACATCGAATTCGCTGCCGCCGCGGTCGGCGGGCAGAGCTCGCGCATCGACGCCGCCCGCGGCAGCAATCCGATGCTGCGGCTGTCCGAGAAGCCGGACGGGTACGCGGGAGAGTTCTTCGGCGCGGACCCGGCGCTGTTCGACCCCGGAACGTGGTATTTCGACACCCGCGACCGGGCGCTGGTGTACTTGGTGCGCTTCCCGGAGCAGTTCGTGACGCCGCTCAGCGGTCCGGCACGCGTACGGCTGAGGGTGGAGCCCGATTACGATGACCTCGACCGCAACGGCCGCTTCGACCCGGGCCGCGATCCGGTGCGCGGCCTGAAGCTCGTGCCGCTGGAGTCTTTTTACTGGAAAGGGGGAAAACAAAAATGAAAGCGATCATCGATCTCGCCGTGATCACGCTGGCGCCGGTGCTCTATGTGCTGCTCCTCGGCGGCGCGGTGCTCGGGCTGGTCGTCGGCATCACGCTCCTCGTCGACAGCGAGCGCGTGATGCGCTGGAACTCCATGCTCAACCGGTGGTATTCCACGCGCCAGGCTCTGCGTCCCCTCAAGCGGTCCATCGACGTCAAGCGCGTCGTCTACCGCTGGCATCGCGTGGCCGGCGTGCTGGTCTTCGCCGGGGCGCTCTTCACCCTGGACGTGCTCGCTTTCAACTACCAGACCGGCGCGCTGGTGCGCATCTTCGGCGGCAGCGGCAATCCGGCGGGGCTCAGCATTGCGTTCGAGGCCCTGAGGATCATCCTGATCGTCGGCAATGTCGCGGGGCTGGTGGCGGCGGTGGTGCTTTGCTTTCGGCCGAGCCTGCTCAAGGGGCTGGAGGCCGTGGGGGATCAGCAGTACAGCTCGCGCACCGCCACCAAGCCGCTGGACGTCATGCACTACCAGCCGGACGAGCTGGTCCGCAGCCGGCCGAAGGTGCTCGGGACCCTGTTTACGGTGGGGAGCCTCTACGTGCTCTTTGTCCTCGGCCTTCTCCTCCTCTAGCCGGAGTCTGCAAAGGATTCTCAAGACCTGCGGGTAAGTATTTGACAACGCGATAATTACCGCTCAGACTTGGGATGCGCCAACCCCGGCGGCTGCGGCCGCAAGAAGGCGAAAGCGTGAAGTCCCCGGCTGCGGCTGGGTTTGCATTCGAAGGAAGGGAGCTTATCGATGCGCAGGCAAGAAGAAGGCTTCACCCTGATCGAGCTGGTGATGGTCATCGTGATCCTGGGGATACTTGCAGCAGTGGCGGTACCCCGATATCTCAACCTGACGGCGGATGCCCAGATCGCCACGCGGAACGCGGCGGTGTCCTCGACGGCAAGTGCAATCGCGATCGCCGCCGCCCGCAACCGCGCCGTAGTGGCTGCGCCATCGGTCTCGATGGTGGAGGCGGAAATTCCCGGCGCGGCATGCGCGGTATCGGGCACCGTCGCGGTCATGGTGCACGGCAAGGTCAACGTGACGTTGGCTGGGGCGCCGGTCGTCAGTAACGCGGTGGGCGTCTCGGCGACCCTCGCGAACTGCGCAGGGGCGTCGACCATTGTGCAGTCGGTCGGAACCGGCCACTACTCCGTTTAGGGAGAGGCGCAGGAGGCGTCCGGCTTTTGCGGAGCGACCCTCACCGCAGACCAAGAGACGGGGCGTCCAGACGGGCGCCCCGTTTTTTTTCGCCCGGCTCTTGCGCCGGCTGGACGCTCGTCGAGTTGGTGGTCGTCTTGCTGGTCCTTGCGATCCTCGCCTTCCTCGCCGTGCGCAGCCTGCGGCCGGGGGAAGCACTCGCGCTCCAGCAGGCCGAGCGCCTGCGCGACGACTTGCGGCACGCGCAGACGCTGGCCATGAACATGGGCAGAGCAAGACAGCTCAAGCTCGGCGCCCCTGCCGGCCCGGCCGCCTGCGCCGGATCCTCCTATTACGTCATCGACTGCACCGTCGTAGCGGCGGATCCCTGCACGGGCGCCCCCGACAACGCGATCGCCGATCCGCGGCTCGGCGGCGGCTTTTTCTGCGTCACGGTCGAGGCCGGACTCGCGCTCGCCGGCGCGAACCTGTATTTCGATCCGCTCGGCAGGCCGAAAAACGGTGCGGCACTGATCGCTGCAAACCAGACGTTCACGATCACCGGCGGAGGGGTCGCACGCACGACGGTGGTCACGCCGCTCACGGGTTTCGTCACCGCGCAATGAGCCGCCAACCATCCGGTTTTACCTTGATCGAGCTCATCATTGCCATCGTCGTGGTGGCGATCGCCGCGGTCGCGATCGGTTCGGCGTTTGCCTACATGACGCGCTCGCAGGTGCTTAGCTCGGACCTGCAGCGAGCCTCCCAGATCGCGCAGGAATGCGCGGAGCACATCGTCGGCCGGGGGCGCAAGCCGAACTCGTACGCCCTGGTGGTCCCGGTCGCGGCCAATTCCACGATCTGCAACACACTACCGGCCCCCGGGGGCGGCTTTACCCGGACGGTCAACATTCGTGACCAGGCTACGGCCGGGGTGGTAGGCGCAGTGTGCACTGCCGGATGGGGCTGCAAGCACGTCCAGGTCGTTGCGGGACGAGGAAGCGCTGTGGTCACCATCAACTTCATGCTCATCAACTACTGACACTACTGACCATGCGCCGCGTCGAAGGCTTCACCCTTGCCGAGCTGGTGATGGTCATCGTCATTCTCGGGATTCTCGGGGCGTTTGTCGGCCCCGTGGTGTTCAACGCCATCCGTTCATACGAGATCGTCCAGAAGAGCACGAACACCAACGCCAAGATCCGTTATTCGATGGAGCGCATCACGCGGGAGATGCGCGATATCCGCAGGCAGATCACGGATTCGGCGGCCCTCGACGTCCCTTCGATGACCGCCTCGAGCATGGCATTCTTCAAGACCGACGGCACGCGGGTGGTGCTGAACGGCGCCGGCAACGTGGTGAACCTCGCCTATTCGACGCTCACCGGCATGCTGATCGATCAGGTCCAGGCCGGATCGTTTTCCCTGGCGTATTTCGAGCAGGGCGGCTCGACGATCGCGGGCACGGCAGCGTCAATTTCGTTCGTCCAGGTGAGCATGACGTTGACCGACGGCGCCGTCGTCGTTCCAGCGCGGCTGCGTGTCGATCTGAGGAACCCGCAATGAAATCGCGGCAGCGCGGTGCCGGCCTCCTGGTGGCGGTCATTCTGATCGTCACCGTAGCGGCCTTCGCCGTCATCGTCGCCGCGAGCCAGAGTGGGGGCGACGTCCGGAGCAATGACATGCACGCCGACAGCGTCCAGGCGTTGTTGCTCGCCGAGACCGGCGTCGAGCGTGCGCTCAAGCGCTACGCCACCGGCATAGGCTGCGCCGCGCTCGCCGAGGCGGCCATCGGCGATCTGAGCAGCCTTCAGATGGCCGGCGGCACGATCAATATCCTGGCCGGCCTGACCACCGACTTCGGCGGCGTCGCGTTCGTCGCGACGCAAACCCAATGCCGCGTGCGGGTGACGGCGACCATCAACGCGACGAACGTGTCGCGGACCATCCATGCGATCGTCGACCGAAACCTTCTCGAGGGTCCGGACAATCCCACGTTCAACAACCCCCTGACCGGAGCGACGCCGAGCGGCTGGGGGGCTCTCAATCCCGGCAATGCCTTCGCAGCCAACGGGAGCGCGGACGGCACCGCGCCGAATTGCCGCCGCTCGGCCTGGACCGCCAAGAACAACCCGGCCGCCGCCCGCCGGGCAACCGGCACTGTGAACCTGCAATTCACTCTGACCCCCGGGTCGTTGACCACCATCAGCTTTTATCGCCGGGTCATTACCCGCGCCGCGGATTGCCCCGCTGGGAACCTTCCCGGCGCCGGGGCGGCGCTTCCCGGCGCGTGTGGCGCGGGCAGCGACAGCACCGTCTGTTTTCGCTTCATCGGCGTCGGCGGGGCGGGCGTCTGGACAATCGGTTCCAACGCCGCCACCGCCGGGGCCGGCGTAGCGGCATGTCCATCGACGTTCGCTGCCTGCTCGACGAACTACCCGGGTTATCCGGCCAAGATCACGCTCCCCGCCCTGAACATGGCCGGTGCGACCTCGGTCACGCAGTTCATCTACTACCTGCAGCTGCAGAACGCAGGGCGAAAGGAAATCTTTCTCGACCATATCGAGGCGGTCAATCCCACGGCGATCGGCGCGGCGCATGTCCGCATCTGGCGCGACTGCTCGAGCGCGGCCGATCCGGTGAACTGCGTATGATGCCCGGAATGCTACAGCGGCTGCTTCGACGCGGCGCGGCGCCCGGGTGGCTTGCCGTTGAGCTCGAAGGAAGCAGCGTGAGCCTCGCGCACGTCGTGGCGAACGGCGGGCAGCCGGTGGTCGAGTTTGCCGAGGAGCGGGAGTGGGACCCGGCGGAGCCAAAGTCGCTCGAGCGCGTAGCGCGCGAGTTCGGCGTGAAGCGCTTCCGCTGCACCACGCTCCTGAAGCCGCAGGAATACCAGATCTTGCTGGTCGAGGCTCCGGCGGTAAAGCCAGAGGAGCTCAAGGCGGCGGTGCGCTGGCGCATCAAGGACATGCTCGACTACCACGTCGACGACGCCACCGTCGATGTGCTCGATGTCCCGGTACCGCCGGCAGCGGCCCAGCGCGCGCACTACATGTACACCGTGGCGGCGCGCAACGAGGCAGTGCGGGCTACCGTCGACCGGTTCACCGCCGGCGGAATGCCGCTCGCGGTGATCGACATCCCGGATACGGCGCAACGCAACATCGCCGTCCGCCTGGAGAGCGATCAACGGGCGATCCTCGCGCTGACTTTCGACGCTCACGGCGGCCTGATCACCGTGAGCCACGCGGGCGAGCTCTACCTTTCGCGGCGGCTGGATACGACCGCCGAGCACCTTACCAACGCCGATGGCGACCTGCGCGCGCGCCTGCTAGACCGCGTGCTGATCGAGATCCAGCGCTCGCTCGATCACTGCGAGCGCACGTACCCGTTTTTCACCCTCGGCCGCGTGTTCCTCGGCCCGGCCGTCGGCGACGGGCTGCTGCGCGAGCATCTGGCCGCGAACCTGTATTTGCCGGTGGAACCGCTCGACCTGACCCGGATCCTGCGCCTGCCCGATGACGCGAACGGCTGGCCACCCGAGCAGCAGGCGAAGTGGCTGAGGCTGTTCGGCGCCGGGCTGCGAGTAGAGAAGAAGGCCCTATGAGCCAGCAGATCAATCTCTACAGCCCGATCTTCCGCAAGCAGTCGAAGGTGTTTTCCGCGCTCACGATGGCGCAGGGGCTCGCCCTCATCGTCATCGTGGTTGGCGTGTTCTTCTACACCATCTCGCTGCACACCTCGCTGCTCGAGATCCGCGCCGCGGACTCGGGCCGGCAGCTGCAGGGCGAGCTCGAACGGCTCAAGGCCTACGGCGTGCGCGAGCCTTCCGGCGACCGCGCGAAACTCCTCGCCGAGCGCAAGAAGGCGCTGGAGGCGAACCTCGCCACCCAGACTCAGGCGCTGCAGACCTTCGACACCGGCGCGCTGGGGCGCACCGAGGGTTATTCGGAGCGCCTGCGCGCGCTCGCCCGCCGCTCGATGGAGGGTGTGTGGCTGACGCGCATCGAGTTCGCAGAGGCGGGTGGCGAGCTCTCCCTTGCGGGGCGGGCGACGCGCGCCGAGCTGGTGCCGGCCTATCTGGAGCGCCTGCGCGGCGAGCAGGCGCTGCGCGGCCATGCGTTCTCGCGGCTCGAGGTGACCCGGCCGGCGAACATGCCGTTCGTCGAGTTCACGCTGTCTTCCGGGGAGGCCGCGGCCGCGAAATGAAACGGTACTGGGCGAAGCTCGCGACGCGCATCGATGAAATGACCCTGCGGCAGCGCGCGATGCTGTTCGCCACCCTCAGCCTGGTGCTGATCGCGCTCGCTCACGTGATGCTGATCGAGCCGGTGCTGGGGAAGCAGAAGCAGCTCATCGATCGCCTCAACCGCGACCACAGCCAGCTCAGCGCGGTACGCGGGCAGATCGAGAGCCTGCTGAAGGAGGAGGCGGCGGGCAAGAAGGATCCGGAGTTGGTCGCCCTGCAGGCGCTGGAAGCTCGCGTCGCGGAGGCCGAGAAAGCCCTCGCCCAGCGCAAGGAAGGTTTCATTGCGCCGACCCGGCTGCCGGTGCTCGTCCGCAGCCTGTTGGGACCCGGCCAGGCCCTGACGATGGAGTCGTTAAGAGTCGTGCCCGGAACTCCAGTGGAGGGCTCCACGGGCTTTTATCGTCACGGGGTGGAGCTCACGTTGAAGGGCAGTTACTTCGATCTGCTGCAGTACCTCAGCCAGCTGGAGAAGCTACCCGCACGCCTGATCTGGGGCCGTACCGAGCTTCTGGTCGACAAGTACCCGGAGGTGCGCCTGACGGTACAAGTACAAACGGTGAGCAGCCAGCCCTCCCTCGGCCTTTAGGCCGCCGTCAGTGCAGCGCACAAAAACCCGATTGACGACAATCGGTTATTGCTATAACTTCAAGTAATTGCTTGCTCGGCGCGTAGGCTTACGCGCGTAATAAGGAACAAAAGCCACGTGCGGCGACTTGGGGTATTGGCTCTCGTTTTGGGGTCACTGTGCGCGCTTGCGCACACGGGGGCGCGCGCGCAATCCATGAATGATCCGATGCAGCCGCCGGGGTTATCCGGCGCCGGAGAGGCCGTGGCCGCGACCAAAGCAAGCGGCCTGCAGGGGGTCATCACCTCGCCGCGGCGCAGCCTTGCGCTGATCGATGGCGTGGTCGTGCCGCTCGGCTCCGCCGTGAAGAACGGAACGCTCGCCTCGGTTTCGGATTCCGTGGCCGTCGTGAGGAAGAACGGCGAGCGCGATGTCCTGCTGATGCATCCCGAGATCGACAAGCGGCCTGCCCGGCGGGAGCGGCCGTGAAACGTCCAATCGCCGCCCTGGCCGTGCTGCTCGCCGGATCGTGCGCGCAACTCGAGCGGCCCCAAGGCCTGCTGCCGGAAATTTCCGCCGAGCTCGCGCGCACCGGCGAACGCAAGCCGCCGGCGCGGCCCGACGCGCTCGAGCGCGCGCTCCTGCCGCCGGTGCAGATGGGCATGCCCGCCGTGCCGGGTCTCGAGCTCGAGCAGCGCTTCGACCTCACGGTGGCGAACGCACCGGCCTCGCAGGTGTTCATGTCGATCGTCGCGGGCACGCGCTACTCCATGCTCGTCCATCCCGGGGTCACCGGGGCGATCTCACTAAACCTGAAGGACGTCACCGTGGAGGAAGCGCTGGCGGCGATCCGGGATCTCTACGGCTACGAGTACCGGATCGACGGCACGCGCGTGATGGTGCAGGGCGCGGGCCTGCAGACGCGCGTCTTCAAGGTCAACTATCTGCCCGGGCAGCGCCGCGGCGCGAGCGAAGTGCGGGTGCAATCGAGCGCCATCAGCGAAGCCGCGGTTGCCTCGCCGGGAACCGCGCCGGCCACGGGAAGCGGCGCTTCGCGCTCGCTCGAGTCGAGCCGCGTGCGCACCGAGCAGGCGTCGGACTTCTGGGTCGAGCTGCGCACCGCCCTCGTCGCCATCGTCGGCGCGGCGGAGGGGCGCTCCGTCGTGGTGACGCCGGGAGCCGGCGTGGTGGTGGTGCGCGCCCTGCCCGGCGAGCTACGCTCGGTCGAAAGCTATCTGCGCGCGACGCGCCTCGCGGTCGAGCGGCAGGTCATGCTCGAGGCGAAAATCGTCGACGTCACGCTTTCCAGCTCGTTCCAGTCCGGCATCAACTGGGCGGCGTTCTCCTCGGGCGGCGGCTCCATCGGCCAGCTCTCCCAGGGAACGATCCTGCAGCCGCGCGCACCGGGCAACATTCAAGCGACCGGCGCGACCATCGTCACGAACGCGGACGGCACGCGCACCGCGATCTCCCCCACGGTGAGCGCGTTCCCCGGGCGCGATCTGGTGAATCACGCGATCGCCGGCGGCAACGTCTTCGGGCTGGCGCTCGCCACCTCGAACTTCGCGGCGCTGCTCGCTTTCCTGGAGACGCAGGGCAACGTGCAGGTGCTGTCGAGCCCGCGGCTTGCGACCCTGAACAACCAGAAGGCGGTGCTGAAGGTCGGCACCGACGAGTTCTTCGTCACCGGGGTCTCGACCACCAGCACGACGACCGGGAGCGCGACGCAGACGTCGCCGTCGATCACGGTGCAGCCGTTCTTCTCGGGCATCGTGCTCGACGTCACGCCGCAGATCGACGAGGACGGCAACATCATCCTGCACGTTCATCCCTCGGTGAGCGAAGTCACCGAGAGCACCCGCGTCGTCAACCTCGGCGGGGGCTTGGCCGACACGATACGCCTGCCGCTCGCGAAAAGCACGGTGAACGAAACCGACACCATCGTGCGCGTGAGCGACGGCAACATCGTCGCCATCGGCGGCCTGATGAGCATCGACGTGCGCGACAACCGCGGCGGGCTGCCCGGCATCACCGAGGGCGGCCTGGGCGATCTCGCGCGCAACACCGATCGCCGCTCGACCAAGCGGGAGCTGGTGATCCTGCTCAAGCCGACGGTGATCCAGTCCGACCGCAACTGGGAGCAGGACCTCGGCGAGACGCGCGGGCGTATGGAGAGGCTGAAGTAGTGAACTACCTGAAGCACTTCGGCCTGCGCGAGCTGCCGTTCGGCATCACCCCGGACACGAGCTACTTCTTCGCCTGCCGCAGCATCCAGGAAGCGCTGAACACGCTCTTCATCGCGGTTTCGAACGGCGAGGGCTTCATCAAGATTACCGGCGAAGTCGGCACCGGCAAGACGCTTCTTTGCCGCAAGTTCCTGTCCACGCTGGGTCCGGGATGGGTGAGCGCCTACATACCGAATCCGAATCTCGAGCCCCGCGTCGTCCTGCTCGCGCTCGCCGAGGAGCTCGGCCTGCACGGCGAGTCCATCGGCGCCCACCGGCTGGACAAGGAGCTGACGCAGCGCCTGCTGGATATCGCCCGCCAGGGCAAGCGGGTCGTTCTGTGCATGGACGAGACGCAGGCGATGCCGCTCGCCACGCTGGAGTCGGTGCGGCTCCTGACCAACCTCGAGACCGAGAAGCGCAAGCTCCTGCAAGTGGTGCTGTTCGGCCAGCCCGAGCTCGATCGCAAGCTCGCCTCCGCGTCGGTGCGCCAGTTGCGCCAGCGCATTACCTTCCAGTACACGCTGAAGGCGCTCGCCCGGCACGAGGTCGCGGACTACGTCGCGCACCGGCTCACGATCGCAGGGTATTCCGGTGCTGCGCTTTTCAGCGACTCCGCGTTGAAGGCGATCCATCGCGCAAGCCGCGGCGTACCGCGCCTGGTGAACATCCTCGCGCATAAGTCGTTGCTGCTCACCTACGGCGAGGGCGCCCGGCGCGCCGAGCGCCGGCAAGTGCTCGCCGCGGTCGAGGACACGCCCTCGGCCCGCGTGCCGTGGTGGTGGTGGAAGGCTGCATGAGCGTTATCAACAAGATGCTCCAGGACCTCGACCGCCGGCAGGCGCTCGGGGCCGCCGTCGAAACCAATGTGGTGCGCGCACCGACCGCCAAGTCCGGCGGTCACGAATGGTTCTGGCGGATCCTGGTCGTGCTGCTCACCGCGGCGCTCGCGTGGATGGTCTGGGTCGCGGTCCAGCTGCTGCCGCGCAAGCCGCTCGTCACCGAGCTCGCCTTCCAGGCCGCCGCCGAGGCGCAGAGCCGCGCTGCTGCGAAGCCGGCGCCGACACCCGCGCCTGCACCCGCGGCCGCGACGCCTGTGCCGGTGCAACCAGCACCCGTGGAAGAGGCGAAGCCGGCCGGCGATGCGCTTCGGCTTGCGCTCCAGTTGGAAACGCCCGTACAGGAAAGAGCTCCCGAGCCCCCGAAGCCCGAAGCGCCGGTATCAGCCCAGCCGAAGCCCAAAGCGGTTCAACCCCAGGCCGCGCCGCCGCAGGCAGCGCCCACCCCGGCAAAAGGGACGGTCGACAGGCGCGAGCGCACGCGCTCGGCGAAAGACAGCGCCGACGCGCATTTCCGTCGCGCCGCGCTGCTCCTCAATCACGGACGGGTCAGCGAGGCCGAAGCGGATCTCGCCGCAGCGCTGCGCGCCGATCCCGGGCATGTCGCGGCCCGGCAGACGTATGTCGCGTCGCTGCTCGAGCAGCAGCGCGTCGGCGTCGCGCACCGCCTGCTGCAGGAGGGCCTGGCGATCAACCCCGAGCAACCCGCGTTCGCCCTGGCGCTGGCACGCCTGTACGCGGGCCAGCGCGAGTACGCCGCGGCTTTGGAAGTCCTGGATCGCGCGGGACCTGCGAATGCCAGCGCCGATTTCCAGGCGATGCGCGCGGCCGTGCTGCAGCGGCTCGGCCGCCATGCGGACGCCGTCGAGGCCTATCAGAACGCGTTGCGCGGCGGTGCGCAGCCGGCCACGACCTGGGTCGGCCTTGGTATTTCCCTGGAAGGGCTGGGCCGCCGCAGCGAGGCGGCACAGGCCTATCGGCGCGCGCTGGCCGCAGGCCCGATCGCCGCCGAAGCGCGGGACTACGCCGAAAGCCGGGCGCGGGCCCTGGAGTAGCTCGAGCTAGGGCGCCGGAGAAAGCTTCTCGAGCCGGTAGCCGTAGTTGTAGATCGGCACCACCCGATAGCCCGATTCCGGGCGCAGGTCGAGCTTCTTGCGAACCTGGCTCACATGCGTATCGACCGTGCGCGTAGCCAGGTCGCCGGTGCGGCCCCACACGGTCTCCTGCAGGTGGCCGCGCGACATCAGCCGCCCGATATTGCGGAACAGCGTCACCGTGAGCTCGAATTCCTTCGGCGTGAGGTCGATGCGGCTGCCGTCCTTGCGCACTTCGCCACGCTGGATGTCGATCTCGAACGGCGGGAAAGAGAGCTGCTTTACCTCTTCGCTCGGATAGGCGCGGCGCAGCAGCGCGTGCACGCGGGCGAGCAGCTCCTGCCGGCGCACCGGCTTCACCATGTAGTCGTCCGCGCCGTGCTCCAGGGCGAATACGATGTCCTGCTCGGAGTCGCGCACCGTGACGAAGAGCACCGGCACGCTCTTCGAGACGTTGGCGCGCAGCCACATCAGGACCTCGGCGCCGGACACGTCGGGCACCTGCCAGTCGAGCATGAACAGGTCGAAGCTCTCTCGCCCGGCCTGCTTCATCGCCTCGCGCCCGCTGAGATACGCGTGCACGTCGTGGCCGTCGTCGGAGATCCAGCGCCGCAGGAGCGCCAGCTGGTCGGGATCGTCTTCTAGAATCGCGATACGCACTGCAACCCCCTTGTTTGGGGTCAATGATACTGGAGAGAACCATGCGCGTCGCGTTGCTGGGTGGCGGCACCATCGCGCGCCTTGTCTTGGAGCACCGCCCGCCCGGAATCGAGATCGTCGCGCTGGCCGGGCGCTCTGCGGCGTCGCGCGGCGAGCGCCTGGCGCGCGAGTTCGGTGTGCCGTACGTGGTCGGGCGTGCGGCCCTGCTCGCCGAGCGGCCCGCCGCGGTGGTCGAGGCGGCATCGCACGACGCGGTGCGCGAACATCTCGTGCCGCTGCTCGATGCGGGCGTGAGCGTCGTCGTGCTCTCCGCGGGCGCGCTCGCCGATGACCGCCTGCGGGCGCAGGCCGAGCGTGCCGCGGCAGCAAGCGGGACCCTTTTTTATGTCCCCTCGGGCGGCATCGGAGGGCTCGATGCGCTGAAGACGGCCTGCCTCGCAGGCGTGGACGAGGTCTCCATCCAGGTGGCGAAGCCCCCGGCGGCATGGAAGGGAATTGCCTATGTGGACAGCCTCGGCATCGACCTCGATCGGCTGCAAGGCGCGAGAATCCTGTTCGAAGGACCCGCGCGCGAGGGCGTGCCGCACTTTCCGCAGAACGTAAACATCGCCGCCGTGCTGTCGCTCGCCGGAGTCGGCATGGACCGCACCCGGCTGAAGGTCGTCGCCGACCCCGGGCTCACCCTGAATACCCACACAATCCGTGTGTCCGGGGCCTCGGGCCGCATGACGGTCGTGCTGGAGAACGTCCCGGCGCCGCAGAATCCCAAGACCTCGTGGCTTGCGTGTTACAGCGCCCTCGCCGCCTTGCGCGCCATCCAATCCAACGTCCGGTACGGGACTTGAAACTCGCCGCTTTTCTTGACCAAGCGTAGGAAAACTCACATAATTTCGGGTTCCGCCGGAGGGGTGCCCGAGCGGCTAAAGGGGGCAGACTGTAAATCTGTTGGCCTTGCGCCTACGTTGGTTCGAATCCAACCCCCTCCACCAGGCACTC
>Ga0105340_1000042_pt1 | contig 57368 bp, 77 predicted proteins | sample EasRivMeERMLT700_FD_89676 | JGI IMG/M metagenome (GOLD analysis project Ga0105340, IMG submission 89676) | Soil microbial communities from meander-bound floodplain in the East River, Colorado, USA - East River MetaG ERMLT700 | ecosystem: Environmental > Terrestrial > Soil > Floodplain | place...
AGAGATGCGGCACATGGTGACTGGGGGTCGGCCATGAGAATGGGGCCCCACGTCATGAGCCGGCTGGTGCCGGGCAGCCGGGCCTACGAGCTCTTCAAGCTCTGGATCCTGCGCGTCCGCCCGCCGGTTGTGAAGTGGTGCCGCCAGAGCTTCGACCCGGAGCTGATGGCCTGGACCCGCGCGCAGGGCTGCAAGAACGTCGGCCGCTGGGTGGAGGGCGACTGGCGCGAGCCGGGCCGCACCCTCGACGAGCTCCTCCAGTTTGCCGACTACCTGGATTTCGTGGAGTTCGGCAACGAGGAGGAGCAGGGCAAGGACAACCCCCGCGAGTGGGCGCGCTTCTGTGGCAAAGGTCTGGAGTTCGCGCGGGATCTGGACGAACGCAACCGGCGCGCCGGCCGGCAGGGCCCGAAAGCCTGCATCGCCAACACCAGCGTCGGACAGCCGGAGATCGCGCGCTGGGAGATGCCGGAGTGCCTGGACCTGGCCCGCTACATGGATGTCAACGGCCACGTCTGGGGCGTGCACGAGTACTACAAGCCCGTCCCCTGGGCGATGATCGAGGGCGACAAGGCAGCCTGGGACGGCACCCCACCGGCGCGCGGCTGGCTGATGCTGCGAGTGGTGCAGGCCATCGAGGTCATGCGCCGCCACGGCATCAAGTTCCGCTTCATCGTGACCGAGAGCGGGCGCGACAACATCCCCGGCCAGCCGGGCGAGGGCGGCGGGTTCCGCGACGTGCCGGGCGAGCCATTCGCCGAGCGAATGGGCCAGTACGGCAGGCACCTCTCAGCCATCCCCGAGTGCGTGGGATGGGTCGATTTCGGATTCAACGCATGGGCCGGGTGGACGCAGTTCGACCTGACCCTCGACGAAGCGATGCTGCTCGCTGTGTTGGCCGTGTTGGAGCGGCTGCCTGGCGCGAGCAGCCCAGGCGGTACGCCGCCACCCCTACCGGAGGTAAAGATGCTGGAAGGTATCGATGTATCGCATCACCAGGGCGTGATGAACTGGGACCAGGCGCGTGCTGCAGGTGTCGCCTTCGCACTCATCAAGGCGACCGAGGGCTGGAGCTATGTGGATCCGCAGTTCGCGCGCAACGCCGTCGGCGCGGCGCGTGTCGGCATCCCGTGGGGGCCGTACCACTACTTCCTCAACAACCTCGATCCGATCCGCCAGGCGCGGCACCTGGCCGCGACCTGCGAGGGCATCGCCCACCAGCTGCCGCCCTGCCTCGACCTGGAGGACACTAAGACTCCGCTCGACGAGGAGGCCTTCGCCCGGTTCGCCGCGGAGGTGGAGCGGCTCATGGGTCGGCCGGTGCTCTACACCGGGGCATGGTTCCTGGATGCCTACGTGGACCGGGACATCTCGTGGGCGTCGCGGCTTCCGCTGTGGCTGGCCGCCTACAGCACCAACCCGGCGTGGCCGAAGGCGCCGCGGCCGTGGGGTGAGGTGGCAGTCTGGCAATACACGAGCCGCGCGCCGGGCCCGGCCTTCGGCGCACAGTCGCAGGGAATCGACCGCAACCGTTTCCGTGGCAACCGCGAGCAGCTGCTGGCGCTGAGGATTCCGGCGGCGCCGGCGCCCGCACCAGACGGCGGCATGGACTGGGCCGGGCTGTGGCAACACGCCGAGCACGAGCAGGAGCGGCGTGGCGTCCACATCAACCCGGAGTCAGCCCTGCTTCGCACAGTGAAGGACGACGCCCGCGACGAGGAGCGCGAGCTGCAGGTGGTGCTCGGCGAGACGACCTACCCCGGCCCGAACGGCCAGGCCCGCACCTACATCGTTGCCCAGTCCTGGGACCGGAAGCGAAAGGTGCTGTTGGTCTGGAACGACAAGGAGGGCCGCGTGGAGACGCAGGAGCGTGCGGCATGACCCGCTCGGCGATCGCCATCCTCGTCGTCCTGGCCGGCCTGCTCGCCTTCGTGGCGTGCGGGCGTGATGCTGGCGCCGGCGCCAGCCACGCGTCATTCATCTACGGTGACCGGCGAGCTCCGATCGGCGCCATACCTGAAACGACAAGACCACAACCCCTTCGCTGGCCCGCCCAGCCGATCACCGCGACGGCGACGCTGACCGCCACGATCACGGTGACCCCGACTGTGGCCACGCCGACCGCGACCAACACCCCGTCGGCGCCAGGTCCGCTGGTCATGTCGTTCGTGGGCGAGGGCCGCTGGCTGTGGATCACCCGGCGCAAGGTGGACGCCCCACCCGGCAGCACACCCGAATTCGTGCTGTTCATCGAAGGCTCGCAGGCTGGGGGGACCCGCTACGAAGACGGCTACGACTACTTCCAGGACATCCCCGGGCCGACCGCCACCATGTTCGGCGCAGAGACCGACGAGCCGACCGCGACAGACACGCCCACGCCAGCGCCGACGCAGACCCCGTGGCTTGTTGTGACCGTGATCGTGGTGACGGCCACGCCCGAGCCGACCGCCACGGCGCCACCTACGGCGTCAGCGACGGCGACGCGGGTGCTGCTGTTGCCCATCACCGTGCGCGGCTTCCGGCGGTGGGAATGGTGGCTGCGGCGATGACCACCTGGACCGCCGACCTGCCGCTGCGCCACGTCCACAGTGGCCACCCGTGCACCGTCACCGGGCTGGTGGTCGTCGACTCGCCGCACTACGGCCCGCGGATGTACTACCGCACCACGACCGGTGAGCTGGTGCCGGTGGGATACCCGGTGCGCCAGCTGGGGCCGCGCTGACCATGCCGCTGCAGCTGCTCGGCGCCGCCGAGCTCGACGAGTACCGCGACGCCGGCCACCCGGGCCGGCGCGAAGAGGAGGACTCAGATGGACCAGGACCTGACGGAGCGGAACTTCACCTACCACCCACCGAAGCCCGGGCAGCCGGAGAAGTACGAGCGGCTGCGCGAGGAGGCGAAGGCGCTGGCGCGGAGCATCGAGGAGCTGTGCCCGTCCAGCCGTGAGCGCAGCCTCGCCATGACGAACCTGGAGCAGGCCGTCATGTGGGCCAACGCGGCGATCGCCCGCAACGAGTAGCTGGCAGCACAACGCCCCCGCTGTGGGCAGGGGCGTGCGCTGAACATTCGGAACCACCCGGCATTGTACCCGGGGCCGGCAGTTCTATCAACAGGAGGATACGATCATGATCCGACGTCTCAAGGGTCTGCGGACCCGAACCAAGGCGGCGCTGTGCGCCGCCATCACGCTCTTCGTGCTCGGCCTCGTCGCGCCGGCGACGACCCTCGCCGCGTCGCCGGCGATCCGCGTGGCCCAGGAGGTCCCGCTGCCCGACAACATCGAGCAGCTCGTCGCGGCCTTCCTCACCATCTCGGCGGGGGTGGCCACGGTGATCGGCCTGACCGGTCTCGGCAAGTGGCTCGCGAAGATCAGCGGCCGCGAGATCGGCGGCAACCAGGTGCGCGCGGTGCTGGGGGTCGCCGCGGTGGGGACGAGTGTGGTCTACGCCTCACTGTGCGCGTGCGCCGGCGTGGTCGCGTTCCCCGTCGGCGGCGACCAGAGCGAGATGCTGCGCTGGCTGTGGGCGAGTTCGGGCACGCTGATCCTGTTGTCCATGGCCGTGTGGAAGAAGTTCGTGCGCCAGGAGCCGGAGATCATCGAGCTGCCGGCGGTGTTCGGCTCGACGCAGTAGGCGACGGAGCGAGGGAGTGGGGAAGAGCGAGGCCCCCGGTGACGAGCCGGGGGCCTCTGAGCTAGCTATGTCATTGATCCTTTGCCGCCCGAGATGCCTCGGTGCTTGCGCCCTTGTCCACCTTCTCATCTGAGCGCCCCATGTAGGCGGTGGCGATGGTAGCTAGTGCCGGGATGAGGGCTACCAGTGATGCAACCGGCATTCCCATCAGAATTAGGCCGGTAGTGGCAGCCAGCGACAGGACAGCTATGGTTGCAGAGAGCCACTGGCCGCGACGAGTTATCAGCAATTCCTCGCGCTGGAGATCTAACTGCTGTTCCTGCAAGTCCTGCTGTCGCTCCATGAACCGGTGGCGGTGTTCCTGCTCGCGCTTGGCCATGAGAACGATTTCGGCCGGAGCGTCTGCCCACACGCGACCATACGCCGCGAGCTCGTCTGCGGGCGGCAGGGGGCCTGCGTGAAACTCGTGCTTCTCGATCTCAACTCGCGCCTCTCCCCAGCCATCACCGCCAATGGCGGCGTCCCCGTCATGGTCGAGATTGGACTGTGCGTCGGTCCGACGACGGGCAGATACTATTGGGCGCCGCGCCCTGCTCTTCGTCACGCGACCTAAAGGCCATCCATCCCGGTCAACCGCTGTTGCATGGGCAACTGGCGGCGCTCGGCCTCGGCTGGAAACTCCGAGAAGGCCTTCCGGAAGTAGCCGCCAACGCACACCCAGTCGTAATACTGCGACAGAAGCGGGAGTGGCTGGATGGAACGTCGCTTGGGGGTATGAACACCGTACAGATCGTAGGCCCGAAACATCCCGGCGACGAAGATGGAACGGCGGCGGCGACCGACGTGATGAATTTCCATAGCGCGAGTATAGGCTCCTACGTTTTGTGACGTCAAACCGTTTCGGAAAAGTGCCCACTCACCCCGTCAGCAGCCGCACCGGCATCTTCCCCGACTCGTACGCCAGCGCCACAGCGGGCAGCGCGTGGTCGCCCACCGTCAACCCGTCGGGCATCACCAGGTAGGCGAGCCACTCCGAGTCGAACGTGGCGATGCCGCTCTCCACGGCCTCAAGCTTCGCCTTGACCACAAGGGCCAGCGCCCGCCACCGCTGCTTCACGGCCTGTTCGTAGGCGCCGGCCGCCGAGCTCGCCGTGCGCAGCCGCCCCGTCTCGGTGTGCGTGAACTCGTCGTCCTCGGGATCCGGCAGCGGCACGACGATGCGCACCTGGCGGCCAGCCATGCGGAAGCCGACCATGCCCCGGGTGCCCTCCTCGCCGAACATGAAGCCGTCCGCACCGTAGCGGCGCAGGGTGGCACGGATCTCGGTTATGCTGCGGTCCTGGCTCACGGCCGTGTCGGCGGCGTAGCGTGCCATCAGGTTGCGACCTCCCATCCTTGCCCATTCCGGTGCAGCTCCCCTGCCTCGATCATCCGCGCCACCGTCGTCGGGCTGGTCTCCGCCCGCCGGGCGAGCTCCCGCTGTGACACGCTCGGGTGCACCGCTGCAACGCCCCTGACACGCTCGCGCGGATCGGTGACCACCTGGTGCTCCACCTGATCGGCCACCGTTGCGGGGCGTTCCACCGGGGCCGGCACTGTGGCCACCAGGTCCGACGCGGGTAGCGCCTCCTGCTCCACCACCGGTGCGGGCGGTGCAACAGCCCCCCGCTCCGTGGCCGCCGATGTCTCCAGCACGCGGGCCAGGTAGAGCGCCAGCAACGGCAGCGTGGCGGACAGGGCGATCAGCTTTAGCTGGGAGTAGCGGGTGAGCGCGACGAAGGTGGCCACACCGCTAGCGTCGCCGGGACCAGCCACCACAGACAGGGCATGGTCGAAGTTGGCCAGAGCCGAGAGCGCCGCGAACACCGCCACGCCTGCCCACAGGTCGCGTGCCGGCTTCCCAGCGCGTGCCCGGGCCCCGACTCCCCACGCCAGGGCAATCAGGCCCACGTCCACCGCAACGGCCGCCATCGGCGCCGTGATCGGGGCGAGTGACCGCAGCCAGGCCGGGGCGCCGCCGTGCTCCAGCGTGCCGAACGTGCCGGCCACGTGTGCCCAGGACGCGACAAGCACGGTGGCCAGGGCCAGCCACAAAGCGTTTGCAGGCGTTGCGTAGCGTTGCAGGCGTTGCATCTTTCCCTCACTCTCCAAACGCACGGCCATTCTCCTCCCACGTCGGTCCCGGCTGGTCCACCACGTCCGGCGTCGGCACACCGCTCAGCATCGCTGCCAGGTAGTTGGACGCGTCCGGTGCTGCCTGCCCGGTCATCCCCTTCGTCAGTGCCATTGCCCGCATGGCGATCAGGTCTGCCTCGATCTGCAGGCGCAGCGCTGTGGCCCTGGCTTCCATCGCTTCACGGAAGCGCCGGAAGTCGATGCCGATCAACCACAGGACGAGGCACAGCAGACAGCCGCCGATGACGACCCAGGTGAGCCGGTCATCCAGGTACACCCGGTGAGCCATGAGCAGCACGGCGCCGGCGACGCCCACGCCGCCCATCACGCCGCCCGCCCGGAGCGCGCCGTCCACTCAGTCTACCGCCCGCCCACTGAACGGGAGGGTATGTAGTAGGCTAGTAGCCTAGTAGGGGTGGGTGAAGTCATGCGACGGCCAGAGCTTGCAGGGCAGCGTCTCGACGGCGACGGGCGGCGTCCATCGCGCCACCGAACTCGCGTTGGATGGCGGTGGCGGACGGCGGCAGACCTTCGCTCACGGCTCGCTCCACCGCCCAGCGGACCGCCTCATCGTCAGGCTTGCGCACGTTGCGAGTGTCGGTGACCACGGAGACCGGCGCCGCGGCCGGTTCCGCCTCGAGCTTCGCCAGCATGGCCCAGTCCGCCGGCCCGCCTAGCGCCGCCTGGATCCGCACCGCACGGCCACCGCCGACGAGGATCATGTCGCCCTTCCCGGCCAGCCACTGCGCGCCGGTCTGGTCGATGATGACCCTGGAGCCCGCGGAGTCCTTCACCTTGCCGGCGATTGACCAGGTCAACTGGTCCGTCAGCACCTTCGGCAGGTAGTCCCTCGTTGGCCGGTGCGTGGCCACGACCAGCTGCACGGCCCGCTTCCGACCGCGCTTGGCGATGTCGATGATCACGTCGCGCGTGGCGGCGTCCAGCATGTGGACCTCGTCGACGGCCACGACGAGCGGTCGCTGCCGGGGGTCGATCGGGCGGGCGTCCATCAGCTGGCGCGCGTACAGGACGGCGTCCCTCGCCGCATCGACGTCGCGGGCGATCGCGCAGCGCAGCCTGGCTGCCCGGGCGAAGGGCTCGAACGTCTCCCCGTCGGCGTCAATCAGCACGAGCTCGGCGCCTACGGTATGCAGCTGGAAGACGATCACCTGCAGCATGGTGCTCTTGCCGCTCTGGGTGGCGCCGGCGATCAGCATGTGCGGCGAGGCGCCCAGGTCGACCATCGCCACCCGGTTCTCCGCGTCCACGCCCACGCCGAACCGGAGGCCCTGCCGGGGCATCGACGCCAGCGGCACGTCCCGCCGCGGCGACCGCGGGATCTCCACGCGCAGCTCGTCGCCGTAGGTATAGACGCGCGCCCGCGGATGCTTCGCTGCGGCCCGGGCTTCGGCCAATGCCTTGACGTCGATGTGCGCGTGGCCGATCGCCGGCTGCAGGCGCAGGGTCACGACGTGTGGGGCGATCGTCGGCGGCAGGGGCGAGGTGACGGTGCCGACGCGGAGGACGCGGGCCCACACGTGCAGCGTCTGCAGGACGGCGCGGCGGTATGGGCCTTCGGGGAGGGTGGTGATCCGGTTCGACTTCACCATGTTGCACCGAGCGCACAGCGCGCGAACGTTCGCCGGCACGTCGGGGCCCGGAGCGATGCGCGGGTCGCGAGGGTGCCGCGGCAGGATGTGGTCGCCGTGCATTGTCTCCAGGGTCAGCGTCGCCGGGCACTGGCCTTCGTGCCCCCCGCAGTCGCCGTAGCACTGGCAGCGGCCACCAGAGCGGCGGAAGGCGCCGCGGCGCAGGGCCTGCCAGCGGGGGGAGGTGATCATGCGGGCTCAGGTTCCATCAGCCGGCGCGCAGCAGCATACTCGCCGTCTGGGTCCAGCCACTTCAACCGTCGGCGAAGCTGTGAGACCTGGGCCTCCGCCGAGCGGATCATCTCGGCGCCCTGGACGTTGGCCTCCACGCCGCTCTGGTACGCGCCAAAGTAGAAGTCGCGTTCGTCGCGCAGCCGCCGCACCTCGGCCACCAGCGTCAGCACTTCTGCAGGGTTCGCGGCGGCGATGAAGGAGGCGTTGGCGTGCCGCTCATCGTAGTCAATGATTGTGCTGGCTCGGGTACCCGCCACCATGACACCTGCCGGGGAGAACGGCGACCGCTTCCGCGGCATGGGGGCATGGAGAGGGTCGCGGGCCGCAGACGCATGGATCGTGGGGTAGGTCGCAAGGGCGCTATGCGCCACCTTCCACGGCCCCGGCGTTGCTTCCCCCGCCAGCCGTTCCAGCTCCGCCAACTGCGCCTCGCTCAGCGGCTCAGGCATTGGCCACCTCCAGCAGCACATCAGCGTGGCACGGCTCGCCCTCGCGGCAGAAGCACGCCAGGTCGCGGCCGCGCAGCTCGGAGCGGGCCAGCTCGAAGGGGTCACACTTGAACCGGGCCCGCCAGTGAAGGTGCAGCTCGTAGGCCTCGCTGTAACGCTCGTTGCTCTGAAGGTGCAGCAGGGCAGGCGACCAGTCGCCGCGCAGGGTGTTCCGGTACAGGGCGATCGCCAGCTCGGCGCCCCAGACCTCCACGCGGTACGGGTTGCCCCACTTGGACGGGCGCGTGACGCTGACCGCGCCCTCGGGCATCCGCCAGCCGCGCGTGCGCTTGCGCTGGATGCGGCGCGGCTCAGCCATTGCCCACCTCGAACGACAGCGCCTCAATGCGGTCCGCCCAGTGCTGCAGTCCCGCCGGCCGCATCATCACACACCGCGTGCCATCGGACTCGAACACGTCACGGGTCCGGTCAGCAGCCATCGCCCGCAACTCGTCGGCGATCTCGACCAGCCTCACGGACGGGGGACGGATACGGACGGCGAGGTTACTCGTCTGGGCTGTCGTCGGCTTCGGCATCGGCGGGCTCCTGTTGGTCTGGTAGGAGGATGCCGCGTAGCCGTAGCTGCCGGAGCGCCATTCTGAGCACCGCGGTCGGCGAGATGCCGAGGTTCCGGACGTAGTGATCGACCGTCGCCTGTTCCTCGTCTGTGAGCCTGATGCTCATCGGTGCGCGCTTCGCCATCCTCGGGAGTGTAGCGGCATTCACGGCGGGATTCTAGCGCGAAGCGCAGCGCATGTCAATGCGCTGCATTGCACTGCGCTGGACGACCGCGTATCATTCCGTCGCCGCATGGGAGGGAGATGGGCCGCCGGCAGGGTGCACTGCCGGCGGCCCGGTCGGGGAGATCACTCGCCGACACCTCCAAATAATAGCACGGGCGTTCTGTGGGGAGATCACTAAGCAGGCCCGCTGCGCGCCGGCGCCGGTCCGTGCCGCCAGACGACGAGGCCGATGTCGAGGGCCTCGGCGAGTTCCTGCGACGGGTAGAGGAAGCCGAGGCCGAGGACCCGGACGAGCCTGGGCGCTGGGCGGCGTTCTTCGCGCGGCTGTCGCGGCTCATCCCAGGCCGCGAAGACCCGACGGAGTGAGGCTCAGCGGCGTGTCGCGGGTACCCATCCTGTACCCTAGTTGCGGCTGACGGCGGCCCGTGCCGGCTGACAAATGCAGGCATTTAGGCCGCGTTTACACTGTCGGAATGACCATCATCGGTGGCCTCTGACGACGGGTGGCCCGCCTCCAAATCCGCAGGTTGCAGGTTCGAGTCCTGTCCCTCCTGCCACGAAGTTCCCTTTTGGAGAGGGCCGTCAGCGTCGAAGCTGGCGGCCCTTCGTGTTTCGTACCCTACGCCTACCCTAGTTGACTCTGGCGAGGCCTCCGCGGGGTCGAGTCCGAGGGCCGCGTCGAGCTTGCCGATCATACTGTCCAGCGCGCCCGGAACCACGTACGCATAGGTCTCCGTGACCCGCAGCTCGCAGTGGCCCATGAGATCCCGGATCACCACCAGCGGCACCCCCTGGTCCTGCAGCAGCGCGGCGAAGACGCGACGCAGCGCGTGCCACCGGATGGGCTTCAGGCCGTGGGACTTCAGGATGATCTTGAAGTTGTTGGTCAACGACGTGCCGTCCCGCATCCCGCCGGTTGGGTTGGCGAAGACGAACTCGCCGCCTTCCCAGGCGTCGCCGGCGAGGATGCGGTCCTCCTCCATCTGCTGTCGCCGTAGCGCGAGCGCTTGGATGGCGAGGGCAGCGAGCGGGATTGGTCGCTGGCTCTTCGCGGTCTTGGGGCGGCCGAGCACTCGCTTCCCGTCCCGGACGTCAACCGCGTGCCGCACGTTGACCTGGCCGCGGGCCTCGTCGACGTCCTGCCACCGAAGGCCGAGCTGCTCGCCCTGGCGCATGCCGGTAGCGATGGCAAACATGATGACCGGCAGATGGCGGCTGTCCTTGAAGGCGTCGAGGATCTGCCGCGCGTCCGCCGGCGTGAGGACCTCGCGCTCGAACACCGGTCGCTCGCCCTTGGGCATCTTGGCGAGGGACGCGGCGTTGGTGGGCAGCCCGTAGTCGATCTGGGCCTGCTTAAGCGCGCCGGACAGGGTCGCCCTGGCGTTGCGGACGGTGGACTCGGAGAGCCCGCGGGAAAGGAGCTTGGCCAACATCCGCGTCACATGGCCGGGCACCAGGTCGACTAGCTTTAGCTTGCCGATCGCCGGGTTGATGTAGTCGGTGACGTGCTGCGAGTAGCTCCGGAAGGTGCGCGAGCGCACGGATCCCTTGGCGTGTAGCTCCAGCCAGTCGGTGAGGTACTCTCCGACCGTAACGCCGTCCCGCGGCTTGGACATGCCACGCTCGGCGTCGGAGCGGGCTGCCCGGGACTTGGCCATGGCGCCGGACTTGGTGTCGGCGTAGAAGGAGCACTGCCGGCCGTCGACGACGACCCGTGCCTCCCAGAAGGTCGAGCCATCCTTTCGTGTCCGCTGCCGGATGCTGCCTTCCCCACGTCCTCGCATGGTGCACCTCCTCGCTGGACGGGGATTGTAGCACGGGCGTTCCGAACGGGTGAGCGGAAGGCTTGCCGATGCAGGCGACGCGGTCCATCATTGGCCCATGCCCCCCTTCCCCGCTCCCGTCCCCGACGACGAGCTCGACGCCCCACCCCCGTCGTCCGCCCTCCCCGACCCGTCCGCCGCCATCGACGCGCTCGAGGCTTGGCTCGCCACCGCCACAGTCGATGAGATCAGCGAGTTCTACCGGGCCAGGCGCGAGGGGCGGCTGTGGCCGGAGGAGGAGCGGTGAGCCGGTCCGCTTGACCACGCTGGTATCATCCCGCGCAACCCAGCCAGCCAGGTCGGAGCGAGCCTCGTGGACAACACCCTCTACTACGGCGACAACCTCGACATCCTCCGACGGTACATCCCCGACGAGTCCGTCGACCTGGTGTACTTGGATCCCCCGTTCAACTCCAACGCCACGTACAACGTCCTGTTCGGCGACGCCAAGGGCGCGATGTCGACGGCGCAGATCCAGGCGTTCGACGACACGTGGCACTGGGACCACAGCGCTGCTGAGGCGCTCGACGATGTGCTGCAGTACGGCGGCCGGCCTGCGGAGGCGATGCGGGCGTTCGAGCTCCTGCTCGGCCATGGGGACATGCTGGCGTACCTGTCGATGATGGCGCCGCGGCTGATCGAGCTGCGGCGGGTGCTGAAGCCGACGGGTAGCATCTACCTGCACTGCGACACTACGGCAAGCCACTACCTGAAGGTGTTGATGGACGCGGTGTTTGGGCCGGCGCAGTTCCGGAATGACATCGTATGGCAGCGGACCGGGGCGCATAACGATGCACGCCGCTTCGGTCGTGTCACCGACACCATCCTGTACTACACCAAGGGTGCCGACTGCACGTTCCATCCGCAGTACGAGGTGTACGACCCAGCCTACATCGAGAAGCGCTACAGATATCTCGATCCTGACGGCCGTCGCTTTTGGGCGAACACCGCGACGAGTCCCAACCCGAGGCCGAACATGATGTACGAGTGGAAGGGTCAACCAAGCCCGCCAAATGGTTGGCGCTTTGAGCGTGCCACGATGGAGCGCATGGAACGGGAGGGCCGACTCTACTACTCTAAGTCGGGCATGGTCTACGTGAAGAACTACCTGGACGAACAGAAGGGGCGCCCAGCGCAGAATCTGTGGACCGACATTGTGATGTCGAAGTCCGGTGCCGAACGCCTCGGCTACCCCACCCAGAAGCCGCTCGCCCTCCTGGAGCGCATCATTGCCGCCAGCTCCAACGAGGGCGATGTCGTCCTCGACCCCTTCTGTGGGTGCGGCACCGCCGTGGTCGCCGCGCAGAAGCTCGGCCGGCGGTGGATCGGCATCGACCTCACGCATCTGGCCATCAACCTCATGCGCACGCGGATCAAGGACACGTTCGGCGAAGAGGTGAAGTTCAAGGTGGTGGGAGAGCCGACGACGGAGCAGGAAGCGGCAGAGCTCGCCCGCACCGACCCGTACCAGTTCCAGTTCTGGGCCCTGGGCTTGGTGGGCGCGCGGCCGGCGGAGCAGAAGAAGGGTGCGGACCAAGGCATTGACGGCCGGCTGTACTTCCGCGACGACCCGAAGGCGCCGTCGAAGCAGGTGATCATCAGCGTGAAGGCGGGCAAGCTGCAGGCCGGCTACGTGCGCGACCTGGTCGGGGTGATCGCCCGGGAGAAGGCAGCCATCGGCGTGCTGATCTCGATGGGTGAGCCGACCAAGCCCATGCGCGAGGAGATCGCCAGCCACGGGTTCTACGAGAGCCCGTGGGGCACGCGCCACCCGCGCATGCAGATGCTCACCATCGAGCAGCTCATGGCCGGCAAGCGCATCGACTACCCGGCGAGCGGGCAGCGTAGCGAGACGTTCCGGCAGGCGCCGCGGGCGTCGGGGGATGCGGGGCGGCAGGGCGAGTTGTTCGGGGAGGAGTAGCAGCCCCTTGACCTCCACCGAACGCCCGTGCTATCCTCCTGCCCGTAGCCTGACGTAGCCCCATACCCTCAGCGGCCATTGAGCCCGGAGCCGACCATTGCGGTCGGCGTGCCGGGCTCTTTTCGTTTCGCCTGGAGGGACCGATGGAACTGACCGAGCGGCAGCAGACGATCCTCTCCTACGTCCGCGGCTACCTGGCGCAGCACGGCAAGTCGCCGACGATGCGCGAGATCCGGGACTCGACGGGCACGAGCTCGACGTCCATCGTGGCGTACAACCTCCGGCACCTCGAGCGGCGTGGCCTGCTGCACATGCCCACCGACCGCACCGTCCGCGGGCTACGCCTGCCTGGCCAGCGGCTGGTGTGGCCCGGCTCCGAGGTCCGCGTCCGCGTTGGCGACCAGGTCTTCGCCGGCGAGCTGGTGGCGTAGTCGTGGGCGGACGCGAGTTATCCACAGGCTGTGGACGGCCGGTCCTTGACACTAGAACGGACGTTCTATATACTGGCCCGACCCACATAGACGGCGAAGCGCGGGGAGGTGGTGCTCCCCGCGCCCCTGCCTCACCAGTTCCGGTCAAGGAGATCCTGGTGAAGTGTGTTAATTGTGCGCCCCCTGTTGCCGGGCGTCAACCCCTCAGTCCCCGTCCTACCGCCTCCGAGCTGCGCGACGCGTACGCCGACGTGCTGCTGCGCGACGAGGCCTGCATGCACGGCGTCTCGTTCATGCGCCGGTGCGTGGACTGCGACGAGGCAGAGTCGTGAGCCGGCTCGCGGCCACCCTCCGTCGTCTGCGTGCACGGCTGTGGCGCCGCCGGGTTGGCGTCTGCCTGACCTGCGGCCGGGCGCTATGTCCAGGGTGCACGTACCGGTGGCCGCCGCGCAGGCCGGACGGATGGGCGCCGTGAGCGGGATGGTGGGGCTACTTGCCGAGCGTGGCGGCCTTGATACGCGCTGCCCATGGCTGCGCGTTAGGCGGCAATGGTCCGGCAGCCGGCGCGACGAATCCGGAGCGCGTGCATACGGTGAGCGATACATCGTCGATGAACCACCAGCTGTTGTCCAGAGCATCGTTGCTAACAGAGAACACGGCGTGCATGTCCCGGCGGTTTGTGCGCATGTAGCTGGTGACGTCCAGCTGGCTGTTAGTCCAGTGGCTGACCGCGTTCTGGTTCCAAAAGAACTTGATGAACAGGCTGTCGTCGCCGGTGTCGTTCGGGTCCAGCAACCCATACCCGTATCCGTCGCTGGTGGCCTCGTGGTCCAGCGTGATCGCGTACCACCAGAACCAGAGGGTGGCCTTCGTCAGATTGGCCGGATTGCCGGTGAACTTGTTGCTGACCATGACGGATGTCTCGTCTTCGAATGGATGCATTTCACCCATCCACTCGCCCCCATGAGGGGTTACGCCGCTGCTTCCTTTGGTGAAGCGAACGATGCCCTCATCGCCAGCCCGGCGCCATGGCCCGTCGGTGTTGGCTTCGAATCCGCCGTCTTGCACGACGTTGGTGCACGTCTCCTGACCGGGGTCCTGTGTCGGCGTGGGCGTTCGGGTGTCCGTGGGCAGGATCGGTCGTCGTGTCGAGGTTGCGGTAGCCGTCGGCGTGTATGTCGGCTCCGGTGTCGGAGTTGGCGCGCTGGCCGTCAGAGTGCCAGCGATGGCAGTGCCGACCACATCAGGAGTCGGAGCCAGCGCAGTCCGAGCAGCGAACGTGGCGGCGATGGACGTTGCCACCAGGTCGGGGGTCTGCGTGGCGCTGGGCTCAGCGGTGATGCGCAGTGGGGATCCGTTGGCCAGCAGCGCTGGCAGGGCGACTTTGTAGGGCAGCTGCTGTGCGCGGGCAGCCAGGGCGGACCCCAGCGAGACAGCGGCGACGAACGACGCGGCGGCGATGATGCGGCGCATGGATTCCCCCTGATAGTGACGCTTCGCCGCATTGTAACAGCAGCGTTTCCGCCGCGCAATGGAACAACCGTTCGGCTTCCCGACCCGTATACGTATGGCAGTCAGAGGGTGCCCCATGCTCCACGGAGCTTTTCAGCGTACAATCGAGACAATGCCCCAGTGGGACGCCGCGCAGAAAGCGCGGAGAGACCAGGGCGAGCCGGTGAGAATGGCAATCCTGCGAGAGACGCTGCGACGCCGCAACGAACGCGAACCGTCGTCGACGTGGGCGGAGCTGGGCTCGGCAGTCGGCGTGGCTGGGGAGACGGCGAAGTATCACTGCCGCGTTCTGCGTCGCCGGGGCTGGGTAGACTTCCAAGACGGTCGCCCGCGCACTCTCGTGTTGACCGAAGCCGGCGAAGCCGCCATCCAGCCCGAAGGTTAAGTTACTGTCACGGGCCGGAGAGGGCCTCGTGGACGCTTGACAGTTTCTTAGTTGCTGGCTATACTCTACCCACGTTACCAGTTCCATATGACAGCCAGCCGCCCGGCGTAGAGCACCGGACGGCTGGCACAGGCGATCACGAAAGGAGAGCTTTCTGATGAACGCCACCACGCAGTATAACCTCACCGCCCGGCCGGCGCCCAACGCCGACCCCGCCACGATCGCGGCGATTCTCGCCCGGTCGCTCCCCGCGGGCCACCCGTACATAGTGGTCGACGCGGACCCGCTGGCCCGCCTGGTGCCGCTGACGGACGCGCAGCGCCTCGAGCTGGCAGCCCAGCGCGAGGCGATGGAGGCCGCCGAGTACGAGCGGCTCACGCGCCGGGCACGACGCCACCAGAACGGGCTCAAGGCGTACAAGGCTCGTCAGGCCCGCAGCCAGGCCAACTCCATGAGCTGGAGCTGGTGGAAGGCCGAGGCGTACCGCATGCGCCGCGAGAATGCCCAGGTCCTTGTGGCCTCGGCAGCGGCCGGCGAGACGCGCACCCCGATCTGTCCGAGCTGCGGCGACGAGATCCTCATCGGCCGCAACTGGGCCGGCGGCAGCGACTACCTGTGCGCGGACTGCTACGCCGAGTTCGAGCGCGACATGGCCGAGCAGGATGCCATGGTCGCGTCGGTGGAAGCGATGGTAGCGGCATGATGGCACCCGACACCGTCCTGCCCACCCTGACCCTCGTCGGCGGCCGCGTGATGGCCGCCGAGACCGGCGAGGTCCTCGACGTCGAGGATCCCGAGGTCGCCACCGAGCTGTTCGGCGAGACGCTCGAGACCTTCGCTCGCGCCCGCATCGAAGCCGACGCGCTGCAGATGCAGCTGGAGGACATCGAGGCCATGGCGCTGTCGACGGCACGCGCCACCGAGAAGTACAAGCAGATTACTGCGCGGCACCAGGTGGCGCGCGACACGATGGCCCGCATCGAGGCGACTCTCGACGGCATGTTCGGCGAGCGTGACGCCAAGGTGAGCATCGACACCGGCCGGGTGCTGGTGACGTGGGGCAAGCCAAGGGAAACCTGGTCGCTGGCCAAGCCGGCGAGCTGGTACGCGACGGGAAAGGCGCGGTACGGGTTGCAGCAACTCCTTGCCGGGTATCTCAACGCGGAGGGCGATGAGCCCTTCATCGTGGCCACCGCAAACGCGGTTCTCAACTGGCTCGCCCCGACCGCGAAGGTCAGCGAGCCCGGCGCGCCGAGCATCACGGTGCGGGCGAATGGGGCAGGGCGATGACGACCATCGACCCGCGCGACATCATCGTCGCCGCCACCGACCGCAGCGAAGGCCGGGCGCCCGGCACGCTGGAGGTGATCGAGTACCGACGGGGAGACGGCGCTGCCATTCGCCGGGCCCTCCTGATCCGGGACGTTGAAGGGCTGCTCACGGCCGCCGGGATGACTCGGCTGGATGAAGGGGAGGACGACTGACATGCCAATCCAAGGAATGACGGGAGAGTACCGGTGGCCGCGGTTGGGCTCAATCCGGAAGGGCGAGGCCAAGCCCAACGACCGGCAGCCAGGCAAGGACCTGGGTGACGAACTCCGCTTCGTGGGAGTGGACGACGGGGTCACCGCCGACTGGGTCGCAACCTTTGGCGCAGCCAAGGTCGACGAGATCCTCATCCGGCTGCCTTTCCCAACCGTCGACGAGAACTGGCAGGCTTGGATGGAGAGCTATGTCGCTGGCGGACTGGTCCATCGCTGCGATCGGCGCACCGTGGTCCTGCAGCTGAAGCCCGATGGCACCTACGACGACACGCCGCGGCCCTGTGACGGGCGATGCGGGGCGAAGCCGGTGGGGCGGCTCGAGGTGTTCGTGCCCGCCTTCCAGCGGATGGGCACGGTCACAGTGCACACCACCAGCATTCACGACATCATGAACCTCGACGGCTGCCTGCGATCGCTGGCGGTCCTGGTGGGGGACCTGACACGGGTGCCCTTCACTTTGAAGCGCGTGCAGCGTCCGATCTCCACGCCCGGCAGCGATGGGAAACGAGCCCGCCGGCCGGCCTGGCTGCTCCACATCGAGCCTGCGCCGGATTGGGTGCGAGCCATCACTGCCGGCGGGCAGGCGCTCGCCGAGCTCGCGGGCCCCGAGGTCCTCGCGTTGCCAGCCCCATCGCCGGCACAGCTCCCCGAGCACCAGGTGGTAGTAACCACCCCCACTGGCGAGATCATCGACGGCGATGCCAGCAAGGTGCAGAACGGATTCCGGGCCCGCATCGAGGCCTGCACGACGCTCGAAGAACTCCGTGCCCTGTGGCCGGACATCGTCGCGATCGAAGAGGCCGCCTACAAGGCCAACGTCATCGCGCTCTGGCGAGTCCAGGCGGTGGTGATCATGCGCGCCATGATCCCGGGCTCGGACGTCGAGACGCGGGGCGCGCTGGCCCAGCGGCTGGAGCAGCTGCCGGACACCACGCCGGGCCGGGACGAGGCGCTGCGCGAGATCGAGGACATCAACTGGGCGGACAGCATCCAGGCGGGACAGCGCCAGCGCCAGGCGGCGATGCTCGCCGAGTCGGTGCCCGCATGATGACACCCGACGTGCTCCGCGTCGCCGCCCAGGTGACCATCGACGGCCAGAGCGTGCGAGCGGTCGCGCTGCTCAAAGCGCACGGGCTCGGCTCGCCCGACAACAAGGTCCTGTGCGCCGGTGCGTGGCAGGAGATCTCTGACCTCGCCGGCGCGACGACGAACGACGTCGTGAAGCTGATGCGATCCATCCGCGCCGATGACCAGGTGGTTCCGACCATCGGGCGCCAGGCGCAGGTCATCTACCAGGCGATCGCCGCGGCCTACGTCATGGGCCGAAAGGCGGGCGCCGCAGGAGGAACGATTCCGACGCAGTAGGCTGCGATCCATGTGCCGGCGGGGGGCTGCAACCCCCCGCCGGCCAACAACACACGGGAGAGTCACCCATGCTCACACAGGATATCGCGGTGCCGGACACCGCGCCAACCAACAGAATATTTCGGGGCGAGATGCCCCGACGGCTGTACCGCATCCCGGAGGCGGCCGACCTGGTCGGCTGCAAGCTGGCGGGGATCTTTACCCGCATCGACGACGGCGAACTGCCGGTGCTTCGCCTGCCGTCGCTGGCCGGCAACAAGACCAGGCTGCCGCGCCGTGTCCCGGCCGCCTGGCTGGACCACTGGCTCGACATGATGGACCGGTCGAACCCGATCCGCACCGACGCGGCGTTGGTACTGGCGGCCGCGGCGGGGCCGCACTACCTGACCGTGCGCAAGGCCGCCGAGGCCCTGTCTGTGAGCCACGACTGGCTCTACAAGGCCATCCTGTCCGGTGAGTTCCCGGAGCCCACCGTGGTCGGGAAGCACTACCGGATCCGCCGCGCGGTGCTGGACGCTTGGGTGCTCGACCTGATCACCAGGGGCGAGGCCGAGTGGTACGGTCAGCGCGCGGTGGCGCGGCTGGTGGAGCCACTGGAGACCGCACGATGAGCCGCCGACGCTGCGACAGCTGCCAGGGGCGGTGCTTCACCCCGGACGGCCCGTGCCACGAGTGCTGCGGCACGGGCGATGACCTCAGCGTGGCGAGCGACCTGAGCAACGTCGGGCTCATCGTGCTCGTGCTGTGTGCCATCGCGATCGTGTCGGTGTGGGTAGCGGCGGCGGGAGGCATGCAATGAACGCCGTGTTCTGCGTGCCGTGCTCGCGGCGGATGATGCCGCACCGGATCGGTATCGACGTCCTGACGTATGCCTCTACCGACCGCCCGTACCAGCTGTTCTCGGGCGACCAATTGAAGTGCCCGGAGTGTGGTGCACTCTCAGTGCTGGTGGCGGGTGGCAAGCCCATTGAGCACTTCGACAGCCGGTTCGGCGGCTTTGTGGAGGCAGCTCGGGCTGCCGGGACGCTGCTGGAGATCCTGCCATGACGGCCCGTGACCCCGTTGCCGTCAACCTCGAGCGCTACCACGGCTGGCACCAGGACTTCAACGGACGGTGGGTCCACAAGCAGCTGGCACCGAACGGCGTGGCCACGCTGCAGAAGGCCATGGACGTCCAGCGGGAAGCCGACCGCAAGGCCTCCGAGTCCGCGCGCGACATCGACATCCGCCGCGCGGACACCGACGACGAGTACCGCGAGCGGGCCCTGGCAGCGATCCGCCGGGTGGCCGAGCGCGAGGCCGAGTTCACCACCGACGCGGTCCTCGACGAGGATCCGGCGCTCGCCGGCACCCGCTCGCTGGGGCCGGCCATGCTGCACGCCTCTCGCGAGGGGTGGGTGGTCAGCACCGACCGGATGGGCAAGAGCTCAACGAAGGCTTCGCACGCGCGGATGAAGCGGGTGTGGCGCTCGCTGATCGTCGGCGGGCAGCCTGGCGCCGCGGTGCCGACGATGGCGCTGTCGGAGGTGGTGAGCTGATGGCCACCAAAGAACGTCAGGTCCTCGACGCCAAGAAGGTGGCCAAGCTCATCTGCGGGACATGGTGGTTCATCAAGGGCCGGAGCCAGGGCGTGCCGCTGCAGGTCCTCGATGGAGACGAGGGCGTGTGGTGCGGCGACGGGTTCTGCGGCTGGCACTTGCGCGGAACGAAGGCGCAGTGGATGACGCTGTTCCTCGCTGCGGACACAGTCGATAACGGTGGCATCGGCCAGGCTGATGTCGACTTCGCCAAGCTCGTAGCCGAAGCCAAGGACGGCGCCGTGGCCATCAGTGCCACCAACCTGCTCTTGCGGGTGGGCGACCAGGGGACGTGCCGCATGTTCGTCGGACCGGACAACAGCGTCGCCTGGGTCGATGAAGACATCCTCAAGCCCCTTGGCGACGTGATGTCGCTGCTCTGGTGGACCACGGAGACCGGGCCGCGGCCCATCGTCGGCGGCACCCTCACAGAGAACTTGTGCGTGGTGATGCCCATGTACATCCCTGGCCAGCATAAGGCGCTAGCGCGAGCGTGGCGCAGCTGGAACGGGGAGGACTTGCTCGACGATGACTCGGACGGACGACTGCAGCCGGCGCTGGTCCCGGACGCGGGAGGTCTGGCACCCGATGACGCTGCGCCTGGGCTGAACCTGGCCTGGGCGGAGACAGACAGCGATCCCAACGCGGAAGTCACAATCGGCGATGTGACCTTCAAGAAGGTATGGCCATGACTGACACGCTGCACCCAGGCGACCGCGTCGTCGTGACCCAGCAGGACGTGCCCGGGCGCGAGCACTGGGTCGGCATGCCGGGGACCGTCCAGTCAGTGGACGACCCCGTCGAGGACCTGTACCCGGTGCTGGTGAAACTCGACTCGCTGGCGCTGCCGTTCCACTTCGCGGGCGACGAGCTCCGGCTGCTGTACGCGGCGGGCGAGCTGGTGGGGGTGGCCCGTGGATGACACCTCCAGCAGCAACATGTCCATCCCAAAGTGCGGCACCTGTGGCGCGCCGATCGTCTGGGTGCGCACTGCCAGCGGCAAGGCGATGCCCGTCGACGCGTCGTCGGCCACAGTCGGCGACCTGATGTACATCCACGGCAAGCACGTCTCACACTTCTCGACGTGCCCGAACGCTTCGAAGCACCGGAGGCCGAGATGAGCCGCCGTGCACCTGCCTTCAATGCGGTGCCGGACACGACCGTCACCGGGCCCGTCCTCACCGTCCTCGCCTGCGGCTGCCGCATAGATCCCGACGGGGCGTTGTGGTACCCGTGCCCTGCAATCTACGGCACCTACGGCGCAGCGCGATACCTGACGAGCGCCGGCCGGCGCAGCGAGATGCTGGCGCGGTGCGAGGCCCGCATCCGAGCGCACATCGCCCAGCAGCAGCCGGCGGCGAGCGGGCATCAGGCGGTGTTGCTGTGACCGTCCTGGAGATCGCCCCCATGGTCCTTGCCCCGCGGAAGGTCGTCGGCCGCTGCCTGGTGTGCGACTGCCGGCTCGTGACGCCGCGCGAGGCTGTGCGCTGCGAGCCGTGCCAGGAGCGGGGCGCGTGGCCGCCGTGGATGGCGGCGGAGCTTGAGGCGGTGGTGGCCGAACCGGCGGACGAGGGGAGCGAAGCGCCATGAGCGTACACGTCTCTGCCCGCGTCTGGGACCAGTGCCAGCAGAATGGCGAGGCCTTGCTGGTGATGCTAGCGCTTGCCGACCACAGCAACGACGCCGGGGAGTGCTGGCCGAGCTTGGACCGCATCGCCGACATGGCGCGAGTAGAGAAGCGTTCCGCCATCCGCATCCTCAAGCGGCTTGAGGATGCGGGCGAAGTCGAGGTCGAGCGGGGCGGCGGACGGGGCCACACCAACCGCTACTCCCTACCGAAGTATGCCCGGGCGGGTACCCCAAACGGTGACCGAGTGACATCCATTCCACTAGAAACAGTGACCGCGGAGTCACCGTTAGCGGCGGTAAACGGTGTCCCAACGTCACCGAATGGCGGTCCAGAAAGGGTGACTTTGGAGCCACAAACGGTGACCGCGGTGCAAGAAAGGGTGACCCTGATGCACGAAAGGGTGACCGGGGGGTCACCCGAACCATTAGAACCATCAAAGAACCATCAAGGGGAACCGTCAGAAGAAAATTCACCGCGCGACGATCAGCGGATGTTCGACTCGCTGTGCGGGGTCTACGGCACCACGGCGGCAGCGATCGTCGGCAGCGCCCGCGGTCGGATGAACAAGGCGATCGCCGAGTGGCGTGCCGAAGGGGTATCGCCAGAGCAACTCGACATCGCGGTCGGGATCTACCGGGAGTCGTTCAAGGGCAGGCAGGGCGAGCGACCTAGCCGAGCAGACCTCGACGATGCCATCGGGCAAGCGAGGGCAGGCCGCGTCGCGGAGTCCGCAGCCATCGACCAGGTCATCGCCGAGGGCATGGCGGACGTCGAGGCGCGGCTCGAAGCCTCGCCACGTGCACCAGCCGACGCCGACCGGCTGTGGCGCGAGGTCCACGCCGGCCTCGCCCTGCGCATGCCATCCGCTACGCTCAAGGCGTGGGTCGACCCGGTGCAGGTGGCGTCGTTCGACGGCCAGACGCTCACGCTCGTGGCGCCGACCGCCGCGGTGCACTCATGGCTGACGCAGCGATTGGCACGCGAGCTCGACGAGGCGCTGGCGGACGTGGCGCCTGGGTCACGGGTGGTGGTGCTGGCGCCCGAGGCGGCAGTGGAAGGGCGGGCGGCATGAGCAACGCCATTCTGCGCTGGATTGTCTCGCGATATGGCCCGGTGACGTTGACCGGAACCGGGACGGGGATTGTCGCCAAAGTGCCGGTCATGGGTGGAACGTGCATCGGAATCGGATACAGCATCGAAATTGCGCTGCGTGAATTGCTCGCGGACCTGACCGTCAACACCGACGATCTCTTGACTGCCCTGTTCGAGGGCACGGACGGAAGTGAGTGGCCCGGAGTGCGGGTGCCCGAAGCTGACCGAGGTAAGGCATGAGCGCCACGCAGCTGGGCCTCGACCTGACGCCAATCGGTGCGGTGGCCGTGGGCGACCGCGTACGGATACTGCCGACCTGCGGGGCGACTGAAGAGTTACTGCCCGGCTGGCGCCATCTCGTGACGGCTGGCGAGATGTGCACGGTGATCGCCGTGCGCCCATCCCGCGGGAAATTCGGATCGACATGCCACCCTGTCGTCGTGCTGATGGACGAACCGGGGGACTCGGGGCGAAGGCGCGAGTATGCCTTCGAGCACGAGGACCTGGAGCCGGTCCTCGACGACGCCGTCGCGGTCGATGGACGGGCAGCATGACCTACCCGCTCATCTACCGCTTCCGGTCTGGCCCACCCGCCGGCTACGCCAACCCCGTCCGCGCGGCGCTGTATGGTCGCCGGTGCCGTGTGGTGTGCCGGGGGCGGATGAACAGCTGCCTCATCGAATTCGAGGATGGCACGCGCGTCGTGAGCAGCCGCAACGCGGTGCGGAGGGCGTCGTGATCCGGAACGCCGCGCGCTGGCTCGTCTGGGCGGCGCTGGCGCTGGTCGCCGTGCTGTGGAGCGCTGGGGTTGAGTTCTTCACCGACGACGAGGGCGTGGTGGACGGGCTGATCGGAGATGACCGTTGAACGAACCAAGGAGGGTACCGAAGTGAAGCAGCGAACCGAAGGCCGGCTGATGTACTCGTTATCCCAGCTCCAGGCGTGGAAGCGCAACTACAACCGCGGCGACGTCCACGCGATCGCCGCCAGCATCCAGCGCTGGGGATTCAACGGCGCGCTCCGTGTGTGGTCCGGCGACGATAGCCAGGCGCCCACGGTGATCGCCGGCAACCACACGTACCTCGCGCTCCTGCAGCTGAAGGACGAGGGCGCCGATCCACCCGTGCACGTCGACGTCGCCCCGGACGGTAGCTGGCAGGTGGCGTGCGTCGACGTCTCCCACCTGGCCTACCACGAGGCCGAAGCGTTCGCCATCGCCGACAACCGCGTCGCATCCCTGGCCACGCACGACGACGAGAAGCTCGCGCTACTCCTGCGCGAGATCTCCGATCAGAACCCGGAGGACCTCGCGGCCATCGGGTACGACCTGGACGACATCGAGAACCTGCTCCGCCGCCTTGGCGACCTGGACGACGATCGCCCCGCCGCGCCGGAAGCACGCCTCGACCGGCTCAAGGAGCTGAAGGAGGAGTGGGGCACGGCAGCCGGCCAGCTGTGGGTCATCCCCAGCGCCACGTGCCCGGGCAAGGAGCACCGCATCGTCTGCGGCGACGCCACCGACGGTGCGACAGTCGCCCGGCTGATGGCCGGCGAGCGCGCGGTGCTCTTCGCCACCGACCCGCCCTATCTGGTCGACTACGATGGCACCAACCACCCACAGGCCAAGGGCACCGGCGCACGTGAGAAGAGGATCGCCAACAAGGACTGGGACGAGGTCTACGACGACAAGTGGGACGACGCCTCGCAGGGCGCCGACCTCTACCGCGGCTTCATTCAGGCGGCCATCGAACACGCCATCACCGAGGACGCCGCCTGGTACTGCTGGCACGCGTCGCGGCGCCAGGCAATGCTCGAGGGCGTATGGGAGGAGTTCGGCGCGTTCGTGCACCAGCAGATCATCTGGGCAAAGAGCCGGGGCGTGCTCACGCGCAGCTGGTACCTGTGGAGCCACGAGCCGTGCTTCTTCGGCTGGATCCGCGGCCAGAAGCCCAAGCGCGTGGCGGACAACCACCCAGGCAGCGTCTGGCAGGTGGCCACGGCCGACGCCGACACCACCGGCGATCACCCGACGTCGAAGCCCACCGCGCTCTGGGAGCTGCCCATCGAGCAGCACACCAGCCGCGGCGACCTGATCTACGAACCCTTCAGCGGCAGCGGCACCGCGCTCGTGGCGGCCGAGCGCACCGGCCGCATCGCGTACGCCTGCGAACTCCAGCCCGCGTTCGTCGCCGTTGCCCTCGACCGGCTCGCGCAGATGGGCTTGGAGCCTCGGCTGGAGAGTGCCGAAACAGTGACCGAGACCGTGACCGAACAGTAGGCTTCCTCTAAGCTTCCTCACTACTTTCGATGGTAATGTGTGACACAAGACGGGCAACCGAACACCACGAAAGGAACAGGAGATGACGAACGAAGTGACGGACCAGGAGCGGGCGGATGCGGTGCGAGCGGCGCAGGAGCTGATCTTCGAAGCGATCGAGAAGATCGAGTGGGCGATCCGCGACCACGGCTGCGAGGACAACGTGGACGCCTACGTGGTGGCCCACCTCAAGATCCTGGCGGGGAGCGGCCACGGCTACATCACCCGCGACCAGAACCTCGACGACGTGATCAGGAAGCTGGACCCGAGCAGCGACAACGAGTTGGACTACTGACGGTTGCCCGATGGGGTGGCGGGTTCGCCCGCCACCCCCGGGGCGATCGGATCCGCGATATCCGCACGCACACACGAGAAACGGAGCACGAAGATGATGACGGTCACGGTAGAGGCGAAGGTGGAACTGGTCCCGGCTCGATGGGAGGAACTCACTGGCGGGCTGATCGGCTACCTGGACGCGACGTACGAAGAGCTCGTCGCCCACTTGGGTGAGCCCGAGCGGTATGACCAGCCAGGCGACAAGGTCGACGTCGAGTGGCGGCTGAAGGACGCCGCTGGAATGTTCGGAGGCTTCAGGCTCTACAACTACAAGGATGGGCCGAACTACCTCGGGCGCGACGGGACGCCGGTCGAGAAGATCACCGACTGGCACGTCGGAGGGCGCCGCAACGAGAGCTTGAAGTTGCTCCAGGCGATCTTCGGCGAACGGGCTCGGACAGCTTGGTAGAAACAGTCGGCGGCGCTCGACGCTGGGCGCCGCCGGCCGGATCAGGCGCCACCCCCTATAGGGGCTGGCGTCTGATCACAGTTCGTATCTTGACAGAAATCCGCTTGCTATCGTGCGTCGTGTATGGCTATATGGTGTCACCAAACACGCACGCGCGAACGCGCAGGAGGGCAACCAAATGAAACTGACGACGACGGCACTTCGGAACGGATGGACGACGCAGGACGACGACACGGTGGAGAAGCTGGGGAACATCAGCATGGCGGACACGGACCTGCTGGTGGCGGCCGCGAAGGGCGAGGTGGACTTGAACGAGATCGCACGGTGGGTGCTGGCCTCGCGAGGGATCGGGACCAACGGTGCATGGGTGGGCTTCCCCGAGGCGAAGCGGCAGATGGCGGAACTGAGCAAGCCGATCGACGCCGACAAGGCGATCGCCGAGCTTGCGACGACGAAGCTTGGGATTGAGACGCTGGACACGCGCAAGAGCGACTCGCTCGACTTCCACGAGCTGGCGGTCTGGACGCTGCGGGCAGCCCTGGCGGCGGCCTACGAAGCTGGCGCAGCAGCGCAGCGCGCCGAGCTGGTGGCGGCCTGAGCCGCGGACGGACGAAGGAGACACGACGATGGCATGCGCGACAATGGTGGTAACGCCCTACGGACGCCGACTGCAGATCACAGTGGAGTACGGCGAGGACTGGATCGAGATGGAGGAGGTCGTGGCCTTGGACGGAAGCGAAGACATAGCGGACAACGAAGTCGATGCCGCGGTCAGCGCTGCAGACGCGCGCCTGCGGGCGCCCATCGAGGAAGGAGAATGACGGTGATCCCGCACTGCGAGTGCTGCGGCGGCAGGAACCCAACGACCGACGACGGCTACACGACCTGCTGCAACGAGCTCGTCTGCTACGGAGACGACCAGGTCTGGACGAACGGAGAGAAGCGCGTGACCGCCTGCTGCAGCGCCGAGCTCAGCACCAAGCTTCACGGAGCAGTGGGGGGCTACTGGCTGGCAAGATGAGCGGGCGGACGGTCTGACGACCGCGCCACAGAACCAAGCCACAGGGCGACACGAGCGCCTTGTGGCTTGCTCCGGTGGTCGAGGAGGAGTCAGCCATGCCATGCGAACGTAGCGATGCCAAGCGATGAGTGGAGAGCCAAAGCGATGTGGAGCCAAGACCAGGAGCGGCAAGCCGTGCCAGCAGTGGGCGGTGACCGGCCGCGAGCGCTGCCGCATGCACGGCGGTCGGCAGCCGCGTGGCCTGGCGCACCCAGCCACCAAGCACGGGCGCTTCTCCAAGGACCTGCCGGTGCGGCTGCTGGCGGACTACGAGGCGGCGCTCAAGGATCCGGACCTGGTGGCGCTGCACGAGGAGATGGCGCTCGTCCAGGCGCGCGAGGCGGACCTGGTGCGCCGCGTCAGCACGCGGGAGGCGGGCGAGAGCTGGGGCGACGTGCGCGCGGCGATGGCAGCGTTCCGGAAGGCCCAGCGCGACGACGACGCACCGGCGGCGGCCGCGGCGCTCAAGAGGATGGAGGCGGCGCTTGCCGAGGGCGAGGACGACTACGCGGCATGGGCCGAGCTCCTGGCAACCATCGAGCAGCGCCGCAAGCTGGCCGACACCGAGCGGCGCCGGCTCGAGGCGCTGGAGCAGAACATCAACCGACAGCAGGCGCTGGTGCTCGCGGCCGCGCTGCAGGACGCGGTGAGGCGCCATGTCCCTGACCCAGCAGTCCTATCAGCCATCGGCCTTGAGCTCGGTCGCATCCTCGCTCACAACGGGGCTGTTCGCCGAGATGGTGGCGGCGATGGTTGACGGCATGGCGCAGTCAGAGCGACGGACCACGGCGCCGCCGGCGTGGCAGTGGATCGCCGAGAACTTCCAGGTGATCGATGCCGAGACCGGGAAGGCGCGGCCCTTCATCGTCTGGCCCTGGATGGTGCGGGTGCTGCTCGACACGCTGCCGGAAGGCGAGGACCTGCCGTACAGCCTGCTCCTGTACAGCACGATCAAGAAGGCTGGCAAGACGGCGTTCAACGCGGCCATCTGCGCCGAGCTGATGTTCAACCGCGCACCCGACGGCGCCGAGCTCTACAACTTCGCCAACGCCAAGGAGCAGGCGTCGGGCCGCGTCTACCGCGCCGTGAAGTACGCGATCGAGCATAACCCGGCGTTGCTCGCTCGCTGCAGCAGCGCCCCGTTGGAGACCATCACGCGCCTGCGAGGCGGCACGACCCTGCAGGCGATGGCGGCCATGCACGCCAACATCGCCGGCGCCAACCCGTTCTACTCCGGATGGACCGAGCTCTGGGGCTACGAGCACGAGAAGGAGCTCAGGGCCTGGGCCGAGATGACGCCGCCGCCAACCATCCGCAACAGCCTGCGGGTGGTAGACACGTACGCCGGCTACGAGGGCGAGAGCGGGCTCCTGAACCAGCTGGAGGACCAGCTGAAGGCCTCGCCGCGGCTGCACGTCGACGGCTTTGAGCTGCCAGCCGAGTATCGCGCCTACGCCCACCAGGTCGCCGCACAGCAGCCGGAGCTGGCCGAGTACCTTCTCCCGGCCGACGACGCCGGAAGCGGGCCGGTGCAGTTCGACTACGGGCTACCGATCTACGCCGACGTCGAGTCGCGCCTCTACGGATTCTGGGACGAGGGCGAGCAGGCCCGGCGTGTGCCATGGCAGCGGGGTGTCCGCGGCCTCGGCTACTACGCGGCGGAGGCGCGCTCGCTCCTGCCACAGCAGTACCGCCGGCTGCACCTGAACATGCGCGCCAAGCGGGGCGGCCAGTTCGTGGGCATTGAGGTGTGGAACGCCCTGCCGCGCGTCACCGCCTGGAGCACCGGCGACATCGACGCGGTGGTGCTGGCCGTGGACGCGGCGACGAAGGACGACCACATGGCCCTCGTTGGCGTCAGGGTCCGCGACCGCCGCGCCGAGGAGTGCTTCGTCAAGGAGTGGTTGCCAGAGGCCGACGAGCGAGCCGGCGGCGCCCTGGTGCTGGATCCGCGGGCCGTGCGCACAGAGGTACTCAGGCTGCGCGACGAGGGCATGCGCATCCTGGCGATCGGCTTCGACCCGTACCAGTTCCACGCCACGTACCTGGAGCTGGCCGCCGACGGGTTCAACATGGTCGAGATCACCCAGGGTCAGCCGCGGTTGGAGTCCGACACGCTGCTCTGGACTCTGATCCGCGACGGCCGCATCGCGCATACCGGGCACGGCGCACTCCGGGTCGCCGTCGAGAACGCCAACGCCCTCGCTGAGACGGGCAAGACAGGCGACGAGCGGCGGCTCCGGATTGTGAAGGGTAGCGGGAAGGTCGACCCGCTGGTGGCGTTGTCGATGGCGACGTGGGTGGCGCTCAACCCGCCGAAGGAGCGCGATGCGTCGGTGGGCGTCGCCCCGGGTTCGGGCCTACTCGCAGGCGCCGGTAGCAGCAGCGGCACGCGAGACAGGGCGTCGGGCGGCAGGCTGCCCACGCGGCAGGGCGGGGCGGCGCAACGGTTCAAGAGGGTGCAGAGGTAGGGAGAACCGGGGCCGCGTCGCGGTGCCCGTCAACGATAGGGAGACGAACATGGTGAAGCTGGGCGACCGAGGGCAGGATGCAATCACGGGCTTTGAGGGCATCGTGACGGCCAGGGTGGAGTACATCAGCGGGTGTGTGCAGGTGTGTGTAACGCCGGGAGGGCTGGACGAAAAAGGCCAGATCCGGAAGGGAGAGTACTTCGATATCCAGCGGGTGCATGTGGTCAACGCTGGTGCGGTGGTGCTGGACAACGGCGCGACGCCTGGCGGACCGCAGCGCGACGCACCGCCGGCCCGATAGCCGCCACACCGTAGGGGGAGGGAGGCGCCATGCAGCCACGACGGCCGCCCAGACGCCAAGAGCGCGCAGCGGACGAGACCGTCATCATCGTGGATAGGGAGTATGCATTGCAGGAGATTCGCAGCCTGACCATGCAGCTGAACATGTGGCGCCGCCTGGTCGGGCTGGCGCCAGCTGTCGTTGAGCGTAGGGTCGAGTCACTTGACGCGCCCGGGGATCAGGCTTAGACTACTACCCGTTGTGGTGGCCAGCACGGCACCAACCGAATAGCAGGGCCGCAACTGTGTGAACACACCGCAGTCCCGCCCGTCGTCCGTGGCCGCTCGCCCCAACAGGCGCCCGCCAGGGATGGCGGGCTCTTTTGCTTTAGGCCACGGGGACGGAATGACGCCAACCCGCAGGGAACTGATCGCCGACGAGGCGCGGGCCGAACTGGCCGCGCTGGCTGGCGCTACCCGGCGAGCGGTGACCAAGCCCGCTACCACCCGCGTCACCCCCACCGCCGCCCAGCCGTCCGCCGCGCCGACCTACGAGCCCGGGCTGCCGTCGCTCCTGGCCGGCGCCGGGAAGGACCAGTTCGCTGCCGCCGGCCGCCGCACCATCGACCGGCCCACCTACACCCAGGAGCAGGTCTACGCAGCGCTGGATGCGGCGTTGGACTACAACCCCGACGCGTCCTACGCCGCCTGGGTGTACAAGCTCCTGGGCCTGCGCGACTGGGACCTGGTGGTCGAAGGCGAAGACGGTGAGCCCGACGAGCTCGTCACCGACGAAGCCCTCGCGTTCACCGAGCGCTGCTGCCTGGCCTACGGTGGCGGGATCGATGCGATGCTCGCGGTGGGGATGGAGTCGCTGTTCCGCCGCGGCGCCATCGCCGGCGAGCTCGACGTGGCCGACAGCCTCGACGAGGTCCTCGACGTGGCGTTCGTGGATCCGGCCTACGTCGACTTTGAGCCGATCACGGACGGCAATCACAAGAGCCTGCGCCCCGTGTACCTGCCGTCGACCGGCGGCGATCCGGTGCCGTTCAACCAGCACCAGTTCACCTACATCTCGCATGGTGCGCGGGTAGATCTGCCGTACGGCAAGTCCCCGTTCCTGCCGCTGGTCGACGCTGCCTACCCCTACGCCGAGCTGCGGGACGGGCTGCAGCGGGTGGTCAAGGGCCAGGGCTTCAGCAAGATGGCCTTCATCTACGACTACGACCAGGTGGTCAGGACCGCGCCACCAGACGCCGTCCAGTTGTCCGCCGAGGGCGGGGTGAAGGTCCTCGACTGGAACAAGCTCAAGGCGCACCTCGACGCGTTCGTGGAGGACCTCCAGGACGAGATCGAGGAGATGTACGACGACGATCGGTGGGTGCTGCCCGACATGGTGAAGCCAGGCAGCGTCGGCGCCAACCACGCGACTGAGTCGATGGACTTCGCAAAGATCGCGCAGCTGTTCGACCAGGACGCCATCGTGGCCACCAAGAGCCAGCCGGCTATCCACGGCCGGCAGTGGGGCTCCGACCTGTCGTCGACTGGCTCTGTGCAGTGGACGGTGCAGGCGCTGGGCATTGAGGCCATGCGCGACTACGTGCGCCGCTTCGTGGAGTTCGTGGTCGACGGCTGGCTCACCGTCACTGGGCGCCGCGGCGCGGCTCGCCTGGTGTTCCCGCCACTCCGTAAGGAGGACCGGAAGGCCGAGGCTGAGGCCGACAAGCTCGTCACTGAAAACGCGATCCTGCTCCGCGATGCCGGTGCGATCGACAACGACGAGATGGCCGAGATGACGGTCGGCCACCCGGCCACCGGTGCGCCGGCTACGGTCGACGTACCGCCTGCACCGTTCGCCAACGGCCGCACGACTCCCGCGCGCCAGCTGCCGCTGCTGGTCGGTGACCAAGGCTCGCGCGCCGACCCCTTCACCCCAGAGGTGACGGACGCGGCCGGGCCCGTCGAGATGGAGAACGAACAGCAACCGCCCGGCGAGGTTGATGCTCGCCGGGTGGTGCGTGCCTTCGATGAGTGGGCACGCGACGAGGCTGAGAGCTTCGACGGATTGCTCGACGCCGTGGTCGTCACCTCGGCGCCTGAAGCCAGCAATGGCCGCGCGAAGTCCAACGGCAACGGCCACGCGCGCGCACTGTCGGCGCCGGCCGGGCGCTGGCAGTGGGACGCCACCGTGGCCCGCTGGCGCTACCCGTCCGATACGCCCAACCGCCTGGGCCGCCTGCTGCCGCCAGAGCGCGCCGACGAGATATTCGAGCGCCGCATGGCTGCCAGGAAGGCCGAAGCGGTTGCCCTCGCCGAGCGCTTCACGGCGGGCCGGATGACGACCCGCGAGTTCCAGGACGCCTGGGCGAGGGTGGCGAAGGACGCCCACCTGGAGGCCCGCATGATCGCGGCCGGCGGGAAGAACGCCATGACGCCCACGCACTACGGTGCGGTTGGTGGCCGTGCCGGCACCGAGTACCGCGTGATCGGCAGCCTCGGCAAGCAGATCGAGTCGGGCGAGCTGTCGGCCGCGCAGATCCGCCAGGCTGTGGCGCGCCGCTTCGATGCCCCGGTGCGAGAGACGTACCGCCGCGGGCGCGAGTATGTGCACAGCCGAGCCGGGTACATGGAGGAGCGCAACCACCTGGAGCCGGGCGCCATGCACTGCCCGGGCTGTGAGGCCGAGGCCGGCCGCGGCTGGGTGGCGCTGGGGAGCATCAAGCCCGTGGGGCAGCGCGACTGCTCGACCGGCTGTGCGTGCCACATCGAGTTCCGCGTGAGTGCCGAGCAGGCCATGCCGGCGCACCGGGCCGCGGGGACTGTCGACGTGTACCGCACGATGTACGAGGTGCCAGCGTGATCGCCGACGCCGTGCTCTGCCCCGTCTGCCGGCGGCGCGCCTCCTCGGTGCGCCAGGAGATCGACGGCAACACCCGCACGCGCGTGTGGGTCCACACGGGCTACAGCTGCCGGGCGCAGGACACGGTTGTCCCTGCGGAGATCGACCGGGCGGAAGCGGCCAAGAACCTGGATCCGCGGATCGGGAGGGGAGCATGAGCAACCAGAAGCCCGAGTTCTACCACTACGCCGAGGCCCGCCAGGTGGTGGTCCGCGCTGAGGGTGACGATGCCGTTGGGCGCGTCACCGGCCAGCCGAGCGACAAGCAGCTGGCGATCATCAACGCCCGCTGCGCCCTCGTGCCCCAGCGGGCCGAGGACCTGTTCGTGTGGGACATCGAGATCAGCAACAACCACGTAGACAGCCACGGCACGTGGATGGACGACGCCACGTCCCTGGTCAACTACGAACGCCAGGCCAACAGCGGCCGCGGCATCCCCTACCTGCGCCACCACGACACCCGCTCCGACGAGTGGGGCCGGGTGTATGCCGGGCTGCTGGAGGATGCGCCTGCACCCGAGCGGGTGCCACGTGCGGCCGGCTCGCCGGCCCTGGCGCGTGACCTATTCCGCGACACGGCCACGCCCATGCGGTTGGTCGAGTCGGTGTTCACCCGCCGCGACATCGCGCCCGAACTGATCAGCCGCCTGGAGTCTGGCATCAGCGCCAGCAACAGTATCGGCTTCTCGGTCTACACCCCGGCCGACCCCGGCTCGATGCTGGAGTGCGACATCTGCGGGGTGGACATCTTCCTGATGGACGCGGGCGGGTTCGTCTGCAAGCACATGCCCGGCTTCGAGTACATCGAGCCGCTGGGCCAGGGCGACGACGCCGAGCAGGTGCAGGTGATCGCCACGGCCAAGGTCGTGGGCGCCAGTCAGCGCGAGGCCTCGGGCGTGTACCTGGGCTCGACGCCTGGCACCTACACGCTCGCCGACCGCGTGGCGGCACTCTACCACGCCGGCCAGGTCGGCGAGGGCGAGGCGCGCCGCTACGAGGAAGTGCACCGCCTGGAGCGGGGCTACGTGGTGGGCGACCGCCGCACGATGTTCGACATGGGTGGTACCAAGACGGTGACTCCACCGGTTCTCGACGCCGGTGTCACGACAGGCCAAGACGCCTCCGAGCGCGAATCTGATGGAGGTGATCCGAGCATGGATCCGAAGCAACTGCTCGAACGCGTCCGCGCGCTCTTGGGCGTCGACCAGGACCGGGTCGCCGCGTTCGAGCTGGCGGACGGCGAGAAGGACCCGATCACCGCGATGCACCGGGTGCTGGTCGATGAGGTCGACCGGGAGCGCAAGGCCGTGACCGCAGCCAATGGGCAGGTCGAGGCGCAGCGCCGCACGGTGGCAGAGCGGCTGGGTGCGACCGAGGGCGAGAGCCTGACCGACGCGCTCGACCGGGTCATGGCCCTGGCGAAGCTGGGCGAGGGGGCGCGTGATCGCCTCGTCGACGAGCTCCTCAGCCAGATGACGCGGGCCGGTATCAAGTACGAGGCCGAGGCGCAGCGAGCGATCGCAGTGCGCATGACGCCCGACGAGATCGAGGCCCAGACCAAGATGTTCAAGGCGACTGCCGACAGCCGGTTCACGGCGGGCACCGTCTCCGATCCCGCCGTCGAGCCCCGCGCCGCCACCGGTGTGCGCCGGCCCGACCCGGCCCTCGTGGGCTAGGAGGACCACCACACAATGAGCGATCCGCGACTCACGTTGGACTTCCAGGGTCAGAACGCCGAGTTCCTGACCTTCGCCATCGACAACTCCCAGATCACCTACAGCGCGACGGCGGCCAAGGGTAGCAGCCAGGTTGGCCTGGCCGTGACCATGTCCGCCGACGACACGATCAAGCTGACCGAGGATGGCGAGGGGATCCTCGGTGTCCTGGTGCTGGTGACCCACGACAACTACGCCACCGTGCAGGTCAGCGGTGCGATGAAGTTGCCGAAGGGCAGCGGCGCCACGATCACCCGCCTGAAGAAGCTGGTGGGCGCCTTGGGCGCGGCCAGCGCGAAGGGCTACGTCCGCGACGTGGCCACCGGCACGGCCGCAGAACTGGGCGTTGCCCGGGGCTTCACGGTCCGTGCCACCGCCGACTCCGCCGGCTTGATCGCCGCGGTGCTGTAGGAGGCATGACACGATGACCATTCTCTTCAAGGACTTTACGCCGAACCGTGCCATGCCGGAGCGCTCGCTCCAGCTGGCAAAGAACATCGACGACGGCATCTACGACACCCACGACGAGGAGGAGGGGCGCACCCTCACCGCGCTGGAGGTGTTGGAGCGCGAGGACCCGAGCGACGACCAGCCCGACTGGCTGCGCGGCACTACCGCGCTCCAGCGCTCGTTCATGGCGATGAACGTGCGGACCCGGGACGACCACCAGCGCGGTATCCGCGCCTCGACGGTCGGTCAGCTGTTCGACGCCGGCGGCGGCCGCGGCGCTGTGCTGTTCCCTCTGTGGATCGAGCAGTCCTGCCGTGACCGGCAGGCGGCCATCTTCGAACGCTTCTACTCGTCCAACCAGGTGGGTGACGGCAACAACGCATTGCGCCCGCACAACCTCGCCGCGCAGATCACGGGCGATGCGTTGCGGCAGTCGCTCCTGCCGCTCCTGGTGGGCTCGCAGGAGCTGGGCGACGGGCGGCCGTACACGTCGTTCCACATGAGCGAGGACTCGACGAAGACGACCATGCGTCGTCGCACCGAGTTCGCGCCGTCGGCAGTGTACAGCCTGACGGCGTCGGAGCGGACGCATAAGCTGGAGGAGTTCGGGATCCAGCTGGAGATCAGCTACAAGGCCATGCGCGAGTACGCGCTGCCGGCCTTGCAGCAGCACCTCAACTGGATCGCCCAGCGGAACGACCTCACGAAGGAGCAGGTCGCCTACGAGGTGCACATGTCGGGCGACGGCAGTTCGGCTGCCGCGACCAACACGAACGTCTCGAGCCTGACCGGCGGTGTGGCCGGCGCGATCACCCTGCCTCAGCTGCTGGAGTTCCTGCGGCTGTACGAGGGCGACGGCAACTACGCTCCCTCGATCATGATCGGCACGAGCGCTGTGCTGACGGTGTTCGATGCGTCGACGTTCGGCAGCGCCGAGCACCCGACGTTCGGCCCCCTGGGCCTTGCCATGCTCGGCCAGGCGTCGCGCCCTGAGGCGCGGTCGGTTCCGCCGATGTACTCCCGGAGCTACGCCACGGCGAACAAGGGAGGCTTCTTCGACCGGGCGACGCTGCGCATGGTCTACACCCCGCTCCTCGTCGAGCGGGACAAGGTCATCACGGGCAAGTTCGACGTGATCGTGATCTCCGAAGAGACGAACTTCGATCACCTGCGTGACGGTGGCCGGCGCACGCTCGACGTGAACAACTAGGAGCGTCGCGAGATGAAGATCAACAATCGCACGTTCCTGGCGTTCATCCTTCTCCTCGTCGTGGCGGGGGTGGCTTCGGCCATCCTCGTCCCGTCGGCCCCGGCCACTGGCGCGCCCGTCCAGCAGAACCGGTTCAACTACCGGGTGCAGGTCCGCGCCAGCAGCACCGAGCCGGCCCTGTGGGTGCGCCAGAGCGGCGCAGGGAAGGCGTTCGAGGTCCAGGCGGTGCCGACCAACACCGGCACGCCAGGCGTCAACGGGACGCCGGTGACGGCTCTGTCGGTGGCGAAGTCCGGGGTGACTACCTTCAACCTGCCACTGGCGGTTCCGACCGCCGGTGGCCTGACCCTGGGCGGCGTGGTCACCAACGCGGTCAACGTCGAACACCGGAACTTCCCGACGTACGCGACGACCAGCTTCACCTACACGGCGGCGGCCGGCGGCACGGTGCCGCTGTTCACCATCGCGGCGGGTGAGGAATGGGTGGTGCACGGGTTGTGGTTGGAAGTCACTTCCAACTTCAACGCCACCGGCGATGACGTCACCATGCTCATCGGCGACGGCAACGACACCGACGGATTCTGTGTGCTCGCCGACGCGGAGTTGCAAGCCGCCGATACCGAGGGCACGGGGTGGAGCGCTGGCTGGCAGTGCCAGGTGGCTGCTACCAGGGGCGTGTACCAGGACGGGACCGGCGGGTTCATCTACGACGAGGCGTCGACCGAGACGATCGACGCGATCATCGGCGAGACGTCGGGCACCACCCTCAGTGGTGGCGCCGCGACGGCGCACATCCTCTACACACGGATCGACTGACGGTGATCACGCGGCGGGCGGTCTCGACGACGCCCGCCGCGGCAGTGCTTATCCGAGAGTCCACAGGAGGCCATGATGTCTGACGGTACGATCTTTGTCGCAGCGCCGCGGAAGCACCCGTTCGACCACCTGGACCCGGGCAGCCGCCTCGTGTTCAGCGAGTGGGATCGGCGCCACCCGGCCAACCCTGCCTACGCCTCGCCGGCCGCGGAGGTCTGCATCAGCGAGGGCGACGGTGTCGCGGGCGATCCCGCCCGTGCCAACAACCCGCGCGGCAACCCACCGTGGGAAGTGTGGCCGACGCCAGCCGTGGTCGGGAAGATCACCAGCGGCGACCTGGTCCGCGTCGAGAAGGGCGAGGACACGAGCGACCTGCAGCTGGACGACAACCAGCTGGCGAGCCTGAACTCGCTGACCGACCGGCAGGTGGCCGGCCTGACGAAGCGCGGCTTCGAGACCGTGGAGGACCTGGCCGACAAGATCGGCCGCTCCGACGATCCGCTGGCGATGCTACAGGGCCAGCGCGGCAAGGCCGGCTCGATGTCCGAGGGAGTCGCGCGGGACCTGCTCAACGAGCTGGTGGCCCGCGGCGCCATCGAGGCCACGGGCTTCTAGGCACAGGCAATGGCGTACACCCCGGTGATCGTCGGCACCGCCGACTACGGTGACATCCGTCTGGCGCTCGGCTTCGCGGCCAGCGCCACGACGGACGTTCCCGATACCCTCGTCGAGGGGCGCAGCTTCCTGCGCTTCGTCGAGGGCAGGGTGCAGGTGGACGTGCCAACGTACGCCACGATCCTCGACACCGGTGATGCCGACTACAGCGCCCAGCGGGCGGACGCTCTGAAGAACGGCGTGGTGCTCTGGACGGCCAGCCGCATCGCGGCACTGTGGTTCGGTGCTCGGCAGGGCGAGGAGATCGTCCGCGAGGCCCTCGGGCCGGCGTCGGTGCAGTTCCGCGAGGGCCCCGGTTGGCAGGAGCTCGCCGAGCGCCTGGCGCAGGAGGCGGCCGGTGAACTGGCGGTGGTCGACCACTGGGGCGAGACGGCACCGCGAATGGTGCTGTTCGGGAAGTCCGGCCCGACCCGCAAGGCGGCAGACGATGCGGCCGTGGTGGGCACTACGACGTGGCGCGAGCGATTGTGGCCGCCCGTCGTGAAGGATCGGGACTACCCCTGATGCCACGAGGAAGCGGGCTGGGAAGCGTCGTGACCGACCTGGTCGACCGCCGTGGCCAGAGCGTGGTGCTCGTGCGCGCCGGAGCCGCGCTCGGCGCCCAGGACATGGTGCTGGACGTCTACGTCCTGGGCGCCGGCGAGGTGGCGATGATCGAGGCGGCCAGTGGCCAGGCTGGACTGACGTCGCTGAAGATCATCGGCGGCACGGACCTGGACATCGACCGCGGCGATCAGTTCGTGGCCGGCGACCTGCAGTACCGGGTGGTGCTGGTCAGCCCACCCGACGGCGTGCAGCGCATCGCCTACGCCCAGGGGCTGGAACACTGATGAAGGTGATCGTCGTCACCGGCCACACTGGTGAGGGGTGGGATGCCATCGCTGCAATCACCTACCCAGGCCTGGCTGCCTACTGCGACCGGCACGGGTATGACCTGACCCGGGCGCCGCTGGCCTCGTGTTCCGAGGGAAGGCCGGCGTCCTGGGGGAAGGTGCCGGCGCTCATGGCGGCACTGCGCCACGCCGACGTTGCCGTGTGGATCGACGCCGACGCCGTGATGTACCCGGTGGCGCCGCCGATCCACGAGGCACTGAAGCACGACGCCTGGCAGGCGATGGTGGTGCACCAGACGCCGGAGGGCACGGTGCCCGGCTGCGGCGTGTGGGTGGTGACGCGCCCTATGGTGCCCGTGCTGCGCCTGGCGTGGGCGGACTACCGTGACCACCGGTGGTGGGAGCAGGCGGCCATGCAGCGGCTCATGGGCTTCGAGCCGGACGCGCTGCCGGTGACGCAGCGGCTCGACACAGTAGTGTGGCGACACACTGCACTGCTGGACGCGCGCTGGAGCGTACTGCCGGGCGACGATCGCCCGGATCCGTACATGCGCCACGCACCGGGCGGACGGCCGCTGGTGATGCGTGAGGCCATGCTGCGCGAGTGGGCCAGAGAGGCGGTGCCCGCGTGATCCGCCCCAAGCTCACCTACAAGACCGCCCCACCGACGCGCGCTATCGCGTCCGTCATTCGCATCCCGGACGATGTGAACAAGGCCGTGAACGAGGAGATGTCCGCGATCGCGCGCGACATGCAGGTGTATGCCAAGGACAGCCATCCCTGGCAGAACCGCACCGGACGCGCCGAGGAGGGTCTCACCGGATACAGCGGCGCCTACGGTGGAGCGGTCGCTGGCCCGGGTCGCAAGGTGTTCTACGCGGCGCTCCGGCATGGCAAGGACGTCTTCTACGGCATCTTCCTGGAGGTGAAGCACGGCGGCCGCTGGGGGATCATCCAGCGCACGCTGGAGGCGTTCGTCGGCCAGATCCCTGGGCGCATCGTGAACGCGATCAACGAGGCGGTGCGCTGATGGGTGCCACCCTCGCCGAGACGATCCGCGAGCTGCTCGTTGCTGACACGTCCTACGCGACGAAGCTGCCAGGTGGGCTGTACCTGGCCGATGAATCCACGTACGCCGAGGTCGGAGCTGGTGCCCAGCAGCACCCGATCAACCCGACCGACACGCCGAACGCCTACGTGGCCATCGACGGCACGACGGTGAAGAAGCTCACGTGCTGCGGGCTGATCATGACCAGTTCCGAGCCGACGACGAACCGCGGGCAAGGTCGGTCAACGTTCGTCCGCATCTACTTCTACGACTGCATCGGCTACGCCCGCACCCGCGCCGCGCGCGAGTGGGCCCGCGGCATCCTCCACGACCGCAAGGTGCTGGCCGGTGGGAAGGGCGTCGAGCTGATGCACTTCACCGACCTGACGAACAGCGGTGACGAGAGCCTGCAGGGCGGCGACGGGAAGCGACCGCCGTCGATGGAGCAGAGCACCTATGAAGGGCGAGGTCGATGGTAGCGCCGGTCGAGCTCTCCTGGTCGGTGGACCCCGGCGCTGGCGGACTGGCCCGTCTGGACGGTCTGCCCTACGACCCGTTCAAGTCCAATGCTGCCGGCTACGGGAACATGCGCGCCGGCATCTGCCGCGGCTTGGAGGCGCTGGGTGTTGAGTACCGGATCATCCCGGCGCCGTCGTTCCTCGAACGCCTGGTGTCGTGCGACCTAGACATGCCCGACGAGTGGCGCGACCGGCCGCACCCGGGCGGCACCCGCTGGCGCCAGCAGTGCCGCGTCACTGAGGTGCGCTCGGAGCCGATCCCCGATCTGGTGACACGCCCTGACGTGACCCGCATCTGCATCGGCACCCCTGAGACGTGGACGTGGGGTGGAGCCGGCCGCCGCATTGGCATGACCATGTGGGAGTCGAGCGCCCTACCCGACGGCCGCAACAGCTGGGTCCCGTGGTTGGAGGACGCCGACGAGGTCCTCGTGCCCTGCGAGCACAACGCCGCGCTGGTGCGGCGCCAGTCGGCCGCCAGCGTGCGCGTGGTGCCGCTGGCGCTGGACCCGGCAGAGTGGCCGCTGGCGGACCGCACGCGGCGCCCTGGCGCCCCGTTCGTGTTCCTGCTGTCCGGCCAGCTGTCCTACCGCAAGGGCTGGCTGCACGCCTACCAGGCCTTCATGCTTGCGTTTGGGCGTGATCCGCGGTTCCGCCTGGTGCTGAAGACGTCGAGCCGATCAGAGCTGTGCGCGCTCGACTCCAAGGACCGGAGCCGCTACGCCTTCTGGTTCGAGGATCCGAACGTCACGGTGCTGCGCAGCTTCTACAGCCACGCCGGCATGCTGGAGCTGTACCGCCGGGCCGACGCCTTCGTCTGGCCCAGCCTCGGCGAGGGCTACGGCCTTCCGCCACGTGAGGCTGCGCTGACGGGGCTGCCGGTGATGTCGACGGACAACACAGGTCTGGCCGATGCCGCTGCCTGGGCGTGGCGCACGGTGCGGTCTGAGGAGGCCGCCGGCGTCGCGGCCATCTTCGGCCCATGGGGCTACTGCGGTCAGTGGGCACAGTTGGACACGGGCGACCTGGCCGCGGCGATGATCGAGATGGTGCAGGAGCGTGAGCAGGCGGCCGAGTGGACGAGGGACGTCGCGCGGCCGTACCTGAGCGAGCGTAGTTGGACCGACGTGGCGCGGGAGATCCTCGCGCCTCAAACAGCGAGGGAGGTGCTGTGTGCCTGAAGATGCGAAGGTATTAGGCGGCGACAACCAGGCGCCGAAGGCAGCGCCGGCGACGGTGCCGGTGGTCATGACGGCCGGTCGACCGTGGGCGGTCGGAGAGTCGATCGGGCTGTCGAAGGGCTACGCCTTCGAGCCCGGCGTCCCGATCGACGTGAGCAGCGCGGACGCCAAGATCCTCTGCAACAAGGACGGGTGGGATGGTCGGCACTTCGAGCGATGTGGCGACGGTAGCCAGTAGGCTGCCGGGCGTCGAGGTCATCGAGGTCCGGTGTGAAACCGGGGCTCTGGCGACGCGCGTCCGCCGCCGGATCGGGGCAGAAGCCCTCGACGGCGAGCGGGCGCTGACTGAGCACTGGTGCCGGAAGTGTCGCGACGTCATCCTGCGGACGCCAGCCTATCACCGGCTGGAGCGATCGGAGGTGGCGGTCTACCACTATGTGGATCCGGTAGAGGCGCGCGTGGTCGAGACACGGGCGATTCTATACCCGCGGTCCGGGTCGCAGGACCTGAACCACGGGGGCCGGCAGGTGCCGCGCGAGACGTTCGAGGCGGCGCTGAAGCTGGCAGGTTACTAGGTCATGGAGCGGAGAGCCCTGAGCGGCCGGATGTGTCAGGAGGCTTTCTGCCATGGCGAAGGACGTCGTCTACGCCGTGGGGCTGCGGGACGTGGGGCTCTATGCCGTCACGTCTCTCTCGACCCCAACCTATGCAAACAAGGTGGACATGCCCGCCGCGGCCACCATGGAGATCAGCGGCACCTTCACGTCGATCGAGGCGAACGGGGACGACACCACGGTGTCGACCTGGTCGCTCCCGAACGGTGCGGAGTGGACGCTGGAGCAGAGCACCGCGCTCGATGCGCGTGTGCTGGAGGTGCTGCTGGGCGGGACGGCGCTGGACTCGAACTCGGGTGCCAGCGAGGTGACGTACTGGGACTTCAAGTCGAATGTCGAGGTCCCGTACTTCGGCTTCATCGGCAAGGCCATCGACGCGGAGTCGGACGGGGACGTGCACGTGATCGCCTACAAGGCGCGCGTGAACTCGGGCCCGGGCGGCGCGTTCGCGTACGGGGCCTACAAGCCGGTGAACTGGGGTGGGCGCTGTCTGCCCGACCCGTACGGCAACAACAAGATCTTCCGGATCTTGAACCACGCCACGGAGACGGCTCTGCCGACTGCGTTCCCGGGCGAGGCGCCGTACACCACGCCGTAGTTACGACAACCCAATGACCCCGGGGCGGGTGGTGACCACTTCTCCCACCACCCGCCCACCTCTCTTCAGGAGTGCAAGATGCCCAAGAGCACGAGCCGCAAGGATCAGCTGATCGCTGATTGCGTCCGTCTCGCTACGATCGTTGGCCGCCTGGCCCGCGATGGAACTGATGTCGAATACCGTGCCCGGCTCGGCGCGATGTCGCTGCCCGCGATCGAGAAGGAACGCGGGCAGCTGGAACTCGAAAAGCGCCGCCGCTACACCGCCACCCCCGACAGCCTAGTGCGTAGCGCCGGCCCGGGCGTGGTGGACCTGCACCTGCGCGATGTTGGACTGATCGTTTTCCTGCAGCGGGTCGACCTGCTGGAGGTTGTGCTGAACGGCGGCGTAGTGCCTGAGCCGCTGCACCAGCGCGTGCTGGAGATGATCGACGCCGACGACGCCACGGACGAGATGATGGCCGCGTCGAAGATGGCCGAGTCCATGCAGGCCATGCGTGCGATTGCCTGCGCGGTGTGTGTGGTGCCGCCAGCGCAGTACTTCGCCGACCCCAACTTCGGTGTGGACCAGATGACCGAGCCGCACACCTACGCGCGGCAGTTCGTCATGCCTGGGCAGCCGTGCAAGGACGGTCAGCTGCCGATCTACGTGCCGGAGCTAGAGCCGCGGGCAGACGGGTGGCGCGGGCTGAAGAAGAACGACCTGCGCTCGATCGTCAAGGCGACGATCGACAACGGACCGGGGGCGATGCTTTCCTTTCGTCTCCGACAGGAAGACGCTGTGGCGCTGGCACACGACGGCGCAGACGACGGGCCAGCGCCCGAGCCAGCTGTTGGGGATCCCGTACCCGTGGGTGGCAATCGACCTCGATCGCGCGGTAAGCGCCTTCGGGTCGTGGGTGGAGGGCAAGATGGCTGAGGCCGCCGAGGGCGTTCGCGGCAAGAAGGGAGTCACGTCCAGCCAGATCCAGTCCGCGCGGACGACTGCGTTCCAGGCCTGCGTGAACGGGGAAGTGCGCGCGACTCGCAAGCGGAGCAAGGACCCGGCGCAGGTGCAGGCGGCCCTCGTGATGTTGGCGAGGGCCAAGGGATGATCGCCTACATCGTGGTGAAGGTGGCCGAGTCGGACGAGGGTGGAGCTCGGATCGTGGCGACACTTGAGCAGTTCGGGCCGTCGGTCTATTGGGAGTTCGAGGACGACCGCATCCTGTTCTCCGCTCCGGTGGACATTGGCAAGTTGGTCGACGACTACCGAGCACGCGAGGCCGAGGACAAGGCGGCCGCGAAGGTGCACGCCGCGGAGATGGGAAGGCTGACCAGAGCAGCGCAGGCGGAGGCCGAACTGCATGCCGAGCGGATGGGCAGTGCCGTCCGTGGCCCAGCGGCACTGGCGGCGTTGGGCGCAGCGAAGGGAGTGGCGTGATGTGGTCGGACTGGTTGATCGAGCATGTGCCGGCGTTGCGAGCTGCAGCCGACCGTAGGCACGCGGCCGGGCTGATGAGCGGTGCGATGGACGATGCCGGTGTCACCCTCGGCGAGGTGTCCGCAGCGGTGCGGACCCTCACGGCGCCGCCGTCTGCCGGCATCGACGAGCCCGAACGTCGCGCCAAGCATTCCGCCCGCGTCGCCGAGGCGATGGAGAAGGACGCCGCGGCGAAGTATCGGAGGCTGCCATGAACATCGCAGAGCGCTATCCGAGCGAGTCGCCCCACCGCGCTCTGGCCGAATGGCTGGACTCGTGGGCCACCCAGGACTGGGACCGGATGGTGATGGCAAACGTCCCGACATGGCGCAACCGCCAGGAGGATCCACGTGGTGCCCTGGTAGGTGCGTACGAACACTTGCGCCTAGTGGGGTGGTCCGTTCCGATGAAGAAGCCGGTGCCCGTCGCACGGGTGGACAACCCGATGCTGTCCGATGGGCGGCCGTTCATCGTGTTCTGCGACGTGCCCTGCCGTGCTCGGTTCGTGGTGATGGGCGTAGGAGAGGACGGCGAGCCAGTGGCGATCAAGGAAGTGGCCACCACGATCGTTGCGCGGCTCGTGCGCGAGACCGTGGACGGACTGCCAGCTGAGCGCGACAACCCGGCCGGCCGCTGGTGGGTGAACCCGGTGTCGATGACGAGGGGTGATCCTGCCCGAACCAAGGTTCGGACGCTGGCAGCGTAGTCCACAGGTAGCACCCAGGCCATAGCGCGCATGACGCCCGGCCGCGAGAAGCGGAAGGGCGTTGGCGCAATGGGCCTCGAACCGATCATCGGGCAGGTAGCCTACGAGACCGACACCACCGAGGTAATGGACCTGGTGTCGGCTCTCCGCGCCCTGGAAAAGCAGTCTGCATCGCTGGCTGACGGGCTCGAGGGGACCGGCGCCGCGGCGTCCAAGACCGACAAGGTGTTCGACGGTACGGCCAAGCGAACCCTTGAAATGAATCAGGCCCTGGAGAAGACCAGCGAGGTCCTCGGCGGGCTGACGGCGTTGTACTCCGACGCCCTGTCCAAGAGCACGGCGTTCGGGCAGTCGATGGGTCAGGTCGCAACCCTGTCGACCGAGGTGTCGAACGACCTGGCGTCGTACAACCAGCAGGTGCTGACGCTGTCCGCCAGCATGGGCGTCGAGGCAACCCAGGCCGCCGATACCTTCTACGAGGCCCTGTCGAGCGGCGCAGCGTCCGACGCTGCCGGTGGTCTGAAGATCACCGAGGTCGCCATGAAGGCGGCCGTCGGCGGCGCCACTGAAGCCAGCGTGGCGGTCGACGGAATCACCACCGCCCTCAACGCGTGGAAGCTCGGCAGCGACCAGGCCGGCCGCGCCTCGGACGTCATGTTCAAGGCCGTCGCCGCCGGCAAGATGACCTTCGGCGAACTGTCAGGGGCCATGTTCCAGGCCGGGCCGCTGGCGTCATCGCTGGGCATCTCGCTCGAAGAGGTCGCTGCAGCGTCGGCTACTCTGACCAAGAGCGGTACCCCCGTCTCCGCGGCGATGACCCAGATCCGCGCCAGTATGACAGCGCTGATCAACCCCAACGCCGAGATGCAGGTCATCCTCGACCGACTCGTCCAGAAGTTCCCCGAGATGGGGGCCGCGACTGGACAAGCCGCTCTCGACGCGTTCGGGTACCACAAGGCCATGCAGCTCATCGTGGCCGAGAGCAACGAGGCCGGGTCAGCCCTGCCCAAGGTGCTGGGCTCGGTCGAGGCGGTAGGGGCAGCGCTGGGCGTCAGCGGCCAGAACGCTCAGGGTGCGATGGCCGACCTCGACGCGATGAACAACAGCGCGGGTGAGACCCAAAGGGCCTACGACGAGATGGCCAACACCTTCGGCTTCGCCAGCAACCAGCTGAAGGAGACGTCGAACGCCGTTCTGATCGAACTCGGCACTACCCTCGGTCAGATGCTGGTGCCGATGCTGCAGAAGACCACCGAGATCCTGTCCGGAATGCTCGAGGGGTGGAACGGCCTCGACGATGGGACCAAGCAGGCGATCGTCACCGTCGGCGGGCTCGTGGCCCTCATCGGCTCTGGCATCGGTGTCTTCCTCAGTCTGCAGATGACCGTGGCTGCTCTCGGTCCGCTGTTCACCACGGCGACTGGTGGGGCCGGCGTGTTCGGCGCAACGCTGGGGGCGGCAATCCTGCCGATCACCGCGGTGGTCGCGGCCATCGGGCTCTTGGTGAAGGGCGCCCATGACCTGGGCTCGGCCTACGATGCCCAGTACGAGAAGGTATCCAAGACCAGCGGCGGCTACGAGCAGTACTACCAGGCCACCCTGAAGGCGCAGGAGAGCGCCAGTGGGCTGGGCAAAGTGTTTGCCTTCGTGAATCAGGAGTCGATCCGTCAGGATCTGCAGATCCAGAAGGCCGGGCAGGCGTTCCTGGAGCACGGCCTGAGCGTCGATAAGGCGGTGCTGTCGAGCGCCAAGTTCCAGCAGGCGCAGTTCGCCCTGTCGCAAGAGGCGGCCCGCACGGGCATGTCAACCGAGGCTTACCAGGCGCAGCTGGTGGCGCTGGCGGATCAGTACTCGATGGCCGCTGGCAAGGGCCATGTCCTGACCGAAGAGCAGGCGAAGCAGTCGGCTGCGTTCGTCGACAGCACCATCAACGTACAGGCGCACGCGGCCGGCATCAGCGATGCGACGATCCAGAGCGAGGCGTTCGCGGCCCAGGCCAAGGTCTTCGGGGATGAGGTGGCCTCGGGCGGGATGACCGTAGCCCAGGCGACCGAGAAGCTCCTTGGCTATGGGCAGGGGCTGGACGCCATCGCAGCCAAGACAGCCGAGACAGCGGCAGCCCAGGGCGTGGCGTCCGGGGCGCTGAAGAGCTACAGCGACGACTTCAAGGCGCTCTTCGATGCCGGGTCCAAGTGGACCTCCGACGTCGGCCAGCAGAACGCCCAGGTCGAGGCGGCGTGGACGTCGCTGTCGCAGGGCGTGCAACAGAACCTGAACGACCAGTGGGCCGGGTACCAGAAGTACCAGGAGGACCTGGCGGCTGCCCGGCAAGCGGACGCCGAGGCGGCGGCCGCGGCTGTCTCGAAGCGGGGGGAGATCGAGGCGGCGGGCGCCCAGAAGCTGGTCGACCTGAACACCCGCCTGGAGGATGCGAAGACCGACAAGCAGCGGGCCAGCGCCGAGGCGGCGATCGCCAAGGAGAACGAGAAGCTGGCCGGCATGCTGGCCGCGACCGAGAACATCGGCGGCGCCAACGTTGCCAAGGTGCAGGAGCAGTACAACCAGCAGGTGGCAGCCCAGCGCGAAGCCCTCGCTCAGATGATCGTGGACCACGTCAACAGCATGGTGTTGATGGGTGAGACGAGCGCAGAGACTGCCAAGACAATCTTCGCCACACTGCGCACCGCGTACCCTGGCGTCGAGGTCCTGTCCCCGGTGGCCGATGCTCACGCCGAACTGATGGGCACCATCCGAGACGCGACCGACGAGTCGAGCGCCAGCCAGGTCGAGAGCATCGCCAAGCTGCCGACCGCCCTGGAGGGCGCCGTCGGAACCATGCAGGACAAGGCGGCCGAGTACGGCGCGACCATGGACTCGTGGGCCACTGCCGAGGAGCAGCTCGCCGGCACCCACCGCGCCGCGGCCGACTCCCGTATGGCCACCGACACCGAGCTGGCCGAGAGCGGCTCGGCGAGCGCTGACCAGCTGGCGCTGAAGAATGAGGAGCTCGCCACCAGCGGGCAGAACCGCGCGGCTCTGTTGGCCGAAGCCGCGGCCCAGGAGTCGGACGCCCGCACCACCGCGGCCGACGAGACCGAGACGGCCGATAGCCGGATCCGTGACTCCAGCGGCCAGTTGACGAACCAGGTGTCGGCCGACGCGCAGTCGATTGAGGGCAGCAGCGGGCTGATTGGGGCAGGCTACAGCATGGCCGCCGACGAGGTGGCTGATGCTGCGAACCGCATCGCTGGCGGCATGTCGTCGATCTCGTCTGGCGCCACCAACCTGACCTCGTCGACGGCGGACCTCGGCACCAAGATGGCCGGTGGCTTCCGAGCCATGCTGCCCGAGCTGGAGGGCTTCGAGCGGGGCGTGAGGGCCAGCGAGACGAGCGTGAAGGGGATGAAGTCTGCCGGCGAGGAGATGGGCCGCAGCCAGGAGCGATCGTTCGGCACCGCCGGCAGCGCGGCATCCGACGCGGGGTCGAACATCACCGGCGCGATGGACGACAGCAAGCGCGGCATGGGTGAGGCTCGGACGTCGGCCGAAGAGCTGACCGTCGCCATGACCGAGATCCCCGACATCGTCCAGACCGAGATCGTGCTGCTCGGCGTGAAGGAGGCGCTGGGCGACCTGGCTCACCTGATGCAGCTGATGGCAGCGCTGCGGAACAGCGCGCCGCCGGTGCCAGGTGAGCCTGATCCGGGTCTACCCGATGTTCCAAAAGAATCCACCGGGTCGAGCAGTGGCGACCAGGGTCAGGCCCAGCCGGGTGACCCCGGCTACGTGACGATCATCGAGCCCCCGCCTCCTGGTGACTGGGACGAGTTCACCACCGCCGTCTCCGAGGCCGACTCCGCCGTCGCTGCGTTCTACAACACCGTCGGTGACGGCACCGTCCTGACCGCCGCGTACCAGCCGGAGTCGCCGGCGATGGAGATGTCCGGCGACGGTCTGCGCGTCATGTGGGCGCTGGAGGATCTGTACACGGCGACCGAGGACCCGTTCGTCATCGTGGGCATCTTCGACGACACGGACTTCCAGCGCCGCATTGATGTGGCCAAGAGCGGGATTGAAGGGCTGTCGGCCGAAGCCGAGCGCTTGGCCGGCAAGCTGCAGGCAGCGCTCAACGTGTTCTTCGACGGTGGCGCGGGCGACGAGGGCAGCCTCGCTTGGCTGTTCTCGAAGTGGCAGGGCGAGGGTGCGATGCCCGACCTGGCCAAGATGTTCGAGGACCTGAACCTGCCCGTCAAGGACATGCAGGAGTTCAACCAGTACTTCGACGCCCACGGCCCTGAAGAGCAGATGGTCATCTGGAAGCGCCTGTACGACGAACTGCGCCGGCAGGAGAACGACCGCTGGGAGCAACGGCAGGCGAACCTCAAGGCCGAGATCGAGGCGCTCAAGGCCGGCAACCACGACACCACGGCGCTCGACACCCAGATGAAGGCGGAGAAGGCTGCGCACGACGAGCGCATGGACCAGCTCGAAGAGCGCAACCGGCTGATAAACCGCCAGTTCGGCTACTACCGCGACGGCGTCAAGGACGTGACCGAGGCGACCCGCGACCTCGCTGCCCTGGAAAAGGAGATGGACCGGGCTCGCGCCGAGTACCAGCGCGCCCAGGTCGAGCGCCTGAAGGCCGAGCAGAAGCTCGCTGAGGACTACGACACCACCGCCCACGACCGGGTGCTGGAGATGCTAGACGAGGAGGAGGAGCGGCTGAAGTCGAAGCACCTCCTGGAGCTCCAGCAGATCGACGAGCTCCTGAGCGCCGAAGAGCGCAGGCACCAGGCCGTTGTCGACGGGCTGGCCGACGAGGCCGGCGACATCAAGGACTACATCGACGAGCAGGAGAAGGCGCTCCGGCTGTCGAAGCTGGACCTGGAGGAGTGGGTCGCGAGCCTCGGCCTGGACGACCTGAAGGCCGACTTGAAGGACATCAACGACGCTATCCGCGACCTGCCCAGCGGGCGCGACCTGGCGGGCGGCGGGCGTGAGCGAGCCAAGCCGGAGGACATGACCCGCGTCACGGTAACCGAGGGCCAGCGCGACGTTCTCCAGCAGGCGCTGGGGGCTGGCGTGTTCGGCGAAGAGGACGCAGCACGGGCGCGCATCGCGCTGGGCCAGGGCAAGCTGCGATTGGACTACCTGCGCCAGCTGCTGACTCTCACCCAGAAGTACTACCAGAACCAGGTCTCGAATACCGAGGACGAGGTGGACGCCAGAAAGGCGGAATTCGAGGCAGCCGACCGCCGGTGGAAGCGGGAGAAGGAAGGGCTCGACGACCAGCTCAAGGGCATCGAGGAGCGCCGCAAGGCCGAGGACGAGTACTACGGCGCCACCAAGACCCGCCTGGAGGGCGAGCGCACCGCCCTGGAGCTGAAGCAGAAGGGCGAGCTGGACGCGGTCGAGGCCCTGCGCGGCGCCGAGGAGCGCCGGCACGACGCCCGCATGAAGCAGCTGGAGGAGGAGTACGCCATGGCGATCATGATCGCCGAGGGCGTGACGCCGGCCGAGGCTGCCCGCCGGATCGCTGAGCTGCGCGACAACGTCCGCCGAGCGATGGAGGACGCGGCCAAGCTGCTGGAGGAGCTGAGGAAGAACACGGGCAGCACGGCCCCCGGTGCCGGCGGCGGTTCGGCAGGACCGATCGCGCCAGGCCAGCCTGTGCCACCGCCGGGCGGTATCGCCCCACCACCGAAGGGCGCAACCGGCATGATGACCGGCACCGGCTCGCAGACGGACGGCACCAGCGAGACCAACCCCTGGCGCTACGCCGAGACGAACCCGTGGCGGTATGCGAAGGGCAATACGCCCGGTGATCCGCTGTGGGTGGCCATCGCCGAGGGAACGATCGGCGGAGCGCCCCGCCCACCGGGTAGTGATCCGACCGAGGGAGATCCTGGCATGACGCTCTCCGACTTCCTCGGCATGCTGCCCAGCGACACGGCGCCGGGGCGCGGTGCAGCCGGTGGCGGTGGCGCGCTGTTCACTGCAGGCGACACCGTCAACACCCAATTCTGGGGGCCGGTCTACATCGAGGAGGGCACCGAGCCCGACCGGCTCCTGCGCAAGAGCCTCGGCGGCGGCTGGGGCACGAGAGGGACACCGTAATGGCAGCCACACCGCTGCGGCTTCGAGACATGGACGGCAACGTGCTGCACACGTTCGCCAGCGAGAGCTTCATCCTGGAGGCCAAGCTCCGACAGGGCAGCGTCCGCGGCCGAACCCGCACGACCCAGACCAACGTGGTCGCGCGCTCTGGCCGCTCGCCGGCGTGGGGCGGGCGCTCGTGGTCAGCCGATCAGCTGCTCGTCGACTACTGGATCGACCCGTCCAACGTGAGCACGCACGAGACGTACCTGTCGCAGCTCGAGGCGGTGTTCCCGCAAGACGACGAGGACGACCTCGGGCAGGTGTGGTTCGAGATCACCGAGGATGGCGTCGAGAAGCGCTGCCTGGCATCCATCGAGCGCCTGCAGCCGAGCGACTCCTCCGACCACGATCAGCGCCTCGGACACTTCGTCGGCGTGTTCAGCATGCTCGGCTCGCGCTGGTACAGCGCCACGGCGGCCTCGGTGTCGGCTGCATCGGGCACAAGCCCGCTCGCCCGGTCGGTCACCGGCGGTGATCAGAAGTCCGAGGAGATCAGCCTGACCGTGAAGCCGACGGCCGCCAAGAGCGCAGCCAACGGGCAGCGGTACCTGGCGCACGTGAACCTGAAGTGGGAGAACCAGTGGTCGGCGAACCAGCTGCCGGTGGACATCACGGGCGGCGGTTGGGCGCACGCCACTGAGGTGACTGCGACGCGCTCGCTGTCCACCGGCAACGACGTCGAGGTGCGGTGGAAGGGGCTGCGCACCAGCAGGTGGTCGGACAACTGGAACGCGGCAGGCACCAAGGTCTGGTGCGTGCTGGACTTCCCCGCAGCCCGCTACTGGACCTTGAAGGCAGCGACCACCAACAGCGACACAACCTGGTACTTCACCGAGGACCTGGTCAACATGCCGACGCTGCCGCACTACGCATGGGTAGACAACGAGGTGGTGCTCGTCACGGCGATCGACACTGTGGCTCGCACCTGGACCGTGGACCGCGCGGAGCGCAGCACGTCGGGCGCGATCCATGCAGCAGCAGGCAAGGTGTACTGGCTGCCGGCCGCACAGATGGTTGACCTGGTGTGGGGCTACACCGGGGCGGCGGCGCCGGACTACCTCGACGCCACGATCAAGCCAATGATCAACCTGTCCTCGTCGACCAACGGCTCCTTCGTGCTGGCCGACTTCCAGGAGGTGCGGGACTCCGGATCCACGCAGGCGCGCTACCCGCGAGCAATGAGCGCCTACACGCTCGACGTCGTAGACCGGGGCGAGGACTTCCTGTACCAGAACTACGTGCCCTACACCGGCACCATCAACGCCTCGCCCTCGGACGCAACCCCGGCGACGAAGATGTGCATCGCGTACCGGTCTGCCGGAGCCAAGACCGGCCACCCGCTGCAGACCGCATGGGGCATCCGCTGCGACGTGGGGATCAGCCAGGTCGACTACACCTACTGGATGAACATCCTCTACCACCTGACCGCGCCGGCCCGTGAGGCGCGACTCTTAGTGACGGCGATCGATGGCGACGGCAACCGATCGGTGCTGCGCACCATCGCGATCACCAGCGGCTCGGGACCACAGACCGCATCGCTGTCCGATGCGATCAGCCCTCCAGCTCGGGAGGTCCGATGGGAGATCGAGGCCTGGCGGACACCCTCACCCAACGAGCCGTCCGACGGTGACGGCTTCGAGATCGACGGCGTCACCTTCACGCTCTCGACGAGCCAGGATGTGGGCGTGCTGTTCGGGTCGCGACAGGACGCCTACGAGTTCGGCAGACCAACGGCGCCAATGACGATCGCCAACGGTGATGGCAAGACGCTGAAGCTCAACATGGTGGTGAAGCTCAACGACACCATCACGATCAACGTCGGCGAGCGCTCGATCACCACGCCCGACGGCATCGGCCAGTCTCACCTGATGAGCGGCGACTGGCCGTACCTTCCCGACGGGTCGAGCAACTACACACTCACCGAGACCAACAGCGGCACGCTGGAGTTGGGCGTGTCCTCGTACCGCAAGGGTTGGGCGTAGTGGCTACCAAGGTCAGATGCCTGGTGTTCAACGGCGAGAGCGGTGAGTTCCTGCACGAGTGGCCGCACTTCGGTGACGACCTGCAGCTGGGCTGGGACCTCACCGGGCCAGTCGCCGCGGGCTCGACGGTGCCGTGGGGGTCGTCGCACTTCGGTATCACCAAGCTCCAGCCTGGCGGCGTCCCGGTGGTGGTGGAGATCGACGCGCGCGGCCGCGGTGTGCCCGAAGTGTGGACCGGGCAGTTCAGCGGAGTCGACGTGGCGTCGGGGCGAGGTGCCCGCGGCGTGTCGTTCGAGGGCCCGTCATCGTGGCTCGACAGCGAGGACGCGGTGGTGCGCAGCCGCGAGACGGCGCAGGCATCGCCGGGCCCGTTCATCGCGGGGCTCCTGTCCACGTACCCGCTAGATCTACGCCTCGACATCGGCACTGATATCTTCCAGGGGCCGGGGCTGCCCATCGCGCTCAACGGCCAGTCAGTCGCAGGGCTCATGTCCGAGGTAGCAGGGATGACGGGCGAGGAGCCGGTGCTCACCGCGCGCCCCGGTACCGGCCGCCTGTGGTTCGGATGGTCGTCCGCGTTCGCCCCGCTGGACCAGACACCGGTGGTGGCGCTGGGCGAGGGGCGGCACGTGGAGTGGTCGTACACCGGCGCGGTGCTGGCTCGCTCCGAGCTCACCGTCATGGGCCAGAGTTTCGACGCCGGCAACCGGGTGCGCTCGGTCGCCGCTCGCGCCGTGGGCGGCCGCGTGCTGGGCCGTAAGGCGGCGCTGGCGGCGGTGCTGGAGGAGTACGGAACTCGGCAGCCGGCCGGCCTGAAGGACGGCTCAGGCGCGATCGTGGACCCGCTGGAAGGTGCGACGGCTGCGTTGCGGTCCATGGTCATGACGAACCTGCGCCGCTGGATCACGCCGCGCTACCCGATCGTGATCACCCTCACCGACCGTGACGTGTGGCCGCTTATCCAGCGGGGGTGTCTGCTGCGCGTGCAGTTCCCGTCCGACGACTACGGCATCTACCAGGACGCCGTGGTGCGCGTGCAGACCAGGAGCTGGAAGCTGGGCGGCGGACAGGTGTGTGAGATCGGGGCGGAACTGTGGGAAACGTCGGCGTCCTACGGGTAGCGGAGCATTCGGGTTTCTGATATACTTTCGAGCGCAACCCCATACGAACGCGAGAGCCCCAAGAGGCCGGATTGATGCCGGCCTCTTGTTCTTTAGCGGTCGGCCACGGCGAGGCAGCATGACCGTCGTTGGCGCTGGTGGGTTGGCAGAGCTGTACGCCCTGGGGCGGCTGCATCCGGTGAACCGGGTGAGCGCTCTGGAAGAGCGCGTGGATCGCATCGCGCGTGCTCTGGTGTACGCCTACCGTGGGCACCGCCGCATCCGGCTCAACGGGCCGGACGGCGACGAGATCGCCTTCAGCGACCCCGAGGGCGAGTACGTGCTCACCTCCGAGGACGGCAGCGTGGTGCTGTCGCTGGGCACCGACCATCCGACGCGCACCAACGTGATCGACCTCAGCGCCCAGCCTGCCGAGACGTGCTTCGAAGTGTGCGCCAGCCCAACCGAGATTGGTCCGGCAATCTGGGTGAAGCACTGCGCCGTCGTCGCGGGCAACGAGGTCTGCCTCACGTGGCAGGCGCGGACCTGTGGCGACGCGGACTGCAGCGGCACGCCGGCGGAGGATCCGTGACACCACTTTGCGATTCCCCACGCGATAGTGCCGGCTCTGCCGGCGGGAGGATGACGACATGGCCCTGACTGCCGAACAGGAACGGGTACTGGCCGCGATCGCTGACGGCTACATCGCCCAGGGACAGGACGGAGAGGTACTGCTGGCCGTCCAGGGCCTGCGTGCCAAGCGGGACGCACGGGTGGCCGAGCGCAACAAGCTCGGTGAGGCGCGGCAGGCGTCGATCAACGATTTCGACAGCCAGATCGCCCAGGCCAGCCAGGACATCGCGGCGCTCGACGCGGCCATTGACGAAGCGCTGGCGGGTAAGTAGTTAGGTGGCAGCCCGAACCGCCGTAGCGACCGGCAATTGGTCCAACCCCGCGATTTGGGACGGGGGTGTTTCTGTGCCCGGCGTCGGTGACACGGCGGACTCCAACGGGTTCACCGTCACCATCGACACGGACGTCACCTGCACGTCGCTGATCAATACTCATGCCAGCGCGGGCAGCTTCTCCGTCACGGCGACCGGCCGCACGATCAATGCGAACATCGTGGCGACGGGCCGATTCGTTCTCGCCATTGGCACAGGCAGTCCGGGCAACCTGACCACGATCAACGGCAACGTGACTGGTGGCAGCTCCAGTGGCGTGGTTGGGATCAGCTATACCGGGTTTGGAAACGTCACGATCAATGGCAACGTGACCGGCGGCAGCGCCTCCAGCGGCCACGGCATGAACGTGCAGGGCGCCGCCGCCATGACCGTCACCGTCAATGGCAATGTGTTGGGCGGCTCAGGTGTTGGCGCCAATGGCATCGACGGCGACCGAAACAACACATGGATCGTTAGCGGAACAGTAACGGGCGGGAGCAATACGAACGCGGTAGGCTTGAATGCCCGAAGCGCCGGATGCATCGTAACCGTCGGCGGCGCAATTTCCGGGGGAGGTGCCGCCGGGGCCTCCGGGGTAGCAATGATCTCTAGTGGCTTACTCACGGCCAATGGCCCCGTTCTTGGGGGCACCAACGCCACCGCCTACGGGATCAGTCGAACTGGCAATGGCCTGAGCATCGTGAATAACACGGTGACAGGTTCGGCCAACGCACACGGCATCAACTTGGCGGCGTTGCTCTCCGCGTCCGTGACGGTGGTGGGCGCGGCGATCACGGGTGGGTCGGCCGCCAATGTCTGCGGGATCAACAACGCGGGCACCGGCTCGATCCAGACCACGAGCAACATCGTCGGCGGCAGCGCGGCGGGCGCCTATGGCGTGGCCAACGCCTCCACCGGGCCGGTGATCCTGCTGGGCACAGCAACCAACAACACCGCCAACGCCATCAACCACGCTGGTGCCGGGGTGACCTACAGCTGTGGGGTCTCCAGCTCCGGCGGCGGGCGGGGCATGTTTCCGGGGGTAATGGGATAACACCATGCGCCTCCTGGAAACCGATTCGCTCTCAAACCAGAACATTTCCAGCGCGCTGGAAATCGGCTCCTACACAGCGGACGCGGCCCGGCACGTCCTGGCGCGCGTCTGCGTTGACCAGGTGGCCGGCGCGGGCGATTACATCGTCTACGCCACGATCCAGCGCGGTGGCACCGGCTCGGCCTACCGATTGCATCCGACCACGACGGCCACCGTTGCTAGCGGCGTGACGGCCATCGCCTTTGTGTCCGTGTCGATCCCGGTCAGCACGAGCGACGTGGTGAAGATCTACGTCGACGGACTGGCCGGCGACACCACGACCCCCGACCCGACAGTGGAGTGGTTTGAAGTAGACACCCTGCGGCCGACGACGGCTGACCGGACGGTGTTGGTGGACGCCAATGGCAACGTCAGCCTCGGCGCCATCCTCGGAACGGCGCTCACTGAGGGCGCTGCCGGCCGCATTGCAGCCGCGTTCCAGACCATGCTCAACATCGCGGCGCCGGTGTTCACGGTCGCCAGCGTCAACCAGACGGGCGACTCCTTCGGCCGCATCGGGGCCAACGGCGCCGGCCTTACTGCGCTCGCCCTGGCATCGGACGTGGCGACCATCCTGGCGGCCCTTACGACGATCGCCGGCTACCTGGACACCGAAGTGGCCGCCATCCTGGCGGCGGTCGACACCGAGGTCGCGGCGATCAAGCTGAAGACCGACAACCTGCCGGTCGACCCGGCCGACGCATCCGAAGTCGCCGCACTCATCGCCACGGCACAGGCGAGCCTGACGACCATCGCCGGGTACACCGACACCCTGGAGGCCAGCGCGACGGCACTGGCTGCCGCGCTGGCCCTGGTGCAAGGCTACACGGACCAGGTAGAGGGGTACACAGACACCGTCGAGGCGGGGCAGACGACGATCCTGTCGAAGCTCCTCAAGTACGTCCAGCTCATGACGCGCAAGGATGCCGCAATAGCCGCCGACAACGCCACCGAGCTGGCTGCGATCAACGCCAACGGGGGCAGCGGGGCGGGCGCGTTCGTCTCGACGACGGACAGCCAGGAGGGCATCCGCGACGCCATCAGCGCCGGCAGCGCGTCGGCCGCCGACATCGCCGCTGAGCTGGCCGCTGCCGGCTACACCGTCGTCGACACCGACAGCGTGAGCAGCAGCGCCGTCAGCAAGCGCCGCGGTGACCTGTGGACGGTGGCGTTCACCGACCTTGGAGCTCTGGGTACCTGGACGAAGCTGTGGCTGACGATCAAGTCCGGCTACAGCGATCCTGACACAGCAGCCACCGTGCAGATCCTACTCACCAACCCGGGGGCCGTCGGCGATGGCCTGCAGCGGCTCAACGGAGCGGCGGCTACCGCTGCCCAGGGTGGCATCGTGGTGGATGACTCGGCAACCGGAGACCTCACGTTCACGGTCGCCGCTGTTGCCACCGCTCAGCTTGCCCCAGGACAGTACTACTTCGACGTCCAGATCCTTCGCGCTGACGGCACGACCACGCTCGCAGAGGGAACCTGGACCGTGAGGCCTGACGCCACGAGGGCCACCAGCTGATGATCCGCTCCCTCCGCCGCCGACTGGCCGGCCAAGCCTACGCACTCGCACGTCACCTCGACGACCTCGCGCGCTGGCTGGCCGCACCGTACATCCCGCCCCGCGACCCGGACGCTGTGGCAGCCGGCCGAGCTGCGTTTCTCGACGCTGGTGCCGCCAACTTCGGCGAGGGCCAGGCGCGCAAGCAGCTGGCGGCGGGACTCATTGCCGAGGATCTGGCTACCGGTGCGAAGGTAGGACGACGCACCAACGGGAACGGGCACCACATCGACAACACCATGACGGACGACGACCAATGACCATCAACGAAGCCAAGGAGGCCGCCATGGGAATGACCGGTCCGGACCTGTGGAAGCTGGCGCTGGGTGGCCTGTTGACCATGTTGTTTGCGCTGGTCGGAATCCTCGCGACAGACGGCCGTGCCCGCATGGACCGGCTCGACCGTCAGGTCGACGCGATCTCCTCGCAGCGCCAGGAGGACGCCGGCGACATCCGGGAGCTGAAGACCAACATCGCGAATATCGCGTGGCGGCTGGATCGCATCGACGCCAAGCTCGACCAGGCGCTGGACAGGGACGAAAGGCCATGAGGAATCTAATGCCCAGACTACCACGCTTCGAGACCTTCCATGGCGCCGATCGCCAGTGGTACTGGCGGCTGGTCGCCAGCAACGGCCAGGTCGTGGCCATCGGCGGCGAGGGCTTCACGCGCCCCGAGGATGCGCTGCGGGCGGCCCGGAGCGTTGGGCGCGCGGCGGTTGTGGCAGAGA
>Ga0105340_1000044_pt1 | contig 55436 bp, 60 predicted proteins | sample EasRivMeERMLT700_FD_89676 | JGI IMG/M metagenome (GOLD analysis project Ga0105340, IMG submission 89676) | Soil microbial communities from meander-bound floodplain in the East River, Colorado, USA - East River MetaG ERMLT700 | ecosystem: Environmental > Terrestrial > Soil > Floodplain | place...
GCACCCGCCACAACCGGATTGGCACCCGCCACGAGCTCCGCGGTATAGGTCGCGGTTGTTCCAGTCGATACCCATGTCAAGGTGAACGCCGCTCCGTTGCCAGAGCCAGACGTGCTGATAGGTTCTTCTGGAGTCACGCTCGGAGTTTCGGTACCGACCAGGAAGCCTGCATTGGTGACGGTCGCCGTCAAAACGGAACCGGTGCTGACCGTGGCCACAGTCAAGACCACGCCGTTGGGAAGCATCAGCTGCTCGCCAACTTGATAGCCGATACCACCGATCGCCACTGCCGCCGCCGTTACTCTTCGTCCTGGAGCAGGAGCCGCAACGGTTGGCGGAGTATCATACCACGCACCGGGAAGATCCAGCGAGACAGTTCCCAATGATCCGTCCGACATACCATAAGCATGACCGACAGCCTGAACAGCGTTCGGACCACCGCCGCTAAACGTGATGGGATAAAGATGGTCCTGCACGTAAGTCGTCCCCGGCACGGTCCGTTCGATGGCACCGACACCGTTGGCCATCTGGCTCGTATATCCAGGAGCAGTCAAGATACGAGGGGTGAATCCCAATTTCGCTGCCGACTTGAGAAACGCCCACATGCCGGTGCCGTTCAAGCTGTCGCCGGCGATCTTGGAAATCGTCTGCTGCAACTTGATGGCTGGATCTACAGAGGTACCTTCTGCCGTTCGCACGATAACGATGCGTGCAGCAAACTGCGTTTCACCAAGCTGGTCGTTGATGCCACGAACAGCATCAGACAGATACCCGGCTTCGCCGAGTTTCTTTGTCTTGGTGGTGTCGTTAGAATTAACGAAAACCGGTGTGTCGAGCGGATACGCAGTCGGGTCGGCCAACGGTGCCGGTCCGACGATGCCGATTGTCGAAAGGTCAGCGGCCATAACAGGACGCGCACCTTCGTCTACTCTACGGATACTAATACCAAAGGTCGGATCAGCCATAGTGGGTCACTCCTGTTAGAACTTGCTTGGGGGTGTTTGAATTTCAAGTTGCTTGGTCGTCAGCGCGTGCAACCTGACAGACAGTAACAGTTCAGCTTCTGCTCCGTTAACCGCCGCCGAGAAGATACGGATCTCCCGGATATAGTCACCGAGGTTCTGGTCTTGAATGATCGGTGTCACAATAATTTGCCCGACCGGGTTGCATTCCATTCTGACGGCCATCGTCCGCAGGGCCGACACTGGAGACAGTTCATGCCCCGGAGGCAGAGGAGTCGTTTGTCTCCCCTCGAAGAAAGCTTGGTCAGCCATGTGATCTCCTGTTTTTTAGCGCCGCGTCTAACTTTGCTTTCATCTTGGTCTCGTCCACCCCAAGCTCTTCCATGATTATCTTCATCATGTTGGGCCGATCCTCGGGGGGTATCGGCGGCGTGAATTGTTTCTTGTCCAAATCGACAAGGTTCATCCGGAACGATTCATGGTCGGCAGTTGCGCCACGCACTTCGATCAGGCGTGAATCTACTGGGAAGAGAGAAGACGCATCGTAGGTCGTCGTAATCACGGCCCAGCCTTGGTCGGTCTTGCGCAGCAGCATCTTGATCGAGTCGGTGGCGGTGAGTTCTTTACGCTGAAACAGATACCAGTCCGCACCATCGCTTTCGCGCATCGCATACACGATGGTCGCTGGTAGCCCCTTGATCGGATAGTCGCTCGGCGTGTAGCCGACCCACTCGCCGTGATCGATGATATCCATTATGATGCCCATCCGGATGTGTACCAGCCGCCAGCGATCATCATCTGCAGTTGACGCCAGCGACCAGCATAGACATTGTTGCTGTATCCGCTATACCAAACCCCGATAGCAAACACGCCGGTCATGCACGCATTCCCGATTTCCGCTAACTGGTAGTAATAGCTCTCCCAGTTGATATCGCCCGCGTGAACCCATCGCGTCGTCTGCACACCACTATTGTTATAAACGTAGTCGTGAATCCATCCGTAAGCCGGTGACCAAATGTGGCCGTTGACGGTGGTGTACTGGATCCATTGACTGTTGTAGTTCAGGAAACCAATGAGTCCTTGATTGGCGTGGACGTAGTGCGCTCCATAGTCAGTATCATACATCGTGATCATCGGCCCGGTGGACGCCACTTGCAGCGCGCCGTTGATATTGTGCTGGCCGTTCACCGTTACGGTGCCGTGTGACGTGAGGCCCCATGTCGTGATCGCATTGCCCTGCGTGTAGATGCTGAGGCAGTTGATGTGGCCAGATGTAAGCGGTCCGCAGAGAACGCCGCCACCGGCAAACGTATGGTTCGCTCCATCAAAGTAATGGTAGGCAGTCCTCGCCTGATTCAGATACAGCGCGCCAGTGGTGGGCGCGTTGAGGCGATAGGCGCCGATATCTCCAATCACGTTGACGGGCGCACTGCTATTCAGTCCACGAACTGACGTGATCCCGGTCTGTCGGTTCACGCCGAGCGCGGTATCGATGATTGAGCCACTGTCGCCGTATCGAACCAGCGAGAAGTTCGAGCCAGCGTCGCCACCCGTTTCAGCGGTGTTGTCGGCAAGATTCATTGCCCACTTGATCATGCCCTGCTGACCAAGCGCCTCTATCGAACGTGTCTGTCCCGGCAGAGTAGCTTGCAAGCGCAGTGATGGATTGATGGCCTGAATCGTTACCGAATTGCTGATCACGCCGCCAGCGCCGATAATTGAATCGACGTAAGATTTGGTCGCAGCCTGCAACGGTGCAACCGGAACCCCAGCCAATGTCAGCGGTCCACTCATGGTGCCGCCAGTTTTCTGCAGAGCATTGCCCGCGTACTCGATCATACGCGCGCGAGACCAAGCAGTCGTCGCTAATGAGGCATCGTTCGAACCAATCGGCGGATGCACACCGGGCTGCACTCCGGTGAACGGCACCGTACCGTCGCGGCGCACGTAGTTGAACAGATCGAGTCCGGCTTCTTCCAACGCTTCGATAGCATCAAGGATCTCCTGATGCTTCACTACGACATCGGCGTGGTCAGCAACGACCGTGTCGTGCATCGGCCCAACAGCATCGTGATACAGCTTGGTGCTGTCCGCCATGCCAGGAGTCGAAGATACCATCCAATCACTGTGCGGTCCGGCGTTGCCGTGCCACGCCGTGATGGTCATCAGCAGTTCGCCGGACTCCTGCGTGTAGCCATCCAAACGCGCGATAGCATAATCATCGATGTTGGCCTCGCGCTCGATGATCAAGTAGGGCGATGGCGTGAACGAGTTGCGCTGCGGACCTTCGTCGATGATCAAGTACGTCGGCCCCAGCTTCAGCTCCATCAACGTCGAGCTCGGCCCCAGCAAGAATCCGAGTTTGGTGACAGCGATGATATCCTCAGTTGCCGGAATCAATATTTCGTTCATGCGTGACAAGGCCGCCGCCCGAATATCCTCCGTCAGTTGCTTGACGATATCCTGTTCCGTTTCCAAAACTTGAAAACGTCCCTCTAGTGAGGGGAGCAGCCGCCGCATATATGGGAGCAGCTGCGTCCCAGGCTTCAGCTCGAACTCTTCGTCAAGCCGTTTCAGTGCCATGTTACTTGGCCTTTGACTTTGTCTTTGCAGAACTTGGCTGTGCGTCTGGATCGGCCGGGATATCGCCGATCTCGACCGCATCTACGATATTTGCAGTGATCTCGGTGCAGGCATCACCGACCATTTGGTATTGCTTGGCTGGCGACAGCATGCGGCCGGAGAATACCACCGGCTTGCCGAGTGTGACCGAGTACACCTTGAGCGGATCGTAGGACGCTGGCACCGCGCGACCTTCCGCCTTGCCTTCTGGCGGTGAATCTTCAGACGGTGATGATGGCCCACCGATTTCGATATGTCGATCATCGAACCACTCGCCCGGTCGTGTTTCACGCCGCGAACCTTTGCCGTTTGCCGATCTATATTTTGGCGTCGCGGGGCGACCGGGATCAAGTCTGGCACGCGCCGCATCAACGCGTCCCTGAGTCATCGGCATAGTGACATTCTGGTTTGGATATCTATCCGTTGCCATATTTAATTCTCCGTTTAGATGTTTACGCCGATATCGATACGCTCGCCGACAAGGAAGCAGGCGAGCTCGTTGTCAGTCGTTCCCTCCGACCTGATCTTATAACCGGTGATGGGTACGCCACCGAGCGCGGCAAGATTCCAAGTGCATCTCCGGAACAGCGTGGTCGGATCATTCGGATCGATTTCGTCTTCGATCAATGACGGTGTCCGCACCGACACATAACTCGCGCCGGTCAACAGGCGCGGTGTGAACGTGTGGTAGGGAGGGCCTCGCCACGACTCCAGGCGATAATCCACGTAGACCGTGTTGACCGTACCGGAGTTCGGCATAACGCGCGCCGTAGAAATATGCCGGAAGTCATTGCGCGGGCGCGTTGTCAGCGAGCGACTGTTCGATGCGACACCGATACCCGGCATCTCATCGGTTGTTCCAATCAGTTGAGCACGGAACTGCAGCATCGGTGGCTTGCCGAGCAGCGGGTTGCTGGCATAGTAGCCGAGCGATTTCCACTCACCGTTCACCTGCACCTCAAACTGAATCGTAGTTCCCGGCGGGCGCGTCGAATCGAAGTTGAGGTCGATAGACGCAATGCCGTCGGCGAGCTCAAGATTGTTGAACTGCACAGTGCAGCGATTAGTCCTGAACTTCGCAAAGTTCAGGCGGAACGCCATGTCCTTGTAGAGATCGCCGATAGACCACGCACCGTCAGACGAATGGAACAGCGAACCTTGTGCGAACTTGTTATTGTGAACCAGTGAGACGAAGTGATTGCCGGGTGTCTGCAGCACGATAGCGTATCGCGCACCCTTTGCCAGATAGGTCGGCAAGAAGTTGACGCGGGTGTGGTTTGGTATCGTACGCAGCAGATCGACGGTGATGGTCGAACGTGCAATTGTCTTTTGGAAGTCCGGCGCACCACCCAAACCGCACTCACAGATCAGCACATGAACATCGCCGGTCGTCGCAACACGAGTGAAGAACAAATCGACAGATGTAAGCCAGCCGCCTTGCGAGTTGAGGTATGTCTGCGAAATCACCGACCCAGAAAGCCCCTGGATAGTGACGATCTGCCGCCAGTAATAGCTGTCAATGATTTCATCGACCCAGAACTGCACAAGTCGCACGACGGTATGGTTCGGGTTATCCTGCACGTCGAGGATTTGGAATGTCTCGTTTCCGCGTGTCAAGATATTGCGGATCGGATCATAAATCAAATCCGTGTTGACGGTGTTGCCGCCAATGCCCCATCCATTGGAGTATTGATCACCCTCACCAATCGACGTTATCCAGTCACGACCACTTGGCGCGAACCACCAGACACCGTTAGCGCAAACATAGAACGCCGTCCCCCAGCGGATGCGCGTGCGGGTCTTGGTGCAGAGTTCCCAGTTGATCAACTGATGCTGATTTTGTGAGATCGACAGTTCACCGTCATTGCCTAGCACTTCAACCCGCGCGACTTGATCATAGGCTGGCAGCACGAAATTGGCTTGGTTCATGACCGAAGGGTCGGTTGGATCAAACAGTCCGATCTGTGAATCACGCTCAGCCTCGTTCGGGAAACGAATACCCTCCTCAACCTTGGCCACCCAATCTACGTGGTTGATGTCGCTCTCGTCTGTCGTCAGGAAGTGATCCGCACCCCATGACGAATAGGTGTCAGGAAGATCGAGCGTCTCCCTGATGCGTGCAATATCTGCCGCCAGCTTCAGTGTGAACTTGAGTGACGCAGTACCGTTGAGTCGAGCAGCCAGCGCAGCAAGGTCAGTCGCCAGCGTATCGAGACGCGAGCCGGTGCGGGTGCGCCACGCATCGTTCTCATCCAGCCTCTCGTTGAGGTTGGCAAGGTTCGGTGCGTAGTTGTCTTCCACCTTTTCAATGGACACAATGCCTGTGGAATCCAGCAAGATCCACGCCACCGCCAACGTGTTGGAAGCAATAACCGGTCGCTGCGGATCCGGACTTTCGGCGCCGACGACGGTGCTGATATTGGCCCAGCGACGATTTTCTGTACTGACAACACGCGCCACCGTTGCGCGCGTTACCGGATCAGTCAAGAACGTTCGTGGCTCCGTATCCGTTTCAATTTCTTGGCCCCACACTACGACGCCGACATACTTGCGAGTGACGACCGGGAGAACACCCAGCAGATCGAGATTCGTCCCACCCTCGTTGTCGTTATAGAAAACAAGACCAGCGTGAAACAACCGCCCGTTTCCTACCGTGACCACCGCCGGAGCATCCTGCACCGTGGCGAATCCGGTGTAGGCCATGCCGGGAATAAGCGTGTCCCCGACGACATGGTCAAAAGAGTAGCGGGGGAATAAGCCGAAGTTGTTGAAATCTTCGACCGTGACCTTCTGCCAGTCTTGGACATTAACTTTCCGTTCCATGGATACTTCTCCTAAAGCAGGTTAGGCACCTGCTGATCAACTGTGGTCTCTGTGAAGGCGCGTTCCCGTAATTCAATCAGTCGCGTTGGGTCGTAAGCAGTTCGCACCCTATCCCTCAGCGCCTGTGATACAGCGACGGTGCGATTGCTACGATCGAAGTCTTGCAGCTGCACCGTGCTTGAAAAGTAGTTGTCATCGGTGGTGTAGCCCTCGTCGGCAAACCAACTCCAGACATCATCATCAGTGTGCAGATCAATCATTAGATCTGCGGTGTAGGGTGGCCAGCTTACGTAGTCGACACCGACGAAGGAGATGCCTCCGGTGATATTTGCCATGATCGCCGGGTCATACAGGAAGATACGATCCGCCAGCATGCGCGCAGCGTCATAACCAGCGTCCGCGTAGAACACCAAGGGTTGATAGGGGCGTGGCACGTTTGGCGGCAGATAAATGCGCGGGTCAATCTCAGGCTCCGCGGGTGGCACCAGATTTCTGGAGTCCGGCCAGTCGTTGACGAAGAAAAACGAGTTACCCCATCCGATGTCAGACTCACGTTCGTATCGAACGTCAATCGGGTCCAGTCCTGGCAGCACGGTGTCAAGGTGCAATAAACTTTGCTCATGATCGTATGATCCATCAATCCGAACCGTTACAAGCTTTGGTTCAATGTCTTCAACACAAACGAACTTGTCCTCGCCAACAAAATCTTCTGCCGTATAACCAAGCCTGGAAATACCGGGGATAGAGATTCGTTCGTAGTCGATAGATGTGCGTCCGTTGATTGTCTTGTTGAACTTGTAAATCTGCAGCGGGATGTCTTCCCCACGTACTCGCAGGAAAGCCTTACGTCCATGCAGCGCCTCGCCATCATCTAGTCCAACGTGCCAGCCTGCACCGCCATCACCGCAAAATAAGACGTCAACGCCGTCCCAACCGACACCCTCGTAGAACGTGATGCGGACCTCCGGCATCTGGTGGACCCAGAAATCGAAAGCTTCTTTATCCATCGATGGCGAAGCATAGAACGCTTGCGGCGGCCGGATAGCCTGAGTGATTTCATAACCGCCGGTAAAGTCCCGACCGGCAAACTCCAGTCCCATCGCGATACCGTCTTGGGTGCCGCGTAAAGACTTGTATTCAAATTGTCTAGCCGTCCACTCTCGCTGCGTACTCTCCGTCCAGCCTTCTTCCCACAGCAATGCACCCATTGCGTAGGCGAGATAAGGCAGATTGTTGTAACTTATTTTATACGGATCCCATTGGTCCGTGATGATCTCAGCATAGGTGCCGATCAGTCGCTCGCCATCCACATCGGCCATAGACTTCTCAAGTCCGGATGAAGCCCGGTAGAGAAGTTTGGCACCAGGAGCTTGAATGATTTCGGTCATACGGCTCGCCCGGCCAAGGTCACAACCACGTCAGTCACCTTCACGACCCAATCGGAACTGACCTCAATATTCTGGGCCGGTTCAATGATCTCGACATGGTGAACCCCTGAAACGGTGCATGCAGCATGGATCGACGTGTGCGTATGATCGTGGCCGAGCCAGTATTGGTTCTCGATCAGTTTCTGCAGATTGGTTTTGACAGCTGCCAATGTCTGTTCTGGAATAGCTCCAGGATACAGCCAGACGGCGATCTTGTAGGCGGTCTCCCTTACCTTCGGCGCAGAAACCGCAATGACATCGGTCAAACCCTGACGCGACAAGTTTTGGATGTAGGTTCGAACCTGGATCAACTGTTCCTGAGATGGCCGAGGGTCTCCGTTTTCCAGCGGCATCAAACACGTAATCAAGATAGTCGGGTAATACTCGTGCATCACCGAACGAATGGCAGTCACGTCCCGTAGGATCGGCAGTGCAGTCAGCGCCCAATATTCATAGGCTTCCGCCGTGCCATGCGGCGACAACACGTTTGGGCTCAACCAAATGCGCCGCCGATAGCGGTCGTCAGACTCGCCCTCGAGACGCGGCACACCACCGGGATAGCGCGAAGCAATGGCATCAAGATCAGTACCGATAGCGTAGGCCAGCGTGATCGAACGCGCCGCTTGATTGACGCGGTCCCGCAGCATCAACTCAAAATACGTGCAGGCCTCTTGGTTGATTTTGATCGGGTCGAATTCGAGATTCTCGACATCGTACTGCGCAGCCGATGGCGGATCATAGTGCGCCCAAAGTTCTTTGAGTCGCGCCATCCGCTCAGCCAGGATTGTCTCGGCGTCAAGGTCTTCCAGCACAACCATGCGCTGGAGGTAGTCCGGATTCAAAACAGAAATCCGTTCCGCCAGACGCTCGACCATGTCGCTAAGAACAATCCCGTTCGCCATATCAAATGCCCTTTGAATTAAGCCGGAGTCCCTTCCCCGTAGGGAGGCGCACCCGATACCAGCCCCGGCTGTCTTTCCCAAACGTTGAACCCGCGGGAGACCAATCCAATTGTCTTGCGCTCTTCTGGATTCTCATCACCCAGATGCGCGCGAGGGCGGTACACCCCCTCCATGGCAGTCGAGAGATGACCGCTACGGAGTTCTTCGGTAGAAGTTAAAAGAGAACCATCTGACCGACGCCCAACACGAACACGCTGAATGCGGTAGTTCGGTTCCCACAAGTCCAGCCCTGTTGCGATCGACCAGTAGAACCGGGCAATCGTTGTCTCCGTTGCATTCTCGCCGAGCAGATGGGGGACAAAAGAACCAACCCATCGGCGAAGAACCCTTTCGTGGAACCGTGTGGAGAAGATCAAAAGCATGGACTGGATAACGTGCTCCCACCCTGTCATCATCTTTCCCGTGTACCGGTCCACGCCAATGCGAACAGGATTGAGAACGATGCGGCCGTGCTTGAGGTCCGGCCACATCTCGAGTTCAGGATCGTAAATGTAGCTCACTTATTTGGATCCGTATTCGGCGTCCTTGGCTCCTTCTCTTTCTGCTTTTGCTTCTCCTCCCTGTCTTTCTTAAGGGTCTCTTGTCGGTTCTTAAGTGACATGGGCGGCAGGCCGGACAAGCCGACGTAAGCTGCAGCACCGGACTGCGTGGCTTTGTTGTACTTCGGGATGCGCGACAACGGAGCATCCGGGTCTTTGGAACGGCCCCGAGTAATCTGTTCCAGCAGTTTCTTGGAACTGTCCTTCAGCTTGCTGAGCGGGTCGGTGCCGAGCAAGCCTTGGTCAATCCAATACTGCGCCATCTGAGGGTTCGCCAAAATGTGACGACCATCTTTGCCGTCGTAAACTCTCAAACCCCCGAGCTCATCCCCAACATTGGGATCATAGACGAAATAAGGTTGAAGTGATGGATTCGACATGCTTAGCTCTCCTCTGGTTTAAGCGTCGTCATTTGGAACTGGATCTCGGTCGATGATCGGTGGCCTGGACATGATGATCAGGCCCTTTTTGACTACGACCCAATCTCCAGCCGCTCGTAGCTTTGCACCCTGCTGATGCGCAGCGACACGCACTTCCGTGCCGACGCGATGCGTGATGCCGCCGCTGGCGTTCATACGAGTTTTCATTTTGGCTTTGCCGCCGCCGACATGGCCCTTCTTCTGTTGCTGCTGCCCGCCGCCAGATTGGCCAGATTGGCCAGATTGGCCAGATTGCTGCTGCTTCTCTTCCGGCTGCAGCCACATATCAACACCGTCTTTCGTTTGCTTCTGACGGTAGTCGTCCAGCTGGTAGGACTCCTCGTCCTTGCCAGAACTGTCGGCATGCTCAGGTCGCTGAAAATCTTTGTTAGGAGCAAAGGGTGTGATCATCCCCTGCCGGATATCGCCGCCTGGACAGATGAGCGCCAGCGTTTGTCCCGGCTTGAAGAACCTCATCTCGCGCGCGCCTCCGCGCATGGTCGCGGTGTTCAACCACGGAGACAGAACTTCCTTGCCGTTTTTATCTTTGCCGATAATCATGCGCAGCTTGTCGCCTTTGACTTCCTTGACCGTTCCGTGCTGATGCGTGTTGGACACCATGCGGCGGAGTTCGGCAACTTGCTGCAGCAGTCTCTGATAATCTTCGCTCATGATCTTACCTCAGCTGCACCTTGATTTCGCGAGACGTCCTGTTCAAGATATCTTGGGCCAACTGTCTCAATGTTTTGTTCGCGTCTATATCTGTTCCACCTGCCCTGCGAACTGAATCTGTTCCAGACAACGATGTCATTGACACCGGCATCCGCTTGCCCCTCTGCACGTAAGGCAAGATCACGCACCGACAATTCGGATGCTTCGGTATATGCGCCATCGCAGTTTCGGCTGGCATCGGGCCAGCTGCCCCCAACTCCTCACAGTCCATGCACACCAATTCATCATCCTGTGTCACGACGATCACCAATTGTCCCGGCTTGAATGGGCCAAATCCTTTTTCTTTCTTGCCTTCTAGACGACGAGACTCTGGTTCAGCCAGCAAAGAGTGCGGAACCCCGAGCTCATAAGACAAGCGGCCCCTCGTGGCCCTCCTGACTTTCATCAATCCTCTGACTTGTTCAAGATGCAAGCCCGTTTGCCTGGACAAGTTGATGGCAAGAAGCGAAACCAGATCATCTCCAACACTGTTGAGGGATGCCACCATGACCGGGCTCATGGCTTTCGACACCTTGACCACGTTCTTAGAATAGGTCACCAACTCGCTAGTATCAATCTTAAAAGAGATGCCTTCGCTAGGAGACATCACCGTCAGCCTCAATCTTATCCTTGTGTTCTTTGCTGTGGACAACCGCCACGTTTGTTTTGATCGTCACTTCGTCTATCAAACCAACTTCAATATTTTCCTCCATATCGTAGCCCTTGGCTGTGAGCTCACGAAGAAGCGGGGCCTCGCCCTTTGTATTTGTCAAGTCGTCACCGTGCATCGTTGCCATTGTCGGCAGATCGCTAGACAGCGGGGCCAAGCCGATGGCCCGCAATCCGATACGACGCGCGCCAAGCGTGGCTTGAATTTGTTCCCACTCCGGAGCGGCTTCTTGCGTAGCAAGCGCCTCACAAATTTCAGCAGCATGGCTCATGTTCGCCTCCGGATGTGCTTCCGCCACCGTGACAAATTTTCTGATCGGGTGACCGTCCGGAATAGGGACACCAATTGGCATGTCCGACACAACGTCGCAGATGATACTCAGCTGACGTGCCGCCCATCGTCGATCTCGATCAGAAGATGCTCCGCGTTGGCCAGACACACGCACCACGCTTAAGATAAATCCTTTCAGAAGCTCAGCCCAGTCAGATTGCGGATTGCCGAACAACGCATCCAGGGCTTGATTCTCCACCATGTCGAGAGCGATCTCCATGCCCTCGTCCGTTAGCGGTGTCTTCAGCTGAACCTCTCCAGTTGTTCCTTCCACCTTTGACGCCACGCCAATTTCGAGAACGAGATTGAGTTCGCGCCGCGTGTTGATCAAATCGGTAACCTGGACTTCAGTTCGGTTGTCTGCATCCGTAAAGACTACGATGTAAGGCTTGGCAGCGGCATTAAGACCGAGCGCCTGCGCCAGTGGAGTGTTGTCACTATCGAATACTCTGTCATCAGCCCACGTATGGCCCCGCAGTGCAGCCACAGCAGATAGTCTTGTCAGCATGCGGATGACACTCATTTCACCCCCGAAACCAGAGTTTCTTCGTAGGCTGCTGCTTTTCAAAATACAGTTTGCGTCGCGTGGCGTGGCTCGATACGATCCTATTCTTTCCTTTGCCGCCTAATACTTTGCACGGCTCTCCTATCACCGCGCCACAAGTTGGACAAGGAACAGCTTTCGCCACAACATTAGTCACCTTCCAGCACCTCTACTAAATGAACGTCTGGCCGTCCTCCTGGATCATCATGAACAAAGATAACCTCGTAAGTGCCGTCACGTTCTGGAAAGAATACTCTGTCACCCTTTCTCAACTGGCACTGATTGACCGGCTCCATTCGAATAGACAACGCCACGCCGACCGTGGCCTGCCGATGCATGAACCCGCCAGAAGTATCCTCAACCGCGCCGCGCGTCTGATCGAAGATGCCGCGTGCTACGACCTGAGGTCGATTTGTATCTGGAACAGCTTCGCGATATCCACTACCGATCATGGGTTTCAGCACCACCGGCTCGCCGAACACCGCATCGACGCGCTGGTCTATAGGCTTGGTGTCGTTCGTGATTGTCATCAGATCACCAGGACAAGAATAATGCCCGCGATAACCAATGCCAATAAGACCGAGAAAAATAGATACTCATTTTCCTTTATCCAATTGCGCATAGGTGTTCTCCAGTAAGGGTCGGCGGAGAACCAGAGGGGGGATGTTCCAACCAATTCTCCGCCTGGGACAAGCTGACCTTGGGCCAGTCCTGCCTTTCCTAGCCGTGTTCTATTGTCGCCGTTGCGATCGTCACTTGCTTGCCTTGCTCGAGATCGACCGTATCGAGAACGATTTCAAAATCGTGCGTCTCATCCAACGTTGGGTCGACACCGACTGTCATATTGTCGATAACGATCGTGCCGCTGCCATCGGTAATGCTTCCGATTGCGGCTCGCCCGGTGATTTGAATAATGGTTGTCGTCGGCGCCACCATCTGCAAATCGGCACCGACAAGATAAAACGACGGACGAGATAGCAGCAAGGTCGCTAGAACAACACGATCGGCATCACGAAGCTCAATAGTTCCTGGAGCGTTACCGCCATCGATAGAATCTAGAACCGCCTTCATACGGAGACGCTTGACGTTCTGGGAATAATCCATTTCAAACCACCGCTACATGAGGAGCGTTGCGCCTGCGAAATGACAAGTACAGTTGTCCGTAAGGAGTTGACTCCCAGAATTCGGACGACCCGGTAACTGTGCTGCCGCTGCTGACCTTTTCCGCTGCAGCACTGACGCGTTCGTAAGTGACTTGACGATCCCGGAACCGAATAGACTTGGCCCAGATCAAACCAATATCGGGATCAACCACACCACCGCCGCCACCGGAACCGCCACCGCCGGAAATTTGACCACCGCTTGCTCTATCATGAAGAGCCAGAAAGTGAGCGGCGGCATACATCGCAGCGATCTTCGCGTCTGGATTGAACCAGAACGTGTCGACCCACAGCATTCCGATATCCAGGTAAAGCTGGATTGTCGGATCCGCCACGTCGGCGAACTCCGGGAAAGCGGCCCGGAATTCGGCGACGGTCGGTGGCAGTGTCGGGTTGATGGGCACTTACTTAGCCCTTCCTCTTAGATTCCCGTTCCTCGGCCTTGTTCTCTTTGGCGGCGGCTTCCTGCTGCTGCTTCACCGCAGGGTCCTTCGCCGCGGCCAATGCTGCTTCTGCCTCGGCGATCTCTTTGGCTTGTTCAGCATCCTTCTTTGCCTTTTCCTCAGCTTTCTTGGCGTCAGCCTCCCTCTGTTCTTTCGCGTTCAGCCGCTTGACGCCGCCGTGACTGCCGCTGATCTCGTACAGCGGCGGGTCGTCCATCTCGGCGATCTCCTTGCACTTTTTGAAGTCCGCCTCAGTCATGTTGAACTCGGCCTCTTCGCCGGGTCGGACAACGACTTGATCGCCTTCCTCCGTCATAAAGCCGCGCGGCTGGTTGCCGGTATTCTTCACCTTAGCCATAGAACCGATTCCTTCTGTTGAATGGAAGTCTAAGCCCTTTTACACTCCGTCGAGATACCTCATCGCGGCCGGAAGTCTGATTTCGACACCACCAAGGCGGAAGATACCGGGGACGTCGAACACGAGCGGACCACGCTGCCACACTGGCATGAACCGATGCGGCATTGGAATCCACATCTTCAGCACCTGCGGATCGCGGCGATAAGCCACCATTCGTGAGATACCGCCCGCGCCCGCGATCTCGAGACCACGCACGCCAGCGATGGTGATCGGCCTGCCAGTTTGCACGGTCAAGACGTTATAGGTCTTGATCCAATCCAGCAAGTTCATCTGCGTGTACTCGATGACCCGACCGGCCAGACCTACCAGCACGCCCGGAGGAAGCAGAATCGTATCAGCGTAGTACAGCCAGTTCGTGCCAGAGGCAATGCCGGTCAGCGCGCTGTTGATGTCGCGGATGACCTGAGCGTTGGTCTTGCTGGCAAACGTTGTCGCCGAACCGGCACCATCTGCCGGAGCAGTCGTTGCTGTCACCAAGGACGAATTGATCAGTCCCTGCATGTTCTTGGTTGCGGCACCGCGAAGAGCGATCCCGTCCACGAACTCTTCATAGGCGCGACGGCACGCAGCCGCCTTGTCGGCCGTCAGATTCAGCCCTGGAACGGACATGGCCGAGGCCACTTCCTCAAGGGTGTATCGATAGCCGATAGCCGCCATCTCGATCCCGCGTTCGAACTTCTCACGGGACAGATCAGCAAGCGGCACGTCGAGTGCAGTGTGGTGGAACCAATCGGCGCGACCAACCATGTCTGCCGAGAGGTAGGTGATGGACTTGACCCACTCGTTGCCGGTCGCAGTATCAACCGGAACAAGATCCGGATACTGGACTTCTGGGTACTGCATCTTGACAACCTGAGCTTCGATAACGGTAGTCTGCGCCACAACAAAGTTGTACGCCGTTTGCTGAGCGTCTCGAGTAATATTCATTTCCGCCTCCTGACGGGGGGTTGATGTTAAACGTCGGTGTGACGGTTAACGCTGGATGCCCAGCTGAACGACGTTGAGTTCGTTGGCGAGCCGAGTGTGTTTCCAACGCGCGCCAACAACAGGACCGATGCCGCCGGTGTTGGTGAGAATACCATCAGCCGCACCGAAGTGAACGGGATCGCCGGCAGTAGTGGCGACCGTCGCAGTGGCAAAGATTTCCCCCTTGGTCAGGATGCCCATGTTCGAGTATTGCGGATAAACATCGGGCGTCGACGGATTCGGGTGGAGCACGGTCGGATCCATGATTGTGATGCCGAGAAAAGCGACGACCGTGCCGCCAATCACTGCATCAATATCCGCGGCTCCCTGTGACACGGCGCGTGCAGCAGGAATGCCCGCCGCCGTTGCGCAGTTTCGGGTGACCGCATTGTAGTCGACCATACGATTGACCATGCCGGGAAAACCCTGTCGCATGGTTTCCGGGAAGGTAGTTTGGACTGGCATTGTAGTGAACTCCTCTTTGGATTGAATGCAGCCGAACCCCTCTCGCGGTTCTTAACTGCGATGAAACAAGATTACTGCTGACGAGCGCCTGCGGTCTTCCAGCGATTAGTGAGAGCCTGTTCGTATTCGCTATAGGACTTGGCAACAGGGTCGGTCCCGCCGCCGTTCTTGAGTACGACATTGAGGCGCTGGAAGTCATTGATCGGCTGCTTGTCGTCAATGACAACCGCCGAGGTCAACGTGTTGAAAGACGCCGTGACCATGTCGTCATTCCAACCCTTGGCCGTGTCACCGAGTTTGGCATCCACGACTTGGCGACGGATCTCGACGTCCGTCTTACCCTCTACGACCAGCGCATCACCGATGAGGGACTTGGCTTTCCCCAAGGTCTGCGATCGGTCGGCCACCAACCTGTCAAGATCCTGCGGCTTCAGCTTGCTGTCCACCAGCTGTTGCTTCAGGGTGGCAATCTCAGCATCCTTGGTCTGCACTTGGGCAGCGGCGTTCGCCGTCTCGGTACGCGAGGTGGCGAGTTCGGTCTGCGAAGTTTGACGAAGTCCTGTCAGCTCGGCCTGAGCCGCCGTCAGTTCCGCGGCCAGATTGTTGATGCGTCGCTCAACAACCTGCATGTCCCGCTCTTCCATTTCAACGGTGATCCCGTCGACAACAAAGCTACGAGTAGTCATCTTCTTCTCCTTTGTGTTTCGATTATCTCCCATGCGCAACTGTCTTCCACCACGCGCTGCACGGGTAATGGCGACATGGTTGGCACGGATCTCAGTTTGAGTCGCGTCGTACTTTTCTCCTTTGGCGGTGGTCCCGTCGCCCCAGACCAACAGGGCCGAATAACCAACCGACAATTCCGTCTTGCCATCACGAACTTCTTTGATGGCATCACTGTCCATAAGAACCAGAGGAACACGGACAAAGTCCCCATCCCGCATAACGTCACCGCCAAGATGACCCACCGCCAGTTCGCGCCAATTGGTAGCGTCTACTTGTGCGGATGGATGCTCGTCGGTCACCGGCTTATGGGCCAATGAAGAGATCGCGTCGACGTGGAAAACTTCTTCCTCAGGCCGATAAACCCGAACCTCTTTTAAATCCGGGCGGCCGACCTCGGCTCCGCTATAGAGCTGAACACCGGTGCGCGCGATCCGAGGACTGGCTACAAGGTAGCCGTCTTGAGTTTCCCGCAGTTTGGATTCGGCATCGAGGATGACCCTCGCGGTAAATTCTCTTTTCATCTGGGTGCCTGCTTCTGTTGTAAGTCTTTAAGGTACAGACTGATGACACGTTCAATCGAGTCGGCATTCTTTCGAATCTGCTGCTCTAACACGGTCAGGCGTTCATCAATCTTATTCATACGCGCGACCGTGTACTCAGCGCCGCGTGTTTCCATGATCGCGACTCTGGTTTCAAGTTTCACGCTATAGGCAATGACCCAAGCCGCACCGGCACCCATCGCCAGCAACTGCGCCACCAAGAATGTCACTAAGGTGGAATTGTCCTTGATCCAGGACTTGGCTTGATCGACCACCGCATGTTCACTTTTCTGGATCAGGTCGTGATTGCGGTAGTGGAGTTGGACGAACAGCGTCCAGCACCAGTTTCATGATATCGGCGCTAACACAGTTCGCCATCAACGTGTCGGTTGCCTGCTGCCATTTCACTATCGCTGCGGTGGTCTCTTGTCGCTGCGTCATGGCCGATGATCCAGAGTAGAACAGATAGCCGAGCAGCACGAAGTTCATCACTACCAATGCGAGCGACAGCGGCTGCTCGCGCATGATGCCCATGAAGACGCCAAGCTGCCTACCCCTCTCGTGATCGACAGCCATGGCATCCTCCTCCTGTTAATCACGTCCTGGCATTGGTGTTTCAGGTGCGGCTTGCGGTACGACCATCGGTGTTGGCGGCGGCTTGCTTTCGTCTTCGGTGCGCCACTTCTGGAAGAACAACGGCAGCACATCCATGATGGCCTTAAAGCTGACGGTCTCACCGTTGAAATCAACAGTGTCTTCCATCACGTCGTCGATCAGCCGTGACACTGGCGCACTAGGCATCACACCGTAGGTCACCTTCTCGCCATCGCGCGTGCCTTTACCGAGGATCGGCGCTGGCTCGGTGGCTTCCTGCAGCAGCACCTCACCGATGCCCCGCACGTCCCACGGCACGTCATGCCGCGTGTTGAATTCGACACGTGATAACCGCCATGTTGCGTCAACGCTAACAGTGATAGTCATGTGGCGGCCTCACGATTGATCCGAACACCACCGTTCACATGCGCTGATTGTTTCGGCGGTTCGGGCTTCGGTTGATCCGGTTGCGCGGGCGCGGGCGGCTGATCCGATCGGTTCGGTTGTCCCTGCTGCAGTTCGAGCATGGCCTTCAGTATGATCACTTGCATCTGGAGTTCGCCGATCACCTGACGCACCTGTTGATCTACCTTGGCGCTTAGTTGGGATTGGAAATCATTCTTCATCGAACGGTCGTCCATTTGGCCTCCTCCATTGTTTCTCTTCTTCAACAGCAACCTTGTCAAAATGCTTGGCTGCTAATTTTAACAGATCACGAAGGTCTGACTTGGCGACACGCAGTGACGACCTTGTCTCTGGCACATCGGCGGCTTCGATGCCATCCGCGATCTGGTTCATCATCATCGACATCATAGACCCGGCTGTCGAATAGATATTGTAGACGGTACTTCCGTGAGACCAACCACCATATGAGAAATGACCAGGAGCCGCGCCGCCAGCGCACAGACCGAAGTTGCAGGCGAACGCGCCGGGACGATGAAAGCTGAGCATCGAGTCCGCACCGCCACCCCATCCCGCGACCTCAATTGATCCAGCATTGCCACCATAGGACATGGTCGTAGCGAGGCCGCCACCCGCCGTCTGGCCGCCGTTCGTGGTGAGCCTGCCGTTCATGGTGCTGCCCGCGATCTGGACGGCGCTCGAAAAGTATGCTGACGCGCGGTTGTCGGCCCACGCATACGCACGATCTTCGACCAGACCATTCGTCGCAATCTGCGTACCACCAGACACCGCTGCCGGTGTCGGCACCGTCGATCCTGCAGCCAGTCCGGTCGGCCCGCCAACAATGGAAAAGGCTGTTCCGTTGTAGTGAATATAGCCCGTGTTGGCGCTGCCGAAATACATCAACCCTTCAGTCAAAGAACCGCCAGAGCGGCGCAAATAAATTTCGCCACCGTTTACGGTCAGGCTTCCGGTCAACGTGCCGCCGACCAATGGCAGCTTGAGAGCATCTGCAGCATCGACGTAGTCCTTGCGAACAGCATTCGCTGCAGCTGGTCCAGTCGGCAACGACAGATGCCCGCTCATGGTATCGCCGGTCTTTGCGACGCGGGTCGATAGATCAACAGAGGCAATGGCGTTGTCCACGAACTGCTTGGTCGCCGCCTTCATCGCCGCGTCCGGATCGGCGTGCAACGTCAGGAACCCCGACATGGCATCGCCAGACTTCTTCACAAACTCGTTCGCACCCGCGACCGCCTGTGCGACCCACGCAAGACCGCTCCACTTGTACTGCGCAACGCCAGTCAGTGCCGGATCTGGATAAAGCTGGCCGACAGTCGGCGTGGATGGAAAGTTGAATCCCATGTCGTCCTCAGTATGGCGCGTTCGGTGGCGTGAAATTCGCCGTCCACCGTCCGATGCCCTTGCTGATGCGAAGTTCATCCATCAAGCCGTATCCCCAATTCTGCCCGCCCTCGTAATTCCATACGCCGAGAAACATCGGCTCGGTGGTGCGATTCGGGAGCGGGGCCGCTGACCCGGCATAAGATGCCTGCAGTACACCATCCTTGAACCCGTAGAAAATTCCGTTCTTACGGACGAAAGCACGATGCGACCAAGAGTTGATCGACAGCGGACCAAGCGACAATGCGCTCAGAATATTCCACGACACGGCGTCATTAGAGCAGTAGCAATAAAGATTTCCTGACGTGTACCCAACAAGGAACGGTTGATATGTCAGTGTCGTGGTTGTTCGTACCATCGCAGGGCGACCGGCCACGTCGTCGGATCGCCAGTCTCGCCAATCGATAGTGAAATCTCCGCTGCCAAAATTGAAATCCTCGCTCCCCGTAACCACCGCATAAGTGTTCGCTCCATTGAAAAATATCGAACCTCCAGTGCCGAATGCATCATACGGATGCCCGTATCCTGTCGCGCTTGTGCTGCCCTTGTTATAGGGTGAACTGTCTACGAACGACGTACCACCCGCGTTGGTGATATTGTTGAAGTGGTTAAGATAGACCGTGTGCCAAGCTGAGTAGTCCTGGTTCGGTCCGTAGGCGCGTTGCGGTGGCGCGAAGTTCGCGGTCCAGCGCGCGATGCCCTTGCTGATACGAAGCTCGTCAAGATAGCCGTTGACTCCGTTGCCATTCCAGTGACCGAGTGTCATACTGCTATTGGCCGGGGCCGATAACAACGCCAGCGTCGAACCCCACTCCGTCACCACCGTTCCGTTCTTATAAGTACGAAACGTGTTACCGTTGCGAACGACCGCATAGTGCGTCCATTGACCAAAGTCGAACGCTCCCATGTCGATGCCATTGGCAACGTCCCACGATGAGCCGTTGCTGGACATATAAATCTTGCCGCGATTGGTGGTCGCGTGGCCCAGCAGATAGCCCTGCACGTTGTTATCAATCTGCCGCCGCACCATCGCCGCGCCGTCAATGGCGTTCAGTCGATATTCCCACCAGTCCACCGTGAAATTGCCGCTACCGAAGTCGAAGTCTGCACTGTTTTCAACGAGCACATAACTGCTGCCCGTACCGTTGAAGAAAATCGATCCGGTGCCGAACTTCTTTGTCGCATTGAACGGCGCGTTGTAGGGCGTGATGATGCGCCGCTTGCTCGCGCCGACAGCGGAGTCCAGTTGGCTGTCGAAGTGCAGCAGAAGCTTGGTGTAACTGTCGTTGCCGCTTTCGCCGCCCGACAACACCGATGTGTTCCCCGACAGCATTATTTGAAGTCTTGGTTGGCCGTGCAGAACATCGACGTCCCGTCGCCGCCGACAACATACGAAATGATATCGACGCCACCGGACGAGATCGGCTTAACCCCGCTGGGGAAGAACCACTTGTTGCCCCACGCCGTGATCGATCCGGCGTTCAGGAAGATCGTTCCTTTCTGTCCTGATTTGCCGTTGATCGGATTGGCCATCGTTCGGCCTGTTCCGATGCCACCGGAAAAATCGAAACCGAGACTCAGGTTCAGCGTGATAGTTGCACCATCGGTGATCTGAACCGCCGCCGCTGCACCCCACACCGCGCCGCCCGTGAGCATCTTCGTTGGCGCAGAATTCGCGATGTACTCGTTGGTCGTAGCAGCAGCGACCGGAGCCGGGACAGCGGCGACCTTGGTATCAACGTATTGCTTTGTCGATGCGTGCAGCAGCGCAGTCGGATCAGCATGCAGCGTCAGGAATCCGGTGAGCGTACCTCCCTCAAGCGGCAGACCGCCGCCCACCGTCGCCGCCGCCTGCACCCATTGAACAGAGTCACCGTCGTTGTAGCGCAGATAGAGAATACCGGAATCACTGTCCCACCACAGCGCGTTGTCCGGCGCACCAATCGGCGGCGCATCGTTGACAAAGATCGACGAGCCACTTTCAACTTCGGCCCACGCCTCGTTCTTCCGGCCGTAGATCTTGCCGTCTATCGGTGCTTCGTCGGCGCCTAAAGATCCTGGATCACCTTTCGGTCCTTGGATGCCCTGCGGTCCCGTCGCACCCGTGTTGCCAGTCGGGCCAAGGTCACCCTGATCGCCCTTGTCGCCCTTCGCTCCGGTCGCACCCGTGTTGCCTTGGATACCTTGGTCACCTTGATCGCCCTTCGGCCCGACGACACCCTGCTGTCCTTGCGGACCTTGAATGCCCTGTGGTCCTTGACCGCCGACCGGACCCGTGTTTCCAGTATCGCCCTTGGTTCCCTGAAAACCTTGCGGACCTTGTGGACCCACGGGGCCGATCGGACCGGCCGGACCAACCGGACCGGGCTGGCCGCGCGTGCGCAACAAGAACGTGACTTCGTTGTTGTTACTGAACGGCGCACCCTGCGCCGAAACGAACTCGACCGGCACTTCGAACCAGTCACCGCCAACGATCGTGGCCGGTCCCAGCAACTTCCATTTCTGATGGCGAGCCGCCATCCCGCGCTCTTGAATGATGAACTCATCGTCGAACGTGGCCAGCGTGAACACGCTGGTCGGATCAAGTCCATCCTGTGTCAGCCGATCAACGTACAGCTTGGTCGCGGTGGACGGCGCAGACTGATTCATCCTGTAACGTCCCGCGCCGGGATCGGTGTACGAAGTCCCACTGTCGAAACGATACAGCCACATCGATGACGACGCGCCCGCCGGACCTTGCGGCCCGACAGGACCAGCTGGACCCGGTGGTCCTGGGTCACCCTTTTCACCGCCGCCTTCACCGATGATCACGCCGTCTTCAACACGCAATCCGTCGCCGATTTCAAACCGCTGCACCGGTCCACGCCCCGGACCCGCACGTCCGATCAGCGTATTCTCGTCCGCCTCAAGAACGATGTCGTCGTTGTAGTTCGAGAAGATACCTTCCATCAAAGGCTGACCGTTATCGTCAGTCTGAAGCCGATTAATATGCCACGCCAACGGATCAGCCGGTTGCGCAGGAGGCGCAGCCTTCTGCACAATACGACCACGGATTTTCGCTTTACTGCTCATGCCACTCTATTCAGCCACCACGGCGGAGGCGGCAACGTCGGTGCTGCTGTTCCGCCCGGCCTCCACGTTGTCGTGCCATGATTCACCCACTGCGTTGTGCCAGGATACGATCCTGGCAGAGGCTTCGTCTCTGGCGTGACCCAGACTGGACTATCTGATCCAACGACCCTAACGAATCCGGCCTGAAGCGCGCCACTGCCCACAGTGACGATAATGATTTGCTCGCGGCCGATAATTGTAGCAGGCGACGCGGCGAGGTTTCCGATTCCTTCCGTAACGATCGCGGCCGCACCAGACAGCAGCGCTCGTCTAGAATTAAGAACACCGGTTCCAACGACACCAACTGTGCCCGCGCCTGCGACGGTCGCGAACGTGGAAGGATGTAGAATTCCCCAACCGGTTGCCTGGACAACGCCGATACCGTCGACTTCGGTGTTTCGCGCCTCCAGAATACCCGCGCCCTGAGTCGACAGGAACGCCGCCCCGAAGATCGTGGCAGGCTTCGCCGATAGAGAACCTAGACCCTCTACTCTAGAAGATCCAACACCAGATACGACCGCGGTGCTGACCAGCGCGCCAGTGCCGACCGCCCCCGAATATCCTGACCCGACCACGTCGGCACGATCGACGACGACCAGCGTGCCGATACCCTGCGAACTGACTGCACCTTCGCCATCGACCAATCGGGACTGCGCCTGCAGCGCGCCAGTGCCGCCGATGATGACGACGCCCTCGAATCCCATGAGGGTCGAGCGCGCTGCCAATAACTGAGCCGTCGCAGTGGAAGACGACAACCCCGCGCCGGTGAATGCGACTTGACCGGCAGACAGCGCGCCCGATGCGATCCAAGTCGACGATCCAGTGGCCGATACTGTTGCAGCCTGAGCAGACAGACTGCCGGATGCGGTCCAGCCGGTTTTACCCGCACCGACGACATTGGAAACATTCGGCGCCAGCGCGCCCGTGCCGAAAACGTTATTCTGTCCTGTACCGCTGATGACGGCGGTCTGCGAGGACAGGGGAGCAGTGCCCTGTGACCCCGACAGACCGACGCCAGCCAGAGTCGCCGAGGGAAGAACCAGCGCCCCTGTACCCGAGGCAATTTGACGACCGACGCCGGCGACCGACGCCGACTGCGACGGCATCGTGCCAGTGCCTTGAATGACAACGACACCTTCCGCGCCGACAACATTCGCGACCGTTGCCTGCAGCGCAGCCGCCACCGACCGCGAGGATGAAATGCCGGTGGCGACCAACGCTGCCGCGCCAGAACTCACCGCGCCAGATGCGGCCCACCGCACCAGACCCGCCGAGACAATGGACGCGGAGCCCGCAGGCAATGCGCCGGTCGCCACCCAGCGCGAGGCACCGACACTGACGAGCGTCGAGACTTGTGCCGCCAGCGATGCGGTGCCAACCGACGAGCCGAGTCCGGAGGCCAGCAGTGCGCCCGGTGCGCTCGGCATCGTGCCGGTGCCGAGTGAACTCGAAAGTCCCGGCGCAACAATGGCCGACGGCGCATTGACCAATGCTGCCGACGTGCTGATCGAGCGCGAAATGCCAACCGATGTCAGGGTCGCGAACGAAGTCAGGTTGCCGATGCCGGATATTCCGGTGGCAACAAACCCGACGCCTGTCAACGTCGATAGCGTTTGCAGCGCACCCGCACCGCTCGAAGACGAAACACCCGGCGCGACAGTGGTCGCACCCTGCGCAGGCATCGTGCCGGTTGCGCGCCATGCGTTGATGCCAACACCATCGACATCCGCAACCGATACAACGAGCGCACCCGTTGCGCGCCACGATGTCGCACCCGCGCCCGCGAGGGCAGCAACAGATGTCAGCGCGCCCGTGCCGGTGGCGAGATTGCCAATGCCGACAGCGACGATGGTCGAAACGTTCGCCGTCAGCGCCGCTGAGGTGCTGACCGAACGCGAAATGCCGGAACCAACTCCGATACTGGCCACCGAAGCCAGCGCCGCCGATGTCTGTCGCGACTGTGAAATACCCGGAGCAACAATGGCTGTCGTCGATGTAGTCAGAACACCGGTCGCGGCGATGGACGAAGTGCCGGTGCCGATCAGTTCGAAGCGATTCGTAATCGCCGGCAATAGGCCGATACCGAACGACTCCGAGACACCGAAACTGGTGACCGCGCCGGTCGTCGTAACAAGCGCACCCGTTCCCGCAACGACAGGAAGCTGCGCACCCTCAAGGGTGAACCACGAGACGACGATACGTGCCATGGCGCTCCCCTTTAGGCGGCGAGCTTCTTGTAGCGGTACTTGACCTTGACCGGAGAAGAAACGCTTCCAACCGGATCGCCAAGCGCAAAGCGGTAGACGTTGCCCTGATTGTCGTCGAGTTCAGCAAACAAGTTTGCGTAGTTCGAGATCAGCGCACGCTGCGGTTCGGTCAGCGTCTGCTCCGCATCGGCGAACGTATCTGTGACGCCGCTGTGCGACCATTCCGCAACCTGTGTTGCGCCGTCGAACAGCCGTACCTTGAGATCGGGCGCTGGTGCTCCGCCCGCGTGGACGATCTCGGCGGGCTGGTCGAACATCGTGGCGTAAGTCGCGCTCCACGCCGAGCCGGTCCAGTAGTGCCACTGACCAGCCGCATACGGAGCCGTCACGTCAAAGATCGTGTTGTAATTATCAGAGGTGTAATAGAGATCGTCGCGGGTTCGTTCAACGACAAAGCAATACTCGACGCCTTGGGTGACCGGCACAGGCGGGGCAAACGTGAACTCGTAAAGCGCGTACACCGCCGTTGATATCGAACTCCCGGCGACCACACTCGACGCAGCGCCGACTTGCGTTAGCGGCTTGTGGTTCGCGTCAGCCGTAAAAATTCTAATCTGCACGCCATCCGGCGGATTATTGTTTCTCTTTAAGTTGGTCCGGATTTTCAAAATGGACGTGCCGACGGCGACAAAACTCTGCGTAAACTTCTGGAACGACGAGTTGCCCCACAGCAGCGGGTCCGTGGCTGCCAAGTTGCCGATGGTCAGCACGTTGGCTTGCTCGATGACGAGATTTAGATCGGTGTTTTGGATTGATACAGCCACAGACCAAGATACGTTGTTAAAGGAAGCCAGTATGCCGCCAGTGTACAAGGGTGCGACCGTATTCTGTCTTACGATATAGTAACTGGAATAAGTTATCGTTCCGCTGCGCTCAAACACGATGCAATATTCAACACCCGGCGTCACCGATACGCCCGTGAACGTGAACGTGCATTCCACATTCTCCGGGACGGTCGCTACGTTCGCTGGCAATGAATTGCCCGGTATAACATTGTCAGCGGTTGCAATCAGCGTTGCCGGGTAGTGATTAGCGTCAGCCGTGTAGAGTTTCATCACCACATTGTCGGACGGGAAGTTCGACGTAGACAACCAAGCCTTGACTGACAAAACAGTGTTGCCAACCGAGGTGAACGATTGGCTCAGCTTGGTGTAACCCGGAAATCCGTAATAGAAGGCAGATGCTGCGGCAGGACCAATCGTAATGGTGGTGTCGCCGCCAGCACCGCCGCCCGCAATGGATGGTGACTGCACGTAGTCGAGGTCGCCCGCACTCGGCTCGTCGATGGACGTAAAGATGTTGGTCGTGCCATCCGCCTGATCGGTCCAACCATCCAGCACGATATCGCTGTCTGGCCGCAGAAAAACAATTCCACCGGCAACCGTTGCGACACCCGCCACCAATGCGCCCGTGCCGGTGACGGGAACGAGAACAACAGAGCCTGCGATGGCGCTGTCAGAAGACAGTAGCGCGGCGGTGCCGGTCGATGACGACAGACCATTGCCAAGCTGCAAGAAGTTGGTCTGCGCCTGCAGCGCCGCAGAGGTTTGCTTCGATTCCGATAGGCCGACGCCAGCCAACGCCGAGATCGAAGCAGCGAGCGCACCCGTAGCAACGACTTGCGTGATGCCGGTGCCGACCAGAGTCTCGGCCACGAATACAGCGGAGGCCGTCGTCGGAATGTAGGGGGTGGCGACGCTGCCCCTCTCTAGCTGCACGCCCCAGATGTTGATCGTGCCGCCAGACCCGACATACGGCGACAGGCCGGTGTCGCCCTGCGCCATCAGGATGTAGCATTGTTGGCTACCGCCTCCTGCCGAGACAATCGAAAGCGTTATTGAACAGCGATACCAGCCGTCCCCCAATGGAGTGATGTTGGCGGTGGCTTGGGTGGTTTGTCCGACCGTTCCATTCGACAGATTGAAGTTAGCCCAACCTCCTATGCTGCTACTGTAATAAAGCTTGACCCAAGAAAGCGAACCGGCCTTGGCATGAATTGAATACGTGTACGAGCCGATAGCCTCAGTCCCGCTGGCGTACTCCATCAAGTTGTGAAGCGCATTGGCCGCCGTGTCGGCAACACGTTCCGCAGTTATCGTCCCATCAGGTGCCGCGAGAGCGTTGGCCGTCACGGTGGCATTGTTGACCGCCCACCCGCCAGACCCAAACTCTTGCGAGTACGGCAAAGTATTTCCGCGCGAACTCGCAACCGCGACCAGCGCGCCCGTGCCGGTCGAGCGCACATTGCCGAACGCATCGAGATCGGTGGCGCTCGATGTCAGAACACCCGTGCCGAATGCTGGCGGCGTGGTGACTGCGCCGACAGCGTCGAGGTCCGCGATGCTCGCAGCAAGTGCGCCGCTTGCATTCCAGAAGGTGGTGCCGGTGCCGACGATCTTGGAAAGATCAGGGTTGGCCAACGCACCTGTGCCGACCGACTCCGACTTGCCGAAGATGTTGGTCGTTGCGTTCTGCGCCGCGAGAGCGCCGGTGCCTTCTGCAGGAAGGACGACGGCGGTTTCCCATCCGGTGTTGTTGCCGCCGTCAGTGCCGTACTTGAAGACCGCGCCGCTGGCGTTCGACCAACTGACAGCCGTCTGCGCCAGAACGTTCTCGCCGCCGTCCGCATCGACCAGCGTGTGCGCGGCAGACGATGAACTACTGAGTATGTTCCCGGTGCCTGCGCTCTGCTTCAATTCGTTGACGGTGGTCGTCGTCCCAGCGACAAAGTAGACGCGGCGTGCGGTGGTGCCAACCGAGATATCAATGCTGTTGAACGTATTGGACCCGGTTATGGTCAAGCCGCCGGTGCCGGTCGTTCTGTTCTCTACGTTGTAGTAGGTCTTGCCGTTGCCAATGAACTGCTTCGGATTGACTGACGTGTCAGTGAAGCGGATCGTGCTGGTGCCGCAGTTGACCGTCATCGCCGCAGCCACAGAAACCGCCTGCGAGCCGGAACTGGTTATCGTCCAGATGCCGCTGCCCATCGACAGGGTCGTAGAAGCACCGGAGGCAATAAAATTAGCTGCGGTGACGTTTTTATCGTTGGCGTTTAACGTGCCAGCCGAAAGCGTAATGTTTCCAGTAGACGACAGGTCGTCGGCCAGCGTGTAGGTCGCCGCGGCGTTGAGCGTCACCCCAGACGGAAATGTCTTGCCCGCGCTGGTGATTGTTTTTGGAAGCGCACTGTTGAAGGCAATGCCCGCAAACGGAAACCCCAGCGTCATGCCGGACGACAGCGTCAGATTTCCGCCGACGCTGAGAGAGTTCGCGCCAGATGTCGAATCAAACGTTCCGGTAAAGCCGGTGAAGATTACACCCTTGACGGTCGTGGTAATTCCAAGAGTGACAGTTGCAGCGCCGCTGGTCGCATCAAAGAAAACATCGTGCGTGTTGTTCGGCACCGACGCGCCCGACGCGCCACCGACCGTGTCGGCCCACTTGCTTCCGGCTGTCGCGTCCCATGTCGCGGTGCCGCCGCGCCAGTAGCGTTCGCCCGAGTCGGCTGGCAGCGCCTCACCCATCCACGACGTGAAGCTGGGCTTGTCGGTTTTATAGGACAGCTCAGCGAGTTCAGTGCGAACGGTGACAACGCTGGAAGTTGTAAGACGCGCCCTCAGTGCGAAGGGGACATTCGGAGCCGACGCGACGCTGATCCCATTGGTGCCTGTCTGTGGATTGGCCGCCGCGTCGTTATTCCAAAGTCCGTTGTTCCTGCGAAACCAAACCAGCTTGGCCGACGTGTCCCACGCCATGCCGATGACATCGTTCGAGGCAACCGGCGCACCAACGCTCCCGAGGGGAGTGCCTTCATAGGTTATTGAGCCGTCGTCCCTCCAAACGTAAATCGACTGCGCGTTCCCCGTGGTCGGCACAGTGAGTGTATTGACTCCGATAAACTCAGGCGGCGTGCTGCCCATTAAAAATTCAGCGTAGTATTTACCGGCAGCGCCGTTCGTTCGAGTCTGCGTTGAACGAACGCCACCGAAAGCCGCCGTTGCCGTGGCCGTCTTGTCTGCGTTCGACAGCGTGGCGCTCAACAGGTCAGCAGCGTTCCAAGCATCTGCCGTTGACGTGAGGACCGTGAAGTCCGGCGTAACGAAGGTGCCAGCCGACTGATAAAACAATGTGGAACAGGAGTTGGAGCCTCCCGCCGTCGTCGTCATCCACTCCACTTCAAGGAACAGATACTCGTTGTTCAGATAAATCTGCGCTCCCGCAGAAACGGCGAGGGTGCTGGTGTAGGTCGTGGCCGTCGCAGCTAGCGTTACGATGCTGGCTTGCTGGGGGCTGAAAATAGTCCTCGCATTGGAGCCGTCAGCATTCTGGCTGCCCCATAGCTGAAATCTCATGCGCCCCGCATGAGATGCCGCGCCCGTCCTGACACCGAAGTTGAACGTCCAGTTGGTGTTGGCGAATACTCCTGTGTAGGGCGTTGCAGATCGAAAGGCGTTGGACGCCGTTGTGTTGGTCGCGCCCGTTCCCTTGACCAAGGAAAGATTGGACAGGCCGGAGCTTGCAGAGGATACGTTCGCCGTGGCCGACGCGCCGATGCGGCCTCGCCAGTACGGCGTCGCTGTCGAAACCTTCGCGACAGTCCAGCCAAAGGTAGACGCCGCTGCGGCGGGAGCCGAACCGCCATCCTGCAAGCTGCCTCCGAAAAACGGAGACGCTGCGGCAGTGTTCAATAGATAAAAGGTTTTAACTGCCATCGACCCACCGGAAGCTGAAGGTGCAGCGGTCGTAGTTCGCGATGTGGATCGGATCGCTCGGCCACACGTTGCAGCCGCGCGACCAGTACGTATCAACGGTGTCGTGGATCTTACAAAGTCTTTCGCCGTTCGCTTCAGGCTTCAGGTACGGACACGCGCCGTCGTGCTGCTCTGGCAGATCGTCAATCGGCCCGCGACAGCATTGGCCGCACTTGCAGCACTCGCCCTCGCGGACCCATGCCATTTGATTTCCTCGAAGGGGTCATGCGGCGGCGGAGTAGGGACCCGCCGTCGCACTTCCCAACCGGCGTCTAGGCGAGGGGGCTTGATGCGCCGGAAGCTTACGCTGGCGCAGCGTAGGTCAAGCTGGTCAAGCTCACCTGCTGGCCAGCCGAGATCACGACCGAGTTCAACTGAATATCACCGCCGCCGCCGGTTGTCGTGACGCTGCACAACACGATCGCGGTGCCACCGCCCTGACGAAGCTCAGCCTTGCTGATGGTGCCGCCGACCGCGTTGGTGTCGGCGACGATGGCATTGGCAGTGGCGACGCCCGCCGCCGCCGCACCGAACGCCGGATTGGCGAACGTCAACGTGGCGACGGTCGCGCTCGCGCCGGTTTGCATGATCAGTTTGCCGGGCGGTGTGTTGAGATCGAGTTGATCGACGACTAAATCAGCCAACTGATTTCGTACTGCTGCGGGATGCGTGACGGCCAATGTAACCTCCTATTCGGTTGTCTGCCAAACGATCTTACGTGACGAACTCAAAACGGTTTCGCCGCGTGGTTCCTTGTGGGCGCGCAAATACACGGTATCGGTACGACCGCCGCCATGCGTCTGGGCTTCGATGGCCTGGATGAGTCGCACGCCACCGTTGTCCATCAACACGAGCGCGTCGTGGTTGCCTATTTTGCGCAACTCCATTATGAGTTCGCGAACTTTCATTTGTCGGTCACCTCAGCGGTGCCGGTCACGATGGCCTCGGGTCCGCCTTCGCGCACCTTGCCCTCTTCGATCCACTTGTCGAGAAGCCCAAGGAGTTTTTTATCTTCATCGCGCGCCTCGTAGCTCATGCCCGCCACGTAGTCGCACTGGAATTCTTCGCTGGTGAAGTTATCAATCACCGTGAACCGCCGTCCCATCGTATTCCCCTGTGCTGCTGCATTATTCCATGTGAATGACAATTGCTGTTGCGATGGTTCCCCGGCGGGAACAATCGGTCCAGGCAATGGACCGTCAGACACTGGAGCCTGACGGTCCTTGCCGAAGAGGATTTCTCCTCGGTAGATCATTTGCGCTTGGCTTTGCTCGGTGTCGGAACCGGAGTACCAGCACCAGGAACCACGACAGCGAAGCTGACCCAGCCCGTCGTCGGTGTCCACATCGCTTTCCACTCGATCTGCGCACCATCTTCCGGCAGTTCGCCTTCGGGTGGGAGCTCGATCGGTGGCAACGTGTTGTCGATCACCGGTTGATCACCGGGAAGTCCGGTGCCGGGGCGTGGATCAGTCGGTCCCCAGATATAAACCGGCAACCATCCACCGCCACCCGGAGGCAGCACGATGGGATGAGACGGCTTCGGTTGATCTTCGGGAAGCCCCTGATCAGGATACGGCTGCGAACCGGGGAGACTCTGGTCGGGATACGGAGCACCCGGAGGAAGCGGGAAGTAAATCGGATGCGAAGGGATCGGCAGATCCCCCGGCAACGTGTTGTCGATACCGGGCTGTGCTCCCGGCAATGTGTTGTCGATCCCCGGTTGTGCGCCGGGGAGCGATTGATCTGGACGCGCGCCCTGATCAATCGGAATGATCAGCGCCAGAATTCCTTTAGCAGCCATCGTAATTTCTCCTGGTTGGTTGGTGATAACCCCCACGACTTCTTCCTTCTTAACGCTCGAACCAATTTTCCTCTTTTTGCTCTTCGATCTCCGCGAACCGTTTGTCTTCTGCGGGCACGAAGGCGCACCGACAGTTGGGATGCGCCGGGATCAAGCCGTGCGCCTCATCGATTTCGTAAGGTCCGCCCGCCGCGATGTCATCACATTCTTCGCACACCAGTTCGTCGCCCGCGGTCAGGACATTGACAAGCTCGTCCTTCCAGAGGCCGCCATGGCTGCGATGCTTGTGGTCCGTGTGAAAAAGCTCTGCCGGATAATACTCAGGCTCCACACCAACGAGCTTCACGCCTCCGGCCTTGTACGCCAGGAGTTTTCCCGCATTGACTGCCCGCACCGTCTCGGTGTTGACCAGCGTAATCAAGCGCGACCGAGTCACACGTTCTAATGTGATGCGAACTTCTTTCATAAGCTCTTGCGGGGTGCGCATGGTCACCATCGCCTTGACCACTGACCGAAGAACACGCCGCGAAGTTTCCGCGGAAATTCCCTGAAGCTCTAGAATCACGCTGGCGCTCAGCAAGTGAGAAACCTCGCGGATGTCCAGGCCGCCGTGCGCCATCGCTAGTTCTTTTCCTGCACGCGCCACCCCGCGCCCGACCGCCGCCGTGATCAACGCGCTGAGCCAATCAACCGGTGTTACCAGTTCCTCTTCGACCACTTTCTTGAGCATCGTTTCGGTGCGCATCAAGCGAGCAGAAGGTTTTTCCAACCATGGCTGATAGTTCTCGGGGGCGTTCGCGCCGAGTCCGAGGCCCGGTACGTCGTATTCCTGGAGGATGAGCCGAAGCCGTCGCACCAGATTGAACACGCGCTTGTTGACCAGGCCTCGGCCTCCGCGCCGCAGAGACGAGCTTCGACTGGGATCGAGCCTGACTCTGGGGACTATGATTCCGCCAGGAGGGAGCGGATCAGGTTGGAGCACCGTCATTGACGCGTAGTCTCTTTGCCGTTCGCTTTGTTGCCTTTACCGTTTTTGCCGCCCTCGGGCTTTTTCTCGCCGGTTTCAGGCTCGCCTTCTTCCTCGCCTTCATTGACTTCCTCCTCGGGTGGCTCACCGAAGTCCTGCTTCTTCAGGGCTTCCTCGAGTGCCGCTTCGAGACCGGGGTAGGTCCCGTCTTCGATGAGCTGATTGCAACGACCTCGAGCCAACGCTTCAAATGGAACAAGGCCAGCATCCACATCAAACTTGCTGACCTCAGCTTTTTTCTTTGCGATATCGGCCTCTTGCGTTTTGTCCATCTGCCAGAGTGAGTTCCACTCGTAGAAGATGTTCGGGTCCAGGGATCCCAATGCAGAACGAATTACGACTTGATCAAGCTTCTCCAGCGCAGGGGTCAGCCGAATGGCTTGATCCGACGCGATGCGATCGTAATAATTCTGAAGATCGAATTCGCCTGTTGCATTCAACCCTGCTGCACTCCGCCCAAGGAATCTCGTCACGGGGATGTCCGCGGCACCCGCCGCGATCTGGAGATACATCTGCAGGATTTCCGGCATCCCTCCAAACTGCGTGCCGATGCGCTGCCATTCCTCTTCTTTATCTATGATCAGAGCGTTGACCACGGACTTCGCGACGTTGGCTTCACTGAATCTCTTGATGAGCCTTGTGGTCCCTTCATCGGTGGACATGATCTCTGTCATGCCGGGGATCTTGATGACGTCGACCTTGGCCTCACTGATGAGCGTCGCAATACTCTGTGCCACGGTGCCCGCGGAAGACACCGCATCGTGGATCACCTGCATCACGGGATCACCCCAGCCGTTGTTCGACATCGCATCGGGGGAATCCAGTCCGATTAATCTCACCATGCGTGAGGGATGGATCCTGACTCTTTCAGTGCGAGAAGCATCCTGCAGGAAATAGAATTCGGGCTGGCCGTAGTAGGGCGATGCAAGATCCACAATCAAATTGTCGATGGACAACTGATGCGGTGCGAGAACATGGATGAACTTCAATCCGTCTTTGGCCACCATATCGGGAAGGAGCTCGGACGACAGATCACCGTCGACCCCGATGAGAATGCAGCATCCTCCGTAGAGTCTGGCTTTAACAAGCGCGGCTTCCAGCTTCAACTGCAGCTGAAGGCGCTTTTCCGTTGATTCGATGAGCTCGATCTGGTTCGCCTTCGCCTGCCACGAACGCCACTCACGCGTTGCATCCTGAGCCGGAATGGAAATTGCTTTTCGAGCGATCCAATCACCTTGGAACGCCGCCTCCAGTTGATCTCTTCCCCAGAGCGCCTTGACGTACTTGTATCCCGTCATCTTGTCGCGACCCGGCATGCCGAGGCCGCTCAAGAAGTTCGTGAAGGTGTCTCCGAAGAATCTGTAGCCCATGGCTCAGAACCATCTCATGCTGTCGCTTGCTGAACTGCCCCACTCATGCGCCCAATAGTAGACAATGATTCTCCGCTCACCAGCAGACCAATGCGTGACGATACTGATCATCACGCGCCACCGATTTTCGGCAGGGTGATCTTCATCTTGTTGAGCCTGCGCCCGAGCTCGACGCGAAGCTGTCGTCGCTGCCAGTACGCCTTGACTTGTTCCTTGGTCCTTGATCGTGCGATGAAGTGCGCGTGTGTCTGCTGAAGATCGTAGTTGCTCGGCGTCGGCGTGATCTCGTAGCGATAGTCGACGACCCCGCTCATTGGCAGGCTCTCATCGCCCGTGATCTTGGATGATTTCCTATGCATCGAGGACCACCGTCACCGCGAAGACTCTTGTTTCTGTCTGCACGATCGGATTGCCGCGCGATCCCGATCTGAATTTTAGGAACGCTATGGCTCGACCGATGTCCGCGGGGATGATGACGCCTGCACCGGTTACGACGTTGTCGATCTTGACTTCATATCCGTCGAGCCCGAACATGTCGTTGAAGAACATCCCGTCTGTGGAAAACTGAAAAGTCAGCCGAGCGGTGTCCCATGCTGACGGCATCGTGATCCTGCACAGCTGACCCATGCTGCAGTCCACCGCGTCTGACAAAGACTCACCTGCGAGTATCGTCGGTCCTTCAATGACCTGGAGCATGATGTCATCCCACCCATGAAAGAGTTCTGTCGTACCCCATCGTCGATGCCGCGAGCTTGTTGAACGCGCCTGCGGTCGAGTCCACTTGATCCTTGTACTTCCCCGCAGGAAACTGCTCGTGCTCGTCGATGAAGTCCCTGTTCCATCCAGCGGCCTTGAGGAACACGTTCCCCGCTTGGACCTGCGCTGCGTATGGTTCGGCGCGAACTTCCTTGGATCCGGTCACCTTGTCAGTGTACACTTGGAATCCGCTGAAGCGACGCACTGAGCTCTCTGCAGATTCCTTCCCGCCAGAGCCGGGTTCCTGCTCGAACCAGATCGCGTACCGCGGACACGTTGTCCTGTCGATCTTCGCTGCTTGCAGAAGTCGCTGCTCGCGTTCGAGCGCGGACCACTGACCTCGCAGCATATCCTCGACGATTGTCGTTCCGTCGAACATCGTATGGACGAGGGCCGCTGCCGTGTATGCACCGCCATCGGCCGTCCCTGCCTTGTCCACATAGCGGACAGAGCGCTTGATCTTGCTTCTGTCGAACGTCGGTATGATCTTGAACTGCTCGACAGGGAAGAGCTCTCCTCCCGTAACAATGGGGGATTGCTGATAGATGCTTTCCCACGACGATGCAGTGAGAACCTGTTTCCTCGCCTGCAGGAACTCGAGGGACTTCAGTTCCGGGAACAGAGGATCTCCTATGCACCGATGCTCAGAGTTCTCTGTCGCGATAGCGGGATACTTGAGGACCTTCGTATTGGGAAAGTGCTCGAGCCATCGTCCCACGGGATCGTCCAGGTGCCAGCGTGTCATGATCATGATGAATCCGGCTCGCTCGCTGAAGCGACCGAAGAAGTCATCCGTGAACCAGCTCCATGTCTTCTCGCGCACTGCTTTGGATTGAGCTTCCGCTCGGCCCTTGATCGGGTCGTCAATGAACCCGAGGTCTAGTCCCTGTCCGTTGATCTGTCCCATGACGGTCGTGTTACGGAACGAGCCTTCGTGCCCGACGTATTCCAAGAGGGACGAGTTCCGCAGCCATCGGCCCGACACTGTCACAGCATTCGCGTCGGAGATCTTTGTCCTAGCAAAGACCGAGTGATAATTCTCAGAATCAAAAATCCTCTGCAAGGTGATGTTCACTCTCACACCGAGGTCATCGCTGTAGCTTCCGAATATGGTTCTCAGCGAGGGATCCTTCCCTGCACACCATGCGATGAAGTCTATGATCTGCTCGGTCTTCCCGTGCTGAGGCGGCGCTTGCAACACCAACGTCGGACGCTTTCCCGCTTGGAAGTCCGCCCAGAATTCCATCAGGTGTTCGGCGACATCGCGCTGCCACCATGAATGAAGGAGTCTCGGCCGGATGATATTCCTGAAGAGAAGGAAGTCCTCCCGGGCCAACGCACCCTGATACTCCTCACTGAGAGCAAGAGTCGACGTGGTCGCCTGCTTTTTCTTGGCGAGTTGCTTAAGAAAGAGTTCCGCAGCGGCCTCGTCACTTGGTGCGATCGGTATTGACATCCTTGCCCTCGTTATCAATCAAGAGCTTCGGCTTGGTGTACAGCGCACGCGCGAGAAGATCGAGCCTGATTCCGCGTTGGGCGAGCTCTTCCTGAATCTCTTCAACACTGCGGTACGTGACTTCGACCTTGACTTCTTTCCTGTGATCCACTTGCAGGGGCATCACTCGGGACAGTAGCATTGCATATGCGCGGAGATCCTTCTCGGCGATGTTCAAGAGGAACCCGATGAGACCGCCTTTGCCTTTGCCGTCCTGTCCGTGGATCTCTGCAGCTTGGAGGATGCACTCTTTCAACAGTGCAGTAGTCTTGTTCGGTGTTCCTGGTCCTCGTCCAGGTCCTCCAGGATTATCTTTCTTGAACGAAGTCTTGTTTGCTCTGAGTCCTTTCGGCTTCTCAGGCTTAGTATCACGTGGACGAAGATCCATTTGCGTCACCGGATGTCTACCCGATATTAAATCGGCGGCGCAGAAAGTACCACGGACGATGAGCGGCTGGCAATTCGGCCGGAAAATATCGCTGCTGCTAGGGATTCTGCTGATAGCAGAGACACTGCCGACAGGAATTATCCCGTGGCAGCGATGTCGGCTCTAAATCTTGCTTTTAACGCAACCCGACTCTAAACGACGACCTCGAGCGCTGACGCGTTCAGCACGGTATGGATATCACGCCCGAGGATAGATATTCGTATTTCACAGTGTCCACGCCCTCGCATCGTGACGACGCGGCACTGTTGTCCTGATATAGAACTCATGCCATCGCGCACAGATACCAGCATGTTCGGTTGGAGCCGGTCTGGGATTTTCACCAGACCATCTTTCCCTTCCATCAACTTCAATCCCACGATATCTCTACGCGGAACTGGGATGGGCCTTTCATTGAACAAGAAAAACCTGCGAATTCCTGGAGCGCGCATGAGGCACTCCCATCCCGCTCGCAGCAGGATGAAGATGTATCTCGGATAAATCAAGTGCCGAATACATTTTCCGGCCTCGGTCGCTGCATTCATAAGCGGGAGATAATACTGGAATCCCAGCTTCTCGATATGGTGCGCTGCTCGGTACTCTTCATCCGGCATAGTCATTGCCGCTGTCCAGTACCGGATGGATGGAGAAGCCGCTGACATTACATATCGCCCCCGAATACGCTGCAGGCAAACCAGTGGCCGCAAGTAGTACGCCCTGCACCCAAGATTGGCAAGTTGTCACCTTTGCACTCCCTCGCGCGACAGCCCTGCCCGTTCGGGCCAAGGTAAGCTTTTGCATACTGCCCGCGTCAAGCGGTGCAGTATGTGGTGCAGGTCTGCACCACTTACCTTGTCCCGTAGGGCTGGGTGATAAGTGGTGCAGAAGAAATGCACCACTCCGCACCACTTGCGCACCACTTATCAAACGACAAGCGGTGCAACCTTATATATCAAGCTTATTTTGAGCATCCGGCGGTGCTTCCATAATGGTCTTCTTGGCCATGGTGCCGCACCCATATACCAGCTTGCGGTTGACGTTGCGATACTGGAATCGTACGAGTGCGTTGGTCTTTTCCCATTGCTTGATCATAGATGTTGCCTTGCCTTCGTTACATTTGAGCATGCGCTGCACGAGCAGCCCAACCCATCTATTCATATCACCGGTTCCAGATTGTCTGGCGCTGAGTGTGTAGTATTCTCCAAGTGAATTCCCCTTGTTGTCCTCCATCCCACGATCTATGGCTGCGAAGAGTTCCTTTGTTTCATCATCGGCGACGCCGTCTAGCGCAGTCGGCGCTTCCCATGGAATCGGCACACCGACATTGTCCCCTGGAATATCTCCGTCGTGGTTCTGCATAGTGACCGTCTCCATGCGGAACCATTGTGCGATGGCGGAGGCCCGATTGTAGTTGGCCTTCGCATCATCTAACCTGAGGTACAGTGACCGGTCATTCTCGGAAACACCGAAAGCCTTTGCTTCGTCTCCAGTCATCCCAAACAACGTGACCCCGATGCGCGTGACATTACTCAATGCCCCACTGCCGCGTGCCGCATCAATATCACCAGCCATGTCCTTGGAATACTTTTTCGTATGATGCACCAGGAACACCGAGCAATCGGCCTGCCTCGCGATGTCCCGCCATATGGTCGCCACCCACTTGAGCTCCATCACACCCTCTTCGCCATAGAATGTTTCGGCAAAGGGATCCACGACCACGACATCTATCTTTTCACGCTTGATGGTGCTGATGAGCTCCGCTATCAGTGGCTCCCTCGTCATGTTCCGTGTACGAGAATCATACTTCGATACGAGTATGCTCGTGGGATTCTTGGCGGCGCGCATCCATCCTTTCAACACGGCGTTATCGTCGATGCCCATGCTCTTCATGGCCACCGCGAAGGATCTCCGTTGGAGTTCCTCATCGTCCTCTTCGGCGTTGATGACCAGGACCTTGCACTGCTTTCGCGGCCTCCAGCGCGCCCATGCCTTGTTCGCTGCCAGCATCGTTGCAAAGCACAGCGTCAGCACGCTCTTGCCGGTGCCGCCCGGTGCCACCATCATGGTCACGTGCTTCCTTAAGAGTAATCCGGGAAGGATCCATTGCCGACGTGGAACCTTTTCCTCCTTGATGGGGAACAGATCAAACAACTCGATGGGCGCAACCTTGTTCTTCTTTGCCTCCCATCGGTCACGCCACTCTGGGTCGTGCTGATCTGCGTAATAGAACAACGTCCCGATGGTGTGCTTCTTGAACTTGGTGATCTCGTTATCCCACTTGCGGCTGCAGTCCCGTGCGTTGTATCGGGCCTTGTCCTTCGCGGACCACTCCAGAAAAAGCTTTTTCCCATCGGCGCCGAGCTCTTTGTATAACGCCGCGCCCACATACATCCACGAAAGATAGTCTAGATCCTGGCAGGGGATGGCAAACAATGCCTCCTTGATCTCGGAGGGATTGACCGGCGTCCCCGTAGATCTATCCTCGCTGGTGCTGCGGTGCCGCCCGTAGTACTCCCTCAGTTTATCCAGAAACCAATCCGGGGCATCACTGACATCCTTGTTGTTCCCTTCGTACACTTGCCCCGAACTCATGACAGAAGGCGGAACGATGATGTACCCTCCATCGCCCTTGATCTCGACGCCCTCGCCGATTTTCCCAAGCGGAACTGATCCAACGCCTGGGACATACCTGAATAGCAAGTGTCGCCCCGTGCTCGGGGTCTTGTGCTGTCGGGTGGCGATGGGCGAAGCTTCTATGTCCATTTCCCACTGTCGCCACGTTGCCAGTCCGTCGCCCATGTTTTCCTTGCGATCCAGGTCCACCGCGAAGAATCCGGAGGCTGCGCCTGTTGCGACGCCGATCATAGCGTTCGGATACTTGACCCACCATGCCGTGATGATGTCTGGCTCTGCCGATGCATCCTTGAATCCGTGGCCACCCTCGTGCTTCGGTATCATCGGCCCCTTGTTCAAGGGACTGCAGGGGAACACCCTCCAGGAATGTTCCTTTGCGATGGTCAGCGCAGCCTTGCCAATGGTGCTCAATTCCGCGTGCGGGCTCTGGTCCATGTCGGATACCTTATTATTGGTGCTGCGGGAAGTAGGGTGCTTATGGTGCCATCAGACCGACGCGAAGCATACTACTTCGCAAAAATAAATTTTTACTTCGCACCGTGAACCATGGCACCCTGTTACCGCATGCTGGTTTGAGGCAAAGAGCGGCTCCACTCCGGAACTCAGTCCAGCGTGAAGGAGACGGCGATCGCATCTGGGCTCATGCTGCCCTCGGTGCGGTCGCCGGACCATTTCATCAACTGGAGATATACAGATGATAATCCCTGTCGAAGTACAGAAGCCGAACAAGCCGGATTCAGCAATGATCCTCGGCGAAGCGGATGACCGCTTAGATGTAGCGTCCGTTGCCGAACTGGTCGGCATCCCTGAAGGATGTCTGGTCGGCGGCAAGGTAATCCGCAGCAAGAAGCACGGCGACCGCTGGTCGCTGGTCGCCAACATCAAGTTCGTAACCGCATCTTTCTAGGGGGACACGATGCACACTTATAGAAAGAGCAAGGACGAACAGCTTTGGACCGTCGGGCATTACAAGATGATCGGCGATGAACATTTTTCTTCTGAGCACGAATGGGAGGCCATGAAAGATTTCGCCAAGGAGGATGACGCGGCGGCCTACGTCAATTATCTGAATGGAGGAACAGGGGGTTATTCCAAATGAGTGATATCGTTGAACGGCTGCGCGATCCAGGTGTATTTGTGGATCGCAATGAGGTTGCGAACGTGATCGAGAACCAAGCAGGCGAGATCATACGGCTGCAGATCGAAGTGAAGCGTTGGCAACAGATCGCAGGGCAGGGCGTCGTTATCGAACGTGAGTTGCGAACAGAGATCGAGCGGCTGCAAAGAGTCAAGCAATGATAAATTATCTACCGGCATACTTAGTCATCGGTATGGCGTCGTTGGCGTGGTGTCTCTGTCTGTATCCAGCGCGGTTTAACGGATGGGTTCATGCGATTATCGCAAGCACGTTCTTCGTTCTGTTCTGGCCCGCGTTTATAATTCACGGGTTCATGCTCCTTTGGAAACGAGGCACACGCAGATGAATTCCATCTTCAAACTGCAAAGCACGCTGATGCAGCATCAGACAACCGGCGTGCAGCGTGCGAACGGAAAATCCGCCTTCGCCTACCTATGTGACATGGGCGTGGGAAAGACGCTGATGCTGCTGGCCGAATTCCAGCAACGAGTATCCAAGGACGATATCATGGATCTGCTTGTGATTGCGCCCAAAGGCTGCATCCGCAATTGGTACTACGACAGGGAAGACAACCCGAGCGAGCTCACCAAGCATCTGGACCCGGTGCTGCGCAAGCATCTGGTCATCGCGTCCAGCGAAGGCAGCGCGGCGGCCCGCGATGCACGCGAAACATTGCTCGCGACGACCAACAAACCCCGCGCGTTGTTCGTGAACGTGGAATCCCTCAGCGGGAACGCGCGGATGCTGGCAACGTGCAACGAGTTCTTGAAATCGGGCCGCGCCATGATGGCCATCGATGAATCTACCGTAATCAAGTCCCGGCGAGCGCAGAGAACCAAGACCATCTTGAAGCTTGGGAAGCTGGCCAAGGTCCGGCGCATTCTATCCGGGCTGGCCACACCCAAGAGCCCGATGGATCTGCATGCTCAATTTAGTTTTCTCGATGACCGCATTCTGGGGAAGTCCTTCACGCTGTTCAGGGCGCGTTACGCCCGGATGGAATTCATCTGTCGTGCGCCCAATCAGGTCATCGATGCGCAACTGCGCAGAGCGCAGGCTCGCGCCAGAACATTTACTGATACCAGCAAGATGAAGCGCGATGAAAAGATTGCGCTCTGTTATGCCCTCGGGGGATGGATCCCGTCCACGGCGCCGATCATCGCGGGATACCAGCAGCTTCCCGAGCTCCGTGACAAGATCGCGCCGCACTGCTACCGAGTACGAAAGGAAGATTGTTTAGACCTTCCGCCCAAAATCTTTCAGTGGCGCGAGGTGGAACTCACCGACGAGCAGCGAAGGATCTACAGGGAAGTCCTGGAGGATGCCTCGTCGCAGCTGTCCAGGGCCAAGTTCATCACGCCGACCAGCGCGATAGAACAAATACTACGTCTACATCAAATCTGCTGCGGCCATGCGCGCGTGGATGAAACCGGCGAGCTCATAGACATCCCGTCCAACCGTCTCGATGCAGTCATGGAGGTCCTCGAGGATCATGAAGGGAAAGCAATCATCTGGGCGACGTACCAGCACGACATCCAAAAGATCTCAGCAGCGCTCAAGGAAGAATACGGCCCGGAAGCGGTCGCGGTCTATTATGGCGGCAACACCAAAGACAGGAGCGACGACGAAGCACGATTCAAGCTTCACGATAGCTGCCGATTCATGGTGGCAACACCCGCCGCCGGAGGATTAGGAATGAACTGGCAGGTTGCGAACTTGGTCGTGTATGCATCCAACAACTATGATCTCGCGCAGAGGCTGCAGAGCGAGGACCGTGCGCATCGCAAGGGGCAAACGAAGTCCGTGACTTATGTCGATATCGTAACGCGCGGCACCGTCGAAGAGAAAATCATTTATGCGCTGCGCAGTAAGATGGATCTCGCCACCACGGTCACGGGCGAGCAGCTACGAAAGTGGCTGGTGTAGTTTTACTTCGCACACCGTCGCCGGTAGAATAGGTGCATTAGAAAGGGAAGCACATGAAAACAATCGACGAAGAACTGGAGGCGGATGCTGCCGAGCAGGAGGCACCGCCACAGGATAAACTGGACCGCTTGCGGGCAGCGTGCGCCCATGCGCGGGATCTGGACCTGGAGATACAGGATTTGGAAAACCGTGCGTCCGAGAAAAAGCGAGAGCTCCTGGACTTGCGCTACAAGGGTCTCCCCGATTTGTTCCTGAGCGCGGGTGTATCCCGCGTGGATCTGGGTCCGTCAGGGAACATGCCTGCGTACGAAGCCAAGATGTCTGATCACTACCATGCCAATATCTCGACGTCGTGGCCTATTGAAAAGCAGGACGCAGGGTTGAACTGGCTGGAGGACAACGGACAGGGTGATCTCATCAGGCGCACCATCGAGATCAACCTTGGGCGCAACGAACACAAGCTGTTCGAGCAGGTGATGAAAGCGTTGAGCAAGATGCCCAAGCTTGCTGAACATATCAAGGTGCGACGTGCCGTGGCATGGAATACACTGACGGCATGGCTCAAAGAAAAATACCACAACCGCGAAGAACTTGGAGACACCGAACTGCAGACGTTGGGCGCGGTCGTTGGGAAAGTCGTAAGCGTGAAACCAGCAAAGGAAAAACTATGATTGCTAAAACGGAGTTGGTGAAGATCATTCAAAAATATCTAGAGCTAGACGTGTTTGATCTGGACGCACCAACAGGGAAGAGCAATACGCTTGAACGATTGGAACGTCGCGCGCGGCGTGCAATCAAAACAAAGGAGAAGTAAGATGGCTAAGAAGGAAGTTCCTGTAAAGAAGGCTGCCACTCCGGCGGCGAAGCCGACCCCGGCTCCGCGACCGAGCACGCCACCCGCTGCACTCAAGCGGGACTTCAGCTCCAATGTCACCGGGACCGGCGGCAATGGTGTGCAACCGCTCGACGACTTCGACAAGCAGATGTATGCCGATGCCGGATTGGGTGTCAGCACCAAGGCGAGCGACAACATCACGCCGAGCATCACGGTGCTGCAGCCTCTGTCTCCACAGGTTCTGGCGGGAGCGGCGCAGATCGAGGACGCTTCTGCCGGTGACTTCTGGGTCAAGGGTGCCAATCCGCCCATCATCAGCGGGGACGTAGGAATCTGGTTCCAACCCGCGGCGATGACCGAGCATTGGTTCGAGTTCGTGGACCGTGACGCAGGCGGCGGGTTCGTCGCACGCTACGAGGTGGAGTACGACGAGAAGGGCAGGATCATCCCGCCCGAGGGTGCGGTGCAGAGCGAGGACAATCCCAACAGTTATTCCTTTGAAGAAACCGGGAACAACTGCATCCACTATCGGCACATCGCCGGCTTCGTCTGGGTCGACGGCGTCGGTCTGGAGTACGTGCTGTCGTTCCATGGCACCGGGCATACCGTTGCCAGAAGCTGGAACACGAAGTGGACGCGGAAGCGTTTTCCCGATGGGAAAATGATGCCCGCCTATTCGCATCTGTATCACTTGACCACGAGCCAGCGTTCAAATAAAAAGGGCACATGGTTCCAGGTCGCGGTGAGTGAAGGCGAACATCTGCGTTCGTGCGGCGAAATCGTCGGCGATCTGCACAAGGCCCTGCAGATGGGGAGATCACTGGCACAGGCATTCCAGCGCGGTGAGAAGCTGCCCGGAGCGCCTGAGGAGTTTGAAGCTGAAGCGGGTGCCGCCACTGCCACCGGCAGTGATGACACTCAGGAAAAGATTCCCTTCTAGTAAGCGTAGCGTTGAGTACAGTTCGTGATAGTGGTGACGCTGGATACAGAGACTTCCGGTATAGGCCCGGACGACCAAGTGATTGAGGTAGGTCTCATAGTCCGCAATCTCTCTTTGCATTCAGCGTCACCCGTCACGTGGACTTCACTGGTCAAGCCTTCCGTGCCGATTCAACCGGATGCGCGCGGTGCGCACCACATTACTGACGAGGAGCTCGCCGATGCACCCGCCATCGGCGAAGTCATTCAACCGTTGCGGGAGCACTTAGGCGGTGCCGATGCTATCGTCGGGCACAATTTAGAATTTGATCTTCGCATGCTGAAGCAGTCGGGCGTACCGGACGAGATCATTCCGCTCAAGAGAATATGCACTTGGCTCTGCGCAAAGCATCTGTGGCCCAACGCTCCAGGCTATGCGAATCAAACGCTGAGATATTGGCGTGAGATAGACCTCAAGCTGTGGCCGATGCATCGCGCACTGACCGATGCCTGCGTTACGGATGCGCTGCTGATTGAAATGCTGATGGAGGCGTCACCGGAACAACTCATAGAGTTAACTGAAACACCGGTGCTGCAAACAAAGATCATGTTCGGCAAGCATCGTGGCAAACTGTGGAGTGAAGTGGAAGCAGACTACTGTCGGTGGTTGTTAGACCCGCAACGACAGCCGCCTTTCGCCGACGAGGTTCGATTCGCGGCACGACATTGGCTCAAGATGAAAAAGGAGGGGCGTTCCAAATGAATTGGTTCCAGAAAATCTTAGCGCGTGTTCGCAGCTATTTCCGTCGCCCGGAACTCAAGCCGGATCCGCCCAAGCCGATACCGCCCAAGCCGGATCCGCCCAAGCCTGACTTTCGGCCTGAGCCGCCCAAGCCCGCGCCGAGACCTGAGCCGCACAAGCCGGAACTGTTCAGGCTCGCGTCATCGTTTCCGCAACTCCCGCCGCCGACACTGCCGTATGTGCGGCTGAGCGAACTTGAAAAAGAACGTAGGAAGTTTGACAAGTTCGTAGAACCACAAGGGCCGATGCCGAAACCCGGCGCACCGCGCCATCATGCCAAGAAGGAATCATCACCCATAGAAATTCCTCTCGATAAAATCACGGTCGTCGCGGATCAAGAACTCTTTATCAGGGATATCCACCACGAAGATAGAACCGGCGCCGAGGTGCTGTACCGCGAAACCGAGGGATACGGGGAATTCAATTTCCGTGACACCATCCTGCAGCAGCTGGAACGATACTTCGTCTATATCAACCGCATGCGCAAGCATGATCCTGATGCCTATGGTTTCTACACGCAGATCGGCGCGACATTGTTGCCTTACATGGCCACGAATGCGCATCATCGCGGCGAAACTCTGACGAAGGGAGATCACAAGAAATCAGATACTCCACCGCTTCCGGCATGGTTCAACGCCAAGCGCCCGGGATTTGGATGCTTCGCGTATGGCATCGACCCAGAAACTGAGAAGTACGAACTCGACTTTAAAGACCCTCTCAAAAAGAAAAACCGGGTCTGGATACCGAAGTTCATGTACTACACGAAGTACGAGCAGCCGCCGCCCGAGTTTCAACCGATGGCGGGCGGCGACATCTATTCGATGACGGTCTGGTGGGACAGACCGCATGATCCAAAGAATCCCAGGAACTATGGGGTGCCGCAGACGTTCGCCGTGTTCATCAGCAAGGACGGCACCGATGTTCGTGCTTTGCGCCAGCTCAAAACCAAGATGGTCTCGATCCAGAAGAAAAGGAAAAACGGTTCGTTCGTCATTCCAAAGCGCGGCTGGCACTTTCCTTCTATCTTGGAGGCGGAAGAAGGATGGGCACCTGAAGAGCAACTGGTCGATCTGTTCGTGCGGTCTGCGCAGAAGCAAGAGCTCGCGGGCTACTCCATGGTTCGCGTGTTCGCAACGAAAAAGAACATGACCGCGGTGTTCGGTGTCAACGTGCATCGCATGGCGTACTTCTTCCAGGACCGCGACATCACGTTGTCAGAAACAGGCAGTCGCAAGAAAGTGTTCCATATGGTGCGGGCGTTCACACGAAAAGACGGCGCGCACGTTCCGTTCCATTTCCGCGGTGAAAGAGATTTCACATGGGCGGGCTACCAGATCCACATCACGGTGCCGGGAAAGGACCACCCGATGATGGAAGAAGTGAGCGTTGGTTCTGTCGATACGTATTGGATCGACAAGAAAGACGCCAAGAGATACACGAAGCTTCCCGAGGTTGGCCGAATCCTGGCGGATAGCATGGGCATCAAACACAAGGAGAATAAAAATGAACATTGACAAAGTCAGCGCCGAACACATCCAGAAGATCGATGATCCCGTCAAGCAGTTGTTTGCGTTCATGAAAGAACGACACGCCATCCATGTTCGTCGAACGCTGAACCAGCCGCCGCCTTGGACCAATGATCCCCTCCTGCGCGACTACCGCTACTGTAATATCTACCGCAACTTGGATCGCGTTACGATGTGGATCCACGAAAACTGGTGCGAACCGCACAAGGATGATCCTGATCTGTGGTTCGCGATGTGCGTGGCACGACTGCTGAACCTGCCCGAGTCCATGGAAGTCGTCGGCTACCCGGTGCCATGGAACACGGTGAATTTCTGTAGGAAAATCAAAAAGCACCGCGACGCGGGCGGAAAGTGTTTCAACGCCGCGTACATCGTATCAACCAACGGGATCTCATCTGACAAGATCACTTACCTTGTGCATGACGTGCTGACGCCGATGTGGCGCAACCGCACAACCATACGACCACGCGAGGGAGACACCCTCATGTCGTGGCATGTGCAGCTGACGATGTACAACGGGATGGGAAACTTCATTGCGGCGCAAGTGGTCGCAGACCTAAAACATTTTGACAAGCATTTACTTCGTGCGTCAGACCATGCGAAATTTGCTGCACCAGGTCCCGGCAGCATCCGCGGGCTCAGCGTCATCGAAGGACGTACGATCAAGCAGGCGGACGAGTTCCGATTGGCGCTGGCTCGTCTGGACGAAAAGATAGCGCCGATGGTGAAGGCGGCTGGCATGCCGCTTGTTGACAGACAGGATCTTCAAAACTGTCTGTGTGAATATTCTAAATACATGCGAGCAGTGTCAACCGGGCAGATGCCCAAGCAAAAGTATCGGTGGGAGAGTGCGTGATGGGAAGCCAGAAAGGACGTACGATGGCCGACTGGAGTGGTTCACCTGAAGGGTGGATCATTAGGGGAGTCATCCAGATCTACTACAATAAGGGCCATCGATTAGATTCTATCGGAGAATGTCTGCGCAAGCACATACCACGTGATGTCTATCTTGCCGTTATCGGTGTGCCGGACGTGACCGACAACGCCATTCTGCAGCGAGGACATAAGGGTGTTCTTCCAAAGAATGCTTTTGAACATCCGGATAAACACCCGGTCGGCAAGATGATGCTGCCCATTGCGCAACGCATTGTTGCGGAAAACCGTAAGGTTACACTTGAAGAACTCAAAGCACTTGCATCGGCGGCTGTCGGCACCAAGCAAGAAATTGCAACCGAAGATCTTCTGATGGACGACCAACACAAAGCGGTCGGCGGCGTATTCTATATCCTCAGCAACGGATCTAAAAATTGTGCGATCGGCATCACTCACAATAAAGAATTCACAAAGCGCACGGATTCTTTCAAAAAGGGAGATCTCGATGGAGTAATGACAGTCAGGTACGCCTTTTGGCTTGCTGATCCAAGACGGGTAGAGACAGAGATCAAACGCAAGTTCGCTGACTTTGCAAGAGGCAGTGAACGGTTCGCAGTGCAGGCCAATCATATGGCCGACATGGTGGAACACTATGCGAACCTGATGCAGATACCACGCTACAGTATCATCCTTCGTGAAGAGGAACTTGTATGAAATCCGCTATCTATAGCTTCATGGCCATCAGTGACAACTCGATGGTGGCAAGTGTCAAGCTTGCCAAGTTCCTCAGCTTCACGCTGCAGCTGCCATTGACGAGCGACGCACGAACGCTCGACAAGGATCTCGACGTACTGATCATTGTCAACGGCGCGTATGCCTTTGCCAAGCATCTGCAAGAGCTCCACGATGCGGTGGTCGGCGCGGGGAAAATCGTATGGGTGCAACAGGACTACTCCATTGTTCCGCCCATCAACAACGGCGAAGCGCAATCTCCGTTCCGCAAGGCTTTTGTTGAACGGAGAGAAGCTGGGAAATCCCACCTAGAGTTCTGGACCACGTGTGAAAAGGAGAGCAAAGCCACACCGCTGAGCACGTACATCAATTGGAATTGTTTGTCGATGCAGACGAAACCTGTTCCGCGTATGATGTCGTCCAATGATGTTGTGTACTACGGCAGCTATCGTGTCGGGCGGAAACAGGCTTTCGATCGATACTTTAAAGAACCACGATGCAAGATGATTATCTCAAGCCCGAGCAAGAACTTCAAGGAGATCTATCAGCATCCAGAAATTCAGCACGTCGGTGTGCAGGATGATCTATTGAAATGGTTGAGCGAGCGCGGAATGGGGCTGTACCTGGAAGACAACAAATCGCACAAGGAATATCATTCCCCGCCAAACAGATTCTATGAGATGCTTTCAGCGCAACTGCCCATGGTCTTCGAGGAAGCCGCTGGCACCACGCTGCGCAAGGCAGGATACGATCCAAGTGATTACGTCGTCCGTAATCCATTGGAGATTTCACGACGGCTTGATCAGCGTGATAAGATTTCCGTGGCACAGCGCAATCGTTGGTGGCAAGTTGCATCCACGGAACGTCAAGCTCTTCCAAAGAAAATCCAACAGGCATGGGCCAAGATCAAAGGAGATTGAAAATGAAGCGCCGTCAATACCGCAAGCAAGAGCCTCCGTTCAATGTGTCATTCGAGCTCACGCTTGGATGCAACCTGAGATGCCCAATGTGTGCGGTCGGTGTGATCCACGACAAACCCGGCAGGGGTTACAAGTTCATGGAGAAGTCCACGCTCATCCGCACGGTGGACCACATCAAGGATCTCGGTTGGAATTGTCGTATCGGTTTTGCCATGCGCGGCGAGCCGACCTTGCATCCTGACTACATCGGCATGGTCGCTGCAGTGCGCGAACGATTGCCGAAAGTGCATATGACCATGCTGACCAACGGCGGCGGACTGCTGCGCAAGCCTGGAGCGGTCAAGAATGTGACAGGACTGTTCAGCGCCGGATTGAACGTGCTTGGAATGGACCACTACACCGGCATCGCATTCGTACCGAAGATCATGGAAACGATAGACAACGAAAGTCCAATGCCATTGAAGAACGGGACGCTGCACCCATTGGGGTTCACGTTCTACAAATACCCAGAGGACCGCGCAGGCAATCCGCACGTTCGCAGGCCGCGGAACTCTAGAACGCTGGTCCAGATACGAGACATCATGGAACAGAACGACGAAAACAAAACCGGGACACACTCCAAGATTTTCAATTATGCCGGATTGAGTTATCCGCCTGATGACAGCATGATGGGGAAGCGGTGCCATCATCCGTTCCGGCAGATCGTGGTCCATTGGGATGGGAACGTTCCGCTGTGCTGCAATTCATGGGACAGTCCCTACAACATCGCAAACATAAACGACACATCGTTGAATGATATCTGGCAGAGCAACGCATTCGGCGCCGCCCGAGAAAAGTTGATACGAGGCGAGCGCGACTTCACACCATGCAAGGGCTGCAACCATCGTTCGTATCGGGTCGGGCTGCTGCCGGACTTGATGGGACAAGGAAAACTGCACCGACCTGATGCACAGACCGATGTGGATCTTAAAGAAGCCCTCAAGGGCGGCAGGCGATCTCCATTGATCAACCCTCCGGCGTGGATGAAATGATTATCAGCATTCGTGGCACCAACGGCGCGGGGAAATCCACGCTGGTGAAAAAGATTATGGATGACGTTATCTATACTGGCGGTATCGTCACCCCTATCAGCTATCCGGCCGAAGAGAACAAACGCAAGCCCATGGGGTATATCTGCAACAACACGAGCAAGATTAATTCGTTCTTCGTTATCGGGCATTATGAAATAGCCAACGGCGGCATTGATACGGTCCCGAGTTTAGCCTACGCTTACGAACTCGCGCTCGGTCATCACGAGTTGGGGATGCACGTTATCATGGAAGGAAAGAACTTTACCGAGCCGCTGACATGGATCCTCGAGCAGCACCAGAACAAGTTGGACATTCGAGTGGTGCTGATCGATACCCCGTTCAGTAAGTGTGTCGAGTCTGTCCGCGCGCGCGGGCACAAGATCAAAGAAGAAACCATCGCAATGCTGCACGCCAAAAGTCAAGTGCAGTTCAACGTCTTCAAGGAAGCTGGTATTCGTGCGTTCAAAGGCACTAGACGGCAGTGTCTTAGTGAGGTACAGTCATGGCTAAGAAAATGAGTGATCGTCCAGTTCTACTGGCGCACAACAGTCTGCTCTATCCCTATCTTCCTGGGAGCGTCGGCTGGCACATATTCAAGATGCTCAAGTCCAGAGTGCCAGAAGTCACGCGTCGAGATTATCTCAAGGTGTTCGACCGATATAGTCTCGAGGAGGACGCATACCATTTTCGTGCTGCACTTCGCGGGCGTGTTGTGGTAATTTTAGGTGGTGCTCCGTACAGTCTAGGCCTCACTAACCAACTTGTTCATCCGCAGGTCGTTGACGGTATCACTTGGCGGCGGCTCCCGTTGCCCGGTGATCGCTGGTACGATGATCCAAGGAACAGGATCGTTGCGGCCATGGTGTTCGAGAGTTTGTATTTGTCCTGGTTAGAAATGGAAAAGACCGATGTATGTTTCCAAGGTGCGGAATGTTTGTGAGGCCCTGCCCGCCTCAGTCAATTTGATTATGAACGAAGGCGTCCTGCAAGAATCTCGTGCCGGTTTTGTCCTGGTGCTGCCCGCGCCGCTGATGACGGTAACGTCGCATCCGTGCGAACGTGTGCTGCGCAGTGCAGCCCGTGACGCCAATCCCTTCTTCCATATGGTCGAAGCCATCTGGATGTTGGCAGGCCGGAATGATGCCGCCACGCTCAATCGTTACGTGAAAGATTTTGGGGATCGATTTGCAGAACGCCAACTCGGGGATCCGTTGCCTGAGGGTGACGGGCGCATCCATGATGCCTACGGGCGACGCTGGCGCATCGCGTTCCAGTTTGATCAACTTGACGCTGTTGTGAAGCGGCTTATTGAAAATCCAAACGATAGACAGTGCGTGATTGCAATGTGGGACGCGACACTCGATGGCGAGAATGATCTCAATGGCGCATGGCTCACGCGACCCTGCAACACGCATCTGTATCTGCGTGTGCAGGAAGATAACCTGGACATGACGGTGTGCTGCCGAAGCAACGATATGGTCTGGGGCGGCCATGGGGCCAACGCAGTTCACTTCAGTGTCCTTCAGGAATATCTTGCAGCGCGTATTGATGTGGGCATCGGCACGATGTATCAACTCAGCAATAACGCACACGCCTATTCGATCGAACTCGAACGTCTCACGAAACGCATGTTGAAATTCGATTTGACACTGGAAGATGATCCGTACACTAACGCCGGAATAAAGCCCGAACCCATGTTCACGGATCCTACCGAGATCGACAACGATATCGCCGCTGCGCTGCAGTGGCATGATGGTGGTAAGATTCCCGATTTTACAAATGACTGGTTCGGTACGACATTTGCGTCAGCCATAGTCGCGCACAGAATTTATCGTACAGCCGGCGATATCAACACAGCCATAAAAGTTGCCGGGACTATCAAGTCAGATGACTGGCGGTTCGCCTGCGTCGAATGGCTGCAGCGGAGAATCAAATGAGCATCCACGAGAAAATGATGGCCAGTCGTGCGCTGGCTTCTCGCATCCGGCGCTATCACACCATCCCGGTGTTGCACCAGGAAACGGTCGGCGAGCATTCGCATCGGGTCTGCACGCTGTATCTGCAATTGTTTGGCACGCCGCGCGTTGAAGTCCTCGAGTACATCATGTATCACGACATGGGTGAAATCAGTGCAGGTGATCTTCCGTTCAACGCCAAGCGCGATGCGCCGGGGATCAAAGACTACATGGACAAGGCCGAAGCGGCTGGCTTGCGCCGCATGAACATCAAGATGCCAGAACTGACCGAAGTGGAATATGCGCGGTTCAAACTTTGTGACATGCTGCAGATGCTAGAATTTGCGCGGGTCGAGATGGCCATGGGAAACCAGTACGCGAGATCGGTGCAAGATAATATTCTGGTTGCGTTGGACAGTTACAAACTCCTGCCGTCGCATCAGGTAAAATCCGGTATTCTAGTGATCATGTGCAGCACCCCCATTCAAAGGATAGAAGATGGCGAAGAGGCGTGACATACACATTGGCGGCGAGCAGCTTCTACTGATCCAGCCGCAAAGCACATGGACGCGCGTGAAGGAGCTCCCTGATTTGCGCCGGGTCGGCACCATTGCGCTGGATCGTGAGACAGAGGATCCAGGGCTGCAGGCTGGCACCGGACCGAGTTGGGTACACAAGCGCGGACGCATCGTCGGCGTGAGCGTAGCGTGGCACGAGGGCAACGATATCAAAGCATGTTATCTGCCGACCGGCCATCCCGACACTCAGTGCTTCGCACCTGAACAAGTGGCGCAGTGGGAACTAGATCTTCAGAAGGCTGGCGTCACCTTCGTTATGCAAAACGCGGGCTACGACGTCGGGTTCGGCGCGTCATGCTGGAGCCTACCAGTGCCACCGAACATCCACGACACATCGGCCATTGCGTATATGCTCGATGAGCAGCGGATGTCCTATTCACTGAATGAACTTTGCAGATGGCAGGGCATCCCAGGCAAGGACGAAACAACACTGCGCGAAGCCGCAGATGCGTATGGCATCGACCCGAAGAATGGACTCTATCGTTTGCCTGCACGCTATGTCGGCGACTACGCAACGCAGGACGCGCGAGCCACCCTGATGCTCTACGATAAACTGTTCCCGCAATTGGCGGAGCAGGATCTCACCGCCGCGTACCAACTCGAAATGGATCTGGTTCCGGTGGTCCACCAGATGATGGCGCGCGGCATTCGTATAGACCAAGATGTAACACAACAACTCTATGAGAAATTCAAAGCGCAGAGCCAAGCCGCGCTGAAAGAACTCAGCGACAAGCTAAGCCACACCGTCGGCATGGATGATATCCGTCAAACGAGTTGGTTGGAAAAAGCACACGACGCATGCAAAGTCAAGTATCCGAGAACAGCAAGAGGCGCAGCCAGTTTCACCAAGGGCTGGATGCGGTCACACGACCATTGGCTTCCGCAGCTTGTGCAGCGCGCCCGAGGACGCGAGGATGCAGCCGAAAAATTTGTCAAGAACTATATCATGGATCACACTTACAACGGGCGACTGCACGCCAGCGTCCATCAGTACCGCGCGGAGGTGGCCGGAGGTGAAGACGACGCGCGCGGTGGCGGCACCCGCACCTATCGGTTCAGCTACAGCAATCCGCCGCTGCAACAGATGCCGAAACGCGATGATGAAACGGTGGAAGTCCGGCGCGCGTTCTTGCCTGAAGAGGGCGAGCACTGGCTGAGCGCGGACTACAGTCAGCAGGAGTACCGGCTGTTCGTACACTATGCCGCGAAGGCGCGTCTGCATAAAGCCAATGTCGCGGTGGAACGTTACGCCGATGACCCGACAACTGATTTCCATCAGTGGGTCGCCGACATCACTGGCCTGCCACGCAAGCCAGCGAAGGACGCCAACTTTGCCAAGATCTACGGAGCGCGTGAGAAGAAGTTTGCAATGATGATCGGTAAGACTATCGCAGAGGCCACCGAAATCATGCGGCAGTATGACCGCGAAATGCCGTTCGCGAACTTGCTGTTTCAACAATGTGAAAGCGTTGCCGAGCGCCGCGGATACATCATGCTTTTGGATGGCGCGCGCGTGCGGTTCGATTGGTGGTTTGCCGGGTTCCGCAGCAATGACAACAGCAGCACCTGGAGCAACGCGGATTTCAGCAGCGATTGTCGCGGTGATGAAGCGCAGCGGCGTGTCGCTGATGAAACCCATCCGTGGTTCAAAAAGAATCTGCGAAGGAGCCGCTGCTACAAGGCACTGAACGGATTGATCCAGGGCAGCGCCGCACGCCAAACAAAGATGGCGATGCGCGCGTGCGCACAAGCGGGGATCAATCCCATCCTTCAGGTTCACGATGAACTTTGTTTCAGCGTTGGAAATAAGAATATGATTGCACAGATTTCAAAACTCATGTGCGAAGCTGCACCGCTCGTCGTTCCAATGCAAGTTGACGTGAAAATCGGTGCCAGTTGGGGCAAGCTTTCCTGACCGACTGCTACCCCTAGCGCGACTCCCAGGGTGTCGCTTTTTTGAAAAAGTCCAATAAAACGAAGACCTTTTTCTTCCATTTTTCCTTGCTTGCTACCCCTAGCAGGGCTAGATTGAGGGTGTTGGCGGTTTCCACCCCGCCAAGGACTGGCCACCCTCCGCCCCTTGCACTTGTTACCGGGCAACGGCTCCAGCGTAAAAACGCAAGGCTCCAAGAAGATCCCCGGTTTGGCAGTAGGCCAGCCCGAAAACAAACAAGGGGACAAAAAGAGGGCAGCGATTGGCGGTGGCGGTAGCAAAGCAGGCGAGAGCCCGTTACCGCAGCTAGTGCCAACGTGTTGGGATACCCCTGCGAAGAGCGGGGAGGAATTTGTGCGCGCTACACATTGCAGCAAACATTGCAGCGCCACCCTAGCAAACCACAACCGCAGTAGCGAGCTTGAGTTTGCGAAAACCCAAAACAGCAGACGCATCCGCAGTAGCGAGATGGCTGCCGAGCCGCGTGCAAAGCGCGGCCATCAAAAATCAAATCACGGACAGACCGGTTGGCCACTTCACTGATGGCCGACTCGCTGCAATCCAGTGGTCCTGCACTGCATCCTCCTGCCGCCCGGAAGCGAAAGAACCGGACGGTAGGCAGATGCAGCGCCAACTCGAAGAAAGTGTTTCGAAGCGCGGCGACAGGCTCGCCGCGTCACGATGCACTCGCATCATGGGTACGGCGACCGCCTCCCATTCAACCGACGTCCAACCTGAAGGAAAGACGCATCATGACTACAGCTAATGGAATGCTGCAACAGCAGATCACTGAACTTCGCATGGCCCTCCCGATCCTGGAAGAAAAAGCCCGGCTCGGCGCCATCCACTTCGACAGCCACTCCAAGGCGAAGGACCTCCTCCGCTGGTTCGACTCCGGCCGCACGCTGTCCGACAAGCAGATCCTGTTCGTCGGCCGCTTGCTGCAGCGCGCCAAGCGCAAGCATCGGAACCTTGATGTCAAGGTGAACATGACTAGTTCGGTTGACACCGCCGAAATCGTGCGGCAAGCCGTTTCGGAAATCGAAGCGCGCGGCGGACTCAACGACGGCGACCTCGAGAAAATCGAGCGGATCGTCACCGCCAACGTGCTTGTGGAAATTGAAAACCGCAAGCCGCGTCAGGTGGAAATCGTTGTCAAGCAGGCCGAGACCGGCAAGATCAAGAAGGTTGCCGGTTCGACGCACAAGATGTTCGAGCATCTGGTGCGCATGGCTTCGATCAAGCTGCCGAACGGCTACACGAACGGCATGTTCATTGCCGGCGAGGCGAGCTCGGGCAAGACCACCGGCGCGAAGATGCTGGCAGAGGTGCTCGGCCTCAAGTGGCACTTCAACGGTGCCATCAGCTTCCCGCATGAGATGCTCGGCTTCATCGACGGCGCGGGCAAGTATCACCGCACCCCGTTCCGTGAAGCCTACGAACACGGTGGCGTCTACACGTTCGAC
>Ga0105340_1000047_pt1 | contig 53100 bp, 53 predicted proteins | sample EasRivMeERMLT700_FD_89676 | JGI IMG/M metagenome (GOLD analysis project Ga0105340, IMG submission 89676) | Soil microbial communities from meander-bound floodplain in the East River, Colorado, USA - East River MetaG ERMLT700 | ecosystem: Environmental > Terrestrial > Soil > Floodplain | place...
CCCATGGCAACCGAACGCGCCAGCCGCAACATGCCCATCATGGCGAAGAACGACGAGACGCGGCGCGGCCTGTGGGACCTGTCGCGCGCGCACCGCATTCTCGACTTCGAGGGGCACAACGACATGTCGCTCGGCCACTGCTCGATGCGCGACCCCTGGGAGCGCGGCGTGTGGCTGAAGCGCGGCAACATCGGCCTCGAGGAGGTGCGCGAGGACGACTTCATCCTGCTCGACTTCGAGGGCAACATCCTCGCCGGCGAGGGCGTGCGCCATCTCGAATGGCCGATCCACACCGAGGTGCTGCGCGCGCGCGCCGACCTGAACTTCGTCTGCCACACCCATCCGCACTGGGCCACGCTCTTCTCATGCACGCGGGAGAAGCTCGCGCCGCTCACCAACGAAGGCTGCTGGTTCACCGCGCCGCCGCCGCACTACCTCACGACCAGCGACCTCATCGACACGCCGCAGCTTGGCAAGGACCTCGCCGAGTGCCTCGGCCGAGGCGAAGGCGCGTTCCTGCGCAACCACGGCATCCTTTCCGTGGGGCGCACCGTGAAGGAGATGACGCTGTGCGCCATCTTCCTCGAGAAGGCCTGCCGCGCGCAGCTGCGCCTCGGCGCGAGCGGATTCAAATACAGCCCGCCCCCTCCCGAGGAGGTCGAGAAGAAGCGCAAGAACATCTATCCCAAGCGCGCCGTCGACAACTTCTGGGACTACTACAACCGGCGGCTGGATCGAATAGAGGGAGAAAGCCCAGACGGGGAACAAACCAGGGGTGAAGTGCGATGAAAGGCACGCTGATCGGTGTCGGCACGATGGGCCCGGGGATCGCGGCGACGCTGGCGCGCGGTGGCCTGGAGGTGACGTGTTTCGATGTGAACGCAGAGCAGCTGCGCAAGGCCGAGGCCGAAATGCGGGTGCTGCAAGTGAAGGTCGCTTTCGAGGCCGACCTCGCGCGCGCCGTGGCGGGAGCCGACCTCGTCGTCGAAGCGGTGCCGGAACGCCTCGAGCTGAAGCAGCAGGTATTCAGAGAGCTGGAAAAGCTGGTGCCTGCGACGGCCATTCTCGCGAGCAACACCTCGGGCATCCCGATCACCCGGCTGCAGCAGGCGGTCGAGAACAAGGGTCGCGTGGTCGGCATGCACTGGTCCAATCCGCCGCACATCATCCCGGTGGTCGAGGTGATCGCGGGCGCTCACACCGATCCTTCCGTCATCCAGACGGCCAGGAAGCTGCTCACGGACTGCGGCCTGATCCCCATCGTGGTGGAGAAGGACGTGCCCGGGTTCGTGCATAACCGCCTGCTCTACGCCATCCTGCGCGAGGCGGTGTCGCTGGTGGAGAAAGGCGTGGTCTCGCCCGAAGAGCTCGACAAGTGCTTCAAGTGGGGCCTCGGCCTCAAGCTCGCGGTGATCGGGCCGATGGAGCTCCTCGACGTCGCCGGCCTCGACATTTACGAGGCGGTGGCGGGCTACCTGAACGCCGACCTGGAGAACAGGACGAGCGTGGCGCCGTACGTGACCAAGCTGACGCGGGAGAAAAATCTCGGAATGAAGACCGGCAAGGGCATCTTCGACTACACGCCGGAACGGACCCAGCAGCTGCGCTCGGAGCGGGGCGCCAAATTGCTGGCGGTAAGAAAGGCGATGCAATCTTGAGGAAGGGGAACGTCATGCGCTGGCTTTCAATTCCATTGCTACTTTTCTCGGTTGCTGCGATTGCACAAACGTCCACCATGAAGATGGCCACCGCGACCATCAACGACGTGCAGCACGAGTGGCTCAAGCGCTTCGACGCCGCCCTGAAACCGCAGGCGGCGCAGCTGAAGATCGAGATCTACCCCGCGAGCCAGCTCGGCCAGATCCCGCGCATGGTGGAGGGCGTGGCGGTGGGCACGATCGAGTCGTTCGTCACGCCGACCACGTTCCTGGTGAGCGTTGAGCCGCGCTTCCAGGTGTTCGACGCCATCGGCGTGTTCGGCTCGCCCGAGCACCTGAACCGCGTGCTGCAGGACGCGGGCTTCAGGAAGCGCGCCCTGGCGCTCGGCGAGGAAAAAGGCCTGAAGGGCATCGGCATCTTCTTCAACAGCCCGATCATCGTGCTCGCGCGGCGGCCGATCCAGAGCCTCGCCGACTTCAACGGCAAGAAGATCCGCGTCTTCGGCACGCCGCTGCAGATCGAGCCGATGAAGAAGCTCGGAGCGTCGCCGGTGCCGATGGCCTTCGGCGAAGTGATCGCGGCGCTGCAGAACGGCACCATCGACGGCATGCTCGCGGGCATGCCGGTGCTCACGCCGATGAAGTTCTACGACGTCGCGAAGAACGTCACCGAGATCCACCCGTCGATCGTCACCTCGATCCAGGTGGTGAACAAGCGATGGTTCGAGGGTTTACCTCCGGAAATTCAGGCAGCAATGCTTGCCGCGGGCGAGCGGGTCGACAAGGAAGCCTTCTCGTTCGCCACCGCGCTCATCGACAAGGCGAACAGCGACTGGCGCGCGAACGGCGGGCAGCTCCTCAAGCTTCCCGCGGCGGAGCAGGCGAAGCTGATGGTCGACCTTAAGGCGATCGGCACCCAGCTTCTTTCCACCAACCCGCAGATCAAGGCCGAATACGATGAGCTACTCCGCGTTGCGGAAAGAACCAAGTAAAGCAACCCCCGCGCGGGAGCTCCCGCAGCATCTCATCGCTGACGCGGACCGGCCGGAGCACCGCTACCTCGGCTCGGAGCTGCTGCTCTATCTCACCAGCGGCAAGCTGCCCAGGGAGGCGCTCAAGGACTACGCCGTGCTGCGCTGGGCGTTCCAGGCGCACGCCAACCCCGCGATGATGCTGTCGCACGCCGCCTTCCTCGAGGGCGAAGACGTCGAGCACCTCCTCGAAAACGCCTACGACGAAATCTTCCGGCTGGCGGGCGAGGGCGACCACCCGGGACTGTGGGTGCAGTTCGCCAAGCTTCTCGGCGCGACCGACGCCGAGCTCGACGAGGTGGCGCGCCAGCCGCTCGCCGAGGTGATCGGCTTTCCGCGCACCATGACGCACTATTGCCGCAAGAGCGCGGCCGAAGGCCTCGCCACCTGGTGGGGCGACGAGAAGCAGCTGCCGGAGGCGCACGGCGCCACCGCGCTCGCGCTGACCAAGTACTACGGGCTCTCGGACGAGACCGTCGAGTACTTCTACGAGCACGTGCGCGCCGACCTCGAGCACACCGAGCACTCGTTCAGCCTGTTCGACGGCTACGTCAAGGACCGCGGCGACGTCGTGCGCGGCCGGCGCGCGGCCGCCGTCACGCTCTGGGCGTGGCGCGAGATGCACGACGGCATTCTTCGTTATCTGAGACAGAAGTACGACTTCTAGGCCCGCCGCCCTGTGCCTGCACGGCATCACGGCGAATGCGCACGTGTTCGAGCCGATGGCCGAGCTCCTCGCCGCGCGCTTTCGCATCACCAGCATCGACCAGCGCGGGCACGGCCGCGCGCCGAAGCCGGCGAGCGGCTATGCGGCCGAGGACTATGCTCGAGATATCAATGAGCGGCTTACTCAAAAAACCTTGTTGATCGGCCACTCTCTCGGGGCGAGAAATGCGCTCGTGGCCGGCGCGAGCTATCCCGACAAGGTCGCCGCAGTGGTCGCGATCGACTTCACGCCCTACATCGAGCCCGAGGTGTTCGACGGTCTCGACGCGAGAGTCGGCGGCGGGGCGCGCGATTTCGGCTCGGTGGAGGACATCAGGAAGTACCTGAAGGAGCGCTATCCGCTCCTCCCGGGCGACGCGATCGAGCGTCGCGCGCGCCACGGGTACGAAAGTGTCGATGGCAGATGGCGGCCGCTTGCGGCACCTGCGGCTATGCGGGAAACATGCTTTGGCTTACGCCAGGATCTTTCCTCCACGTTGAAACAGATCCGCGTCCCGGTCCTGCTGTTGCGGGGCGAAGACAGCAAGCTCGTGTCGCGCGAGGCGTGGACGAAGACGCGCGCGCTGCGGCCGGACATCCCGGCGCAGGAGATCGCCGGCGCCGATCACTACGTGCCGGAGGAGCAGCCGGCCGCCGTCGCTTCCGCAGTGCTCGATTTCTGGGACTCCATCCAATGAAGAAAACCATGCCGCCGAAGGGAATGCCCTGGTCCGCTCCCGTGCTGGTCCGCAAGGACGGCAAGAAGCTCGCGGTCGAGCTGCCGCCGCAGGTCGCCGCCGACCTCAAAGCCGGGCCCGGCGACGTCCTGAATTTCACCAAATTGCCGGACGGCGAGATCCAAATCTGGGTGGTGAAGAAGAGCGGCTACGCATCGCTGAAGGACATGAAATGAAGCTCGACGTCCAGGCGAGCGCGTCGCCCAAGCAACTTTTGGTTCTTGATTCAGGGAAGGAAGAGAATCAAATCCTCGAGCACCCGGTGTGGAAAGCCGCGCTCGACGGAAGCTTGCCCAAGGCGCGACTCAAGAAGCTGTTGCTGGCGTTCTACCCGGTGGTCGCCGGGCCTGGCCGTTACGCCTTCGCCGCCAAGGTGTCGCAGATCGACGCGCAGGACGGAAAAGAACTCTTCCTCCAGTTGCACGAATCGTTGAAGAACCCTGCGGCCGACGCCGATGCCGGGTGGAAGAAGGTGCTGCTCGCGCTCGGCCCGAGCGAGCGCGAGCTCGGGGCCGAGCCTTCGGCGGAGGCTGCCGACCTGGTCGACGTACTGCGCGAGCACGGGCTGCGATCGGGCCCGGTGCACGCCTCGGTGATCGCGTACATGCTCGAGCAGCACCTGCCGAGGCTGTGGGGCGCGCTCGCCGAGACCCTGCAGAAGCACTACGGCGTGAAAGCCGGCGCGCTCGAGCATCTGCGCTTCGAGGCGGGCCGCGCCGCCAAGGTCGAGAAGTGGGTCGGGCACCTCGTCGACAAGTACGTCGCGAGCGCCGATCCCTACACGGTGTTCGAGGCGCGCCGCTCGGCGCGCGAGGCGCTTTGGGCGTGGACCGCGCTGACCGAAACGATCTGACCGAGCTTTCCTGCGTGCAGCTCGCCGCGGCGATCCGCGAGCGGCGCACGACCTGCGTTGCGGCGATGGAAGCGGTGCTCGAGCGCGCCCGCGCGGTGCAGCCGCGGCTCAATTGCTTCCTGCGCATCGACGCGGACGCGGCGCTGGCGGCGGCGCATCTTGCCGACCGCGAGATCGCGCGCGGCTACGTGCGCGGGCCGCTGCACGGCGTGCCGATGGCGCACAAGGACATGTACTACCGTCGCGGCGTCGTCTCGACCTGCGGCTCGAAGATCCTGCGCGACACGCCCGCCAGGGCGACGGCGAAGGTGCTCGAGCACCTCGACGCCGCAGGCGCGATCCAGTTCGGCGTGCTCAACATGGCGGAGTTCGCCATGGGGCCCACCGGCCACAACTGGCACTACGGCCATTGCCGCAATCCCTGGGACCCCGAGCGCATCACCGGCGGCTCATCTTCGGGCTCGGGCGCCGCGGTGGCGGCGCGCGCCGCGTCCGCCGCGCTCGGCTCCGACACCGGCGGCTCGGTGCGCCTGCCCGCGGCGTTCTGCGGGATTTCGGGCGTGCGGCCCACGCATGGCCGGGTGTCGGTCGAGAACATCCTTCCGCTCTGCCCGTCGCTCGACACCGTCGGTCCGCTCACTCGCACTGTCGAGGATGCGGCCGTTGTTCTCAGCGTCATTGCCCCGGGGTTTTCATTCGACCTGGATAAACCCATTGCAGGGCTGCGCATCGGCCGGCCGCGGCAGCTCTTCTACGACGGCTGCGATCCCGAAATCGCAGCGGCGATGGAGACGTCGCTCGAGGTTTTTCGCCGCCTCGGCGCGTCCGTGGTCGACGTCGATCTGCCGGATTTTTCGGCTTTGAGCGCAGCCGCAGCGGTCCTGCATGCCGCCGAAGCGAACCCGTTCCACGACGAATGGTTCCGGACCCGGCCGCAGGATTACTCGGCCCAGGTGCGCGAGCGGCTGGAGAAGGGCCGCCCGGTGCTGGCGCTCGACTACGTCAAGGCGCTGCAGGCGCGTGGACCTGCGATTGCCGCTTTCTGCGACGCGGTGTTTTCGAAGGTGGATCTGGTGCACGGGCCGGTGGTGTCGTTTCCGACGCCGACGATCGCCGAGACCGACATCTCCACCGGCGAGGCCGCCGCGCAGATGCTGGGGCGGTTCGTTCGCCTGACGCGGCCGATCAGCTACCTCGGGCTGCCGGTGGTGTGCGCCAACGCGGGATTCACCAAGGCCGGCATGCCGATCGGCATGCAGCTCATCGCCCCGCCGCTCGACGAGGCGACCGCGCTACGCGCGGGTCACGCCTTCCAGCGCGCCACCGACTGGCATCTGCGCTCGCCGCTCTAGGAGCTGAGCTACCGCCGACACCGCTACTTCGGCAGGGTGCTTTCCGGCCTTGATCAGGCCGATGGGGCACACCAGCCGTTCCGGAGAAATTCCTTTTTGTTGAAGACGAAGGCGAAACTTCGCGGCCTTGGTCTCGGAGCCGATCAGGCCGAGAAACGCGACGTCCTTGCGCTTGAGAACGCGCTCGACGATCTCGAGATCGAGCGCGTGGCTGTGGGTCATCACGAGATAGAGCGCCCCCGGCGGCGCTTCGTCGACCATCCACGAAGGTTCTTCCTCGATGACGACCCTGGTATTAGAAGCAATTTTTTCAGGAAAAACCTCGGGGCGGGGATCGATCCAAGTCAGCCGGCAGGGGAGGCGCCCAAGGATGCGCGCGACTTCCTTGCCGACGTGCCCGGCGCCGAAGAGGACGACGTGGAAACGGGTGTCGCTCTCCGCCTCCTCTGGAGTTTTTTTCGTGAACAGAAGCGTTACGCTGCCGCCGCAGCATTGGCCGAGGCTGTCGCCGAGCGCGAATTTGCGTTCTTTCTGCGTCTCTGAAGAAAGCAGCATCTCGCGGGCGATCTTGAGCGCGGTGTATTCGAGGTTGCCGCCGCCGATCGAGCCGGCGACCTCGGTCGCGCCGACCCACATGCGTGTGCCGGCTTCGCGCGGCGCCGAGCCGCGGGTCTCGACGATCAGGATTTCAATCGGCATATCGCCCTCAGGATGTTTTCGGGAGTGGCCGGGGCCTCGAGCGGCACCGGCTCGCGCGAAGCGCTGGTGGCGCCGACGGCGTCGGAGATGGCATGAAACACCGAGAGCGCGAGCATCAGCGGCGGCTCGCCCACCGCCTTGGACCGGTAGACGACATCGCGCACGTTCTCGCCGCGTTCCCACAGCCACGCGTTGAGCTGCGGCGGGCAATCGCTCGCCACCGGGATCTTGTAGGTCGAGGGCGCATGGGTGAGGAGCGCGCCTTTCTCGTCCCAGACCACCTCCTCCATCGTGAGCCAGCCCATCCCCTGGATGAAGCCGCCTTCGACCTGGCCGCGGTCGATCGCCGGGTTCACCGAGCGGCCGACGTCGTGCAGGAGATCGGCGCGCAGCAGGCGCGATTCGCCGGTGAGCGTATCGACGACGACCTCGGAGACGGCGGCTCCGTAGGCGAAGTAGTAGAAAGGCTGGCCGGTGAAGCGGTCGCGGTCGAAATGGATCTCGGGCGTGCGCCAGTAGCCGGTGGCCGAAAGCTGCACGCGCGCGAGGTACGCCTGGCGCACGAGCTGGGCGAAGCTGTAGTCGGGGAACTTCTCGCGGAAGGGCGCGAGCCGCTCCTTCAGCACCCGGCACGCAGCGCGCGCAGCTTCGCCGTTGATGTCGGTGCCGCTCGAGGCTGCGGTCGGCGAAGTGTTCGGCACTTTGCCGGTCGAGGTCGCGCTGACGCGCACCCGCTCGAGCGGGATCTGGAACTCGTCGGCCACCATCTGCGCCACCTTGATGAAAAGCCCCTGGCCCATCTCGGTGCCGCCGTGGTTCAGGTGCACGCTGCCGTCGGTATAGAGGTGCACGAGCGCGCCGCCCTGGTTCATCGGCGTCGCGGTATAGGCGATGCCGAACTTCACCGGCGTGAGCGCCAGGCCTTTCTTGAACAGTTTGTTCGAAGCATTGAACTGCGCAACCTGCGCGCGGCGCGCCCGGTAGGCGGAACGCTGCTCGAGTTCGGCGATGAGCTCCGGAGCCACGTTGTCCTTGAGCGTCATGCCGTAGTGCGTGACGTTGCGCGGCGCCGGGCCGTAGAGGTTGCGCTTCCTCACGTCGAGCGGGTCGAGGCCGAGCCGGCGCGCGACTGCCGCGATCACGCCCTCGATCGCGAACATCCCCTGCGGGCCGCCGAAGCCGCGGAACGCGGTGTTCGACACCGTGTTGGTCTTGCAGCGGTGCGAAACCACGCGCAGGTTCGGCAGGTAATAGGCGTTGTCGACGTGGAATACCGCGCGGTCGTTCACCGCGCCGGAAAGGTCGGCAGAGATGCCGCAGCGCGAGGCGAGCATTAGATCCAGCGTCTGGATCGATCCGGCCGCGTCGAAGCCGGCCTCGTACTCGTAGAGGAAGTCGTGGCGCTTGCCGGTGCCGATCATGTCGTCGTCGCGGTCGGCGCGCAGCTTTACCGGCCGGCCGGTGGCGCGCGCGAGCAGCGCCGCCGCTATCGCGTACGCAGCGGCCTGAGTCTCCTTGCCGCCGAAGCCGCCGCCCAGGCGCCGCAGCTCCACCGTCACCGCGGCGTCAGGCAGGCCGAGCGCGGCCGCCACGAGGTGCTGCACCTCGGTCGGGTGCTGCGTCGAGGAATGGACCAGCATCTCGCCCCGCTCGCCAGGAATGGCAAGCGCGATCTGGCCTTCGAGATAGAAGTGCTCCTGGCTGCCGCAGCGCAGCCTGCCTTTGATCCTGTGCTCGGTGCGCGCCCCGGGGTCGCCGCGCTGCACCTTGAGCGTGGGCAGAACGAATTGCTGTCTTTCGAGCGCCTGCTCGATCGTGACCTCCGGCTCGAGCGGCGCGTAGTCGACGTGCGCGAGGCGCGCCGCGCGCCGCGCGAGCTCGACGCTCGTCGCCGCCACGGCGAAGAACGGCTGGCCGCGGAACTCGACGGTCTGGGCGGCGAACACCGGCTCGTCCGCCACGACCGGACCGATATTGTTCCTGCCCGGAATATCTTCTGCCGCGACCACGGCGATGACGCCGGGCGCACGCCGCACCGGGTCGAGGTCCAAGGAAAGGATACGGCCGTGGGTGCAGTCCGACGTGCCCATTGCACCGAAAAGAATGCCCGGCGGCTCGGGCAGGTCGTCGACGTAGCGCGCCTCGCCCGAGACGTGGAGCTCGGCGCTGTCGTGCGGCAGCGCCGCGTGCACGCCGCCGAGGAACGGCCGCTCGGCCTTCATACGCCGACCTCGAGCAGCGCGCGCGGACCGATGCGCGCATCGAACTTGCGCAGCAGGTTCTGCGCGGCCAGGAGGCGATACCAGGACGACGCGCGCTGGTCCGACATCGGCTTGAAATCCTCCGCCAGCGCAGCACAGGCGGCTTCCACGCCCTGAGACCACATGCTTTCGGCGCGGCGCGCGCGCGCCGGCGTCGCGGCCATGCCGCCGAAGGCGAACCTCGCCTCGCCGCCCGCCACGTGGAACGCGGCGCACACCGCGGAAATGTCCTGGTCGAAGCGCTTCGAGAGCTTGTACGCGGCGAAGCGCGCGCCCGGCGCGAGCTTCGGCACGCGCACCGAGCGGATGAACTCGCCCGGCTGGAGCACGGTTTTCCGGTAGCCGGTGTAGAAGTCTTCCAGGGAAACGGTTCGGCGCGCGGTGCCGCGCTGCAGGTCGACGGTGGCGCCTAAAGCCAATAGAAAGGGCATCGAGTCGCCGATCGGCGAGCCGTTCGCGATGTTGCCGGCGAGCGTGCCGGCCGCGCGCACCTGGACCGCGCCGAGCCGCCGCAGCAGCTCGCCGATGTCGGCGTGAATCGCGGCGAGCGCCGCGTAGGCTTCGGCGTACGTCACGGCACCGCCGATATCGAGGTGGGTTTCTTGTTCCCGAAGAACCTTCAGTTCGGCCACGCGGCCGGTGAAGGCTACGGCGCCAAGATCGCGATGCTGCTTGGTGATCCAGAGGCCCACGTCGGTGCCGCCGGCGAGGATCGTGGCCTGAGGATGCTCGACGAGGAAGCTCGCAAGCTCGTTAAGGTTTGCTGGAACAAAGAAGCGCTCTCCGATCAGGGTCGAGCCGCGGGGAAGCGCTGAAATGCGCGCGGCGCGAGCTTCGTCCTCGGTGCGCTCGACCTCGCGGTTGCGCAGTGCGCGGGCGCGCGCGCCAGCCTCGAGGATCGGCCGGTAGCCGGTGCACCGGCACAGGTTGCCGGCGATCGCGTCGGGCAGCGGGATGTCGCCGTTCTTCTTGAAGTCGGCGTACAGCGCCATCACGAACCCGGGCGTACAGAAGCCGCACTGCGAGCCGTGGCAGTCGACCATCGCGCGCTGCACCGGGTGATCCTTCAGCGCCTCGACCGTGAGTACTTCCTTACCGTCGAGCGCCCCCAGGCATAGGATGCAGGAGTTCGCCGGCTCGTAGCGCAGCACCCCCGAGGGATCGATTTCCGCCAGCACCACGGTGCAGGCGCCGCAGTCGCCCTCGGCGCAGCCTTCCTTGGTGCCGACCAGGCGGCGGGTCTCGCGCAGCCACGTGAGGAGCGTGCGCGCCGGATCTGCCGCACTTTCCCTGCTACCGAGCGAAAGCGCCTCCCCGTTCAGGCGGAAGTCGAGCGTGGTTCTCACTCAGGGTATTGTCAACCAAATCGAGGCCGGATTGTTGACAATGTGGGAGGCGGCGCATAGCCTCGGACGCATGCCGCGCTCCGCCACGCGCAACGGCCGCGCCGAGGAACGGGTGTTCAACGCGATCCTCGACGCCGTGCTCGACCACCGGCTCGCGCCCGGCACCAAGCTGAAGGAGCGCGAGCTCTCCGAGATCTTCGGCGCGAGCCGCGCCGCGGTGCGCGGCGCGCTCACCCGCCTCGGCCACAGCCTGCTGGTCGAGCTGCGCCCGAACCGCGGCGCGATCATCGCCAACCCCTCGCTCGCCGAGACGCGCGAGATGTTCGAGGCGCGGCGCCTGATCGAGTCGGCGATCGTGCAGCGCCTCGCGCGCTCGCTGAGCGCAAAGCAGGTCGCCGAGCTGCGCGCTTTCGTCGCCGAGGAGGGCCGCGCCTACCGCAAGGGCGACCACAAGGCCGGCCAGCGCCTGTCGATCCGCTTCCACAAGTTGCTATCCGAGCTCGCCGGCAACCGCACACTCGACCGGTTCATGGAGCACCTCATCTGCCGCACCCCGCTGCTGGCGCTCGCGCGCACCGGGCGCATCGCGTACTGCGGCGCGGACGAGCACCGCGAGGTGGTCGAGGCGCTCGCGCGCCGCGACGCGGCCGCCGCGGCTCGCTGCATGACGGCGCACCTCGAGAACGTGGAGAAGCAGCTCGCCCAGCCGGAGCAGAAGGCGCCGGCCAGCCTGGCCGAAGCGTTGAGCCTCGAGTCGGCCGCATGAGGCGGTTCGAGTACTTCGAGCCCGCGACGCTCGGCGAGGCGGTCGCGCTGCTCGCGCGATTCCAGGGCCGCGCCCAGCCGCTCGCCGGCGGCACCGACCTGCTGGTCGAGCTGAAGGAGCAGCTACGCCGCGCCGACTGCGTGGTCAACATCAAGAAGATCCCCGGGATGGCCGGGCTTTCCTACGACGAACGCGAGGGGCTGCGGATCGGCGCGCTCGTCACCGCGCGGGAGGTCGAAGTATCCCCGTTCGTTCTCCAGCACTATTCATCGCTCGCGCAGGCTGCACGGGAGCTGGGCTCGATCCAGGTGCGCAACCGCGCCACCATCGTCGGCAACGTGTGCCGCGCCTCACCGTCGGCGGATACCCTGCCGCCGCTCATCGCCGACGCTGCGGTGGCGGAGATCCATGGAAGAAGCGGCGCGCGCAAGGTGCCCCTGGAAGAATTCTTCACCGGTCCCGGAAAGACCGTGCTCGGCGCAGACGAGCTCGTGACCGCGATCGTGGTGCCGCCGCCGGCGCCGCGCACCGGCAAGATCTACATCAAGCACGGCCGGCGCAAGGCGATGGAGCTGGCCACCGTCGGCGTCGCGGTCTCGCTCACCTTGAACTCGGAAGTCAGAGTGGTACTGGGCGCGGTGGCGCCGACGCCGATCCGCGCCAGGAAGGCCGAGAAAGTTCTTCAAGGGAAAAAATTGAATGAAGAATTGATTGAACAGGCGGCGCAGGCGGCGGCGGACGAGTCGCGTCCGATCAGCAACGTGCGCGCGAGCGCCGGCTACCGGCGCGACATGGTCCGCGTGCTCACGCGGCGTGCTCTCGAACAGGCAATACGATGCTGTTGAAGCTCCAGATCAATGGCGAGACGCGGGAGCTCGCCGTCGAGCCTTACCGCAGCCTGCTCGACGTGCTGCGCAACGAGGCGGGGCTCACCGGCACGAAGAAGGGCTGCGACGTGGGCGACTGTGGCGCCTGCACCGTGATCGTCGACGGCAAGCCGGTCAATTCCTGCCTGATGCTAGGCGTGGAAGCGCAAGGCTGCGAGGTGCTTACTATCGAAGGACTGCGGCATCCGCTGCAGGAAAGCTTCATCCGGCACGGCGGTGCGCAGTGCGGCTTCTGCACCCCCGGCATGATCATGATGGCGAAGGCGCTGCTCGACGAGAACCCGCGTCCCACTGAGGACGAGATTCGCTTCGCCATCGCCGGCAATATCTGCCGCTGCACGGGGTACACCAAGATCATCGAGGCCATCCAGGCCGTGAGCCATGAGTGACGTGATCGGCGAAAGCGTTAGGCGGCCGGATATGCCGGGCAAGGTCACCGGCGCGGCGCGCTACGCCGGCGACCTGAGCCTGCCTGACATGCTGCACGCGAAGATCAAGCGTTGCAGCGTTGCGCACGCGAATATCAGGCGCATCGATACTACGAAGGCGCTCGCGTTTCCGGGCGTGAAGGCGGTCCTCACGCACGAGAACGTGCCGCGCGTACTGCACTACGGCTCGCCGCAGCCGCGCGCGGTCTCCCTCGCGAAGGACCAGTACATCTTCGACCGCAAGGTGCGCTACTGGGGCGAAGGGGTCGCCGCGGTCGCCGCCGTGAGCGAGGAGGTCGCCGAGGAGGCGCTCGACCTGATCGAGGTCGAGTACGAGGAGCTTCCCGCGGCGATCGGCGTCGAGCAGGCGCTCGCGGCCGATGCGCCCTCGATCCATGGAACAAAAAACAATCTTGTGACCGATCCGGTGCTCGTCAAGCGCGGCGACATCGAGCGCGGCTTCGCGCAAGCCGGACTGATCGTCGAGGGGACCTACGAGATGGGCCGGCCGACGCCGGCGTACATGGAGCCCAACGTCTGCGTGTGCCAATGGGACGAGGAGGGCAAGCTCTCGGTGTGGATCTCGACCCAGACGCCGTTCATGGTGCGCGGCATCCTCGCCGAAGTGCTCGGCGTTCCGCTCTCGAAAGTGCGCGTGCTCGTCGATCATATGGGTGGAGGCTTCGGCGCCAAGCAGGACCTTTTCCAGACCGAGTTCCTGTGTGCGCTCCTTGCGAAAGAGACGCGGCGGCCGGTGCGCCTGGAGTTCACACGCAAAGAGACCTTCCTCGGTGGCCGCTCGCGCCATCCGGGAACGGTGTGGCTGAAGCAGGGCTTCAAGCAGGACGGCACGATCACCGCGCGCCAGGCGCGCGTCACGTTCAACTCCGGTGCCTACGGCTCGCACGGCCCCGGCGTCACGGCCGTGGGCACCACCGCGCTCACGTCGCTCTACCGATGCGACAACGTGCATCTCGAAGGACGCTGCGTCTACACCAACACGCCGATCGCCGGCGCTTATCGCGGCTACGGCGTGGTGCAGACCTACTACGCGCTCGACATCCAGATGGACGAGGCCGCCGAGAAGCTCGGCATCGACCCGGCGGAGCTCAAGCTGCGGAACGCCGTGCGCGAGGGCGACGTCGCGCCCTCCGGGCATCCGATCGTCGGGCACGGCCTCGAAGATTGCATCCGTCGGGGCATGCAGGAAACGAATTGGCCGAGAAAACCCCCCAATGGAAAAAATCATCTGCGCCGCGGCTGGGGAATGGGCTGCGAGATGCACGGCTCGAGCGCCTATCCGGGCATCAAGGAGCAGGGCAACGCCACGGTGCGGATGAACGAGGACGGCACGGTGCAGCTCTTCACCGGCACCACCGGACTAGGCACCGGCGCGCACACCGCGCTCGCCCAGGTGGTCGCCGAGGAGCTCGGCGTGCGCTTCGAGGACGTATCGGTCGTGCATGGCGACACCGACGTGGTTCCCTGGGACATCGGCGCGTTCGCGAGCCATACCACCTACATGGGCGGGCGCGCCGCGCAGATGGCGGCGGCGGAGGTGAAGGCAAAGCTGCTGGAACAGACCGCCGGCGAGCTGGAAGTTTCCCCGGCCGATCTGGAGATCCGCGCCGGCAGAATCTCGGTCAAGGGTTCGGACCGTAGCGTGAGCGTGCGCGACGCGGTGAGCCCGAAGCGCGGCATTCCGTCCGCGCAGCTCGTCGCCTCCGCGACCTACAAGCCGACCAAGTCGTACTCGTTCGCCGCGCATTTCGTCGAGGTCCAGGTCGACACGCAGACCGGGCAGATCGACGTCCTGCAGGTAATCCCGGTGCACGAAATCGGAAAAGTCATCCACCCGGTGGCGGCGGCGGGCCAGATCGAGGGCGGGATCCAGCAGGGCATCGGCCACACGCTCACCGAGGACCACGCAGTGGACCCGGCCACCGGGCGCTCGCTCAACGCCGGCTTCGTCGACTACAAGATGCCGCTTTCAATGGATATGCCGCCGATCCGCACCATCCTGCTCGAGACCGCGCCCGATCCCGGCGGGCCGTTCGGCGCGAAGGGCGTGGGCGAGGACCCGATCATCGCCATCGGGCCGGCGATCGCGAACGCGGTCTACGCCGCAATCGGCGTGCGCTTCCGCCACTATCCAATAACACCTGAGCAAGTCTTGAAAGCGCTACGGGAGGCGAATTCTTGAACCCCGTCCCTGTCACGATCCTCACGGGGTTTCTGGGCGCGGGCAAGACCACGCTCCTCAACTACATCCTGACCGAGAAGCACGGCCACCGCATCGCGGTGATCGAGAACGAGTTCGGCGACATCAACATCGATTCGGCGCTGGTTCTATCCTCAAAGGAGGAGATCTTCGAGCTCACCAACGGCTGTGTGTGCTGCGTCGCCACGGCGCGCGCGGACCTCTTGCGCATCCTCGAGAAGCTGCTCGCACGGCGCGAGAAATACGACCATATCCTCGTCGAGACGAGCGGCGCGGCCGACCCGACGCCGGTGGCGCAGACCTTTTTCGTCGATTCTGTGGCGAAGCAGGTCCACCTCGACGCGATCGTCACCATGATCGACGCGAAGCACGCCGCCGCGCACCTCGACCACCACGCGGTCGACCAGATCGTGATCGCGGACCGCATCATCGTGAACAAGGTCGATCTCGTCGCCGAGCGCGAGCTCGGCGCGCTCGAGGCCCAGGTGCGGCGGCTGAACGCCACCGCGCCGATCCTGCGCTCGACGCACGCCAAGGTCGATCTCGAGAACATCCTTGGCATCGGCGCCTTCAGCGCGCAGCGCGGCGAGCTGGCGATGGATGTTCAGAAGCATTCGCACGATCCGGACCTCGAGTCCGAATCGTTCGTGCTTTCCGCACCCCTGGACCGCGGGAAGTTCCAGAGCTGGGTGAAGCGGCTGCTTGCAGAAAAAGGCGACGACATCTACCGCCTGAAGGGCATCGTGGCATTCGCGAACGAGCCCCGCCGCTACGTCCTGCAGGCCGTGCACCGCATCAGCGATCTCAAGCCCGCCGACGCCTGGGGCGAGGAGAAGCCGGCGAGCCGGCTGGTGTTCATCGGCCGGGCGCTCGACCGCGCGGCGCTCGACGCCGGCCTGTCAGGCTGCCTGGCCGCTTCTTCCCCTTAAATCGCGCCGGAAGACCTCGAGCCGCGCGATCGCCAGCGCCGAGGCGGCCAGCAGCAGGATCAGCATCAGCACCGCGGTGCCCGTCCCGGCGGCGGCATAGACCGCGAGCGCGAGCGGCGGGCCGATCAGGTTGCCGATGTTGACGCTTTGCGAGCACAGGCCCGACACGGTACCGAGCTGCGCCGACGCCGGCGCCACGTGCGGCAGCATCGCGCTGAGCAGTCCCGGCAGCGCGCCGGCGAAGATCTGAAAGCCGCAGAACAGCACGAGCGCCGCCGCGAGCGGCAGCGGCGCGAGCAGCGCCCCCGCCAGACTGAGCGCCGCCAGCGCGCTCGCCGCGACGAACACGGTGAACGCGGCGAAGCCGCGCTCGAGCAGCCATCCGGGCGCGATGCGCCCGACGATCGCCGGCAGCGCGGCCAATGCGGTGAGACTTGCGGCATGGGCAACGGAAATCCCCAGAGCTCCTGATAGAACCACGGGTGCCAGTGCGACCGAGGCGAGCAGCACCGCGCATACCCCGCCGAACGCGGCCGCGGTCCACAGCGCCGGCGGGTGGCGCAGGGCGTCGCCGCTGGGGGCACGCTTGTCCTGAAAGACCTGCAGATCAATCGAAAAGTGAAGCGCGATGGCGGCGAGAACCAGCAGCGCCGCATGCGCAGCGCCGATGACCGGAAGGGGAGGATCGGGAGCAAACGCCGCCGCCCACTGGCCGAGCGCGAAACCGATCGGCGCAAAGCTCGACCATACCGAGAGCGCAAGCGCGGCGCGGCCGGGGACGATGCCGGCGGCGATTACGGTCGCCGCGACGACCAGAAGCGTGTAGCCGACGCCTTCGACGATTCTCAGGATCAGCAAGAAAAGAAAATTGCCCGAGAAACCCGAGAGCACGCTGGCTACGGCGGCGACCAGCAGGCCGGCTATCGCCACGCGCTTCGGCCCGAAGCGGTCCGAGGCCGCGCCGAAGCTCCAGCCCGCGAGCGCGCCGGGAAGCATGACGCAGGACACCGCGAAGCCCGCGACGCCGAGCGGCACCGCGTAGGTCTGCACCAGCCAGCCGAGGTGAGGCACGAGCTTGCCGAGCGAGGCCGCGGAGATGAATCCCGCGACCAGGACGACGAGGAAGCGGACGAAGGGGTTCAGCGTTTGAGGATTTTCGCCGCGCGCGCCATCGCGGCATCGGAGATGCGCGCGCGCACGCCCTCGAACCCCGGGCCGCGCGTCGCGTCGAGTCCCATGCGCGAGGTCGTGCCCGCGCCCGAGGCGGACGGGTCGAGCGCGCTGCCGGGCAGGCCGTCGACGATCAGCACGTCGCGGTGCGGCTGGAGGTGCGCGGCCAGCGCCCACATCACCTGCGAGTCGTCGGTGAGCTCGACGTCCTCGTCGACCGCGATTACCGTCTTGAGGTACGGATCCCAACCGAGCAGCGCGAGCATCACCTGGCGCGCCTCGCCCTCGCGCCGCGCGCGCAGCGCGACGTAAGCGTGGAAGTGCACGCCCGAGTTCGGATAGTGCAGCCGCGTGACGCTCGGGAAGCGCTCGGCGAGCTTCTCCGCCATCTCCGACTCGCGCGGCACGCGCGAGAGGTTGAGGTGCTCGGGCGAGTTGCCCCCGACCACGTCGACCAGGATCGCGTCACGCCGCCGGAGAACGGTCTCCACCTTGAACAGGGTGTTCGTGGTCCGGTTCGACGAGTAGCCGGTGAATTCGCCGAACGGCCCTTCCTCGACTTTCGCTTCCGGGTCGAGCGTCCCCTCGAGGACGATCTCCGCCGCGGCGGGGACCAGCATGCCGTGCTTCGGGGTGCGGACGACTTCCAGAGGCGAGCCGAAAAGGCCGCCGGCGATGCGCCGCTCGTCCATGCCGAACGCGACGCGCGCCGACGCCGCCATCATGAACAGCGGATGTGCGCCGATCACCATTGCCATCGGCAAGGCCTTGGGCTTTGAATTTTCAAGAAGACGCCAGAGGTGGCCGCGCGAATGCAGGCTGGTCGCGAGCTCGGTCTTCGAGTGCAGCATCGCGCGGTGATAGCTGAGGTTGTTCTGCGCAGCGATGATTCCGTTCGTGATGTAGGGCGCCTTGTCGGTCTCGAAGTGCTTGAGCAGCGGCAGCTTCGTCAGGTCAACGCGTTCTTCCACCGAGTCGAGGATCGGACCCTTGGCGACGACCTTCGGCTCGACCGCGCGGCGCGCCTTCTCCTGGTAGGTCCCGTGAATCGCGCCGACCTCGCAACCCAGCAGCCGGGCAATGCGTTCGCGCGAGGCGAAGATGTTGGTGACGACCCTCGTCCCGTTCACGCTTTCGAACGCGAGCATCGGTGCGCGACCTTGTGCCGCGAGAGCCCAGACCAGAGCGGTCACCTCCTGGTCCGGGGAGACTTCCTCCTTTACGACGAGCACATCCTCGGGATACCGGCTGCGGTACTCCTCGAGAAAGGCGTGGAAGTCCTGCTTCACTTCACCAGCCGCTCGCTGCGCGGCGGCAGGAACTCGTCGGTGAAGATGTCGGCGGCTTTCGGCTTGTGGGTGAACTTGAACGCGATGCCGACCTGGTCGATCGCGCTGTCGAGGCGCCGCATGTCGACGCCGCCGAAGCCGTTGGCGCGTACCTCGTCGGTCAGGTAGCTCTGCGCGATCACGGTCTTCAGGCGAGCGAGCTCGATGTCGCGCTTCGCCACCGGGTTGCGCTTCATCACGCTTTCGATCGCGCCGTCCGGGTCGCGGAAGGTCTCCTGGAAGCCCTTGATCAGCGCGCGCACAAAGCCCGCGACGGCCTTCGGCTGCGCCTTCATGAAGTCCGGATGCGCGAGGATCGCGCTGCCGTAGAGGTCGAGGCCGTAGCGGCGCATCATCAGCACCACCACCTCGCTCTCCGGCACGCCCTGCGCCACCACGCCGAGCGCGTTGCTGCCGAACGCGGTCACCGCGTCGACCTTGCCCTGCGCGAGCAGCGCCTCGCGCAGCGGGAAGCCGACGTTCTCGACGCGCACTTTCGACGCGTCGATGTTGTTCACTTTGGCGAGGATCGGGAACTGCGCCCAGGCGCCGTCGGCGGCCGGCGCGCCGAGCACCTTGCCCTCGAGATCCTTCGGCGAGCGGATGTTGTTCTTCCTGAGCGTCAGGATGGCGAACGGCGGCGAGTCGTAGACCATCATCACCGCCTTGACCGGTGCGTTGGCGGGGTTGTCGCGGTAGCGCATGAGCGAGTTGATGTCGGCGATGCTCATGTCGTACGCCCTGGTCGCGACGCGGTTGATGCTGTCGAGCGAGCCGGTGCCCGGATCGATGGTGACGTTGATGCCCTCGGCCTGGTAGTAGCCCTTGTCGATCGCGACGAGGAACGGCGCGACGTGCCCCTCGAAGCGCCACTCGTGGAGGAAGCGCACGTTGGTTTGCGCTGCTGCAGAAAGGGCGGTGAACAGCCCAAGCACTGCGATGAAGATTCTCATTTCTTCACTCCCGCGTAGGTGTCCTTCAGGCGCGCCTTGGCTTCGTCCATGTTGCGCGGCGGCGGCGTGGTCTTGATGCCGCACAGGCGCGCCATGTTGTTGCCCATGTAGTCCTCGAGCCCGTCCTCGTCGAGGTTCATGCCCTGCGGCGGCGGGCCGCACAGCACTTCCAGCTCCCGCAGCCACATGCCGGGCTCGTTCGGCGGCGAGTCGGTGCCGAACACGATCTTGTGGCGCGGCAGCTCGCTGGCGAATTCCACCATGCGCGCCTGGAAGGTCCAGCCCGACTCGCACACCACGTTCTTCGTGTCCATCGCCATCCAGAACGCCTCGAACGAGTAGTTGCCGCCGGTCTGGATGCCGAAGTGGCCGATGATGAAGTTGACCATCGGGAACTCGCGGATCACCGGGTAGAACTGGGTCGGGATCGAGTAGGGGCCGTCGCCGGTGTGGATCAGCACCACCACGTTGTGCTTGGCGCACATCTTCATCGCCGGGCGCAGCCAGTCGAGCGCGCGGTCGGGGCGGTAGTTGTGCATGTTGGAATGCAGCTTGAGCATTTTGAAGCCGTACTCCTTGACGTGGAACTCGAGCTCAGCCGCGCCTTCCTCCGGGCCGAAGCGCGGATTGAAGTTGAAGTTGCCGATGAAGCGGTCGGGATATTTCTGGGTAAGTTCGGCGCAATACGCCATGTAGTCCCGGATGCCGTCGCGGCCGGTGCGGCCGCCGATGCGGTGCACGGTGTTGCCCGGCGGCGGCTGGACGAATCCCATGTCGATGCGCCGCGGCTTGCCGTTGATCATGTACGGGCCGTCCATGAGCTTCAGCATGCGCTCGCCGTTGAACGGCGTGCCGGTGTGGCGCCAAGCCTCGTCGACCAGGTTCGTGGGGTGCAGATGCGTGTCGATGATCATGTTTTCAGACCAATCATCTTGGCGACGTTGTTGCCCAGATACCCCTCCAGGGTTTCCTCGTCCAGGTTCATCCCCTGCGGCGGCTCCATGCAGAGCACTTCCAGATGGCGCAACCACATGCCGGGCTCGTTCGGCGGCGTGTCGGTGCCGAAGAGAATCTTGTGCTTCGGCAGGTCCTTGGCGAACTCCACGATGCGCGACTGCAGGCACCAGCCCGACTCGCAGTAGACGTTGGGAAGCTCCATCGCCCACTGGAAGGGCTCGAAGCAGTACACGCCGCCGGTCTGCACGCCGAAGTGCGCCATGATGAAGTCGACCCTGGGGAACTCCTTGATGAGCGGCACCCACTCGGTCGGGATGCTGTAGGGGCCGTCGCCGGTGTGCAGCTTGACCAGCAGCCCGAGCTCCTCCGCCTTGCGCAGCGCCGGGCGCACCCAGTCCTTGGCGCGATCCGGGCGGTAGGCGTGCATGTTGGCGTGGAGCTGCAGCATCTTGAAGCCGTATTCCTTCACGTGCCGCTCGAGCTCGGCGACGCCGTCCTGCACGCCGTAGCGCGGGTTGTAGACGAAGCAGCCGATGAAGCGGTCGGGATACTTCTGCACCAGCTCCACGGTGTACGCCATGTAGGCGCGGATGCCTTCGCGGTGGTCGAGGTGGTCGTTGTCGAAGTTGTGCAGCGTGTTGCCCTGCGGCGGCTGGATGAACGCCTTGTCGATGCGGCGCGGCTTGCCGTTCACGTAGTAGGGGCCGTCCATCATCTTCAGCAGGCGCTCGCCGGTGAACGGGTCGCCGTCGTGCCGCCAGGCGCTGTCCACCTTCTTGGTCGGATAGCAGCTAAGGTCGATGATCATTCGCTTTTCCGGTCATGGGCTGGGGGCGTGGGCAATTTCCGACCAGGAGGACCCTGGCTGACCGCTTCTACTCACGCGCTTTTATCTTACGCCAGACGCGCTCCGGCGTAGCGGGCAGTTCGATATGGTCGATGTCGAGCGCGTCGCAGATCGCGTTGGCCACCGTGGCGAGCGACGGGGTGGTGCCGCCCTCGCCGCCGCCGCGCATGCCCAAGGGGTGACTCGCCGCCGGAACCTCGCTGATATCGGTGGTGAAAAACGGGACCTGGTCGGCGCGCGGCATGGCGTAATCCATGAAGCTCGCGGTCTGGAGCTGCCCGTGGGCGTCGTAGACGATGCGCTCCATCAGTGCCTGGCCGATCCCCGCGACGATGCCGCCGTGCGTCTGGCCATGGATGATGAGCGGATTCACCGCCCGGCCCACATCGTCCACCGACGTGTAGCGCACGACCTCCACGACGCCCGTTTCCGGGTCGATCTCGACCTCGCACACCGCGCAGCCGAAGGCATAGGAGGGCACGGCGTCGGTGTTGTCGTGCTCGCCGGCGAGCGGCGCGAGCTCGAACAGGCCGATCGCGCGATCCGTGCCCTTGACACGAAAAGTGGCGTTTGAAAATTCAATATCGGCGACGGCGGCTTCGAGCCTTTCCGAGGCGGCCTGCCTGCCCTTCTCGATGATTTGCCTGCAGGCGAAATCCATGACGACCGCGCCCATGCGCATCGAGCGACCCGAGTGCGTTCCTCCCCCCACCGGAGAGACATCCGTGTCGCCGGCCAGCAATCGAACCCTGGAGAAGTCCACCCCCAGCCATTCGGCGACGAGCTGCGCGAAGCTCGTCTCGTGGCCTTGCCCGGACGAGATGGTGCCCAGCACGACGTCGACGGTGCCGTCGCGCAGCACGGTGATCTGCGCGCGCTCGCGCGGCGCGCCGGTGTTGAGCTCGATGTAGTGGCCCATGCCGATGCCGCGCAGCTTGCCGCGGGAGCGTGACTCGGCCTTTCTGCCCGGAAAATCATTCCATTCGGAAAGCTCAAGGGCGCGAGCCTGCACCGCGGGATAGTCGCCGCTGTCGTACACGAGTCCCTGATTGTTCTTGTAGGGGAACGAGCGAATCAAATTCCGAGCTCGGAGCTCTGCCCGGTCGAAGCCATGCTTGCGTGCCGCCAGGTCGATGAGCCGCTCGATGACGAACATCACCTCGGGGCGGCCGGCGGCGCGGTAGGGCGACGTCGCCATCGTGTTGCTCGTCACCGCGCGCGCCTGGAAGGCGGCGCTGGGCAGGTGGTAGACGGAGGTCGCGACACCGACGCCCTTGGTGAGCGGGATGTAGGAGAACGGATACGCGCCTACGTTGCTGGTGTTCGCCGAGCGGAAGGCGAGGAAGTTCCCTTCCCGGTCGAGGGCGAGCTCCGCCTGCACCGAGAGATCGCGCGCGTGGTCGTCGCTGAGGAAGCACTCGTGCCGCTCGGCGCGCCACTTTACCGGCCGCCCGAGGCGCTTCGCCGCCCAGGCGACGAGCGGGATCTCCGGACAGACGTAGTTGCGCGTACCGTAGCTGCCGCCGACATCGCGCGCCACGAAGCGCACCGCGGATTCGTCCACGCCGAGCGCCGCCGCCGCGTCGGCGCGGAAGCGCTGCGCGCCGCCGGTCGGCGCATGGATGGTGTAGCGCCCGCCGTCAAAATCGGCGAGCACCGCGCGTGGCTCGAGCGGCACGCCGGTGACCCGGTTGATCGCGGTGTCGAGGCGCACGACGTGCGCGGCGGCCTTGAACGCCGCGTCGACCGCGCTGCCGACATCTGCATCGACGAGGACAGCGGACTGCAGAGGAAGGACCTCGTACTCCACCTCCACCGCGTCGGCGCCGTCCTTTGCCGCCATCGGCGTCTCGGCGATCACCATGGCGACCGCTTCGCCGACGAAGCGCACCTCGTCGGCTGGCAGCGCCGGATACGGCGGGATATGGAATGGCGAGCCGTCGCGGTTTTTCAGCTTCACTTCGTGCGGGTTCACCGTGACCGGGCGCGTGGGAATGGGCTTCAGGCCGTCGGCAGCAGCGTCGCGGCCAGTCAGGATCGAAAGCACCCCCGGAACCGCAAGAGCAGTTTCAAGGTGAAAACCGCGGATGCGTGCATGCGCGTGCGGCGAGCGCACCATGCACGCATGGACCTGTCCCGGCAGGTTCCAGTCGTCGGCGTAGCAGCCGGCGCCGCGCAGGAGCCGGTCGTCCTCTTTGCGCCGGACCGGCTGGCCAATCACTAGAGATATTTCTTGAGGTCGACCGGCGGGTAGGCGACCTTGAGATAGCGCTTGCGCTTGTCGGCCGGAAGCGTGGCGTCGATGATCACCTTCGCCACGATGCCGTGCTCGTCCGAGCTCGGATCGAGCTCGTTGGTGTGCGCGCCGTGCACGGCGGAGAAGCCGCGGTCCCAGCGCGCGCGCGTGGAGAGCGCCCACATCACGTCGGCGGGATCGAAGATGTCGACGTCGGCGTCGACCACGATCACCGTCTTGAAGTTGACGTGCGCCGCCATCGCGGCGAGCGCCACGTTCTTCGCCTCGCCCGGCTGCGGGTCCTCCAGCGCGATCAGCGCCGTGAAGCCGCCGGAGTAGGGCGGCAGATGCACCGCCTTCACGCGCGGGCTGATGTGCTTCACGAAGCGCTCGAGCAGCGGCTCGCGCGTGATCATGTTGCCTACGCTCACATGTTCATAGCCGCCGCCGTTCATGGTCTGGAAGATCGGATTCTTGCGATGCGTGATGCGCGTGATGCGCGCGACATGCTTCGGGTCGGCGCCGGAGTAGTGGCCGGTGAACTCCGCCATCGGCCCTTCCATCTGCCGTTCCCCTGCGAGGACTTCTCCCTCGAGAATAATTTCTGCAGAAGAAGGCACAAGAACGTCGCACGTGAGCGCTCGCACCACCGGAATCGGTTCCTGCCTGAGGGACCCTGCGACTTCGTACTCGTCGCCCGCGTAGCGGAACGCCGCCGCCATCATCACCACCGGGTCCGGGCCGAGCGCGACGCAGAAGGGCAGGTTCTTCCCCTGCGGCTCGATCTTGTCGAAGAACGCCTTGATGTGGCGCCAGATGTTCATGCTGATCCCCGCGCGGTCGGCGCCGTGAATCTGCATGCGGTTGTAGGAGAGGTTGTGGCGCCCCGTTTCCGGGTCGCGCGCGATCACCACGCCGGCGGTGATGAACGGGCCGGCGTCGAGCGGCGAGTGCGTCGGGATCGGCAACTTCGAGAGATCGGGCTTCTCCACCACGATCTCCTGGCACTGAGCCTTTTGCTTCTGAATTTCGAAATTGAGGGGCTTCTCCGTGGCGGCCGCCATGCGCGCGCGCACCTCGGACTCGGCACATCCCAGCGCGAGCGCAATGCGGCTCGGTGAGCTCAACAGCGCTCCGGTGACCGGTATGTCGTGGTTGCCGACCTTGTGAAAATACGCAGCCTTGCCCGCGCGTTCGCATGCGTTCAGCACGGCGCCGAGCTCTTTCACCGGGTCGACCGCGCGCCTGATCTCGTGGATTTCTCCAGAACCTCTGACTCTTTGAAGGAACTCCCGCAAATCCATTAGTAGGCCCAACCGGAAGCAGGTAACTGCGCAGCCTCGAGCGCGGCGCCCGAGAGCCCGCCGGGCAGGTCGTCGAGGCCGGCGACCTTGCCCGGGTTCATCAGGAGGTACGGGTCGACCGCGCGCTTGAAATCGATCTGCGCCGCGTCGAGGTCCTTCATGCCGCCATTCTGCAGGAGGAAGGTGTGCGCGTTGGCGATGCGCACGCCTTCGGCCTCGAAGCTCTTGTAGAGGCGCGTCATCTGCTCGAAGCCCTGGTAGCGGAAGAGCGGCACGCCCTCGGCGGTCATGTAGCCGTTGAAACGCTTGAACTCGAGGTGCAGGAAGGCCTCGGCGCCGAGCTTCGCGTGCACGCGCTTGATCGCGCCCAGGGTGTCCTCGCGCGGGAAGATGCAGACGAGATAGGTCAGCAAGCGGTCGGCGCGCAGCGCGTGCATCGTGGTGTGCCCCCAGGTGTACTCGTAGAGTCCCGCCTCCGGAACAGAGTAAGTAACTGTTCCTGAAAAATCGCGAACCAGTGCCTCGAAGGCCTCGCGCGTCTCGGCGCCGATCATCAGCAGCGCGGCGGCCTTGCCCTCGGGCAGATACTTCTTCAGAGGCACAAAAAATCCCGGGATGGGCCAGGCGTGCACGCTGACCAGCTTTTTCAGGATGCCGTCCTGGGTGGCGAGCGCCATGCCGAAGTCGGCGGCGCGCGCGAAGTCGTCGAACACCACGATGGTGTCGAGCCACTCGTAAGCCGGCGCGAGCGGCAGCTCGACCTCGGTGACGAGGCCGTTGACGCCGTAGGCGTGGTGCACCAGGTTCACGTCGTCGCCGCGCAGCTCGAGCACGCGCGGCGTCTCTTCGATCGTGATGATTTTCAAACCCAGGATATTTCCCCGGTCGCGCAGGATTCCCCAGTTCACCGTGCCGACGCCGGCGTGGCCGCCGCCGACGAAGCCGCCGAGGGTGGCGAGCTTCCTGGTCGACGGGTGCATGCGCAGCTCGCGGCCTTCCTTGCGGAGTTCTTGATCCAATGCACCCAGCCTTATTCCCGCCTGCGCGCGCACGACGCCGGGCTTGCGCCACACGATACGGTCGAGGCCGAGCATCTCGACCACCGCGCCGCCCGCGAGCGGCACCGCCTGGCCGAAATTGCCGGTGCCGGCGCCGCGCGCCACCAGCGGCACGCGGTACTTGGCGCAGGCGGACGCGGTGCGGACGACTTCTTCTTCGCTCCTCGGGGAGATGACGACTTCGGCGGTGCGGCCGGCGAGGGCCGCGGACATGATCGGGCTGAACCAGCTGAAGTCGGCGCTCTTCACGCGCAGGGCCGAGGGATCCCGCGAATGAGGGATGTCTTTCAGACTTTCCAGAAAATTCTTTTCAACCTTCACGGCGTACCGCGCTTTCATGCCAGCGCCGCAGCGCAAAGTGGTTCACCGCCGTCAGGATCACGAAGATGAGTATCCCGGTGCCGGTGATCATGAAGAGCGCGGCGAACATCCTGGGTATCTGCAGCTGGTAGCCGGCCTCGAGGATGCGGTAGGCGAGTCCCGACTGGATGCCGCCCGAGCCGGCGACGAATTCGGCGACCACCGCACCGATCAGCGCGAGGCCGCCGCTGATGCGCAGGCCGCCGAGGAAGTACGGCAGCGCGCTCGGCAGGCGCAGGTACCAGAACACCTGGCGGCGCGACGCGCCGTAGAGCTGCAGCAGGTTGAGGAGGTTGTGGTCGGTGCTGTTCAGGCCGAGCGTGGTGTTCGACACGATCGGGAAGAAGGCCACGATCCACGCGCAGATGAGGAGCGCGGTGGCGGTGTCCTTCACCCAGATGATGATGAGGGGCGCGATCGCCACCACCGGCGTCACTTGCAGGATCACGGCGTAGGGGAAGAAGCTCATCTCGATCCATTTCGACTGCGCGAACAGCACCGCGATCAGCACGCCGAGGATCGTCGCCGCGGTGAGCGCGCTCAGGGTAATCAGCACGGTGACGATGAGCGAGGGGTAGAGCGTCGTCCAGTCGCGCACCAGCGCCTGCACGATCACGAGCGGCCCGGGCACGATGTACACCGGCACCTTGTAGGCGCGTACCGCGATCTCCCACGCGGCGAGCGCTACGATCAGGATGACTACGGGGGGCAAGACTCGAACAAGAATACCTCTCATGCCTGCATCGCCTCCGCCAGCCGGGCCGACACGGTGCGGCACTGCTCGGCGTACGCCACCGAGGTGCGGAAAGACGCATCGCGCTTCGCTTGGAGAACGACTTCGGAGCTGACGCGCCCCGGGCGGGTGCTCATCACGAGGATGCGCGTCGAGAGGTACACCGACTCGAACACGCTGTGCGTGACGAACACCACCGTCCAGCGCTGGCTCGCCCAGAGCGCGAGCAGGTCGTCGTTCAGACGAAAGCGGGTGATCTCGTCGAGCGCGGCGAAAGGCTCGTCCATCAGCAGGATCTTCGGCTCTGCGACCAGCGCGCGCGCGATCGACACGCGCATGCGCATGCCGCCCGAGAGCTCGCGCGGATAGGCTTTGCCGAAGCCGGCGAGGCCGACCTGCTCCATCGCGCGCTCCACGCGCGGCGCGGCTTCGGCGCGCGCGATGCCTTTGACCCGCAGCGGCAGGTAGATGTTGTTGAACACCGTCGCCCACGGCATGAGCGTCGGGTCCTGGAACACGAAGCCGATCTCGTGCTGCACGCTCGACCAGTCCAGGGTGCCGCGGCTGAGCTCGCCGAGCCCGGCGATCAGGCGCAGCACCGTGCTCTTGCCGCAGCCCGAAGGCCCGAGCAGGCTGACGAACTCGCCCTCGCCGATCGCGAGGTCGAGCCCCTGCAGCGCGACCACGCCGTTCGAATAGACCTTGTCGACCCCGCGCAGCGCGACCAGCGCCTGCGCCTCGCGCATCAATTGCCGCGCTTGAGGCTCATGCCGTGGCCCTTGTTCACGAATTGCAGCGTGTAGGCCTTCCTGACGTCGATGTCGGCGGGATAGACGCCCGCCTTGACCATGCTGTCGGCGAACTCGCGCCAGCGCGCGTCGGTCATCGCGCCGATCCCGAGCTTGACCGCGTCGCCCGAGTCGACGATGCCGTACTCCTTCATCTTGGCGTGGCTGTAGGCGAGCTGGTCGTCGCTCATCTCCGGGTTGTCCTTCTTGATGAGCGCGTTCGCCGCGGCGCGGTCGCCGTACAGGTAGCTGTACCAGCCCTCGATCGTCGCGTTGACGAAACGCTGCACCACGTCGGGCCTTTCCTTCACCAGCTGGCTGCGGGTCTCGAGCGTGGTGGCATAGGAGACGTAGCCGTTGTCGGCGAGGAGGTGAATCACCGGCTGCACGCCGGCCTGCTGCGCCTTGAGGGGCTCGCTGGTGAGGAAGCCCTGCTGGATCGTCGCCTTGTCGGCGAGGAACGGCGCCATGTTGAAGGTGTAGGGGCGGATCTGGTCGTCGGTGTAGCCGTACTTCGCGCGCAGGAACTGCCAGTAGTTGTTGCGCGAGGCCGACGCGATCAGGATCGGCTTGCCTTTCATCGCGGCGAGCGAATCGTTGCCCTGGCCCGGGTGAGCGATCAGCACGCGCGGGTCCTTCTGGAAGATCGACGCCACGACGACCAGCGGGATCTCGTTCTTGACGAAATTGAGCCCGTTGAAGCCGTCCGAGCCCATGCTGAAGTCGATCGCGCTGGCGACGAGGAGCTGCGGGTTGTTGATCTGCGGTCCGCCCGGCCTGACGGTGACGTCGAGTCCGTGCTTGGCATAGATGCCGGTGGCGACGGCCTGGTAATAGCCGCCGTGCTCGGCCTGCGCGCGCCAGTTGGACTGGAAGGTGAGCTTCACCGGCTGCGCATAGGTTGCTTCTGCACAAAAAACGAGCAGAACTGCAGCGATGCGAAGAACTGATGTCATGACGCTTCCTCCTCGTTCGGACAACAGGAGTAAATCAGGCTTGGTGCAGCAAGGCAAGAAAGGCGATGCCGATGGCGCTGTAGAACATGAACGCCGACTCGCGCCCGCTCCACTGCTTCGACTGCCAGCTCGCGAACCACTGGCCGCCGATCACCATGAAGCCGCCGAACCAGAGCGCGAATCCCAGGCCGAGGCCGGCGAAGGCGACGCCCTTGGCGGCATGGAACACGTCTGCCCCGGAACCGTGCATGCGTAGCAGGATCGCCGCACCCCCCAGGCACAGGAGAGCGGTCAGGAGCTCCGCGGCCACGATCAGCCAGAAGGCGATGCGGTGCGCGGCCGGCGAGGTGATGGCGCGGTCCCTGAGCCGCGTGTCGGGGAACACGCTGTCCATGGCAAGCACGTGCTCGACGAGGCGCAGGTTGCTCTGCGGGTCGCGCAGGTTGTTGTACGCCACCAGCAGCGCGAAGGCGCCGATCAGGGCGACGAACAGGATCTGGCAGAGCTGGACGATGTTCATAGTGTTCCGGCCACCACCTTTCCATTCACCAGGACGGTGCGCGAAAGCGGCCCGCTCGCGACGAGGTCGGCGGCATCCTCGGCCGGTGCGATCAAAAGGTCGGCGCGCGCGCCGGGCCGGATGCCGTAGTCCTGCTCCAGGCCGAGGAGCCGCGCCGGCGCGCTCGACACCATCTCGAACGCGCGGCCGAGGTCGTTCGAGCCCAGGTGCGCGGCGAGCAGCGCCCAGCGTGCGATCTCGAGCAGGTCGCCGCTGCCCGAGGGGACGAAGGGGTCCTGGATGTTGTCGGAGGCGGCCGCCACCGGCACGCCGGCGGCTTGCAGCTCCAGCACCCGGGTCAGGCCGCGCGGCGTGAGCTTGGTCGCGGCGCGCCCCTGCAGGAAGAGGTTCGCCGCGGGCAGGGTCACCACGCCGATGCCGGCGGAGGCGAAGCCGTCGATCACGCGAGCCGCCTCGCCCGGCTCGAGCGCGCTGAGCGCCGAGCAGTGGCTCGCGACGACCTTGCCCGCCATGGCGTGCGCGCGCGTGCGCTCGATCACGGCCTCGAAATACGTGTGCGCCCCGTCGAGGTGCTCGTCGAGGTGCAGGTCGATCGGCTTGCCGTGGCGCTCGGCGAGTTCGAACACCAGATCGAGGATTTCCAGCGGGCGATCCGCATGATTGGGATTTGCGCCGATCACGTCGGCCGTCAGCCGCATCGCTTCTTCCAGCCACGCGCGCGCCGGTGCGCCCGCTCGGGTTCCGCCGCCGGTGAGGAAGGCCACGACCTGCAACCGCAGGCGCTCGCGCCAGCGCTCGCGCAAAGCCACCAGCGCCTCGACGCCGCGCAGCACGCACTCGGGATCGACGTTCGCATGCGTGCGGATCGCCACCGTGCCGCGCTCGAGGCACGCCGCCATGGTGCGGTCGGCGCGCGCGGCGACGTCCTCGGCGCTCATGCGCGAGGCGTAAGCGCGGAAGGCCCCGATCGCACCCATGAGCGTGCCGTCCGGGTTTGCGATCTTTCGGAGCGTCCGCGTCTTGTCGAGGTGCTGATGCGCGTCGACCAGGCCGGGGACGACGAGCCGCCCCTTGAGCTCGATCGTCTTGACGCCAGGACCAACCGCGATCCCGGGCGCGACGCGCTCGATCCTGCCGTTCTCGCCGATCAGGATGTCGGCGGGCTTGCCTCGTAGAAGCAGTGCGGACACGCGTGCTAGAGTGAATCGCTATGAAAACACTCCGCATGCTAACCGGCTTGGCGCCTTTGCTGCTCGCGTGTTCTCCGGTCTTTTCGCAGGAAGCCTATCCGTCGCGCGCGATCCGCCTCGTCGTGCCCTACGCGCCGGGCGGCGTGTCGGATATCACCGGCCGCATCGTGGCGCACAAGATGACCGAGCTGCTCGGCCAGCCGATGGTGGTCGAGAACCGCGCCGGCGCGGGCGGCATGGTTGGCACGGGCTCGGTCGCCAAGTCGCCGCCCGACGGCTACACCATCGTGCTTTCGAGCCTCTCCGCCTACGCCATCGGGCCGAAGCTGGTGAAGGCGCCGCTCTACGACCCGATCGCCGACTTCACGCCGATCGCCGCGGTCGCGCTCTCGCCGACCATCCTGACGATCAACACCGCGCTGCCGTTCCAGAACGTCAAGGAAATGATCGCCTACGCCAAGGCCAATCCCGGCAAGCTGACCTACGGCTCCTCCGGCATCGGCAGCGTGGCGCACATCTCCGCCGAGATGCTGCGCGCCTCGACCGGCATCGAATTGGTGCACGTTCCCTATAAGAGTGCAGCGCAGGCCTACCCCGACATGATCGCCGGCAGCGTCTCGATGGTGTTCGACGCGCTGCCCTCGGCGATCCAGCACATCAAGGCCGGCAAGGCGCGGCCGCTCGCGATGATGTCCGACCGGCGCGCATCGCTCGTGCCCGAGGTGCCGACCTTCGCCGAGGCCGGCTACCCCGAGGCCACGCTGCGCCTGTGGGTCGGGCTGCACGGCCCGGCGGGGCTGCCGGGCCCGATCGTGCAGAAGCTGAACGACACCGCGGCCAAGGCCGTCGCCGCGCCCGACGTGCGCGAGCGCTTCACCGCCGTCGGCGCCGACGCGTATTCGACCTCGCCGCGCGAGTTCGCCGAGATGGTGCGCAGCGACGTCGAGCGCTTGGGTAAGATGATGGCTGCCGCGGGAATCAAGGGGGAATAGATCATGAAGAAAGCGGTTTTCGCATTTCTGTGCGTTGCTTTCTCGGGAGTTGCTCTCGCCCAGAAAGCCACCCCGGTGCGCTTCGCGCTCGACTGGCGCTTCGAGGGCCCGGCCGCGCCGTACCTGGTGGCGATCGACAAGGGTTACTACAAGGCCGAGGGACTCGATGTGAGCATCGACCCCGGCACCGGCTCGGTCGAGGGCATCAACCGCGTCGCCTCCGGTGCCTACGACGTCGGCTTCGCCGACATCAACATCCTGGTCAAGTACCGCGACAACCCGCGCAACCTGCCGGTGAAGATGGTGATGATGATCTACGACACGCCGGCGTTCTCGATCATCACGCTGAAGAAGAACGGCATCGCCAAGCCGAAGGACCTCGAGGGCAAGGTGCTCGGTGCGCCCGCGGCCGACGGCGCCTGGGCGCAGTGGCCGATCTTCGTGCAGGCGAACAAGATCGACGCCGCCAAGGTGAAGGTCGACAACATCGGCTTCCCGGTGCGCGAGCCGATGCTGGCGCAGGGCAAGGTCGACGCGATCACCGGGTTCTGGTTCTCCTCCTTCATGAACCTCAAGGCGCAGGGCATCCCGGCGAACGAGATCGTGGTGCTGCACATGCGCGACTGGGGCCTCGACCTCTACGGCAACGGCATCATCGTCAACCCCGACTTCATGCGCTTCTCGCCCAAGGCGGTCGCGGGCTTCGTCAAGGGCACGATCCGCGGCATCCAGGAGACGCTGCGCGACCCGGACGCGGCGGTCGACGCCGTGATCAAGAGGAACCCGATCGCCAAGCGCGACGTCGAGCTCGAGCGGCTCAAGCTCTCGCTCGAGAGAAATTTCGTCACCCCCGACGTGAGGAAGAACGGCCTCGGCGCGGTCGACATGAAGCGCCTCGAGCGCTCGATCGAGCAGATCGGCCTCACCTTCCCGTATACCAACAAGCCCAAGGCGGCGGACATCTTCACCGCGCAATACCTGCCCGCACGGGAGCAGCGGCTGGTGAAGTAGTTTTTTTTGGTAAGCCTCCGGCAAGTCTCGATGGCTTACGGCCGCGGCGCCGCCGCGGTGCGCGCCATCGACGAGGTCACGCTCGACATCGCACGCGGCGAGTTCATCGCGGTGGTCGGGCCCTCGGGCTGCGGCAAGAGCTCGCTGATGCGGCTGATTTCGGGTTTGCATCCTCCAGCATCAGGAACTTTGACGGTCGAGGGAAAACCCGTGGCGGGGCCGCTCAAGTCGGTCGGCATGGCGTTCCAGAACTCCAACCTCCTGCCTTGGCGCAACGCCATCGAGAACGTTCTTCTTCCGCTGGAGATCGTGGAGCCTTACCGGTCGAATTTCGACCGGCCCCGGTTCGCCGAGAAAGCGAAAGACCTGCTGCACGCCGTCGGGCTCGCCGGCTTCACGGAAAAGCACCCCTGGGAGCTCTCGGGAGGCATGCAGCAGCGCACCTCGATCTGCCGCGCGCTGATCCACGAGCCCGAGATGCTCCTGCTCGACGAGCCGTTCGGCGCGCTCGACGCGTTCACGCGCGAAGAGCTCTGGTGCGTGCTGCGCGACCTGCAGAAGGCGCGCAAGGTGACGGTGATGCTCGTCACCCACGATCTGCGCGAGGCAGTGTTCCTCGCCGACACCGTGTACGTGATGTCGAGCCGTCCGGGCCGCATCGTGCGGCGCTGCGCGGTGCCGCTGGCGCGGCCGCGCGAGCTCGAGGTCACCTACACGCAGCCCTTCCAGGACATCGTGCACGAGCTGCGCAGCTTGATCGGGCAGAAACATTGATGGAGCAGCGCGAGCTCGCGATCAGGGTGGGTTCACCCGCGCTTTTCACAATAGTTGTTTTTGTGGCGTGGGAGATCGCCTGCAAGGCCTTCAACGTGCCGCTCGCCATCCTGCCGGCGCCCTCGGAGGTGTTCGGCGCGCTGTGGCAGTACCGCAAGCCGATCCTCGACAACTCCTGGGTCACGCTCTGGACCACGCTCGCCGGGTTCGGCATCGCCACCGCTTTCGGCCTCGCGCTCGGCATCGCGATCGGCTGGCATCGCGCGATCTACGCCGGCGTCTACCCGGTCCTGATCGGCTTCAACTCGGTGCCCAAGGTCGCCGTCGTGCCGGTGCTGATCCTGTGGTTCGGCCTGGGCGAGATCCCGGCGATCCTGACCGCCTTCCTGATCTCGTTTTTCCCGATCGTGGTGAACGTCGCCACCGGCCTTGCCACCACCGAGCCCGAGCTCGAGGATGTGCTGCGGGCGCTGGGCGCCTCCAAATTCGATGTCATGCGCAAGGTGGGGATCCCGCGCTCGCTGCCGTACTTCTTCGGTTCGCTCAAGGTGGCGATCACGCTCGCCTTCGTCGGCGCGGTGGTGTCCGAGACCGTCGGCTCGAACAAGGGCATCGGCAAGCTGATGCTCGACGCCCAGGCGGCGTTCCAGGTGCCGATCGTGTTTGCGGGGCTGATCGTTCTGGCGGTGCTCGGCATCGCGCTCTACGCCGCGACCGCCGTGATCGAGGCGCGCTTCACCGGGTGGGCTTTCCGCGGGCAGGCAAACCGCTAAAATCATTCATGGCGCGCATCCCGTACGAAGACGAGATCATCATCTCCTGGGTCGAGCTGCACCGCGACGCGCGCTACCTCTCCGAAGTCCTGCACCAGAAAGGCCCCTGGAAGGGCATCATCGCGGTCACCCGCGGCGGTCTCGTGCCCGCGGCGCTGGTGGCGCGCGAGCTCGACATTCGCCTCATCGACACGATTTGCGTCACGAGCTACGACACGGGCGAGGAGGGAAGAAAAGCGGGCACTCCGGCGCAGCAGCAAAGCAAGGTACAGGTGCTGAAGGGCGTGAGCGGCGAGGGCGAGGGCTACTTGCTGATCGACGATCTGGTCGATACCGGCAAGACCGCGCAGACGGTGCGGCAACTCTTGCCCAAGGCGCACTTCGCGTGCCTCTACGCCAAGCCTGCGGGGAGGCCTATCGTCGATACCTTCGTCAAGGAGTTCAAGCAGACGAAGTGGATCCACTTCCCCTGGGACATCGAGTACAAGTTCGCCACCCCGATCAAGGACGGCGGCCGGGTCGTCGCGGGGCCTTAGGCATGAAGCTCGAGCTCGTGATCGGGAACAAGAACTACTCCTCCTGGTCGATGCGTCCCTGGGTGCTGCTGCGCCAGGCGCAGATCCCGTTCGAGGAGGTGCAGCTCAAGTTCGACGAAGACACCCGCGTCATCGGCGTCGAGAAGTATTCGCCGACCGGCAAGGTGCCGGTGCTGCTGATCGACGGCGAGCCGGTGTGGGACACGCTCGCCATCTGCGAGACGGTGGCCGAGCTTCACCCGAAGAAGAACCTCTGGCCCGACGACGAGCTCGCCCGCCGCGTGGCGCGCTCGGCGTGCGCCGAGATGCATTCCGGCTTCCAGGCCCTGCGCGGCAAGATGCCGATGAACATCCGCTCGAGCCACCCGGGCAAGGGCCTGACGCCCGAGTCGCGCAAGGACATCGACCGGGTGGTCGCGCTGTGGACCGGCTGCCGCGAGCGCTTCGGCGGCGCCGGCAACTTCCTGTTCGGGCGCTTCTCGATCCCCGACGCCTTCTACGCGCCCGTGGTGATGCGTTTCGAGACCTACGACGTGAAGCTGCCGCCGGTCGCGCTGGCCTACTGCGAGGCCGTGCAGGCGCTCGCCGCGGTGCGCGAGTGGATCGAGGGTGCGCGCCGCGAGACCGAGTTCGTGCCCGCCGACGAGCCCTACGCAACTCGGTGAAGTTCTACCGCGTCGGCGGCGCGGTCCGCGACGAGTTGCTCGGGCTTCCCGTGAAGGACAGGGACTGGGTCGTGGTCGGCGCCACGCCGGAGGAAATGGTGCGCCTCGGTTTCAAACCGGTGGGCAAGGACTTCCCGGTTTTTCTGCATCCCAAGACCCACGAGGAATACGCCCTCGCTCGAACCGAGCGCAAGAGCGGCCACGGCTATAAGGGCTTCACGGTCTACGCGTCGCCCGAGGTGACGCTGGAAGAGGACCTGAAGCGCCGCGACCTGACGATCAACGCCATGGCGAAGGCCGAGGACGGCACGCTGATCGATCCTTTCGGGGGCAAGAAGGATCTCGAAGCGGGCGTTTTGCGCCACGTCAGCGAGGCCTTCGCGGAAGACCCCGTTCGCATCCTGCGCGTGGCGCGCTTCGCCGCGCGTTTCGGCTTCAAGGTCGCCGACGAAACCATGAAGCTCATGAAGCAGATGGTCGCTTCCGGCGAGGCGGACTACCTCGTCCCCGAGCGCGTATGGCAGGAGTTCTCGCGCGGCCTGGCCGAGGAGCGCCCGGAGCTCATGCTCGAAGTGCTCGAGCGCTGCGGCCTTCTCAGGAAAGCTTTCCCCGAGCTGAAGACCTGGCCAAAGCGCTTCTCCGGGTCAGTGCCGGTGCGATTCGCGCTGCTCACCTGGCCGTTGAAGGAATCCGAGATCGAAACCTGGTGCGAGCGGCTGCGGGCGCCGAGCGAGGTGCGCGAGCTCACCCTGACCGCATGCCGAAGCAAGGTGGGCTTGAAAGCCTCAACCCCGGAGGCGCTGCTCGGACTGCTCAAGGGCGCCGACGCGTTCCGCCGCCCGGAGCGCTTTGCCGAGCTGCTCGAGGCGGCGCGGCTCGCCGAGCCGGGCATCGACGGCGCGCGCATCGAGCGCGCGCGGCACGCAGCAGCTGGAGTGGATGCCGGCGCAATTGCGGCAGGCGCCGTGTCCCCCGCAGCCATTGCCAAATTAGTGGACGAGGCACGAGTGAAGGCTATTGGCCAGACGCTCTGACCGAACGCCTGGAACTTTAGGCTTCGCAAACCCTTACGAAATCCATCCTGTCTCAGAGGTTTACTGCTTTGTTAATGGGCGATAATCACTTCCTCGACGGCTGCGTCGATGCGCTTGTATGGTCTGAGCTAGGATGCTGTCCTGTAACAGAAATTTGACATGCTGACGACTGCGACCCGACAATGGGCTCACTCGCCGCCGACCTTTATGCGCGGCAACGTGGGTCCGGTTGTTGCATTGAACTGGACTCATGAGGCACTACTCAGCGACTTCTATTTCGAACGCGATCGCGCGAGCCCACATCACGTTGCCTCTGGTCCGTTGAGAGCGTTTCCGAACGCACGCTTGTGACCAGTATGGCCGCCAACTCTTCACGCACTCAAGCGGTCATGGCCGGCGATAGCGGCCTACCGGATTTCGCAAACCCGCCGGTAGACGAGACCGCGCTGTCAATTCAATTTGCCCAGATCCCAGGTTTCAGCATCCCACACTTCGGACTCTTTTGGGCGAGGATACGGAGCGACTATCCGCAATTTCAAATTCAAGACCCAATTGCAAGCGTGACGGAACTACCCGCCCCGGCTCCTCGGACCGGGCCTATCGGTTTTCCCGCGTTTTCGGATCTGCGGTGCTGGTTCTTAGACAAGCCTGGCACTCGATTGATCCAAGTTCAACATAATCGCTTCATTCACAATTGGCGCCGCTTGAAAGGTGATGAGGAATATCCACGCTATCCGAGCGTAAGAGAAACGCTTGAAAGGGACTGGGGTCGCTTCTGCGAGTTTCTGGCAAGCGAGAAACTAGAACCCCCCAAGATCAATCAATGCGAAGTAACTTATGTCAACAACATCGAATACGAAAAAGGTTGGAAAGGATATGGCGAGCTCGATAAGGTCGTGGCTACTTTGGCCACACCGAAAAACAAGAGGAAATTTCTGCCAGATCCAGAACTGATCAGGATGCAGGTCACCTACGGGCTGGATCAGCCGAACGCCGGCAGACTGTATGTCTCTTTCACGCCGGTGATTAGAGGTCGAGATGGCAAAGAGGTATTGCAGATGAGCTTGACAGCTCGCGGGGCTCCACAGTCTTCGTCGACTGAAGATGCTTTTCGTTGGCTCGATATGGGCAGGCGGTGGGTCGTGCGAGGATTCGCTGATTTCACCACGGAAGAAATGCATAAGGTTTGGGGGAAAAAATGACCGCGGCCACCGCAACGAATAGATTTACCGCTCCCGCGCATTCGCCGCAGCACGGTGGAATTGCCGTTAATCCCGCGATACCAGTCGGGAGCATGGAGCTTTGGAGGCGCGAGGCGATTAAGAAGGTAATTCAGCTCGGTGGGCTCGCCCAAAACTGGGACAGCTACGGCAGCGGAGCGCCGACTTGGGGTGTACGGCGAGCCGCGATAGACCTTCTGCTAAGCGTGCCGAGTGAAGTCGCGCCAGCTATCGTTCCAGTGTCAGGAGGCGGCCTTCATTTCGAGTGGTCTCTAGGTAATAAGGAGTTGGAGATATCGATTGACGCGGATTCCCGCATCGAGACGCTGAAAGTCGAGAACGGAATCCCTCTTGACGATAACGTTTCCCAGGAGTTGTCAGCGCTTTTTGGCTGGCTCGCATCGTAATAGCTGTTGAGGCGAAGCGCCGGCTATGGCGGATCTACGTCCGGCCGACGACGCCTCCGTTCCAGAGAACGAGCTTCTATACATTCGAATACCTCCCGCAGGCGATGCAGTACAGCCGGTGGAAGGTGGAGGGCATCGCCCTCGCTCGGGGAGCATGTAGCCCCCGAATATGGACGAACCCAAGTCCTGCGACCTCGGTTCTCTTTGTACACCTCAGGAAACGCGAGATCGTGGCACGGATGGAAACTTCCACGTGGTGCAGCTGACCGCAGGGGCCGCGAGGGCCCTCGGATTTCGTGTGGTTCCACGTCCAATAGTTGAAGGACCAACACCGAACCCCGCGCACGCCCTGATCTTGGGCTCGCGCAAGAACGGTAACGGTGACCTGGAAGGCGGTTTGACGAACGGCGAGTATTCCAAGCTCGCGCACATCGCCCGGTTTGTAGTCATCACTCCACAGCCCGAGCAACCCTAGACGTCTTCGTAACAGCTCGCATGAACGGCGGCAGAGTGGTTGTGCCTCTCGACATCCGCCCGAACTCTAGCTAGAGATTAGAGTACTTTGCTGACCAGCCAGACCAGCAGCGTAAACACCAGCGTGGTGGCGAGGGGAATGTAGTAGATTCGCCCGCGCACCGGGACGCTGAAGTCCCCGGGAAGGCGCCACGCACCGAAACGCTGCGCGATCACCGAAAAGACAATCAACACCACCAGGACCGTCACCAGCCACTTCAACATGATCGAACTCTATACCTGGAGCACCCCTAATGGCCGCAAGGTTTCCATCATGCTCGAGGAATGCGGCCTCCCGTACAACGTGCACAAGATCAACATCGGCACCAACACCGAGCAGTTCGCGCCGGAGTACCTGAAGATCAACCCGAACGGCAAGATCCCCTCGATCGTCGATCCCGACGGCCCCGACGGAAGCGCGCTCGCGATGATGGAGTCGGGCGCGATCCTGATCTACCTTGCCGGCAAGACGGGAAAGTTCCTGCCGCGCTCGGTGCGGGGAAAGTACGAAGCCCTGCAGTGGCTCATGTTCCAGATGGGCGGCGTCGGGCCGATGTTCGGCCAGGCGCACCATTTCATGCGCGCGAAGAAGGACGAGATCCCGTACGGCAGCGAGCGCTACGGCAACGAGGCGAAGCGGCTGTACGGGGTCATGGACAAGCATCTTGCGAGCAAGAAGTTCTTCGCAGGCGAGTACTCCATCGCCGACATGGCCATCTATCCGTGGGTGGCGCGCCACGAGTGGCACCGGGTGGACCTGCAGGGGTTCCCGAACGTGAAGCGCTGGTACGACGCGCTGGGCGCGCGCCCGGCGGTGGCCAAGGGGATGGCCGTTCCCGCGCTAAACTAGCGGGTGTGAAAGCGGATCTCGGCAGGATAACGCTGTTCGATGGCATGCCGGCGGCGGAGCTGCAGGCGCTGACCGATCGGGTCACGCTGCGGTCGTTTCCCGCCGACAGCGTGGTCCTGGCCGAGGGGAGTCCCGGGGACTCGCTCTATCTCATCCTGAGCGGCAAGGTGAAGATCTGCCTGCACGACGCGAACGGCAAGGAGTTCGTCGTGGATGTCCGCAACGCCGGCGGCTATGTCGGCGAGATGATGCTCGACAACAGCCCGCGCTCGGCGACGGTCAAGGCCGTCGAGCCCTCGGAGTTCGCCGTCCTGTCGAGCACCGACTTCAAGGACGTGCTGCGCAAGAACCCGGAAGTGTCGCTGCACCTGATCCGCAACCTGATCCGCCTCACCCGCGGCAACAACGTGCGCACGTTGCAGGACGTGCGCACCCGGGGCGAGCTGCAGATCTACATCGAGCAGCTCAAGGCGGCGAAACCCGAGGACCTGCCCAGCGTGAAGCGCTGGTTCGCGGCAAAGCGCTGGGTGCTGGTCAGCCTGCTGATCCTCGCCGTCGGCCAGTACTACTTTCTCGACATCCTGCTCGAGATGATGTCGATCGGCGGCATCACTTTCCTCGGCAGCCGCTAGCGAAGCATCGCCTGGTATGACCCGTGCTCGTCCGGGTAGGGCTCGATGTCGAAGATGTCGAGCGCAGGCGGCGGTCGGTTGAGCCGCTCGGGCAGCCAGGTCGCGATGGCGGGGAATGCCAGCAGCAGGCCGATCGCGAACACCTGGATCGCCATGAACTCCAGCATCCCCTTGAAGATGGTCGCGAGCGGCCAGTCCGGCACCACCTGCTTGAGGTAATAACCCGACATGGCCACCGGCGGCGACAGGAAAGCGGTCTGCAGCGTGACCGCGACCAGCGCCCCGAACCAGACCAGATCGATGCCGAGCGCCACCACCACCGGATAGAAGATCGGCACGAACACCAGCACGATGGCCGGCCACTCGAACGGCCAGCCGAGCAGAAACACGAGCAGCACGATGAGGATCAGCATCAGGGTCGGCGGCACGCTGAGGCCGAGCAGCCACTCGGTGATCCAGGCCGCGGTGCCCAGGCGGGCGAACACCGCGCCGAAGACATTCGATGCGACCGCGAGAAACAGCACCATGCTCGAGGTGGCGAGCGTGCGCAGCAGCGCCTGCCTCAGGCCCGCGCGGTCCAGCCTGCCGTACGCCAGCGCCAGGGCGAGCGCGCCGAGCGCGCCGATGCCCGCCGCCTCCGTCGGGGTCGCCAGTCCGCCGAGGATCGAGCCGAGCGTCGCCGCAATCAGCACGAGCAGCGGCACGACGCCGATGAGCGCCTCGCGCGCGATCGTGAGGGCGGACCCGACGCGGAACGCGGGCGGCAACGGCGGCCCGAGCCGCGGATCGAGCTGGCAGCGGACCAGGACGTAAACGAGGTACAGCGCCGCGAGCAGGAACCCGGGCAGGATTGCCGCGGCGTACAGGTCGATCACCGACACGCCGATCACCGGCCCGAGCACCAGCAGCATCACCGACGGCGGGATCAGGATGCCGAGCGTGCCGCCGGCGGTGATGGCGCCCGCGGCAAGCCGCGAATCGTAGCCGGCGCGCAGCATCACCGGCGCCGCCATCAACCCGAGCAGCGGCACCGCCGCGCCGACGATCCCGGTCGCCATGGCGAACACCGTCGCGGTGACGATGACCACGGCGAAGAGCGATCCCCGCACCGGCGCCAGCGCGAGGCGCAGCGCGAGGAACAGGCGCTCCATCAGCCCGGCCTGCTCGACGACATACCCCATGAAGACGAACAGCGGTACCGCGGCGAGCAGCTCGTCGCGCATCAGCCCGGTGGTCTGGAAGAACGCGAGGTCGAAGACCCGGCCGCCGAGCACCAGCGCGCCGAACCCGAACGCGAGCACGAGGAGCGTGAACGCCACCGGGAAGCCGATGAAGATCGCGCCCATCATCACTGCCAGCATGGCGAACCCGATCAGTGTTTCCATGCGTGAAGATTTTTCAGGAGCTCCGAGACGCCTTGCACGATGAGCAGCAGCGCCGAAGCGGGTACCAGGGCCTTTAGCGGCCACAGCGGCGGAAACCAGGAGGTGTCGGCCGAGCGTTCGTCGATCACGAACGAGGCCCAGGTCGCCTCGAGGCCGGAGGCGAGAAACAGCAGCATCCCCGGGAAGAAGCACGCGAGGTACGCGATGCTCTCGATCGCGGCGCGCGTGCGCGCCGGCCATTTCTCCCACAGGAAGTCGGTGCGGATGTGAGCGCCTACGCGCAGCGCGTAGGCGGCGCCGAGCATGAACATCGCCGCGTACAGCGTGTAGATGGTCTCGAAGGCCCAGGTCGTGGGCGCGTCGAAGGCATAGCGCGCGATCACTTCCCACGCGACCGCGGCCAGCAGCGGCGCGATCAGCCAGGCGAAAACCACGCCGCTGCGCTCGGTGAAGCGGTCGATCGCGCCGGCGACGCGCAGCATCAGCCGCCCGTTCTGCGCGCGTGCTTTGCCAGGAAGACGTTGATCTCCTCGACCGGCAGCTTCGGCTCGCCCGGGATCGGTTTCGAGCCCACGACGCGGTTCATCCACTCCATGTTTTCCTGCATGCGCGCCACCACGCGCGGCCACTGCGCCGCGGTGTAGCGCTGCGGGTCGGGCAGCACGTGGCACTGGTTGCACGCCACGCGGAACGCTTCACCGGAGGCCCGATTGACTTCCGGATAGCGCTCGGGGTCGAGCGGCTTCTGCGCGTGGCGGCGCAGGTAGGCGACGATCGCCTTGGTGTCGTCTGCGCCCGGCGCCTTGACCCCGGCCATCATCTCGGCCATCAGCGTCCCCATGTTTCCCTTGCCCTCCATGCGCAGCACCATGCGCTCGACGATGCCGGGCCACTTGGCCGCGTGGTGCATCGCCGGATTGGGCAGGTTGTGGCACTGGACGCAGTAGGCGATCACCAGCTTCGCGCCCGGCGATCGCGGCGCCGGCAGCCGGGCGTCGAAGGTTGGCGGCAGGATGCGCTCGAGCATCGGGCCGTGCGGGCTGGATTCCCAGCGCCTCTTCGCCTCCGCGATCTCGTCAGCGCGGGCGCCCGCCGCGACGAAAACCAGACATGCCGCAAACGCGGAGAAAACACGCATCGGCGGATGATAACGGCTTGCCGGTGCGCGGCCTGCTCGGTTCAGTCCTGGGAGACCTCGCGAGCGCGCGACGGCCGGCCCGCGCGCAGCTCCCGCTCGAGCTGCGCGAGCGGGGCGCGGATGCGTTCGCCGACGTAGATGCGCGGGTCGGACGGCTCGTACTCCGACTGCTTTTCCCGCTGCTCGATGCGCGGCTTTGCGATGGCGAAAGCATCGATGAACGAGTAGGTCTCGCGCAGGGCCTCGTCAAAGTACGCCTTGCCGAAGTAGGTGAAGTCGGCGTCGTTGGAGCAGCCGAAGGAGTTCTTGTGCGGGGCCGCCGCGGTGATGATGAGCGAGTTCTCGTCCTTGAGCGCGTCGATGAAGCCGCCCGAATAGCACGCCGAAACCACGAGGACCCGCCGCTTGATCCCCGATTCGTCCAGCAAGCGGCGCAGCACGACCGGCGTCAGCTCGTTGAACGTCATCGGATAGAACTCGAGCGAGAAGCGGTGATCCTTCGAGCCGTGCGAGGTGAGAAACAGGAACAGGATGTCGTCGTCGGAATCCATCGCTTCCGCCACCCGCGCGAGCGTCCGCTGCAGTCCGGTGACGCTGGCGATCGGGCTTTGCGAGACCGATTTCGGATTGTTGATCAGGCGAACGGTGCGGCCGCCGGCGTCGAATCGGTCTTCAAACAGCTTGGCGACGGAGTTCACCTCCTTCATGAAGACGTCCTGGCCGGCCCAGCCGGCGGCGGCGACGAAGTACAGATCGATGGTGTTCTTGCGCCCTGGAGCCACCGCAGCAAGCGCTCGCTCCAGCAGCTGCGGCTGCAGGTAGAACACGTCTTCCTGGGCGAGCGACATGTGCTGCCGCTGGAACGCCGCCGCTTCCTGCGGGTCGTATGCCTTGGTCCAGAGATGACGGTCGCGGTAGATCAGCGAGGAAGGCAAGCCCCAGACCACCACCGCCAGCACGACCAGGCCGACGCGCCGCGGCGCCGGCAGCGGCAGCATGCGTGCCGCGGCGACTCCGGCGGCCAGCGCCAGCCAGTAGTGCGGCAGCCAGTAGAGCGCCCAGGCGCCGGGACCGCGATAGGTGATGAGCCGGTGAGTGAACGCGTAGGAGAGCAGCTGGCTGATCAGCTCGAGCGGGATCGACAGCGCCGCGAACGCAACCAGCAGGGCGAGGACCTGATCGCTGCGGCGGGCGGTGAAGGACAGCACGCATGCCGCGGCGAGGGCCAGCACCACGCCGAAAGTAATGCCGGGCATGCTGAAGACATTGAGCTGGCCGTTGGGGCCGACTTCGAGGAAGTTGCAGGCGAAGACGATCGCGAGCTGCAGCCCGATGAGCGCCAGGAGCTGCGGCCAGCTCGCGCTTACGGCGGGCGATGGCGGCAGGAATACCGCCATGCGAACGCCGGCGGCGACGTTCTCTGAAAAATCGGCAACGAAGCGGATCGAGTGCTCCCTTTCCATGTTTCCCCCGGGACTTCGAATGCAGCCTTTTTAGGCTTTCTCCGCTAAAGAGTATGTGAACGATTGCCGCGGGCGAATCCCGCCAGAGGGTTTCTTACGCCGCGCCCGACCGCGAGCACCTTGAAGAGCTCGCCCATCTCGGCCGGGGAAAGAAGCTTCTGCGCCTCGGCGGCGATCGGCGCGTAGTGCAGCGCGTTCTCGACGTTCGCCTGCGCCAGCACATCGGTGATGCCGCAGTTGACGAGGAACTGCGCTTGCGTCGCGTAGCCGAGCAGCTCGAGGCCGCACTCGCGCGCGGCACGCGCCAGCGCGCTGAAGTCGACGTGCGCGGTGATGTCCTGCTCGCCCGGGCGCTCGAACGGATCGCCATGCGCGCGGTGGCGCGCGTGGCACATCAGCGTGCCCATCGCGCGCTGCGGGTGGTAGTACTCGCGGCTCGGGAAGCCGTAGTCGATGACGAAGATCACGCCCTCGGCGAGATGCCCGGCGAGGCTGCGCATCCAGGCCCGGCCGGCGAGGCCGATCTCGCTGTCATAGGGCGCCGGGACTTCGATCCTTGCTGCTTCCTCGAGCAGTGCGCCGCTCGCCGGCCGCTCCTGCCAGGCGAGGTCCTTTGAAACCCCTCTCTCGACGACGCCGCTCGCTCTCCATCCCACAGCATGGACCGGCATAGCGTCGAGCACCTCGTTCGCGATCACCACCCCGCGAAAAGCCTCGGGAAGCCGATCCAGGAATTTCACCTTGCCGCCGAGCCTTGCCGCCTGGCGGCTGCGCAGCGCGCCGCTGGTCTCGAGAATCAGGTACTCGCGCTCGAGCTCCTTGCAGAGCAGATCGGCGAGCGCTCCGCTGCCCGCGCCGATTTCCAGGATCGGACCTTCGATCTCGCGGAGCTGGCGGGCCAGCGTGCGTCCGAACAGGCTGCCGAGCTCGGGCGCGGTGATGAAGTCTCCCTGCGCGCCGAACTGCCGGTCGCTGCGGCCGTAATAGGACTGCACGGCGAGCTCCATGTAGCGCGCGAACGAGATCCAGCCGCCTTGCGCTGCGATTTCAGCCCGGATTCTTTCGGCGAGCACTCGAAGAATCTACCCTAGAATTCAAGCCGTTCATGAATGACTCGCTCGAGGGCAAGGCCGCTCTGGTGACAGGCGGTGCGCGGCGCGTCGGCGCAGCCATCGCGCGGCGCCTGCACGCCGCGGGCGCCCGGGTGCTGCTCCACTATCGCGATTCCGAGGCCGAAGCCGCGCGGCTCGAATCCGAGCTGAACGCGGTGCGCGCGCGCAGCGCCGCGAAGGTGAAGGCCGAGCTGCTCGCCCCGGTCGCGCCGCGCGCGCTGGTCGGCGCTGCGCTCGAGAGCTTCGGCCGGCTCGATATCCTGGTGAACAACGCCTCGACCTTCTTCCCCGTTCCGGTCGGCGAGATGGAGTCGTCGCACTGGGAGGAGCTGATCGGCGCGAACCTGCGCGCGCCGCTCTTCATCTCGCAGCAGGCGGCGCCGGAGCTGGCGAAGAACGAGGGCTCGATCGTGAACGTCGTCGACATCCATGCCGAGCGGCCGCTGAAGGGCTATGCGCTCTACACGATCACCAAGGCTGGGCTTGCCGCGATGACCCGATCGCTCGCCCTCGAGCTCGCGCCGCGGGTGCGCGTGAACGGCGTCGCGCCGGGCGCCATCGCCTGGCCGGAGGACGGCCAGTTCGAGGATGCGGAGCGCGCGCGCATCCTCGCCACCACACCCCTCGGCCGCGTCGGCTCTCCCGATGACGTGGCGCGCGCGGTGCATTTCCTCGCCTGCGCGCCCTATGTCACCGGCCAGATCCTGGCGGTCGACGGCGGCCGCTCCATCTTCATCTAGGAAGCGCACTCATGCCCTGGCTCTGGCTCACGCTTGCCGGCCTGCTCGAAGTCGTCTGGGCGATCGGCCTCAAGTACACCGACGGCTTCACCCGGCTCGTGCCCTCCGCCGTCACCATCGCCGCGATGATCGCAAGCGTGTACTTTCTCGCCCTCGCGGTGCGCACCATCCCGATCGGCACCGGTTATGCCGTCTGGACCGGCATCGGCGCCGTCGGCGTCGCGATCCTCGGCATGGTACTGTTCGACGAGCCTAGGACTTGGCTGCGTATCGCTTCGATCCTTCTCATCGTGGCCGGCATCGCCGGCCTGAAGCTGGTGACTCCCGCATGAGCAGCAGCCAACCCATCCGCCTCCACCGCGACCCGCGCAAAGCCGACTACGAGCTCGGCAAGCTGGCGAAGCGCCTGCGCCGCCAGGCGGGCGAAGCGATCGCCGACTTCAACATGATCGAGGCGGGCGACCGGGTGATGGTGTGCCTCTCGGGGGGCAAGGACAGTCATGCCCTCCTGGACCTACTACTAAGTTTGAAAACGAAAGCTCCGGTCGATTTTGAGCTGATTGCGGTGAATCTCGACCAGAAGCAGCCCGGATTCCCGGCGCACGTCTTGCCCGAGTACCTCGAATCGCGCGGCGTGCCGTTCCGCATCGTCGAGCAGGACACCTACTCGGTGGTGAAGCGCGTGATTCCGGAAGGAAAGACGATGTGCTCGCTCTGCTCGCGGCTAAGGCGCGGCGTGCTGTACCGGGTGGCGGGCGAGCTGGGCGCGACCAAGATCGCGCTGGGCCACCATCGCGACGATATCCTGGCCACCTTTTTCCTCAACCTGTTCCACGGCGGCCAGCTGAAGGCGATGCCGGCCAAGCTCGCGTCGGACGACGGCCGGCACGTGGTCATCCGGCCGCTCGCCTACGTCGCCGAGGCCGACCTCGCGGCGTACGCCGCGGCGAAGCGCTTTCCGATCATTCCCTGCACCCTGTGCGGCTCGCAGGACAACCTGCAGCGCAAGACCATCGGCGAGATGCTGCGCGACTGGGAGCGGCGCCACCCCGGCCGGACCGAGTCGATCGTGCGCGCCCTGGCCGAGGTGCGGCCGTCGCATCTCCTCGACCGCAAGCTATTCGATTTCAAGAATTTGCCGTAATTGGTTCTTTCGTCTTATTTCGGGCGCAGGCGACATGGTTCATCCTGTCATCGTGCTCGGCCTACAATGCGTTGAGTATCCAAGAAACTATGATTCGCCCCGTCGCCAGGCTCGTCGGCTGCTCCAGCCTCATCGGGCTCCTCGCCCTTGCGGGCGTCTCCGTCACCGCCGAGAACCCCGACAACGCCGCCGTGGATCCCGTGGGCGTGACTGAGCCGGTGGTGCAGGTTTGGGGCGCGCGCACCCGCGGCGCCAAGGGCATCTTCGGCGTGCATAGCTGGGTTGCGGTCAAGCCGGCGGGCGAGTCCGAATACACCATCTACGAGGTCGTCGGCTGGCGCCTGCGCTGGGCGGACACCGCGGTCGTGGTCCGCAACCGCAGGCCGAACCACTGGTTCGGGGCCCCCGGCGAGCTGTACGCCGAGAAGCGCGGCGCCGGCGTGGACAACCTGATCCGGCGCATCGACCAGGCCGCCCGCGAGTATCCCTATGCCAAGACCTACACCGTCTGGCCGGGGCCGAATTCGAACACCTTCACCGCCTGGATCGCGCGCGCGGTCCCCGAGCTCGAGGTCGACCTGCCCGCCACGGCGATCGGCAAGGACTATATCGGGGAGAGCATGGTCTCCACCGCGCCGAGCGGCAGAGGCTTCCAGTTCTCGCTGCGCGGCCTCTTCGGCGTGGCGGCAAGCGGCGTGGACGGCTTCGAGCTCAACATCCTGAGCCTCAACTTCGGCGTCAGCTCCTCGGGCATCAAGCTGCCGATCGTCGGGCGTATCGGATTGCCGCGCAGCCCGGGCGGCCTCGCCATCGAAGAACCGGCCAGACCCTAGCTGGTCTTGACGTAGCTCGCTTCGAGGCAGACGTTCAGCACGGCCTGCCGCTTCTCTTCCTTCACGATCTTCAGGGCCTTCTCGAGCGCCGGCATCAGTTGCTGCGGCTCGGTCACGCGCTCGCCGTGGCCGCCGCTCGCCTTCACCACGTGCTCGAAGCGCGGCGAGGGCTCGAGCGTGGCGAACGGGGGTTGCTTTTCCTTTGAAGCAAAACCCGTTGGGTACGTCGACAGCGTGGACCGGTGCACCGCCGCCCAGCGCGCGTTGTTCGCGATCACAAACAACACCGGCAGCCGCATCGCTTCCGATACGTAGTGCGTCGCGGTGGGGTTGCCGAACATGTAGGCGCCGTCGCCGAGCGCGCAGATCACGGTCTTGTCGGGCGAGGCGAGCTTGGCTCCGAGCGCCGCCCCCATGCCCCAGCCCAGGCCGCCGGCGGAGGGATTGCCGAAGTAGCGGCCCGGCTCCCTGATCACCATTTCCTCGAGCACCGTCGGGTATTCGTTGACGAGGAGGGTGTTGGGATCGAGCACCTTGTTGACGCAGGCCGAGAGCCACTTGCCGGTAATGGCTGCGGGCATCGGCTCGACTCCGCCGCGGGCTCTTTTCCGGATGTCCTCCGAAACGAGCGAGACGGCTTTTCTCCGTTCCTCGATCTGCTTGACCGAGACCGCCTGCTTCTGCGCGGCGCGCCAGAGCGCCTGCAGGGTGGGCGCCACGGCGCCTGTGAGAGCGATGTCGGCGCGGAACCCGCGCAATGGGTAGGCGGCGAAGAGCGGGTCGGGACCGACGTGGATCACCTTGGCTTCGGCCCTGGGCTTGCCTTCCTTGGGAATCCACGGCACGTCGCACTCGACGACCAGCACCACGTCGGCCTCCTTCAGGAGCCCGTGCGGGTCCCAGCCGCAGTGCATCGGGTGCTCGGTCGAGAGCGCCAGGTGACGCGGCCGGTAGTGGATCACCGGGACAGCGAGCGTCTGCGCCAGCAGCTCGATCGCGCGCGAGGACTCCTGCGTGCGCCCGCCGCTTGCCGTGATGAGCAGCGGGTGCTGCGCCGCGCCGAGCAGCTTCGCGGCTTCTTCGAGAGCTTCCGGATCGGCGGCCGGGGGAGACGCGGGAGCGATCGTCGCTGTCTCAGAGAATTTCTGGTTTGAAAAATCCGAGGCGAGGATCTCGCGGGGCAGGGTGATGTACACCGGCCCCTGCGGCTCGCTCCTGGCGATCGCGAGCGCGCGGTCGATCACCGTCTCCACCTGCTCGGCGTGGCGCAGCTCATAGTCCCACTTCACGAACTCGCGCAGCATGCCGCCCTGGTCGAAGTGCTCCTGCGCCCAGTGAATGTAGTTGTTGCGCGCCGCGGCCAGCGCACCGGACTCGGTGATCGGCGTGCGCCCGGCGGTGAACAGGATCGGCACGTTCTGGCGCGAGGCGTTGATCAGGCCGTTGAGCGAATTCGCGGTGCCGACGCCGACGTGCACCATCATCGCCTGCGGCCGACCGGTCACCATGGCGTAGCCGTGCGCCATGGCGACGCCCATGTTCTCGTGCGGCACGATCACGATCTCGGGCAGGCGCCAGCCGAGCTTCTGCCCCTTGGCGTAGGCCTCGACCATCGGCGCGAAGTCGGTGCCGCCGTTGGCGAAGAGGTATTCGATGCCGCGGGCCGCGAGCAGGCCGAGCCAGGCATCTGCTGCCGTTTCGGGTTTAAACGCTACTTTTTCGGGCTTGAGCGTGACGGGATGGTCGGGCTTCATAGGGGAATCTTAATCCTTAGCCAGGTTTCGCCGGGTGTGCGCTCGATCGCAGCCGTGTCGTGCGCCGGATTCATCGTGTAGGTGAGATGGCAGAGGTCGCGTACGCGCGACAGCACCGCGGGGCGGAAAATCGCCGCGTTCATGCCTTCGCAGCGCGCCGATTTCACGAGCAGGCCGTTGGTGCCCTGCGCCTGCAGGTAGGCCCCCAGCGGCTGGGTGTAGGCGTAGCTGGCGCGGTCCACGAGCCGTGGCTCGGCTGCCTCCTTGCCGCGCAGGTCGATCAGGATCGCCTCGCAGCGCACTTGGAACACGCGTCGCTCCCCCCGTATTTCTCTATTCATGGATGGAAAAGCGTCCATGAGAAAGCGGTGCCGGTGATAGACCGTTTCGTACACCGTGGTCTCGAGCTCGAGCGAGCCGTACCACACGCCGTAGCGCAGACCGTCGGAGAAGCGGGTGCCTTGCCCGTTGAAGTTGGCGAACGGAAACGTGATCACGGTGCCGTAGTCGAACGGCCGCGTAATGAGAGGCGCCTCGCTCGGAATGCGCCCCGCTGCTTCCGCGGCGATGGCAACGGCTTGGTCGCCGCGGTCCGGGGACAAGTCGTCGAACAGGTCCTGCGAAACCCGGATCGTCTGGATGTTGCGCACCAGGTCGCCGTGATGGTCGGCAACCTGGTGGATCAGGTTCTCGAACACCTACCTCCCGCGTTCGAAATCCAGATAGCGTCTTACGGCGAGCAGGCCCTCGAAGCCTTGCCTCATGATTTCGAGCGGAGCGCGCTCGCCGAAGCGCCGGTTCGGCGCGCTCACCCAGCGGTAGGCGAGATCGCGGTCCTGCGGGAACAGGATGCGCAGCGCCTTGTGGATGCCGAGCAGGTGGCCGGCGCGCGCCAGCAGGTCGGCGCTGTCCGCGAAGGGCTCTCCGCGGCGGTAGCGCGCGATCGTGGAGCGCGACTGCGCCGACAGGCCGAGCAGCGCCGCCTGGTCGTTGAGCGCCAGCTTCCAGTGGTCGAAGAGAGAGACCACCACCTTCGCCAGCCGCTCGCGGCTTGAGCGGCTGCGCAGATCGACTTTTGGTGCGGGATCCTTCATGTACTGAATGGTACGGTATGAGTACCATTTGATACAGTCCTGTTGGCGGATTGTCAAACCCATTTTGACAGGGTAGGCTTCGCGCATGAGCTGCGCGGAACGCCTGGTCGAGCTGTTTGGCACCCAAGCCGAGGTGGCCAGAGCGTTCCAGCTCGACCGCGCCGTGGTGCACAACTGGGTCAAGACCGGCTATGTGCCGGCGCGCTGGGCCGGCGAAGTCGAGCGGGTGACCCAGGGCCGCATCAGCGCGGTGGACGTCGTCAACGAAGCCAGCGCAAAAAATCCGGTGCGCGTCAAATCTCGCCCCGAGAACGCGCCATTTGGAATTTTCTCCGAGGAGAACATGAGCCAGTTTGCCCCCGCGAAGCGCATCCAATCCTTCCACCCGCCGCAGCGCACGCTGATGGGCCCCGGCCCGACCGAGATCCATCCGCGCGTGCTCACCACGATGAGCCAGCCCGCCATCGGCTATCTCGACCCGGTCTTCGTCGAGATGATGGAAGAGCTGAAGGCGCTGCTGCGCTACGTGTACCAGACCAAGAACGCGCTCACCTTCCCGCTGTCGGGGCCCGGCTCGGTGGGCATGGAGTACTGCTTCGTCAACATGGTCGCCCCGGGCGACAAGGTCGTGGTCTGCCAGAACGGCGTGTTCGGCGGAAGGATGCTGGAAAACGCGGTGCGGATGGGCGGCAACCCGGTGGTGGTCGAGGACAGGTGGGGCGAGCCGGTCGATCCGCAGAAGCTCGAGGACGCGCTGAAGAAGAACAAGGACGCCAAGGTCGTCGCGTTCGTGCACGCCGAGACTTCCACCGGCTGCCAGTCGGATGCGAAGCTCCTGACGCAGATCGCGCACAAGCACGGCGCGCTGGTGATCGTGGACGCGGTCACCTCGCTCGCCGGCACCCCGGTCAAAGTCGACGATTGGGAGATCGACGCGATCTACTCGGCGAGCCAGAAGTGCCTGTCGTGCACGCCGGGCCTTTCGCCGGTGTCGTTCTCCGAGCGCGTGGTCGAGCACGTGAAGAAGCGCAAGGACAAGATCCACAGCTGGTTCATGGACATGAACCTGCTGCTCGGCTACTGGAACGCCGGCACCCGCACCTATCACCACACGGCGCCGACGAACTCGCTGTTCGCGCTGCACGAGGCGCTGCTCCTCATCCGCGAGGAAGGGCTGGAGAATTCCTGGGCTCGCCACACGCGCCACCACTTCGCGCTGAAGGCCGGGCTGGAGGCGATGGGGCTGAAGTTCCTGGTCGCGGAAAAGCACCAGCTGCCGCAGATGAACGCGGCGGTCTGCCCCGAAGGCGTGAATGAGGAGGAAGTGCGCCGCACGCTGCTCAACGAGTTCGGCCTCGAGATCGGCGCCGGGCTCGGACCGCTCAAGGGCAAGATCTGGCGCTTCGGCCTGATGGGCTACAGCTGCCGCCCGGACAACGTCATGCTTTGCCTGTCGGCGCTCGGCTCGGTGCTCTCCGACATGGGTGTGCCGGTGCACGTCGGCGACGCCGAGGCGGCGGCGCATGGCGCCTATGCGCAGATGCACGTGAAAGACGCACAACGGAAGAAGAGGGCCGCCTAGAGAGAATGGAATACACGATTGACGCAGACGAAGAATTTCTGCGGGTCAAGGTCAGCGGCCGGGACACCGATCGCCCGCCTTCCGAGGTCTGCGCCGCGGTCCTCGCCGAGAGCCGCAAGCGCGGGCGCGATCGCATCCTGATCGAGCTCGACCAGAGATTCCCGCTTTCGCCGGGGAATCAGTTCGCTCTGGTGACGCGGCTGCCTGAAATCGGGTTCACCCCGCAGCAGCGGATCGCGCTCGTGCACCGCACCGCCGAAATGCAGGACGCCAACCAGTTCATCAACCTGGTCGCCAGGAATCACGACGTCATGGTGCGCAATTTCGCCGGCGTGGAGCCCGCCAAGGCGTGGCTCCGCGGGGAGACGGCCGCACCCTAGAGGGTGGATACCCTCACTCACGCGCTGTCGGGCGCGTTGCTCGCGCGTGCGACAGCGCCGAAGGACGCGCCACCGCGCTCACTCCCGCGGCGAATCGCGGCCGGCTTCTTCGCCTGCGCCGCGCCGGATCTCGATTTCGTCATCGGCTTCGTCGGGCCGGTCGAGTACCTGCTCTCCCACCGCGGCGTCACGCATTCGCTCGTGCTGCTGCCGGCGTGGGCGCTCCTGTATTCCTGGATCCTGGCGAAGGTCCTGCGCGAGCCCGGCGGCTGGCGCGCGCTTTACGGCGTGACCGCGCTCGCGCTGTTCGCGCACATCGTCGGCGATCTCATCACCAGCTTCGGCACGATGATCCTCGCGCCCTTTTCCGACTGGCGCGCGGCGCTCGGCACGACCTTCATCATCGACCTGTGGTTCAGCGGCATCATCCTCGCCGGGCTCGTTTTCTCCGCAGTCTTCTTCAAAAGCCGGGTGCCGGCCGTGGCCGCGACCGTAGCGCTGGCGGGATACGTCGGCTTCCAATACGTGCAGAAGCAGCGGGCCTTGGACCTTGGGGTGGAGTACGCAAGGTCCATGGCAATACGGGATGCCAGGATCACGGTGCATCCGCGGCCAGTGTCGCCCTTCAACTGGACGGTGTTCGTGAGCGACGAGGAGACGCATCGCTTCGCGCACGTGAACCTCGTGCGCAAGGAGCCGCGGCGCTACCAGCCCGGCGACGGCTTCATCGCCAGGATCGATTCGCCTTACATGCCGGTCGAGCAGGCGATCTGGGTCAAGCGCTCGCGCTATGGC
>Ga0105340_1000050_pt1 | contig 51116 bp, 54 predicted proteins | sample EasRivMeERMLT700_FD_89676 | JGI IMG/M metagenome (GOLD analysis project Ga0105340, IMG submission 89676) | Soil microbial communities from meander-bound floodplain in the East River, Colorado, USA - East River MetaG ERMLT700 | ecosystem: Environmental > Terrestrial > Soil > Floodplain | place...
CGCGAACGCCTCGTTCGATTCGACCACGTCCATGTCGGCGGGCTTGAGACCGGTTTTCTCGAACACCCGCTTAACGGCGGGAATCGGTCCGAGACCCATGAGCTGGGGCTCGACGCCGGCGTGCGCGTACGCGACCAGGCGCGCCAGCGGCTTGAGCTTGTTTGCTTCTGCAAAAGAAGAAGAAGTCAGGACAATGGCGGCGCCGGCGTCGTTGATGCCGGAAGCGTTTCCGGCCGTCACGGTGCCGTCCTTCTTGAATACCGTTTTCAGCTTGGCGAGATCTTCCATCGTGGCCGTCGGGCGGACGTGCTCATCCGCAGTGAACTGCTCGACGCCTTTGCGCGTCTTGAGCTCGATCGGCACGATTTGCGACTTGAAATAACCCGCTTCGATCGCCTTGGCAGCCTTCTTGTGTGAGGCGATGGAAAATTCGTCCTGCTGCTGCCGCGTAAAGCCGTACTTCGCCGCGATGTTCTCCGCGGTGACGCCCATGTGGCCGTGGCCGAAGGGATCGTGCAGCGCGCCGGTCATCGCGTCGACCACCGTCGCGTCGCCCATGCGCTGGCCCCAGCGACCGGCGGGCAGGAAGTACGCGGCGCGGCTCATGCTTTCGGCGCCGCCGGCGACCGCGACGTCGCAATCGCCGAGCATCAGGTGCTGCGCCGCCGAGACGATCGCCTGCAGCCCGGAGCCGCACAGCCGGTTGACCGTCAGGCACGGCGTGCCGACCGGAATCCCGGCCTCGATCGCCGCGACGCGCGAGAGATACATGTCCTTCGCCTCGCCGTGGATCACGCTTCCCATGACGACGTGGCCGACGCGCGCCGGCTCGATCTTCGCGCGCGCCACGGCCTCCTTGATCGCAACCGCGCCCAGCTTCGTTGCGGCAAGCTCCTTCAGCGCACCGCCATAGTCGCCGATGCCGGTGCGCACGCCTGAGACGACGACCACCTCTCGCGCATTTTCCGATCTGCTCATTGCAGTCTCCCGTAGAGATCGTGCTCGTCCGCACGATCGATCAACACGTCCCTGAATTGTCCCGCCTGGCCTCCGGAAAAACGCACCAGGCCGTCGATCTCGGGCGCATCCGCGCTCGAGCGGCCGATCCCGGGTTCATCAATGAGTACTTTCACCGTTCGGCCGACCTTGCGCTTGAGTTTTTTCTCACTGATGTCCTGCTGAACGGCCATAAAGCGCGCGCGGCGCTCTTCCTTGACCTCGTCGCGCACTGCGCCGGGCAGCTCGTTCGCTGCAGCGCCGTCGACCGGCGAGTACGCGAAGCAGCCGACGCGATCGAGTTGCGCTTCTTCCAGGAAGGACAGCAGCTCCGAAAATTCAGCTTCGGTCTCGCCCGGAAACCCGACGATGAAGGTCGAGCGGATGGTGATATCGGGACAGATCGCGCGCCAGCCGCGGATGCGCTCGAGCACCTTCTCGGCGCTCGCCGGCCGCCGCATCAGCTTGAGGATGCGCGCGCTGGCGTGCTGGAACGGCACGTCGAGGTACGGAAGGATCCTGCCCTCGGCCATCAGCGGGATGACTTCGTCGACGTGCGGATAGGGATACACATAGTGCAGCCTCACCCAGACGCCGAGGTCACCGAGCGATCTGCACAACTCCGTCATGCGCGTCTTCGTGGGCTTTCCATGAACGAAGCCGGTTCGATACTTGACGTCGACGCCGTACGCGCTCGTGTCCTGGGAAATGACCAGCAGCTCCTTCACGCCCGCCTTCACCAGGTTCTCGGCCTCCTGCATCACTTCGCCGATCGGGCGCGACACCAGGTCGCCGCGCATGGAAGGAATGATGCAGAAGCTGCAGCGGTGGTTGCAGCCTTCGGCGATTTTCAGATAAGCGTAGTGCTGCGGCGTGAGCTTGATTCCCTGAGGAGGAACCAGGTCCGTGTAAGGGTCGTGCGGCCTGGGCAGGTGGGCGTGCACCGCCTTCATCACCGCCGGCGTGTCGTGCGGTCCCGTGATGGCGAGCACGGCGGGATGCGCCGCTCTGACTTTTTCCTGCCTGATCCCCAGACAGCCGGTGACGATCACCTTGCCGTTCTCGGCGAGCGCCTCGCCGATCGCGCCGAGCGATTCCTCGACCGCCGCGTCGATGAAGCCGCAGGTATTCACGATCACCAGGTCGGCCTGCGCATAGGTCTTGGAGGTCTCGTAGCCCTCGGCGCGCAATTGCGTGAGGATGCGCTCGGAGTCGACGAGCGCCTTGGGACAGCCGAGCGAGACAAACCCGATTTTCGGGCTACTGCTTTTCAGGATCGCTCTTGCCCGTCTGGGAGAAGCCGGGGAAGGAAAGGCCGGAGAACATGTTGCGCGCCTGGTTCTGCATCTGGTCCTGGAACTGCGCGAACATCTTCTGGCTCTGCTCCATGTAGGCCTGCATCAGGCTCTGCATCGCCGGCCCCTGCAGGTTCATGAACTGCGCCCACAGCTCCTGCGAGGCGCGCGAGTTGTCGCCGTACATCCTGCTCGACTGCTCCTGCAGCGCCTTCTGGATGTCCTGGAACGCGCGGATGTTCTTCTCGAGATACGTGCCCATCAGCCCCTGCATCGCGTGGCCGTAGAAGCGGATCAGCTGCGACAGCAGCTCGGAGGAAAACATCGGCACGCCGCCCGACTCCTCCTCGAGGATGATCTGCAGCAGGATCTGGCGCGTGAGGTCTTCGCCGCTCTTCGCGTCGACCACCTGGAATTCTTCCTGCTTCAGGACCATCTGCTTGACGTCGGCGAGCGTGATGTAGCTCGACGTCTTGGTGTCGTACAAGCGCCGGTTGGGGTACTTTTTGATCAGCCGGAGCTGGTTTTCCATCTTCGACTCTGCGAGCGCCACGGTCTAAATCTACTCCTTAATACATGTGCTGACCACCATTGATCGAGATGTTGGCGCCGGTGACGAACGCCGCTTCCTCCGAACAAAGGTAGAGGATCAGGCCGGCCACCTCGTCGGGCTTGCCGAGGCGCCCGATCGGGATCTGCGGCAGGATTTTCGAGTCGAGGATTTCCTTCGGGATCGCGGTGACCATCTTGGTGCCGATGTAGCCCGGCGAGATGGTGTTGACGGTGACGCCTTTGCGCGCGACCTCGAGCGCGAGCGCCTTGGTGAAGCCGTGGATGCCCGCTTTCGCCGCCGAGTAGTTGGTCTGGCCGAATGCGCCTTTCTGGCCGTTCACCGACGAGACGTTGATGACGCGGCCCCAGGCGCGGTCGACCATGCCGTCCATCACCTGCTTGGTCATGCTGAAGCACGAGTCGAGGTTGGTGCGCATCACGGCGTCCCAGTCTGCCTTGGTCATCTTCTTGAAGGTCATGTCGCGCGTGATACCCGCGTTGTTGACCAGGATGTCGACCGGACCCACCTCGGCCTGGATGGCTGCGATCTTGCGCGCGCAGTCGTCGTAATCGACCACGTCCACCGGAAAGGCGGCGAAGGAATGGCCCTTCCCTTTCATCTCCTCGAGCCACGACTTGTACTTCGTGTTGGACGGCGAATAGGTGACCACCACGCGGTAGCCTGCGCCCGCCATCTTGAGGGAAATCGTCTCGCCGAGACCGCCCATCCCACCGGTAACCACGGCGACGCGCTGCTTGGCCATTATCTCCTCCAGCTCATGTTACGAGCGGGAGAAAAGTCTACATCATGTGCATGCCGCCATTGACCGAGATGTTGGCGCCGGTGATGTAGCCGGCTTCCTCGGAGGCGAGGAACGCGACCACGGCGGCGATCTCCTGCGGCTTGGCGAGCCGGCCCATGGGGATCGAAGCGACGATCTGGTCGCGGATTTCCTGGCGGATCGCCATCACCATGTCGGTTTCGACGTAGCCCGGCGACACCGTGTTGACCGTGACGCCCTTGCGCACCACTTCCTGCGCCAGCGCCTTGGAGAATCCCGCCATCCCCGCCTTCGCCGCGGAGTAGTTGGTCTGGCCGAACTGGCCTTTGATCGCGTTGACCGACGAGATGTTGATGATGCGGCCCCAGCCGCGCTCGCTCATGCCGTCGATCACCTGGCGCGTGACGTTGAACACGCTGTTCAGGTTGGTGTTGATCACCGCCATCCAGTCCTGCTCGGTCATGCGCTTGAACACCGAGTCGCGCGTGATGCCAGCGTTGTTGATGAGGATGTCGATCGGCCCGACGACCGAGCGCACGTTATAGAACATCTCGGCGCAGGAGTCGAACTCCGAGACGTCGCCCTCGGCGGCGTGCACGCGGTAGCCTTCGCCGCGCATGCGCTCGAGCCACTCGGCTTTCTTCTCGTAGCCTGGCAGGCAGCCCGCGACCACGGTGTGGCCCGCGCGCCCGAGGCGCCGGCAGATCGCGCTGCCGATTCCGCCCATGCCGCCGGAGACGAAGGCGATGCGCGCCACTGCGGGCAGCGACTCGTCGCGCCACGCCTCCGGCCGTTGCACCACTTCAGCTTGGTTTCCCATGTTTCTCATTTTCCCTTTCTATCTTTCCACGGCTAGCGCGACACCCATCCCTCCGCCTATGCACAGCGACGCAAGGCCTCGCCTTGCATCGCGTTTCTGCATCTCGTGAAGCAGCGTCACCAGAATGCGACAGCCGGAGGCGCCGATCGGGTGACCGAGCGCGATCGCGCCGCCGTTCACGTTGACCTTGGCCGTGTCCCAGCCCATCTGGCGGTTCACCGCGATGGCCTGGGCGGCGAACGCTTCGTTGATCTCCATGAGATCGAGATCCTTCGGCTCCCAGCCGGCGCGCGCGAGCGTGCGCTTGGACGCCGGCACCGGCCCCATGCCCATGTATTTCGGATCGACGCCCGCAGAGGCAAAGGCTTTTATCTTGGCCAGGGGTTTTAGTCCGAGCTCCTTTGCCTTCTTTGCCGATGCCAGAACCACGGCGGCGGCGCCATCGTTGATGCCCGAGGCATTGCCGGCGGTCACGCTGCCGTTCTTGTCGAACGCGGGCTTGAGGCCCTTCATCGCCTCGAGCGTTGCGCCGTGGCGCGGGTATTCGTCGTCGGCGAACATCACCGGCCCTTTGCGCGACGGAATCTCGACCGCGATGATCTCGTCCTTGAACTTCCCGGCCTTCTGTGCGGCCTCGGTCTTGTTCTGGCTCTTCACCGCGAATTCGTCCTGCTCCTCGCGCGTCACCGCGTACTCCTTGGCGACGTTCTCGGCGGTGACGCCCATGTGGTACTGGTTGTAGACGTCCCACAGGCCGTCAACGATCATGGTGTCGACCATCTTCGCGTCGCCCATGCGAAAGCCGTCGCGCGATCCCATCAGCGCGTGCGGCGACAGGCTCATCGACTCCTGGCCGCCCGCCACCACGATGTCGGCGTCACCGTGCGCGATCGACTGCGCGCCGAGCATCGCCGCCTTGAGTCCCGAGCCGCACACCTTGTTGATGGTCATTGCCGGGATCATGTGGGGCAGGCCCGCCTTGATCGCGGCCTGGCGCGCGGGGTTCTGGCCGACGCCCGCGGCCAGCACCTGGCCCATGATCACCTCGGACACCTGCTCGGGCGCGACACCCGCGCGCTCCAGCACCTTGCGGATGATGAGCGCGCCGAGATCCGCGGCCGGCGTCTTGGCGAGACTGCCGCCGAACTTGCCGATCGGGGTGCGGGCTGCGCCGACGATATAGATCTCTTCCATGCGGCCTCCTCTAATAAATTCTCTGCTTCACGTAACGACCGGGCGCGGGCTCGATCGGCTTGTATTTCGCGCTGCCCTGTCTTGCCGGCGCCTTGCGGCTGCCGCCGCCGTGCCCGGCCAGCCAGTCCGACCAGCGGGGCCACCAACTCCCGGGGTGTTCAATAGCTTTCTCGAGCCACATTTCTGGATCCTCGGGATAACGCTCACCGACCCAGTGGCTGCGGCGCTTCTTCGCCGGCGGATTGATGACGCCGGCAATGTGGCCGCTCGCCCCGAGCACGAACGTCTGATCCTCGCTTGCCAGATGGGCGAGGGTCCGGTAGGCGGAGCGCCACGGCACGATATGGTCCTCGCGCGTCGAGAACACGAACACCGGGAGGGCCACCTTGCGCAAGTCCACCGGCACCCCGCAATTGGCCAGGGCGCCGGGAACACAGAGCTTGTTCTCCAAATAGGTGTTGCGCAGGTAGTAGCAGAACATCGGTCCCGGCAGATTGGTTCCGTCCGAGTTCCAGTAGAGCAGATCGAAGGCCGCGGGCCGCGCGCCCCTGAGGTAGTTGTTCACGACGTACGGCCATACCAGATCATTGGCGCGCAGGCTCGAGAAGACGAAGTCGAGCTCCGCGCCCGGCATCACGCCGCCGCGCCCGATGGCCGCTTCGCGCGCCGCCACGCTCGCCTGGTCCACGAAAATGCCGATCTGCCCGGTGTCGGAGAAGTCGAGCATCGTGGTGAGAAAGGTCGCGCTGGCAACCCAATCTTCCTTTTTTGCTGACAAAACGGCGAGGGCCGCGCCGAGCAGCGTGCCGCCGACGCAGAAACCGAGGGCGTTGACCTGATCGCTCTTCGCGATCTCTTGGGCCAGCCGCAGCGCCCTGAAGATGCCTTCCTCCAGATAGTCGTCCCAGGTGTAATGGCCCTGTGGCTTCTCGATATTGCGCCAGGACACCATGAATACGGTATGGCCCGATGCCACCGCGTGAGCGACGAACGAGTTCTCGGCCTGCAGGTCGAGGATGTAGTACTTGTTGATGCAGGGCGGGACCATCACCAGCGGGCGCCGCGCCACCTCCGGCGTGGTCGCCTTGTACTGGATGAGCTGGATCAGCTCGTTCTCGTACACCACCTCGCCCGGCGTGACGGCAAGATTGCGGCCGACCTCGAAGGCCGACTCGTCGGTCTGGCTGATGCGCTTCCTGCGTACGTCGCCAAGCAGGTTGGCGAGCCCCCGCGCCAGGCTTTCGCCGCGCGTATCGAGCGCCTGGCGCAGCGCGTCGGGATTGGTCGCGGGAAAATTCGCCGGGCACATCGCATCGATCCACTGGCGCGCGGCGAAGCGCGCCCGCTCCTTGGCGTGCGGCTCGAGCGCGGCGGCGTCGACCAGCTCCTCGACATAACGCGCCGCCAGCAGGTAGGACTGCTTCAGATAGTCGTAGAACGGGTTGTCGCGCCATTCGCTTGCGGCGAAGCGCCGGTCGCCGGGTTCGGGCGCGGCGAGGGTCTCGCGCTTGCCGGAGGCGAGCGTCGCCCAAAGGCGCGCCTGCCTCTCGAAGTAGCTGCGCTGCAGCGAAGAATTGCTCCACGGAAGGGCGCTGGCGGCCGCCGGGGCGCTCGCCAGCACTCGCATCCAGCCCTGCGTGACCTCATTGCTGGACTGCGCGATCGCCGCCAGCAGGGCGTCTGGGGAACCAGGGTGCATCGCGGGCGATTTTGCGACGCACAACGGGAGCCGTCAAATGATTCTTAAACCACTGACGCAATAGTCCTTTTTGCTTAGTGCGGTAGCACCGCCCGGACCATTGCGATCGCCCCGATTCCGAGGGCGATCAGGAGGGCCTGGGAAGCGGTGTCGCGCAGTTCCGGCCGGCGGTGCAAACCGGGGATCAGGTCGGCGACCGCGACGTAAAGCATGCTCGCCGCCACGATGCCGAGCAGCGTCGCCTCGAGGTCGACGAAGAACTGCAGGCCGAAGTAGCCGACGACGCCGCCGACCACCGTCCCCGCCGACGACAGCAGGTTCATCGCGAGCGCGCGCAGCCGCGTATAGCCCGAGTGCAGCAGGATCAGGAAGTCGCCGACCTCCTGCGGGATCTCGTGCGCGATGATCGCCACCGCGGTGACGACGCCGAGCTCGACGCTCTGCAGGAAAGCGGCGGCGATCAGCACCCCGTCGACGAAGTTGTGCACCGTATCGCCGACGATGATCAGCGCGCCGCTGCGCCCGTGATCGTGCGGCCTCGCGTGCGGGTCGTGGACTTCGCAGTTCTCCGTATGGCAATGGCGCCACAGCAGCAGCTTCTCCAGCACGAAGAACCCGAAGATGCCGCCGAGGATCGCGAACGCAACCTGGTGCGCCTCGCCCTGCTCGAAGGCGTGCGGGATGATCTCGAGGAAGGCCGCGCCGAGGAGCGCGCCGATAGCGAACGACACGAGCATCGGTACCCACGTTGCGCGCAACGCGAGCGAAGCCGCGGCGAGCCCGGCTGAGAGCGTGCCGCCCACCACGCTTGCGGCGAGGATCCAGGCGAGTGTCATTGGGGGGCTGGATTCTACGCCAGCCAGATCAGCGCTCCCATGCGTTCAGCCGTTCGATCACGGCGATAGGAAAAAAAGCGGTCGGGTTCTGAATAGGTGCATAAGCCGCCGCCGGTCACGCTTTTCAGGCCGGCGAGCTTGCGCCGCGCCACCGCGTACAGGTCTAGCAGCCAATGCCCGGGGCGGGTCGGACGGAAAGCGCTCTCGTAGCCGCGAAAGGCGGCGCGCACCTCGTCTCCTACCTCATAAACGCGCGGCCCGATCGCCGGCCCGAGCCACGCCAGCAGCTTGTTCGGCGCAACGCCCATTGCCTCGACCGTCGCCTCCAGCACGCCGCCGGCGAGTCCGCGCCACCCGGCGTGCGCCGCCGCCACCGCGGTGCCGGTCTCATCGGCGAACAGCACCGGCATGCAATCGGCGATCTGCACCACGCATACGCTTCCGGCTTTTCGCGCCAGCGCGGCATCGCCTTCGGGTTGCGGATTCCTGTCGAGATCGACGACTCCCTTGCCATGAACCTGCTTCAGCCAGGCGGGATCGCCGGGCAGCAATGCGCGAAGCTTCTGCCTCACGTCCTCGCGCTTCAGGTCGCCGAACGCGCGCGTGGTGACAAAGGCGCGCACGCCCGCAGGCGCCTGCCAGTCAGGCTTGATCACGCAGCGTGTCCACGAGGCGCTTCAGGTCGCGCGGCAACGGGGATTTCCACGAGACAACCTCGCGGGTCCTGGGGTGAACCAGTTTCAATTCCGTGGCATGCAGAGCCTGGCGCGGGAAGCTGATCCCGTGGCGGGTTCCGCGCCGGTAGGTCTCGTCGCCGACCAGCGGATGGCGGATGTGCTGGAAGTGCACCCGGATCTGGTGCGTGCGGCCGGTCTCGAGCCGGCATTCGACGAGCGCCGCGCGCCCGAAGCGCTCGAGCACGCGATAAGCGGTGCGCGCTTCCTTGCCGCGATGAGTGACCGCCATCCGTGTGCGCGCGCGGACGTCGCGGCCGACCGGTGCGTCGATCATGCCGCTCGCCGGCGGATCGCCCTGCACCACCGCAAGGTAGACACGGCGCATGCTGCGGTCCGCGAGCTGCTTCACGAGCTCGGCCTGCGCCGACACGGTCTTCGCCACGACCAGGAGGCCGCTCGTGTCCTTGTCGAGGCGGTGCACGATGCCGGCGCGCGGCACCCCGCCGAGCGCGGGCGCATGCGCGAGCAGCGCGTTGAGCAGGGTGCGGTCGGGCTGGCCGGCGCCGGGATGCACGACCAGCCCGGCGGGCTTGTCGATCACGATGAGCTCGGCGTCCTCGAACACCACCTTGAGCGGCATGCGCTGCGCCTGCGGCGCGGCGGCGTCGGGGACTCGCGGCGGCCGCAACGCGATGCTCTCTCCGCCCGTGACCGCGTGGTTCGGCGCGAGGCGCTTGCCGTCGATCGTGATGTGGCCGGACTTGAGCCACGCCTGCAGCCGGTTCCTCGAGTACTGCGGAAAGAGCCGTGCCAGCGCCTGGTCGAGGCGCAGCCCGCCGAGCGCCGCGGGCACGCTCTCCGTCATCGGGGCCGCAAAGGCCGCGTCCCATTCCATAGCGGAGAGGTCCGCCTGACGGCTACGGTTATAATTTTTTTCCCGCATGCGCCTCCTAATTGTAGTGCTCGCGCTGCTGCTCGCCGCTTGCGCCACCGATCTCGACGAAGAGACCGCCGGCTGGTCGGCGCAGCGCCTCTACGGCGAGGCGAAGGACGCGATGTCCTCCAACGACTGGCCGCGCGCGATCAAGTACCTCGAGAAGCTCGAGGCGCGCTACCCCTACGGGCGCTTCGCGCAGCAGGCGCAGCTCGAGATCGCCTACGCGCACTGGAAGGACGGCGAGCGGGCGTCGGGGATCGCGGCGGTGGACCGCTTCATCAAGATGTATCCGAACCACGCCAACGCCGACTATGCCTGGTACCTGAAGGGGCTGATCAACTTCAACGACCAGCACGGCATGCTCTCGCACCTCGCCACGCCCGACATGAGCGATCGCGATCCGAAGTCGACGCGCGAGTCGTTCAACGCCTTCAAGGAGGTCGTGACGCGCTTCCCCGACTCGAAATATGCGGCGGACTCGGCGGCGCGCATGCGCTACCTCGTCAACGCGCTCGCCTCGCACGAAGTGCATGTCGCGCGCTACTACATGAAGCGCGGCGCCTACCTCGCGGCCGCGAACCGCGCACAGTTCGCGATCCAGCACTACCCGCAGGCGCCGGCGATCGAGGAGGCCGTATTCGTGCTGGTGCTCGCCTACGACCGCCTCGGCATGGACGCCCTGCGCGACGCCGCCGATCGCGTGATGCGCAGCAACTTCCCGGACAGCCACTATCTCAAGCCCGGCGGCCTGCGCAAGGACGTGCCCTGGTGGCGGCTGTGGGACCCCGACTGGTGAGCAAGGTCCTGGTGATCGGCGCGGCCGGGATGATCGGCCGCAAGCTCGTCGAGCAGCTGCGCGGGAAAGAACTGATCCTGCACGACGTGGTGCCGTTCGAGGGCGCGAGCGCGGTGTCGGACCTGTCCGCGCCGGGCGAAGCGGAAAAGCTCATCGCCGCGCGGCCCGACACGATCTTCCATCTTGCCGCGGTCGTCTCGGGCGAGGCCGAGGCGGACTTCGACAAGGGCTATCGCGTCAACCTGGATGCGACGCGGCGCCTCTTCGAAGCGATCCGGAAAGAAGGATACAAACCGCGTGTGGTCTTCACTTCATCCATCGCGGTGTTCGGCGCGCCGTTTCCCGAGGCGATCGGCGACGAGTTTCTGAATGCGCCGCTCACGAGCTACGGCACGCAGAAGGCGATCGGCGAGCTATTGCTCTCGGACTACAGCCGGCGGGGGTTCATCGACGGCATCGGCATCCGCCTGCCGACGATCTGCGTGCGGCCCGGAAAGCCGAACAAGGCGGCTTCCGGCTTTTTCTCGGGCATCATCCGCGAGCCGCTCTCCGGGCAGGAAGCGGTGCTGCCGGTGCCCGACAGCGTGCGTCACTGGTTTGCCTCTCCGCGCGCCGCCATTGCCTTTTTGCTTCATGCTTCCAAAATCGATAGCGAGCAGCTCGGCACGCGGCGCAACCTCAGCATGCCGGGAGTCAGCGCGACGGTGGCCGAGCAGATCGAGGCGCTGCGAAAGGTCGCCGGCGACAAGGTCGCGCGTCTCATCCGGCGCGAGCCCGACCCGACGATCATGCGCATCGTCGAGGGCTGGCCGCGGAACTTCGACGCGAAGCGGGCGCTCGCCCTTGGCTTCCGCGCCGACAAGAGCTTCGAGGAGATCATCCGGATCCACATTGAGGATGAACAAAAAATGCCTTCACCTCAGCCAGGTCGCGGGTGAGCTTCATCGGCGGGAGGCTCCTGAGGATCTGCCGGCCGTAGGCCTTCGACGCTAGGCGCGGGTCGCACAGCATCAGCACGCCGCGATCGGCCTCGTCGCGGATCAGCCGGCCGGCGCCCTGCTTGAGGCTCAGCACCGCTTGCGGCAGCTGCAGCTCGGTGAACGGGTTGCCGCCGCGGGCGCGGATTGCCTCGATGCGCGCCGCGAGCACCGGGTCGTCGGGCGGCGCGAACGGCAGCTTGTCGATCACGACCAGAGAGAGCGCATCGCCGCGCACATCGACGCCTTCCCAGAACGACTGGCTGCCGAGCAGCACCGCGTTGCCGAGCGCCCGAAAGCGCGCGAGCAGCTCGCTGCGCGAGCCGCTGCCCTGCACGAGCAGCGGATAGGGCAGGGCGCCACGCAGGCGCCCCTGCGCCTCGCGCAGGCGCTGCTCCGCGCGGCGCAGCGCGCGCAGCGTGGTGAAGAGGAGAAAGGCGCGCCCGCCGCTCGCCTCGAGCACCGGGAGCGCGGCGTCGACCACCGCGTCGGTGTACGCCGCCTCGTTCGGATCCCCCGGCAGCCCTTTCGGCAGATAGAGCAGCGCCTGGCGCGCGAAGTCGAAGGGGCTCGCCCAGCGGCGCGCCGCCGCCTGCGGCAGGCCGAGCTCGCGCGTGAAATGGCCGAAGTCCTCGCCCACCGCCAGGGTCGCCGAAGTGAAGATCCAGGCGCGCGGATGGTCGTCCATCTGGCGGCTGAAAAGCTCCGCCGAGGAAAGCGGCGTCGCGTGCAGCCGCACGGCATGGGCGAACAGTTCCACCCAGCGCACCTCGTCGGCGGGCTCGGTCTCGCGCATGCGCACCACCGTGGCGAGCGCCGCGCCGGCGCGCCGTGCGCAGGAGTCGAGGCCCTCCGAGCGCTCGGCCTGCGCCTCGAGCGGGCTGCGCAGGGTCTTTAGCTCCCTTTGCACTACCTGCAGGGCATCGGAGAAACCCGGTATATGCAAAGCCTGCTTCCAGGCGAGCCGGGGCGTGGCGTCGCCGAACACAAGCCGCAGGTCGCGCGCCGCCTTGTCCAGGCGGTTGGCGAGCCGCTCGACCTCGGGCGAGGCGCCGCCGGCGCTGCGCAGCTCCGCGCGCGCGTCGCGCGCGAGATCGACCAACTGCGCGCTCGATACGCTCTCGCCGAAGAAGAGGCGCGCGGTCTCGGGCAGCTGGTGCGCCTCGTCGAACACGACCGTATTGCACGCCGGCAGCAGCTCGGAGATGCCTTCGTCGCGCAGCACGACGTCGGCGAAAAAGAGATGATGGTTGATCACCACCACGTCGGCGGCGAGCGCGTTGCGCCGCGCGCGCATCACGAAGCAGTCGCCGTAGTCCGGGCAGGTCTGACCGAGGCAGTTGTCGCGCGTCGACGTGGCGTGTATCCACACCGGCGCGTCTTCCGGCACATCGGCGAGATCGGCGCGGTCGCCCGTCGCCGATACGGCGGCGAAGCGCTCAATGCGCCTTAGCTGTTTCGCCTCTTCCGGAGAAGGCACGCCCGCCTCGGCGGCGCGCCGCAGGCGATACAAGCACACATAATTGGCCCGCCCCTTGAGGAGCGCGGCGCTTGCGCCCGTGGCGAGCGCGGCGCGCACCGCCGGCAGGTCGCGGTCGAACAGCTGATCCTGGAGCGTCTTGGTCCCGGTGGAGACGATCACCTTGCCGCCGGCGAGCAGCGCGGGCACCAGGTACGCGAAGGTCTTGCCGGTGCCCGTCCCGGCTTCGGCTACGAGCACCCCCGTACGCGCCATCGCGTCGTGGATCGCCTGCGCCATCTCGACCTGCTGCGGGCGCAGCTTGAACGCGCCGACCGCCTTGGCGAGCGGGCCGTCGGCGGCGAACGCGTGCTCGAGCGCGGTCTTCAGTTCAGCTCCTCCACCTTGACCCACACGCGGCGCGACCCGGTGGCGCGCGCGCTGCTCGCCGAGGCGATGCCGCGGGCGTCGCGCGCCGAGCTCGACGCGATGCCGCCGATTTCGATCCACTCTCCCAGCCGGGTAGTGACCGTGGTGGCTAGGCGCTGGCCCTCGACGCTGCCGGGCCGCGCTCCCGCAGTCTCGCGCTGCTGCGCGATTTCGAGCAGCACCTCGCCGCCCGAGAGTCGCGGCACGACTTCGAATCCGCTCGCGATGTCCTGGATCACGGTTGCCCCGGGCGTGCGCAAGGGCCGGGACTCTCCGGTAAAGATCATCGCGCGCCCGCCCTCCAGCACTTGCATACGCTGGTCGACGCGCTCATCGGCGGTCCTGCGCGAGTCCTGCGCGCTGATGCCCACCCGCGCGCCTCCGCTGCCGACCGTGCCGCTCGCTTCGATGGCACGGCGCTCGCGCTCCTGCGCATCGTCGAATCGCACCGAGATCTGCAGGCGCTTCGCCGGCCGGTCGATCGCTTCCAGGGCGCGCCTGATTTCAGCAGCGTTGCCGGGGGTTGCTCGCAGGAAGAGCTGGCCGCGGCTCCCGCTCAGCGTGCCGCCGGGCTCGACCATCGGTTGCAGCGCGGGCAGCACCTGCTCGACGCTGCGGTGGCGGAGCGGAATGATTTCAAGGGCTTGCTGCGCAGACAGGACGCTCGCGAGGCAAGCCAGGGCCACGGCGGGTACCAACCGGACTAGGTTCGAGCGATTCATCCCTTTCCCATGAACGCGCCATCCTTCGGAACGTGTACGGAGCGCGGCCATTATGAGGCTGGGGCTATTTCTGCTCGCCTGCCTTTTCGGTTTCCCCTGCTGGGGCGGGAACGACGGCGCGACCACCGATCGCGATCGGCCCTTGATCCACGCCCTGCAGGCGCTGGGCGTGCAGTACCGCTACGGCGGCCGCTCTCCCGAGACCGGCTTCGATTGCAGCGGTCTCATCACCCACGTTTTCGAGCGCGCTTGGGGAATGCTCCTGCCCCCCGGTACCGCGGCGTTGAGCAAGGTCGGAACGGCCGTCAAGGCGAAAGAGCTCGAGCCGGGCGATCTTGTGTTCTACAACACGCGCAACCGGCCCTACTCGCACGTCGGCATCTATCTGGGCGACGGGCGCTTTCTCCATGCGCCGCGTTCCGGAGCAACGGTACGCGTGGAAAGCCTCCAGACGCCTTACTGGCGCACGCGCTTCAATGGCGCACGGCGCCTCGATCCACCCACTTTTTAGCTGATAACGGTTCTCGTTGACAGAGTTGGATGAGAGTCCTTATCATTTAGGGATACTTCTCAACTCTGGATCAACATGACTGTTTTTAAAGGGATTACCCTTGCGCTCGCCGGGCTGCTCGCGGGCTCTGCGTCGGCGCAAGACCAGGTCCTCAACCTCTACTCGTCGCGCCATTACCAGACCGACGAGGCGCTCTACACGAACTTCACCAAAGTCACCGGCATCAAGATCAACCGCATCGAGGGCGGCGAAGATCCGCTCATCGAGCGCATCCGTAACGAAGGCGAGCGCAGCCCCGCCGACGTGCTGATCACCGTGGACGCCGGCCGCCTGTGGCGCGCCGAGCAGATGGGCCTGTTCCAGCCGGTGAAGTCGGCGACGCTCGATTCGCGCATCCCGGCGAACCTGCGCGAGCCGAGCGGCCTGTGGTACGGCTTCTCGACACGCGCGCGCGTCATCGCCTACAACAAGGCGAACGTGAAAGCGGGCGAGATCCGCAACTACGAGGACCTGGCGGATGCCAAGTGGAAAGGGCGCGTGTGCATGCGCTCCTCCACCAACATCTACAACCTCTCGCTGCTCGGTGCGATCATCGATCACCTCGGCGAAGCGAAGGCCGAAGCCTGGGCGAAGGGCGTACGCGCCAACCTGGCGCAGGACCCCAAGGGCGGCGACACCGACCAGCTCAAGGCGGTCGCCGCCGGGCAGTGCGACGTCACCATCTCCAACCAGTACTACTACGCGCGCCTGCTGCGCTCCGACAAGCCTGACGAGCGGCAGACCGGCGAGAAGATCGGCATCGTGTTCCCGAACCAGGCCACCTGGGGAACGCACGTCAACATTTCGGGAGCGGGCGTGCTGAAGAACGCGCCGCACCGCGAGACGGCGATCAAGTTCCTCGAGTACCTGGCGAGCGACGAGGCGCAGCGCTACTTCGCCGACGGCAACAACGAGTGGCCGGTGGTGGCGAGCGTCAGGATCGACAACCCGGTGCTCAAGATGCTGGGTGATTTCAAGCGCGACCCGCTGAACGTGGCGGTGCTCGGCAAGAACCAGCCGAGCTCGCAGAAGGTCTACGACCGCGTCGCCTGGAAGTAGCGTCTCGAAACGTAAATCACCGGGAGTAATCCCGCCGCAACGATCGCCAGCGAAGGAAGAGCGGCCTCTGAAAGCCGCTCGTCCTTCGCCAGGTTGTACGCCTCGACTGCGAGCGTATCGAAGTTGAACGGCCGCAGCGCGAAGGTCGCCGGCAGCTCCTTCAGCACGTCGACGAACACCAGCAGCGCAGCCGTGGCGAGGCTCGGCGCGAGCAGCGGCACGTGCACCCGCGCGAGCGCCGCCGCCGGGGTGGCGCCGAGCGAGCGCGCCGCGTCTTCCATGCTCGGCGTGATCTTGGCGAGCCCCGCGTCCGTGGTCTGCAGCGCGACCGCCAGCAGCCTCACCAGGTAGGCGTACACCAATACGGCAATGGACCCTGTGAGCAGCAGGCCGAACCGGACGCCGAAGACCCCCTCGAGCCAGCCGGCGAGCGCGTTGTCGAGCCGGCCGAGCGGCACCAGCACGCCGACCGCGATCACTGCCCCGGGCACGGCATAGCCCAGCCCGGCCAGGCGATTGGCGGCGGCGACGAGCGGGCTGCGCGTGAGGCGCGCGGCATAGACCATGACCAGCGCGAGGCCCACGGCGATCAGCGCCGTGAGCGCCGCGATGCCGAAGCTGTTCGCGACGAGGGAACCGAGGCGAGCGAGGGGAATCGTTTCATGAAAAGCGAGAACGGCAAGCAGCAGCGCCGGCAAGGCGAAGCCGAACACCACCGGGGCGGCGCAGGCGACGAGCGCGGCGGCTGCGCCGACGCCGCGCAGGCGATGCGGGCGTGCTTTCCGCGGCGCGATCCCGTGGTAGGCGGCGCGGCCGCGGTTCGCGCGCTCGAGCGCGAGCAGCACCACGACGAAGCCGAGCAGGCAGGTGGAAAGCTGCGCCGCGGCCACGCTGTCGCCCATCGACAGCCAGGCCTTGAAGATCCCGGTGGTAAACACTTCGACGCCGAAATAGGACACGGTGCCGAAATCGGCGAGCGTCTCCATCAGCGCGAGCGTCGCACCGGCGACGATCGCCGGCCGCGCGAGCGGCACTGCCACCCGCAGGAACGCGCCGAGCGCGCCGTGCCCGGCGAGCCGCCCCGCCTCGATCGCGCTGCGCGAGAGATCCTGGAACGCGGTGCGCGCGATCAGGTAGACGTAGGGGTAGAGCGCGAACGACAGCATCGCCGCGGCGCCGGGGAGCGAGCGCACTTCCGGAAACCAGTACTCGCGCGCCTGCCAGCCGGTCGCCGCGCGCAGCGCCGACTGTACCGGCCCGGCGAACTGCAGCCAGTCGGTATAGGCGTAGGCCATCACATAGGCCGGCATCGCGAGCGGCAGGAGCAGCGCCCACTCGAGCCACTCGCGTCCCGGAAAGCGGTACGCCGTGACCAGCCATGCGGCCACGACGCCGATCGTGACGACGCCGCATGCGACCGCCACGAGCAGCAACGCGGTATTACCGACGTAGCGCGGCAGCGCGGTCGCCGCGAGATGGCTCCACAGGTCGCTCGCGCCGCCGAAAAAGCTCGCCACCACCGAGACAACCGGGAGCGCGAGCAGCGCGGCGACCAGGAGGGCAGTACCCCCCAGCAGGCCTAAGGTCTTTAAATTCAACGGCTTCGTTTTTATCGGAAATGAGAATTATTACTATAATCGAGCATGCTTCTCGAAGTCGAAAACCTGCGCCACGCCTACGGCGACCAAGAGGTCGTGCGCGGCCTCAGGTTCTCGCTCGCTCGGGGCGCGATCGGCTGCCTGCTCGGTCCGAGCGGCTGCGGCAAGACCACGGTGCTGCGTTGCATAGCGGGGTTCGAGGCCGTGCAGGAAGGAGAAATCCGGCTCGCCGGCCGCGTGGTTTCCGGAGCCGGCGTCATGGTGCCGCCGGAAAGGCGCCGCATCGGGATGGTGTTCCAGGACTACGCGCTATTTCCTCATCTTTCCGTCGCGGCCAACATCGCCTTCGGCCTGCATGCGTCGCCGCAGGCGGAGCGCGCGGTGCGCGTACGCGAGCTCGCCGCGCTGGTCGGCCTCGCCGCGGCGCTCGACAAGTATCCGCACGAGATCTCCGGCGGGCAGCAGCAGCGCGTCGCCCTCGCCCGCGCGCTGGCGCCGCGCCCGGAGCTCCTGCTGCTCGACGAGCCGTTCTCGAACCTCGACGTCGACCTGCGCGAGCGCCTGTCGCTCGAGGTGCGCGACATCATCAAGGCGAGCGGCGCCACCGCAGTGCTGGTGACGCACGACCAGCAGGAGGCCTTCGCCATGGCCGACGAGATCGGCGTCCTGCACGACGGCCGCATCCAGCAATGGGACAGCCCGTACAACCTCTACCACCGGCCGGCCAACCGCTTCGTCGCCGACTTCGTCGGCCAGGGCGTGTTCCTGCCCGCGAAAGCGCTCAACGGCCAGCAGTTGCAAATCGAGCTCGGAGTCCTGCAAGGTGACACTCAGGGAATGGAGAACCTCGAGGTGCTGCTGCGCCCCGACGACGTGGTGCACGACGACGCGGCGCCCACCCAGGCGGAGGTAGTGCACAAGGCGTTCCGCGGCGCCGAGATCCTCTACACGCTGCGCCTCACGAGCGGCCGCAAAGTCCTGGCGCTGGTTCCGAGCCATCACAACCACGCGCTCGGCGAGAAAATCGGCATTCGCCTCGACGTCGACCACGTCGTGGCTTTCCGGCCAGAGAACTAGTCTTCTAATCCGTACACGGCCCGCACCTCAAGCACGAACTCCTTGCCGCGCAGCGCGGGCGGGATCGGCACGGCGCGCGCCGCCTGCGTGAACATCTCGAGCGCCTGCCGGTCGAGCACGTCGTAGCCCGAGCTGCCCTTTAGCGTCACCGACGGCCGCCCGTTCGCCGCGATCGCCACGCCCACCCGCACGTCGCCCTGCCAGTTGTTCTCGCGTGCGAGCGGCGGATAGCGCTTGTGGCGCCGCGCCTCGTCGATCAGCTGCATGCGGTATTGGTCGCGAGAGAGTGATTCCGGCGCCTGTGCAGGCGGTTGCGAGGACGCTTGGGGAGGAGAAGCCGGCTGCGGCTCGACCGCCGCGATCGGCGGAGAAGGTGGCGCCGGTGGCGTCGCCGCCTCGACGGGCGGCGCGGGTGCAGGGGTAGGTTGTGGCGTGGAAAGTACAGGCGCGGGTCTTGGCGCGGGCGGCGCTTCGGGCGGTGCAGGCTTCGCGGTTTTCTTGGGCGGCGGCGCTTCGCGCCGCACCGGTTCAACCGGAGCCGCCGGGGCGGGCGCGGGCTCGGGCGCCATCAGGCGCGCGATGATCTGCGGCGGAAGGCTCACCGCGCGCCGCGCGGTATCGAGGAGGTCGGGGAACGCGAAGAGCAGGAGCGCGTGCAGCGCCAGCGATGCGAGGACCGCGTAGTGAAAAGCGCGGTTGCGGTTATCGATCACCGCGCAGCGCGCGCCAGATTTTCTCGGAAGTCAGCGGCATCTCGAGGTGCGGCAGGTCGAGCGCATCGAGGACTGCATGCACCACCGCGGGGACGGCGCCGATGGTGCCGAGCTCGCCGCAGCCTTTGACACCCAGGAGATTCGTCTTGCAGGGCACGCTTTCGTCGAAGCGCGCCTGCAGCGGCGGCAGCTGGTCGGCGCGCGGCACGCAGTAGTCCATCAACGAGCCCGACTGAAGCTGGCCGCTGGCGTCGTAACGCACTTCTTCCCACAGCGCCTGGCCGGCGCCCTGCGCCATGCCGCCGTGGATCTGCCCCTCGACGATCGCGTGGTTGATGATGCGGCCGATGTCGTCGCAGCTCGTGAGCGCGGCCAGCGCAACCTCGCCGGTCTCGCGATCGATCTCCACCTCGGCCACCTGCGCGCCGTTCGGCCAAGATGGGGTGGAAGGGGTCTGCGTCGCTGCGACTCTGATCACCTTGGCGGGCTGGCGCGCGGCCAATTCGGCAAAAGAAATCGAGCGGTCAGTACCCGCGATGCGCAGGTGGCCCTCGCGAAACTCGATATCGGCGCTTGCCGCCTCGAGTGCTTCTGCCGCCAATTCCTTGAAGCGGGCAATGGCCTTGTGGCCGGCCGCGACCACCGCGGACCCGCCGACGAACGCGGAGCGCGAGCCGACGCTGCCGACGCCGTTTGCCCGGTCCGTGTCGCCTTGCACGATCTTGATTTTCTCAACTGCAACGCCCAGCACTTCGTGGACGAGCTGCGTATAGGTCGTTTCCAGCCCCTGCCCCATCGCCTGAGTACCTGAAAACACCGTGAGCGTCCCACGGGCGTCGATCTCGATGTCCACCGTCTCCGTGGGTAACGCGCCGGTCCACTCCAGGTAGACCGAAACGCCACGGCCGCGCAGTTTTCCTCGGCTTAAGGATTCCCTTTTTCTCTGGGGAAAACCCTCCCAATCGCCCGCCCGTAGCGCCCCCTTGAGCATGCGCTCGAACTCGCCGCTGTCATAGGTCTCGCCGACGTGTGTCTTGTACGGCAGCTCCTCGGGCTTCAGCAGGTTGCGCTGGCGCAGCTCGATGCGGTCGATGTGCATCTCGCGCGCCGCCTTCTCGAGCAGCCGCTCGATCAGGTAGTTGCCTTCTGGCCGCCCGGCGCCGCGGTACGCGCCAGTGGCCATGGTATTGGTGAGAATGCCCTTGATCCGGTAGTCGACCGCGGGTACCCGATAGGCCGAAGTCGCCACCTTCACCACCATCGCGAGCGGGATCATCGCCGAGGAGCCGACCGGCACCGCGCCGATATTGGCGAGCATCTCCATGCGCAGCGCGAGGATGCGCCCCTCGCGGTCGAGCGCCAGCGCCGCCGAATAGTGCTGGTCGCGCGCCATGTGCGCTGCGAGGAACTCCTCGGCGCGCTCGGCACGCCATTTCACAGGCCGGCCGAGCTTGCGCGCCGCGTAGCACACCAGCGCGTCCTCCGGCGTGAGGCCGGTCTTCATGCCGAAGCCGCCGCCGATGTCGCCGTTGGTCACCCGGAAATCCTGCGGCTTGGCGCCGAACAGCGCCCCGAGCAAGTCGCGCGTGCCGGTCGGCTGCTGGCTCTGGGTGTAGAGCATGGTACGCCCGGCCTCGTGAACGCCGATCGCGCAGCGCGGCTCCATCGCCATCGCATTGAGGCGTTGGTTGTGGATTTCCACATGGCAGACGTGCGCCGCGCGCCCGAAAGCGGCTTCAACAGCGGCGGCATCCCCGTAGCGAGCTTCGGCGGCGACATTGCCGCTCGCCGGGTCCCAGAGCAGCGGCGCGCCCGGCTCGATGGCCCTTCTCGGATCCACCACGGCAGGCAGATCTTCGTACTCGATCTGCACGAGCTCCGCCGCATCCTGCGCTTGCTGGCGTGTCTCCGCGACGATCGCCACCACCGGCTGGCCGACGTAGAACACCTTGCCTTCGGCCAGCGGCGTGCGCGGCGGAGCGGCCATCGGCGAGCCGTCGGCGCGCTTGAAGAGCGGCGGAAACGGAATGTGCTTCACGCCGTCGGCGCGCAAGTCCGCCATCGACCATGCGGCGGTCACGCCCGGGACTTTCGTATTGACTGAAAGAATCTTCGCGTGGGCATGCGGCGAGCGCACGAGCACGAGCCAGGCCGCGCCGGGAAACTCGCGGTCGTCGCTGAACACGCCCTTGCCGAGCAGCAGGCGGTCGTCCTCGAGGCGCTTCTGCGAGCGCGACGCGCCGAAGCGCGCCGACGCCGGATCGAACTGGATCTGCAGTGCTGGTGCGCTCATCCAGGGATGTGGCGGAGAGAGAGGGATTCGAACCCCCGGTACCCGATGGGTACAACAGATTTCGAGTCTGCCGCATTCGACCACTCTGCCATCTCTCCGCGGTCGAAACGTGAGAGCGGAATTTTATCAGGCCTTCCTGGCGCCTACCCCTTGCGGGCGTCCGGCTCGGGCGCGACCAGGCCGCCGATCACGAACGCGGTGATCTGCTCGAGCATCTCGTCCAGGTCGCGCGTGTTGCATAACCCGCCGCTGATCTCTTCCAGCCGATGCGCGTCGGAATGCGCGTAAAGATACGCGCCAATGACGAGGATCAGGCGCCAGTAGGCCGTGCGCGCGGACAGATGCGGCGCGGCCTCCCGGAACGCAGCGTGGAAGTCGCGCGCGGTATGGTCGTAGACCTCGCGACGCAGCCGCTCGGCGAAGCGCGGGGGCTCGGTGTGCATGCGCGCCTGGAGGCGGATGAAGCTGCGTCCTTCGCGGGTGCGCCGCAGCTCGAGGGCGGGCCTGATGTAGCAGGCCACGACGTCGCGCAGCGCCAGCCCTTTCCTCGAGGCGCGCAACGCCTTCAGCGCCTCCTGCCGCTTCAGGGCAATCTCCCGCCCGCGGCGCAGGAACACCTCCTTGAACAGCGCCTCCTTCGAGCCGAAGTAATACGTCACCAGCGCCTGCGTCACGTTCGCGCGGTCGACGATCTGCCTGAACGACGTGCCGGCATAGCCGTGGTCGGCGAAGGTGGCCTCCGCCGCGTTGAGGATCCTTGCGCGCGCGAAGCTTTCGCCTTCGGGGCGGCCGGGGCCGCTGCGTCGCTTCTTCTTCATGAATTGCGTAACAATATAATTCTGCAATGGATTACGTCGCTCTCGGGCGCTCGGGCCTGCGGGTTTCGCGCCTGTGCCTCGGCGCGTTCGGCTTCGGCGATCCGGCCTGGCAGCCGTGGGTGCTCGACGAGGACCGCGCGAAGCCGATTATCCGGCGCGCGCTCGAGCTGGGCATCAACTTCTTCGACACGGCCGATATGTATTCCGGCGGCCGCAGCGAGACCGTTCTCGGCCGAGCCCTGCGCGAGCACGCGCGCCGCGAGGAGGTCGTGGTCTGCACGAAGGCCTTCCATCCCACCGGCCCTGCGGTCAACGAGCGCGGGCTTTCGCGCCGCCACCTCCTCGACGCCATCGACCGCTCGCTCGCGAACCTCGGCATGGACCATGTGGACGTCTACGAGATCCACCGCCTCGACCAGAGCGTGCCGTTGGAGGAGACGCTGGAGGCGCTGCACGACATCGTGAAGTCCGGCAAGGCGCGCTACCTCGCGGCCTCGAACATGGTGGCCTGGCAGTTCGCGCTCGCCCTCGGCCTGCAAGAGCGGCGCGGGTGGGCGCGCTTCATCGCGATGCAGAACCAGTACAACCTCGTCTACCGCGAGGAGGAGCGCGAGATGATCCCGCTGTGCCTCGCCCAGGGCATCGGCCATACGCCGTACAGCCCGCTCGCGCGCGGCTTTCTCGCGGGAAAGGGTGGCAGCGCCCGCGCGCAGCACGATCCCTTCATCGCGAAATTCCACAGCGGGGAGGCGGACGCCGCCATCCGCCGCAGGCTGGACGAAGTCGCCGCGCGGCACGGCGCCGCCCCCGCCCGCGTCGCGATCGCCTGGCTGCTCGCCCGGCCGGGGGTGACTTCGGCGGTGGTCGGGGCCACCCGCATCGAGCACATCGAGGACGCGGTCGCGGCGATGGCGCTGCAGATCGGCGACGAAGATCGGCAATACCTCGAGGAGCTATACCGGCCGCGGAGCGTCCTGCTCCACCTCTAGCTCGATCCTGAGCTCGCCGCTCTCTTCGCGCACCGGGAAGCTGCGCAGCTTCAGGTGCCTCGGCATCACGCAGCGCCCGGTCTTCAGGCTGAACTTGAAGTGGTGCAGCGGGCAGACGAGGAGCTCGCCGACGACCTCGCCGTCGGCGAGCTGCCCGCCGCGGTGGGGACACCTGCTGTCGAACGCGTAGTAGGTGCCCTCGAGCCTGCACACCGCGAAGGTGAGGTGATCGCTCACCCGGACCGCGAGCGGCTTCGCGTCCGGGACGTCCGCTGTCGGCACCGTGACGATCACTGCAGCCTGTATCCCATCTCGTAATGCAGGTAGATGCCGTCCCAGAACAGCCATTTCATGCGCGCGCCCTCGCCCGCCCAGTGGATCGCCGTCTCTTGCTGCTCCCGCGTCCTGCAATGCTTGGCGAGGAGGTCGACCGCGCGACCGCCGTGCTCGATGTCGGCCTCGGCGTGCAGCCACCAGAACTCCAGGTCGTGCTCGGAGAACTTCCAGTGGTTGCGCAGCGCCGGCAGCAGCTTGTTGAAGAGGATCGGCTCCTGCGCCTCGCTCGCCACGTGGACCGCGGCAAGCGAGGCGATCCATGGCTGGTCGCGCGCGGCGCGCAGCTCCCAGTTGAGCCACGCCTCGGTGGTCGGCAGGCCGCGGCCGGCGCGCAGCGCGTCCTCCGAGACGCCGCAGGCCTTGGCGAAACGCAGGATGAGCTGCGGATGGGGATTGCTCGGGTCGAGCTCCTCGGCGTAGTTCTCCAGCTCCATCTCGGCCACCTCCTGTGGGGCGTTGGCCGCGATGGAGAACAGCGCCTCGGGAATCAGCTTGCTGATCCAGTACCAGATCTCGGTGATCGTCCCGGCGACGGTTTCGCGCTTGAGCTCGCCCTGCTCCCATTTCGCGACGATGGGATGGTTCGCCTGGTGGCGCCGGTCGATCGCTGCCTGCAGGTCCTTGCGGAACTGCGCTTCGCTGCGTACGTGCGTGTCGGAATGCATCTCGTGACCTCCGTTGGAAACTCATTGCGTAATCGCCGGCAGCCACGTGGCGATGGCCGGGAATCCGAGGATCAGGGCGACGAGCGCCGCCTGGCAGGCCATGTACGGCACCGCCGCCCAAGCGACCTCCCCGAGGGTGGTGCCCTTGGGCCCGACGCCCATCATCACGAAGAGCTGCAGGCCGAACGGCGGGCTGAGAGCGCCGATCACCATGCACAGCATCATGAGCGTGCCGAACCAGATCGGGTCGATGCCGAGCGCCTTGACGATCGGCATGTAGATCGGCACGGCGAGCATGATCTGCGAAATCTCGTCGATGAACAGGCCGAGGAACACCACCAGGCCGAGCATGAGCGCGAGCAGCACGGTGGGCGTGAACTGGAAGCCGAGCGCCCAAGTCACCAGCCCCGAGCTTGCGCCCGAGAACGCGAGCACCTGGCTGAAGGTGAGCGAGCCGAGGATGATGGTGAAGAGCATCACCGACACCCGCATCGTGCCCTCGAGCGAGCGCTTCAGCGCCTCCCACGTCAGGCAGCGGAACGCGGCCGCGAGCGCTATCACCGAGATCACGCCGAAGGCGGCCGACTCGGTCGGCGTGGCGACGCCGAGGATGATCAGGCCGCAGACCGAGAAGATCACCAGGCTGAGCGGCGCGAGGTTGACGAACACCGCTGCGAGCTTGGCGCGCAGCGGCGCGGGTTCCAGGTCGTAGGACGGGGCTGCCGACGGGTCGACCCTGAGCTGGAGCGCGATCACGCCGACGTACATCACCGCAAGGATCAGCGCCGGCACGATTCCGGCGATCAGCAGCCGGCCGATGTCGATGCTCGCGATGCTGCCGAGGAGCACGGCGATCGCCGAAGGCGGGATGAGGATGTCGAGGCCGCCCGCGCCGAGCACCGGCCCCATGGCCATGTGCTTCTTGTAGCCGCGCCGCATCATTTCCGGCACCAGCGTCGAGCCGAGCATGGCGGTGCTCGCCATCGCCGAGCCCGAGAGCGCGCCGAATACCGTCCCGGCGCCGACGGCCACGTAGCACAGCCGCCCGGGCACCCGGCCGATCAGCCGGTCGAAGCCGTCCATCATGCGGCGCGCGAGGCCGGTATGGACCATCAGGTCGCCCATCAGGATGAAGAGCGGCACCGGGACCAGCAGGAAGGTCGACACCGAGGCGCTCATGTTGGCGGCGACCTGCTCCAGCCCTCGCGTGCCGCCCATGAAGACGAACGCGCCGACCACGTTGGTCGCGATGAATGCGAACGCCACCGGCAGGCCGAGCAGCATCAGCACCATGGCAGTTCCGATCATCAGCGCCGCGGCCTCGTACCAGCTCAAGCCTGCCGCCTGCTGAAGTATTCGATCTCCTCGCCGCCGAACAGCGTCCCGGCCACCATGTGGCGGGCGAACTCGATCGCGAGGAGGAGGAAGCCGACGGGCAGCGGCGCGTAGACCAGCCACTTCGGCATCTCGAACGAGCGAATCTCGAGCCCTTGGGCCGTCAGTGTGACCCGCAGCGCATACCAGGCGACCACCAGGCAGACCGCCATGCCGAGGAAGCTAAGGCCGCGGCCGAGCGCGGCGCGCACCGGCGCGGGCAGCACGGCGGCGAGCGAGTTGACCTGGATGTGGCTCCCCTGCCGCATCACCCAGGGTGCGGCGAGGACGGTGGCGTACAGCATCGTGAACTCGCTCACCGCCACCGGCCACACCGGCGGCCTGAAGCCGAGCCAGCGGACCGTCACCTCGTACGCGATGAAGAACGCGACGGCGCCGAAGGCGAGCGCCGACGCCGCCGCCAGGACGGCGAGAAAGCCGTCGTAGACGGCCGCGAGCCGCTTCACTCCTTGTAGAAAAGCCTGCGCAGGTTGTCCACCTCGGGCTTCGACAGGCGCTTGCCGAGCTGCTCCCACAGCGAGTTGTGCGCGGCGGCGGCGTACTTCCTGCCTTCGGCGGCGGAGGGCTGCAGGTCCTTCATGCCGGCCGCGAACAGCTTCTGCTCCTCGCGCTTGGACTCCTGCTGAAAAAAGTCGTGCGCCTTGGCCTCGGTCTCAACCACCGTCTTCTGCAGGAAGGCGCGCTGGTTCGCGTCGAGCTTCTTCCAGGCGTCGAGGTTGGCGATGATGGAGTGGTCGCCCTGCCAGAAAGCCGGCAGCACGCGGAACTTGACCTGCTTCTCCCAGCCGAAGTTGGTGAGGCCGATGAGCGGGAAGCCGATGCCCTCGATCACGCCGCGCTCGAGCGCCGAGTACATCTCGGGCACTTGCACGTTGACCGCGGTGATTCCCTGCGTGTCGTAGAACGGGCGGTAGATCGAAGGCCCGCGCACCTTGAGACCCTGCAGGTCGAAGCCGCCGGTGGCCGTGCGCTTGGGCTCCTGCTTGAGGAAGATGTAGAAGGTGTAGCCGGAGCCGAGGTAGGCGAGGTACTGGGCATTGGCCTTCTTGTTGAAGGCCGCGTTGAGCGCGTCGAGGGCGCCATCCTTGCGCAGCTCCATGGCCGACTTGTTGCTCGCGTTGTGCGCGCCGGTCTCGGGCACCTGGCCGTCGTAGTAGGACGCCGCGCCGATGAAGAGGTCGTATACCCCGCGCTGCAGCGCCGCGAGCTGCTCGGTGATGGGCACCGCTTCCGGGCCGCCGATGTACTGCAGCTGCAGCACGCCCTTCCCCTTCGCGTTCACCTCGTTCAGCATCTCGAACACCGGGATGTTGAAGGTGTGGTTGCGCGGGAAGACGGTGACGACTTTGAGCGTCGCTTCCGCCGCGACGCCGTGGACAGAAACCGCGAGCAGCGCGGCGCCAAGCGCCCGCGCAAGGCCCGATCCCAGTGGTCGCGACATGCGATCGTCTCCGTAGAGGTGCGAATTCTTATGTTCTTTGCATGCCTCGGTGGCTGTCAAGTAGTATTTATATTGTTGACTAAATAACTGCTCGCTCGCCCACTTCACGGCCGCCGGTGTCCCAGACCGCCTTCCTCAGTGCCACGGAGCTTCTCACCGCGTACCGCGCGGGCCGCGTGTCCCCGGTGGACGCGGCGCGCGAGGCGTACGAGCGCATCGAGCGCGTCGAGCCGAAAATCAGCGCGTTCTGCGTCGTCGCGGACCGGGACGACCTGCTGCGCCGCGCGCGCGAGTCCGAGGCGCGCTGGCGCGCAGGCGCGCCGTGCGGTGCGCTCGACGGCGTTGTGCTCACGGTCAAGGATGCGATCCTCGCCAAGGGCTGGCCCACGCTGCGCGGCTCGCGCACCATCGCGGCGAATCAGCCCTGGACCGAGGACGCGCCGGCCGTGGCGCGGCTGCGCGAGCAGGGCGCGTTGATCCTCGGCAAGACGACCACGCCCGAGTTCGGCTGGAAAGGGGTCACCGACAGCCCGCTTACCGGCGTCACGCGCAATCCCTGGAACCTGGCGCTTACGCCCGGCGGCTCGAGCGGCGGCTCCGCGGCTGCGCTTGCCGCCGGCATCGGGCACGCGGCCATCGGCACCGACGCGGGCGGATCGGTGCGCATCCCAGCCGGCTTCTGCGGCCTGGTCGCCCTCAAGGCCACGGCCGGGCGCATTCCCAACTACCCGCCGAGCGCGGTCGGCACGCTGGGGCACGTCGGCCCGATGACGCGCTCGGTGAGCGACGCGGCGCTGATGCTGAACGTCATGGCGGCGCCGGACGGTCGCGACTGGCTCTGCCTGCCTGCGCCGGACCGGGATTACCGCATCGGGCTCGATCGCGGCGTACGCGGCCTGCGTATCGCCTACAGCCCGACGCTCGGCTACGGCAAGGTGCAGCCCGAGGTCGGCGCCCTCGTGGCGAAGGCGGTGGCGGCGCTGGAATCCCTCGGGGCGCGGGTGGAGGAGGTGGCGCGCCCCTTCGAGGATCCGACGGAAACCTTCCGCATCCATTTTTTCGCCGGCATCGCGCACTCGGTGCGCGGCCTGGACGAAGCGCGGCTCGGCTTGCTCGACGCCGGATTGCGCAAGGTGCTCGAGCAGGCGCGCAAGGTGACGCCCACCGACTACATGAGCGCCGTCGACCGTCGGGCGGCGCTCGGCCGCGAGACGCGCGCTTTCCACGAAAAGTACGACCTGCTCGTCACGCCCACGCTCGCCGTGGCGCCGTTCGAAGCGGGCCGCATCGCGCCGCAGGGCTACGGCGAGGACTGGACGAGCTGGACGCCGTTCACCTATCCGTTCAATCTCACCGGTCAGCCGGCGGCCACGGTGCCGTGCGGCTTCGTCGGCGGCGATCGCCCGGTCGGCCTGCAGATCGTCGGCGCGATGTACCAGGACGATGTCGTGCTCAGGGCCGCACAGACCTATTTCGAGACGCAGCCGCGCGCGCGGCACCCGGAACTCTGAGGAGGATCACCATGATCGAACTTTTCCAGAAGGAGCTCGAGCTGTGCAAGGTGCGCGAGGGCGAGACCCTCGCGGTCCTGTCCGCAGGCGAATCGCTGCGGCACTACGCGCACGCGTTCATCACGGCGGGGCGCAACCTCGGCGCGAAGGTCATCGACGTGCACCTCCCGGGCGGCGGCGAGGGCCTCAAGGCATTCGGCAAGAACGATCTCGCCCGCCACCCCGAGGCTATGGACAAGCTGCGCTCGGCGAGCATGATCGTCGACCTGCTCGTGGCCTCGTTCTCGAACGAAGGCGACGAGCTGCAGAAGGCGGGCGCCCGCATGCTGCTGGTCTGCGAGGAGCTCGAGACCTTGCAGCGCCTCTTTCCGACGCCCGAGCATCGCGCCCGCACCGAGGCCTCGATGAAGCGCCTCGCGCAGGCCAAGACCTTCCGCTTCACCAACCCGAGCGGGACCGACGTCACCTACCGCTTCAAGGGCCGCTACAAGCCGCTCATCGAGTACGGCTATACCGCCGACCCGGGGCGCTGGGACCATTTCCCCGCGGGCCTGATCGCCAACTTCACCGAGGACGTGAACGGCCGCGTCGTCATGAGCGAGGGCGACATCGTCTACCCGAGCATGATGTTCCTCGCCGAGCCGCTCGAGTTCGAGATCGAGAACGGCCAGGTCAAGCGCATGACGGGCGGCCAGCAGGCCGACGAGCTGCGCCGCTGGATGGACAGCTACGACGACCCGCGCGCCTACGCGGTGTCGCACATCGGCTGGGGCACGCACACCGAGGCACAGTGGTCGGTCAAGGGCATCGGCATGGACGGCCGCTCGTACTATGGCAACGTGCTGTTTTCGCTCGGCCCCAACCAGGAGTTCGGCGGCGACAACGACACCGCCTGCCACATGGATCTCCCCATGCGCGGCTGCAGCGCCTGGGTCGACGGCGAGAAGATCATCGCCAACGGCCGGCTGCTTCCCGACGACATGCGTGCGCCGGGGTTCTGAGCGGATGGCGAAAAGGAAGCTGCGCATCGCCGTGATCGGCGCCGGGCTGGGCGGCCCGGCCACGGCGTGGCTGTTGCAGGCGGCGGGTCACGAGGTCAAGGTCTACGAGCAGAGCCAGGGCTTCAGCCGCATCGGCGCGGGAATCAATCTCTCGCCAAACGTGATGCGCGTCCTCGATCGCATCGGGATCGGCCGGCGCCTCGCGCAGACCGGGGCGAAGAGCACGCACTGGTTGAGCCGCGCCTGGAACACGGGCGAAGTGCTGCTGGACTACCCGCTCGGCGCAACCGCGGAGAAGCGCTACGGCGCGCCTTACATGTGCGTGCACCGCGGCGACTTCCACGCGCTGCTCATCGAATGCGTCCCGCCCGGCACCATCGAGTTCGGCAAGCGGCTGGTCGACCTCGAGCAGAAGGGGACGGCGGTGAAGCTCGTGTTCGGCGACGGCACGCACGCCGAAGCCGACCTGGTCATCGGCGCCGACGGCGTGCGCTCGCGCTGCCGGGAGCTGCTGGTCGGGCTGGATGCGCCGCGCTACAGCGGCTACGCTGCCTACCGCTCGATCTTCCCGGTCTCGCTGCTTGCCGGCATGCAGCTGGTGGATTACGAGAAGTGGTGGGGTCCGGGCCGCTGGCTGTACCTCACGTATTTCATCACCAGCGGCCGCGAGGAATTCTTCGTCGTGACGAGCTCGCCGCAGGCCGAATGGCGGCACGAGACCTCCTCGGTGCCCGCCGACCTGGAAGAGATGCGCGCGGCGTTTGCCGGTTTCCATCCGACGGTCCAGCAGCAGATAGCCGCCATCCCGAGCGCCACCAAGTGGGCGGTCTACGACTCCGAGCCACTCGCCGTCTGGAGCCGCGGCCGCGTAGTGCTGCTCGGCGACGCCTGCCACGCGATGACGCCCTACATGGGACAGGGTGCCGCGATGGCGATCGAGGACGGGGCGATGCTCACTCGCTGCCTCGACGCCTCGGAGGGCGACATCGAGCATGCGCTTCGGATGTATGAGGCCAACCGCAAGGACCGCACCGCCGCGATGCAGCGCACGTCGCGGGAGAACACATGGCTCAAGTCAACCGCCGACCCGGACTGGGTCTGGGGCTACGACGTGTTCAAGGAGGAATTGCTGCAGCCCGCCTGAAGGCTCAGGGGCGCAGCGCTTCCGCGCCGCCCATGTAGGGCCGCAGCACCGGCGGGATGGTGACCGAGCCGTCGGCGTTCTGGAAGTTCTCCAGAATCGCAACCAGGGTGCGGCCGACGGCGAGCCCCGAGCCGTTCAGCGTGTGTAGCAGCTCCGGCTTGCCGTTCTCGGCCCGGAAGCGCGCCTGCATGCGCCGCGCCTGATAGGCCTCGCAGTTGGAGCAGGAGCTGATCTCGCGGTACGCGTTCTGCGCGGGAAGCCACACCTCGAGATCGTAGGTCTTGGCGGCGGCGGCGCCGATGTCCGCGGTGCAGAGCTCCACCATGCGATAGGGCAACTCGAGCTTCTTCAGGATCGTCTCGGCGTGGCCGGTGAGCTCTTCAAGAGCTTCGTACGACTTCGCCGGGTGCACGATGTGCACGAGCTCGACCTTGTCGAACTGATGGTTGCGGATCATGCCGCGCGTGTCCTTTCCGTACGAGCCCGCCTCGGAGCGGAAGCACGGGGAATGGCAGACGAATTTCAGCGGCAGCTTGTTCAGCTCGACGATCTCGTCGCGCACGATGTTGGTGACCGGGACCTCTGCGGTCGGCAGAAGGTAGGACTTGCCGTCGCCATGCAGCACGGTGAAGAGATCCTGCTCGAATTTCGGCAGCTGGCCGGTGCCGTAGGCGCTCGCGCTGTTGACGATGTAGGGCGTGTAGATTTCGGTGTAGCCGTGCTCGCGCGTGTGTGTGTCCAGCATGAACTGGGCGAGCGCGCGATGAAGATGCGCCACCTCGCCTCGCATGAGGACGAAGCGGCTGCCCGCGATCTTGGTGGCGGCGGCGAAGTCGAGCCCGCCAAGGCCTTCGCCGATGTCCACATGATCTTTGGGAGCAAAAGGAAACGCCCTTGGGGTCCCCCAGCGGCGCCGCTCCGGGTTGTCTTCGGCCGATTTGCCGACCGGGACCGACTCGTGCGGGATATTGGGAATCCGCGCGAGCAGGTCCTGGAAGGCGGCCTGCAGCCTCTCGAGCTGTTTCTCGGACTCGTCGAGCAGCGCCTTCAGCCTCTCGCCCTGCTGCATGAGCTCGGACACGTCGTGGCCCTTGGCTTTCGCCTGGCCGATGTCCTTGGCGATGCGGTTGCGCGACGCCTGCGCCGTCTGGACTGCCGACTGCAGCTCCTTGCGCGTCGCTTCGAAGCGCTCGAATTGCGTGAGATCGAACGCCCCCGGTCCGCGCGTCGCAAGCCGTTGCGCCACCTCCTGGGGGCCCTTGCGCAAGAGCTGGATGTCGATCATTTCTTGCTTTTCAACTCTTCGATTCTCTGTTTGATTCTTGCCTCGAGCCCGCGCTCGGTCGGCTTGTACCACTCGACCGCCGGCATTCCTTCCGGAAAATAGTTCTCGCCCGCCGCGTAGGCATCGGGTTCATCATGGGCGTAGCGGTAGCCCTTGCCGTAGCCGAGGCTTTTCATGAGGGGCGTGGGCGCGTTTCGGATGTGCAGCGGGACGGGACGCGTGCCGTCGGCTTTGATGAAATCGCGCGCGGCATTATAGGCCTCGTACACGGCATTCGATTTCGCCGCCACCGCCAGGTAGAGCGCGGCCTCGGCGAGCGCGAGCTCGCCTTCGGGGCTGCCGAGGCGCTCGTAGGTCTCGCAGGCGTCGAGCGCCACGCGCAGCGCGCGCGGGTCGGCGAGGCCGATGTCCTCCACAGCCATGCGCACCAGCCGCCGGCCGATGTAGAGGGGGTCGGCGCCGCCGTCGAGCATGCGCAGCATCCAGTAGAGCGAGGCGTCGGGATCCGAGCCGCGCACGGACTTGTGGAGCGCGGAGATCTGGTCGTAGAACTGCTCGCCGCCCTTGTCGAAGCGCCGCAGATTTTTCGACAGCGTTTGCTCGAGGAACGCGGCGTCGATCTTCTCGACGCCGGTGTTCATCAGGATCTCGACCGCGTTCAGCAGCCGTCGTGCGTCCCCGTCGGCGAAGCCAATCAGCTGCGCGCTTGCGTCTTCATCGGTTCTGATTGCTGTTTTCGAAAGCAGGGTCTCCAACTCCGCAGGACTGAGCGGCTCGAGCACATAGACGGTGGCCCGGGAAAGCAGCGCGCTGTTCACCTCGAACGACGGGTTCTCGGTGGTGGCGCCGACCAAGGTGATCAGGCCCCGCTCGACGTAGGGCAGGAACGCGTCCTGCTGCGCCTTGTTGAAGCGATGCACTTCGTCGACGAAGAGGATGGTGTGCCGGCCGCTGCGCTCGAGCGCGCGCTCGGCCGCCTCCATCGCCGCACGGATGTCCTTCACCCCGGAAAACACCGCCGAGAGAGCGACGAACTCGGCGTCGAATGCCTTCGCCATGAGGCGCGCGATGGTGGTCTTGCCCGACCCCGGCGGGCCCCACAGGATCATCGAATGCGGCTTGCCCGACTCGAACGCGAGCCGGAGCGGCTTGCCCGGCCCGATCAGGTGGCGCTGCCCGACCACCTCGTCCAGGGACTGCGGGCGCAGGGCGTCGGCGAGCGGCGCGGCCGGCTCCCGCTTACCGAACAGATCCGTCACTTTTCGCCTAAGACGTCTGTGCCCTTCGGCGGTTCGAAGCGGAATTCAGACTTGTCGACCTTAGGGTTGCGTCGCAGGTTCGAGAAGCGCAGCTGCGTCGTCTGGCCGAAGTGGTCGAGGAGCTCCATGGCGCGCAGCCCTTCGGCGTCGAAGCCCATCCGCACCCGCTCGAAGCCCGCTTCACGCTCGCGCGGCCTCGCCTCGAGCCACTCCAGGCCGTCCTTGGTCCCGGCGTCGGACAGCTCGAACGCCTTCTCGATGTCCGCAGAACCCGCCAGCAGAGCGGCCGGGGTCGAGCCGAGCGCCCGCGAGAGCTTGCGCACGGTGACCTGGTTCAGGTCGCGGTCGTGGATCCATACGCGCTCGCCGTCGCCCACGATCATCTGGTCGACCGGCTTGGCGTAGATCCAGCGGAACAGGCCCGGGCGCTGGAACACGAAGTTGCCTTTCGATTCCTGCGTCAGCTTGCCGTTGCGGTCGTAGACCTTCTGCTCGAAGTCGGCGCGCGCGGCCTGCGTGCTGCGCACGAACGCCTTGAAGCGCTCGATCGCAGCCGCCTGCGCCGTTGCCGAAAAAAGAACTGCGAGAAAAAAAAGCGCAAACCGCATGCCTCTACTCCGCCTTGGCGGGGACCAGGACCTCGCGGTTGCCGTTGGACTGCATGGCCGACACCATGCCGGCGCGCTCCATGTCCTCGATCAGGCGCGCGGCGCGGTTGTAGCCGATGCGCAGGTGGCGCTGCACCAGCGAGATCGACGGGCGGCGCGTGCGCAGCACGATCTCGACCGCCTGGTCGTACAAGGGGTCCTTTTCGCCGGCAGGAACGCCGTCCACCGCCGCGGCTTCTTCGTCGACCGCGGGTTCGAGCACCTCGCTGAGGTACTCGGGCTTGGCCAGCGACTTGAGGTACTCCACGACCTTGTGCACCTCGTGGTCGGCGACGAAGGCGCCATGCACGCGCTGCGGCAGGCCGGTCCCCGGCGGCAGGTAGAGCATGTCGCCCGCGCCGAGGAGCGTCTCGGCGCCGGATTGGTCGAGGATGGTGCGCGAGTCGACCTTGGACGAGACCTGGAACGCGATGCGCGACGGAATGTTGGCCTTGATGAGGCCGGTAATCACGTCGACCGACGGCCGCTGCGTGGCGAGCACGAGGTGGATGCCTGCCGCGCGCGCCTTTCCCGCGAGCCGCGTGATCAGCTCCTCGACTTTCTTTCCGACGACCAGCATCAGGTCGGCGAGCTCGTCGATCACCACCACGATGTGCGGCAGGGGCTGGAGGTGCTGCGGCTTGTCCGGCTCGGGGGAGAACGGATCGTCGATCTTGCGGTCGGCGACCTTGTGGTTGTATCCGGAGAGGTTGCGCGCGGCGATCCAGTTCATCAGCTTGTAGCGCCGGTCCATCTCGGCGACGCACCAGCCGAGCGCGTTGGTCGCCTGCTTCATGTCGACCACCACCGGGGCAAGGAGGTGCGGGATGTCCTGGTAGACCGAGAGCTCGAGCATCTTCGGGTCGATCAGGATCAGCCGCACGTCGCGCAGCTCGGACTTGTAGAGGAGCGACAGGATCATCGCATTCAGCGCGACCGACTTGCCCGAGCCGGTGGTGCCCGCGACGAGCAGGTGCGGCATGCGCGCGAGGTCGACGACGACCGGGCGCCCGGCGATGTCCTTGCCGAGCGCGAGCGCGACCGGCGAATGCAGCCCGTGGTAGGCCTCGGAGCCGAGGATCTCGGACAGGCGTACCGTCTGGCGGTGCGGATTCGGGATCTCGAGACCCATGCACGACTTTCCCGGGATGGTCTCGACCACGCGGATCGACACCACCGACAGCGCGCGCGCCAGGTCCTTCACCAGGTTCACGATCTGGCTGCCCTTGACCCCCACCGCGGGCTCGATCTCGTAGCGCGTGATCACCGGCCCCGGGTACGCGGCGAGCACCTTGACCGTGACGCCGAAGTCGGAAAGCTTTTTCTCGATCAGCCGCGAGGTGAATTCGAGCGTCTCGGCGGCGATGCTCTCGCCGCCGGTTGCGGCCTCGTCCAGGAGCTTGAGCGGCGGCAGCGGCGTGTCGGGCAGGTGCTCGAACAGCGGCGCCTGCTTCTCCTTCTGCACGCGCTCGGACTTACTGATCTCGGCGAGCGCGGGCTCGATGCGCAGCGGCGGATGCTCTTCCTCGCGGCGCTTCTCGTGTTCGACTACCGCCTCCCGCTCCTCGCGCGCGCGGCTCCCTAGCTTGCGGTCGCGGCGGCGCTCCCACGCGCCGAGCGCTGCCGCGGAGGTTTTTTCCAGGAGGCCTCCGACCCACTCGAACATCGTGAGCCAGGAGACCCCGATGAACAGGCTGAAGCCGATCGCGGCAAGGGTGAGCAGGACGAGCGTGGCGCCGGTAAAGCCGAGCGCGCCGGAAAACGCGCCGGCCAGGGCATCGCCGACCAGCCCGCCCGGCGCGAGCGGGAGTTCGACGCCGAGGCTATGGAGTCGCAGGCGTTCGAGCGCGGCACTCGACAGAAGGAGGAGTGAAAACCCCGCGGAGGCGGCCGCGAGCCGGACGCCGTCCATCCGCCGGTATCCCCAAACCACCAAGTAGGCGCAGAGCGCGGCCCACCAATAGGCCGACAGCCCGAACACGTAGAGCATCAGGTCGGCGAGCCAGGCGCCGAACGCGCCCCCGGCGTTGCGCGCGACGGCGTCGGTCGCGCTATGCGACCAGCCCGGGTCGGCGCGATGAAATGTAGCGAAGATCAGAAGCAGGTACAGCGCCAGAGCGATCAGGAGCAGCCATCTCGCCTCGCGCAGCAGACCCGCCAGCTTGGCGGGGAGGGGCGCGCCTTTGCTCGCTACGGCCAGGAGCTGGTCCCCGTGCCCCGCTACTCCGGGAGCAGGATGGTGTCGCGCAGCACGATGGTCGAGCCGCGCATCTCGATGTAGCCGCCGGTCTGGAGGTCCTTCATCACCCGGCTCACCATCTCGCGCGAGGCGCCGATCATCTTGGCAATGTCCTGCTTCGGCAGGCGCTTGGTGACCACCTTCTCGCCGTCGACGTTCTCGGACATGTCGAGCAGCAGCCGCGCCACCCGGCCGTAGACGTCGAGCAGCGCCAGGCTGCCGATCTTGCGGTCGGCCTCGCGCAGCCGCTTCACCAGGCTGCGCATCACGGCCATCGCCATCTCGAAGTTCTCGGCGAGGCACTTCTTGAAATCGCGCTTGGCGATGGAGAGCAGCTCGCACGGCTCGATCGTCATCACGGTGGCGGAGCGCGGCTCGTCGTCGATCAGGCCCATCTCGCCGAAGAACTCGCCCGGGCCGAGGATGGTGAGGATCACTTCCTTGCCCTCGGAGTCGCTCATCATCACCTTGAGCCGGCCCGAGAGCACGATGTAGAGCGAATCGATCGGGTCGCCGCCCGCCATGATGGTGGTCGAACGCGGCGCGCTCTTGCGCGTCACCATCGTCGTGAGCATCCGCAGCTGGTCTTCGGGGAAGCTCGTGAACAGCGGAACTGTTTTTAGGACTGCGGTAGAGACCGTGCTAACCATGGTCCAGATGTTAGCATTTTGTCCATGGCCACACGAAACGCCCGGCTGCTGATCCTCGGCTCCGGCCCGGCGGGTTATACCGCCGCGGTGTACGCGGCGCGGGCGAATCTGCGCCCGGTGCTGGTCGCCGGCGTCGCGCAGGGCGGCCAGCTGATGACCACCACCGACGTCGACAACTGGCCGGCCGACGCCGGCGGCGTCCAGGGCCCGGACCTGATGCAGCGTTTCCAGCAGCACGCCGAGCGCTTCGAAACCGAGGTGATCTCCGACCAGATCCATACCGCACGCCTGCGGGAGCGCCCGTTGGTCCTCGAGGGCGACATGGCGACCTACAGCTGCGACGCGCTGGTGATCGCCACCGGGGCCACGGCGAAGTACCTCGGCCTGCCCTCGGAGCAGAAGTTCATGGGGCGCGGCGTGTCGGCCTGCGCGACCTGCGACGGCTTCTTCTTCAAGGGCCAGGACGTGGTCGTGGTCGGCGGCGGCAACACGGCGGTCGAGGAAGCGCTCTACCTCGCCAATATCTGCTCGAGCGTGGTGCTGGTGCACCGCCGCGACAAGTTCCGCGCCGAGAAGATCATGGTCGACAAGCTGATGAAGCGCGTCGCGGAGGGCAGGATCCGTCTCGAGCTGGACGCCGTGGTCGAGGAAGTGCTCGGCGACTCGGGCGGGGTCAGCGGGGTTCGCGTCAGAAACTTGAAAGGTGGCGCGGCCAAGACGATTGCCGCAAAGGGCTTCTTCGTGGCGATTGGGCACACTCCCAACACCGGCATTTTCGCCGGGCAGCTCGAGATGAAGGACGGCTACATCATCACCCTCGGGGGGCGCGAGGGCCTCGCCACCGCAACCAGCGTCCCCGGCGTGTTCGCCGCCGGCGACGTCCAGGACCACGTCTATCGCCAGGCGGTCACCAGCGCCGGCAGCGGCTGCATGGCGGCTCTGGATGCAGAGAAGTACCTGGACGGAAATGGATAGCGACTTTCGCAAAGCAGTCACGGGCGTGGCGCCCCTCGCCCAGCCGCGTCGCGTCGTGCGCGAGCGCCCGCGGCCGGCGCCGCTCCCGCGCGAAACCATCTCGCCCGAAGACGCGACCGAATCCGGCGCGGAGCTGGCCTTCGTCCGCCCGGGGTACTCGCCCGCCCTGCTGCGCAAGCTGCGCCGCGGCCGGTGGGTCGTCGAGGACAGCCTGGACCTGCACGGCATGAACCGCAGCGCGGCGGCAGCCGCGGTACGCGAGTTCCTGCACTCCTGCCGGACGCGGCGGCTGGGCTGCGTGCGCATCGTTCACGGCAAGGGGCTCGGCTCGCGCAATCGCGAGCCGGTGCTAAAGGGGAAGGTCCATCACTGGCTGAAGATGCGGGACGAGGTCCTGGCTTTTTCCCAGGCGACGGCCCGGGACGGCGGTGGCGGCGCGGTACTGGTACTGCTTAAAAGCTAGACAGCGGCTTCGTTAGTTTCGCCGGTACGGATGCGCACCACGTGCTCGACCGAGGTGACGAAAATCTTTCCGTCACCGATCTTGCCGGTGCGCGCCGAGCGCACGATCGCATCGATCGCGCTCTCGACCTGGTTGTTCGCGACCACGACCTCGATCTTGACCTTGGGCAGGAAATCGACCACGTACTCGGCGCCGCGATAGAGCTCGGTGTGGCCTTTCTGCCGACCGAAGCCCTTGACCTCGGTCACGGTGAGGCCGGTGACGCCGACTTCGGAAAGCGCCTCGCGCACTTCGTCGAGCTTGAACGGCTTCACAATGGCTTCGATCTTTTTCATGGCCTGCTCCTCCGCCCGGCTATCTCCGCGAGGAGGGAATTGTACCGCGTAGAATCAACCGGATGGCGCAAAGCGAGCCACTGCGCCCGTGGCTTCTCTTCTGGTACGGGCAGTTTCTGATGCTGATCAAGCGCCACTCGCGGGCGCTGGAGGTGTTCAGGACGGTGGTGCGCGAGAACCCGCGCCACCAGCAGGCCTGGAGCTGCATCGCCTTCCTGCTCGCCGAGCGCGAGGAGTTCGCCGCCGCGATCGATGCCTTCGAGCGCGCTCTCGCGCTCAGCCCCGACGACGCCGCCTCGCATTTCAACGTCGCCTTCATCCTCCAGCGCACCGGCCGCGACGAGGCGGCGATCCCCCGCTTCGAGCGCGCGCTGGAGATCAACGCCAAGGTCGACCGCGCCTGGTACGGCCTGGGCCTGTCCCTCGCCCACCTCGGCCGGCTCGAGGACGCGGCGACCAAGTTGCAGGAAGCGGCCCGGCTGCAGCCGTTCAACCCCTACGCCGGCTACCAGCTCGCCGGCGTCTGGCACCGCCTCGGCCGGCGCGAGAAGGTGCGCGCCGAGTACGAGCGCATCAAGGGCTTCGACCCCAAGGTGGCCGAGCGCATCCGGGTCGAGTTCGGCGTGCAGCCCAGGTAGCGCCTTGGAAAGCGTCCGCGTCGTCGATTCGCTCGATAGCGTCGATGCGGCGGAATGGAACGCCCTCGCCGGCAGCCAGCCGTTCGTGCGGCACGAGTTCCTGTCGGCGCTCATCCAAACCGGCTGCGCCTCGGCCCGCACCGGCTGGGCACCGCAGTTCCTGCTGGTGCGGCGCGCGGGCGCGCTGGTCGCCGCGATGCCGCTGTTCGCCAAGTCGCACTCCTACGGCGAATACGTGTTCGACTGGGCGTGGGCGGACGCGCACGCGCGCCACGGCGTCGAGTATTACCCGAAGCTGCTGAGCGCGATCCCTTTCACCCCGGTTCGCGGCCCACGGCTGATCGGTCGTTCTCCGGAAGTCTTGCTGGAGGCAGCGCTCGAGCTCGCGCGGAACACCTCGTCGCTGCACATCCTCTTTCCGCGCGAGGAAGAGATTCCGCACCTGGCGGCGCGCGGCATGCTGCTGCGGCGCACGGTGCAGTTTCACTGGCGCAACGCGGGCTACGCGGAGTTCGACGCTTTTCTGCGCAGCATGACGCGCGAGCGGCGCAAGAAGATCCGCCAGGAGCGCAGCCGCGTGCGGCAAGCGGGAGTTTCCTTCTCGTGGCTGGAAGGAAGCGCCATCGAACGGCGGCACTGGGAGTTCTTCAACCGCTGCTACCGCAGAACCTACGCCGAGCATCGCTCGAGCCCCTATCTCAGCCTGGACTTCTTCCTGCGCCTCGGCGCTGCGCTGCCCGGCAACCTGGCGCTGCTCGTCGCCGAGCGCGACGGCCGCCCCGTTGCGTCTTCATTCTTCTTCAAGGATGAAAGCACTCTCTACGGGCGCTACTGGGGCGCGATCGAGCACGTGCCGCTGCTGCATTTCGAGTGCTGCTACTACCAGGCGATCGAGTACGCCATCCGCCTCGGGCTGCAGGTGTTCGAGGGCGGCGCGCAGGGCGAGCACAAGCTCTGGCGCGGCCTGATGCCGGTAGAAACGGCATCGGCGCACTGGCTCGCGCATCCGAAGTTCGCGCGCGCGGTGGAGGATTTCCTCGAGCGCGAGGGCGCCGGCATCGCGCGCTACGTGGACGAGCTGTGCGAACATAGCCCGTTCCGCAAGCAGAACGAGGAGAAATAGGGTGGAAGTGAGGCAGCAATGAGGCTGAAGGACAAGGTCGCCATCGTCACCGGCGCGGGCTCGGGCTTCGGCGCCGGCATCGCCCGGCGGTTCTCCGAAGAGGGCGCGGCGGTCATCGTGGCCGACGTCAATGCCGCGTCCGGCGAGCGCGTGGCGCGTGAAGTGGAGGGGAAGTTCGTCCACGCCGACGTGACCAAGGGCGACGACTGGGCAAAGCTCGTGCGCGCGGCCGGCGAAGGCCTCGACATCATCGTCAACAACGCCGGCTGGACCCATCGCAACAAGCCCTATCTCGAAGTCACCGAGGCCGAGTTCGACCGCGTCTACGCGGTGAACGTGAAGAGCATCTACCTCTCGGCGCTGCACGCCGTGCCGGTGTTCCGCAAGCGCGGGCGAGGCTGCTTCGTCAACATCGCCTCCACCGCGGGCCTGCGCCCGCGCCCCGGGCTGACCGTCTACAACAGCTCGAAGGGCGCCGTGATCCTGATGTCCAAGTCGATGGCGGGCGAGTTCGGCCCCGACCGCATTCGGGTGAACTGCGTCAACCCGGTGTTCAGCCCGGACACCGCGCTGTCTGCCGAATTCGCCGGCGGCGCGGTCACCGAGGAAGCGAAGAAGCGCTTTCTCGCCACCGTCCCGCTCGGCCGCTTCTCGACGCCGCTCGACGTGGCGAACGCGTGCCTCTACCTCGCCTCAGACGAGGCCGAGTTCATCAGCGGGGTGTGTATCGAAGTCGACGGCGCGCGCTGCGTGTAGTTAAGCCGGCTTCTAGGCTTCTTCTTAAGCGCGTTTAAGACCACCTAGGAGAGCGGCCACTTGCGGCTGGCGCCGCTTGCTGGATTGCTGCTGGGGTTCTGATTTCGCTGCGGGATCCGGCTTGGCTGCGGTGCCGGGTTCATACGGCGCGGAGAAGATGGGATCGGAGCCTCTCTTCTGCGTCGATGACTTCTGCGTCGATGACGCGACCGGCTGGCTCCGACTTCGCTCCCTGCCCCGGTCCCTGCTTCGGTCCGGCTCCCGCTTCGGCTGGTCGCCCATCATCGCCGCGACGCTGGTGCCGCCCGGCCCGAAGCCCGGGATCAGCTGGCGCTCGATGCGCTTCTTGATCAGGCGCTCGATCGCCGCCATGGCGTCGTGGTCCTGCGGCGCGACCAGCGAGATCGCCTCGCCGGGCAGCCCGGCGCGCCCGGTGCGGCCGATGCGGTGGACGTAGTCCTCGGGCGAATGCGGCATGTCGAAGTTGATGACCTGCGGCAGGCCCTCGATGTCCAGCCCGCGCGAGGCGACGTCGGTCGCGACCAGCACCGCGGTCTTGCCCGACTTGAAGTCGGCGAGCGCGGCTTCGCGCTCGATCTGCGACTTGTCGCCGTGGATCGCGTCGGCGTGGATGTGGTCGCGCCGCAGCTGGTGCGCGAGCCGGTTGGCGCCGATGCGCGTCCCGGTGAACACCAGTACCTGGCGCAGGCTGCGCGTCTGGATCAGGTAGGCGAGGAGCTCGCGCTTTTTCTCGCGCGCCACCGGATGCAGCACGTGGCTGACGTTCTCCGCCGCGGCGTTGCGCGCCGCCACCTGCACTTCGGCCGGGTTGCGCAGAAGGGTCTTCACCAGCGTGCGGATCTCGTCCGGGAAGGTCGCCGAGAACAAGAGGTTCTGGCGCTCGCGCGGCAGCAGCGCGATGATCCGCTTGATGTCGGGCAGGAAGCCCATGTCGAGCATGCGGTCGGCCTCGTCGAGCACCAGCACCGACACCTGGTTGAACATCACGGTCTTGTTCTGCACGTGGTCGAGCAGCCGCCCCGGCGTCGCGACGAGGACTTCGACCCCTTTGCGCAGCTGCTCGATCTGCGCGTTCATGTCGACGCCGCCGTAGACCACCGTGCTGCGCAGGGGCAGGTTCTTGCCGTAATCGCGGAAGCTCTCGGCGACCTGCACCGCGAGCTCGCGCGTGGGCGTGAGCACCAGCGCGCGCACCGGATGGCGCGCGGGCGAAGTCGAAGTGCTGGCGAGCGGCGCAAAGCGCTGCAGGATGGGCAGCGCGAACGCCGCGGTCTTGCCGGTGCCGGTCTGCGCGCCGGCCATCAGGTCGCGCCCCGCGAGGACGAGCGGGATTGCCTGCTCCTGCACTGGCGTGGGCGTGGTGTAACCGAGTTCCGCGACGGCTGCGGCGAGCGGCGGAATTAAACCGAGTTGGTCAAAAGCTGAAGCGATAATCTTGAATTATAAGTCAATTGAGCGTGCGGACGCGCTCGCCGCCCTCCTGCGGCTCGGTCCCGGGAAGCTTGAGCTCCATGTCCCAGTCGCTTTTCTTGACCGCCGCCTGCAGCAGCCGGCATACCGAGTGCAGCAGGACCGAATCGAAGGTGAGCGTGATTCCCTGGCCTTCGGCGGGGTGCAGGGCGACCACGGGCTGGCCGTTGCGGTCGTGGCCGGTCTGGATTCGCGCGAGCAGGAGCGGAGCCTCGCCGAGCGGGCGCTCGCTGCCGGCGGCGTCGTAGGGCTTGGAAAAATCGGCCCTCGACACCGCATGCTCGTGCTCCAGGCCGAGAAGCGCTTTGCGCGCCTCGGGGTTCGCCTGGGTGCGGATGCGGGGGCTCGCTTCCTCGGCAAGCTTGACGAGAAGCGGCCAGAGCAGCTTCACGAAGCGCCGCGTCAGCGACAGCCTGAGCTCGACGCCCTCGCTCGTCGCGACCAGCATCAATAGCCGGTCCTGCTCGGCGTCATAATCGACTTTGAGCTGGTGCAGGCGCATGGAGGAGGAAGTTTATATGGCCAGGCTGGTGGAGGCTACCGGCGAGGCGCAGGTGGCGGTGGTGCGCGAGCTTTTCGCCGAGTACGCGCGCGGGGTCGACGAGCCCTGCTGCTTCGCCGGCTTCGAGCGCGAGCTCGACTCGCTCCCCGGCGAGTACCGATTGTTCTTGCTGGAAGATGCGGCCGGATGCGTCGCGGTGCGTTTTCTGGACCAGCAGACCGCTGAAATGAAGCGGCTCTACGTCCGAGCCGCGCACCGCGGCCGCGGGCTGGGGCGCGTGCTGGCCGAAGCGGCGATCGCTGCGGCGCGCGAAGCCGGCTGCACCCGCATCGTTCTGGACACGCTTCCCAAGATGCGAGAGGCGCAGGCCCTCTACGGATTGCTGGGCTTCAAGAAAATAAAACCTTATTTGAGCGAGCCGACGCCCGGCGCGCTCTGCTTCGAGCTCAGCCTTTCCTGATCCGCTTGACCAGGTCGGTGGTCGAGCGCTCGTGCTCGAAGGGAATCGATACCACCTGGCCGCCGCGCGCCAGCACGCCACCCGCGCCGGCGACGCGCTCGACCGGCCAGTCGCCGCCCTTGACGAGGACCTGCGGCCGGCAGGCGGCGATGAGCCGCTCCGGCGTATCGTCGTCGAACCAGGTGACGGCGTCGACGCACTCGAGCGCGGCGAGCACCGCCAGCCGGTCCGCCAGCGGGTTAAGCGGGCGGTCGGTGCCCTTGCCGAGGGCTTTGACAGATCTGTCTGAATTCACGGCGACCAGGAGCGCAGCCCCGAGGGCGCGCGCCCGCGCGAGATAGGTGACGTGCCCCCGATGCAGCAGGTCGAACACGCCGTTGGTGAACACCAGCGGGCGCGCGAGCTTGCCGATCCAGCTTTCGAGCCCGGCGGGGTCGTGAATCTTGTGTTCGAAAGCGGGCGCGTTCACGCCCGCGGCGACTTCGGCGGGGCCGCAGGAGGCGCGGGCTTGCAGGGATCGTCGGTGCTCTTGCAGTACTCGAACACCTTGACCACCTTGCGCACGCCGCCGGTAGTGCGCGCGAGGTCGGTCGCGGTCTCGCCTTCGGTTTCCGTGACCAGGCCGAGCAGATAGACCACGCCCGCCTCGGTGACCACCTTCACGTGCAGCGGGTTCAGCCCCTTGACGTTGACGAAGCGGCCTTTCACTTTCGCGGTAATGGCGGTGTCGTTGGCCCGCGAGGTGCCCGACGAGACGCCGGCGACCTGAATTTCATTCGTCACGCTGCGGATGTTCGGCACCTGGGAGACGATTTTCTCGACCTCCGCGCGCGTGGCTTCGTCCCATGCTTCGCCGGTCAGCAGCACCGCGCGGTTGAAAGCCGTGACGTTGATGTGCGCCCGCTCGCCGATGCGCTCGCCGATGCGGCTGGCGGCGCGCGACTCGATGCCGCTGTCGTCGAGCTGGGTGCCGGTGGTGCGGCGGTCTTCGAGCGACGTCACCGCGGCGATGCCGCCGGCGCCGATGATCGCCGGGCAGCCCTGCAGGCCGAGGAGCGCCGCCGGAAGGACGAGAATCAGCGCGGGAACAGCAAGGTATCGATGGCGTCGCATAGGCAGTGAATGCAGAGGAGGTGGACTTCCTGGATGCGCGCGGTCGTACGGTGCGGCACGCAAAGGTGCGCGTCCTCCGGCCGCAGCGCCGCGCCCATCTTGCCCCCGCCGTTGCCGGTGAGCGCCACGACGCGCACGCCGATCTCGTGCGCGGCGTGGATGGCGTCGAGCACGTTCGCCGAGTTGCCGCTGGTCGAGATCGCGAGCAAGGCGTCGCCGCGGCGGCCGAGGGCGCGCAGGGGCTTGGAAAAGACCTGCTGGTAGGCGTAGTCGTTGGCGATCGAGGTGAGGCTCGAGGTGTCGGTGCTGAGCGCGATGGCGGCGAGCGGCGGGCGCTCCCTCTCGAAGCGGTTGACGAGCTCCGCCGCGAAATGCTGCGCGTCCGCGGCGGAGCCGCCGTTGCCGCACGAGAGAATCTTGCCGCCGCCGCGCAGCGTCTCGACCATTAGCTGCGACGCCCGCACCAGCGGCTCGGTGAGCGCCTGCGCCGCGGCCAGCTTGAGATTCGCGCTTTCCGCGAAGTGCGCGGCGATGCGCGCTGCAATCTCGGCCTGAGCCATGGCGCGGATTTTACTCGACGTAGACCTCGAAGCGCACGCGCCGCGCCGGATTCGGATGATCCGCGAGCGCGCTGATGCGCGCGCGCAGTGGCGTGCCGCGGTCCAGGCCCCATGCCAGCGCGCCGTTCTCGCGCCGCGGCACGTAGCCGAGCATGCGGCCGCGCCACCGCACCATGACTGCGTTGGCGTCGTGCGGGTTGCCGGGCTCGCGGGCGAGCTCGAGCGGGTCGCCGACGCGCAGCTCGCGCCACACTTCGCCGGCGGCGTGGTAGCGAAACCCGGCCAGCGGCGAGTTCTGCACCAGCAGGCGAACGCGCTCTTCCGCATGAAGATTCCCCCACGCAAGGACCAGAAAGGCGCCTATTCGCCAAAGGCGTCGCGGATCCATTGCACGTTGGCACTGGCGCCGTCGACCAGGAAGACGTCGAAACGGCACAGCGCCTCGGGCCGGCGCGCGAGATAAAGGCGGGCGGCCGCGAGCAGCCGCTGACGCTTGGCCGCGGTCACGCTCTCGCCGGCGCCGCCGAAGCCGGGGCCGCTGCGCATGCGCACCTCGGCGAACACCAGCATGCCGCGCTCCTCGGCGATCAAGTCGATCTCGCCATGCCGGCAGCGCCAGTTGCGCTCGATCAGGACCAGGCCCGCGGCGCGCAACAAGGCTGCACAAAGCTCCTCCGCTCGCGCGCCTGCGGCGTTCATGGCACGCTTAACGGACTGGAGGGAACACGGTTGACGCCAGCAGTCCAAACTTCGGGAGTCCTATACGTGGTCGCGACGCCCATCGGGAACCTCTCCGACGCGAGCCCACGTTCGCTCGACACCTTGAAGAGCGTTGATGTCGTTGCTTGCGAGGACACGCGGACGACACGCACCCTGCTTTCGCGCCACGGCGTCGCCGCCCGCACGGTCGCCTTGCACGAGCACAACGAGCGCCGCGCCGCCGCGGCGCTGATCGCGGCGCTGCGCGAGGGCAAGAGCGTCGCGCTGGTCAGCGACGCCGGCACGCCGGCGCTGTCGGACCCCGGCGCGTGGCTGGTCGCCGAGGCGCATCGCGCCGGCATCCGGGTAAGCCCGGTTCCCGGGCCGAGCGCCGCCGCGGCGGCGCTGTCGGTATCGGGCTTCGCCGCCCCGCAGTTTCTCTTCGCCGGCTTCCTGCCGGCGAGCGCCGCAGCGCGGCGCAAGGCGCTCGAAGCGCTCGACCTGCCCTGGCCCGTGGTCATTTATGAAGCGCCGCACCGCATCGCGGACACGCTGCAGGATTTGAGACAGAAATTCGGAGATTCAAGAGAAATACTCATTGCGCGCGAGCTCACCAAGAAGTTCGAGGAGGTCGCCCGCTTGCCGCTGGCGGAGGCGCCGGCGTGGCTCGCGGCTCGCGCGGAACGCAGCAAGGGCGAGTTCGTGCTCGTGGTCGCGCCGGGCTCGGAGCTGGAGCGACCGGCGGTGGATCCGGAGAAGGTTCTGCGCGTCCTCCTCGGGGCAGTCGCGCCGAGCGAAGCAGCGCGGCTCGCGGCTAAGATCACGGGCGCGCCGAAGAACCTGCTCTACCGCAAGGCCCTAAAATCCTAGGCGGATGGACCGCCTGACGCTCCGGCGTCCCGACGACTGGCACCTGCACCTGCGCGACGGTGCGGCACTCGCGTCCGTGGTCACGGATTCGGCGCGGCGCTTCGCGCGCGCGATCGTCATGCCCAACCTCAAGCCCGCGGTGCGCACCACGGCCCAGGCGCTGGATTACCGCGAGCGCATCCTCGGCGCGCTTGCCCAAGGAGCGGATGGGGCGGTTAACTTCGACCCGCTGATGACGCTCTACCTCACCGACGACACGCCGCCGGAAGAGATCGTGCGCGCCAAGCTCTCGGGCCGGGTGTTCGGCGTCAAGCTCTATCCGGCGGGTGCGACCACGCATTCCGACGAGGGCGTGACGCGCCTCTCGCGCTGCTTCCATGCGCTGGAGAAGATGGAGGAGCTCGGCCTGCCGCTCCTGGTGCACGGCGAATCGACCGACCCGGCGATCGACGTGTTCGACCGCGAGCAGGCCTTCATCGAGGAAACGCTCGGCCCCACGCTCGAGCGCTTCTCGCGGCTCAAGGTGGTGCTCGAGCACATCACCACGCGCGAGGCGGCGCAATACGTCGAGGTCACCGGGCCGAACGTCGCGGCGACGATCACCGCGCATCATCTGCTCATGAACCGCAACGCGCTTTTTCTCGGCGGCATCCGGCCGCACCACTACTGCCTGCCGGTGCTCAAGCGCGAGAGCCACCGCGAGGCGCTGGTGGAAGCCGCGACCTCGGGAAACCCGAAATTCTTCCTCGGCACCGACAGCGCGCCGCACCCGCGCGGCGCCAAGGAGGCCGCCTGCGGCTGCGCCGGCATCTACACCGCGCACGCCGCGATCGAGCTGTACGCCGCCGCCTTCGAGGAGGCCGGCGCACTCGAAAAGCTGGAGAGCTTCGCCAGCGCCTTCGGCGCCGAGTTCTATGGCCTGCCGCTCAACGGCGACACCATCACGCTCGAGCGGGCCGAATGGCGCGTGCCCGAACGCCTCGCCTTCGGCGGCGAGGAGCTGGTGCCGCTGCGCGCCGGAGAAACGATCCCGTGGAAGCTGGTCTAGCGCATCCGGTTTTTGACGCGGTTCGACCTTGGCTGGGAGGCGATCGCTCGCTTGTTCGCCTCAATGCCCTTGCAGAAATGAAGGAAATGAAAACCGATAGCGGCCAGCCAATCCGCTTCGTGCCGCCGGGAGCGAAAGACGCGTATTACGAGATCAAGGTCTTCGAAACCGGCCGCGTCGAAACGCGGCCCGACAGCCTGCACGACTTCTTCAACGCGCTCGCCTGGCTCGCGTTCCCGCGCACCAAAGCGCGCATCAATGCCCTGCACGCCGCCGAGATCCCGCGGGAAGGGGCCCGCCGCGGCCCGTTGCGCGACCTGCTCACAATCTTTGACGAAGGCGGCGCCATCGTGCACTGCGAGGACCCGGCCCTAGTGGCGCTTCTCCGGAATTGTCATTGGAAAACACTGTTCTGGGAGAACCGCGACAAGGTGCGCGCCTCGATGCGTATCCTGGTCGTCGGCCACGCGGTGCTTGAGCAGGCGCTCGAGCCCCGGCCGGGGATCACCTGCAAGGCGATCGTGGTGCCGGCGGCCGCCGATCCCGACGCCGCCGCGCTCGGCTGGCTCGAGCGGCGCGCGCCCGGCGATTCGCCCCGCATCCTTTCGCCGCTGCCGGTCTTTGGCTTCCCGGGGTGGCACCGGGACGGCGAGCGCGCCGAGTTCTACGACGACGCGCGCTATTTCCGCCCCCTCACGGTAAAATCGCAGCCGGAGTCGGCCAGGCAGCCGCTGCGCGAAAGTGCAGAGGAAAGTCCGGGCTCCGCAGAGCGGGATGCAGGGTAACTCCCTGGCACGGCAACGTGACGAACAGGGCCACAGAGACGAGTCCTTAGCCCGAAAAGGCTAAGGGGTGAAACGCGGCAACCTCCATCCGGAGCAACACCAAATAGGCAAGCGCGGTGGCGGAACAAGCCACTTCAGGCCGGCTCGGCCGAGCTTGCGGGTAGGTGGCTAGAGCTTCGGGGTAACCCGGAGTCGAGAGGAATGGCTGCCGGCCCCGCCGGGTCAAACCGGCCGGGGCCACAGAACCCGGCTTACCGGCCGTACTCCCTTGCTTCCAACCCCCCGGCGGAGAATAATCAGTCGCTTCAGGGGGGAGGCTACGCAGGACCGTCTAAATCAGAACGACGTGACCAATCGCGTCAACGTCGAGGATCCCGTGCGGGTCCGTGATGCAATCCTTGCGATCTACGCCGCGCGCTATCCCGGCATCGAGCTCGCGCCGCTCGAGCGCGCGTTTGCCGACTTCAAGGCCTTGTTCGAAGGCAGCTATCCGGGCTACCTGGCCTGCGACACGCTCTATCACGACATGCGCCATACGCTCGACATGACGCTCGCCCTGGCGCGCCTCATCGACGGCCACGAGCGCGCCTGCGCGGGCGCGGACCGCATTGGCCCGCGCCGCGCGGTGCTCGGCGTGCTGATCGCGCTGCTGCACGACTCGGGCTACCTCAGGCGCGCGTCCGAGGCCGCGGTCGAGAACGGCGCGGTCTTCACCAAGACGCATGTCAGCCGCGGCGCCGATTTCATTTCCACCTACTTGCCGAAGCTAGGCTTCGGCGCCGAGGCTGCGGTCGCCGCGCGCCTGGTGCATTTCACCGGCTACGAGATGGAGATCGACGACATCCGGATCGAGGATCCCAAGGACCGGGCAATCGGCTGCCTGGTCGGCACCGCCGACCTGATCGGGCAGATGTCGGACCGCATGTACCTCGAGAAATGCCGCGAGTTCCTCTACAAGGAGTTCGTCTGGGGCAAGATCGCGCGCGAACGCCTGCCCGACGGCCACGAGCTGGTGCGCTACGCCTCGCCCGAGGACCTGATCATCAAGACCCCCGGGTTTTACGAGTACGTCGCGCGCACCCGTATCCAGAAGAAGCTCGGCAGCGCCGACCGCTACGCCGAGGTGCACTTCGACGGACCGAGCCCGTACCAGTCGGAGATCGACCGCAACATGGATTTCCTGCGCGAGACCATCGAGACCGCGGACTTCAGCCGCCTGCGCCGCAGCTGCTATTCGCTGTCCGCGGCCACCCGGCGCGCGGCCTGATGTGGAATTTGTCACACCGCGCCCAGGAAATCCCGGGCGTCGCCAAAAATGGACATTGTCCGGGCCGCGGAATCGTGGCAAAACCGCTCCATGGCGCTCGCCCAACAGAGATTCGTCAAGCCCGAACCGGCGCCGGCGCTCTACCGTCTGCTGTCGGACAGCGCGCTGTCGCGCGCGGCGCTCGGCGCCTGCGGCTTTCCGCTCGCCATGCTCGATGCCCGCATCGGCTCGCGTCCGGTCACCTACGTCAACTCCGCGTTCGAGGGATTCTTCGGCTACCGCGCCGGCGAAGCGCTCGGCCGCCCGCTCGCGGCGCTCCTGTTCCACGGCGATGAGCCGCTGGTCCATCGCCTGCTCGCGGAATCGAGCTCGCGCTGGAAGCTCAGGGCGTGGGGCAAGGACGGCGCGGTGCGCCATGTCGAGATCTCGTTCGGCGCCGTGCACGGCGCCGACGGCCAGCTCACCCACTGGGTGGTTGCATTCGCGGATCGCAGCGAGGTCGAGAAGCTGCGCGCCGAGCTCGAAGGCCTGAAGGCGCTCGCCGCAGCGCCCTAGGGAGAGACTCTCTTCTCCAGCCAGCGCGCGGTACGCAGCAGCCGCGCGTCGAAGCCCTTCCGACCGACGAGCTGCACCCCTAGCGGCAGCCCGTTCTCGCCCTGCATCAGCGGCAGCGTGATCGCCGGCATGCCGAACAGCGTCCAGATCGAGCAGAACACCGGGTCGCCGGTCGAGCCCAGTCCCTTGGGCGCCGTGCCGAGCGCCGGCGGCGTCAGGATCGCGTCGTAGCGCTGCTGGAACAGCTCATCCAGGCTCTCGACGCTCGGGCCGATCCGGCGCAGCGCGCGCTGGTGATCGACCGCGCGCACCTCGCGTCCGCGCTCGATCAGGCCGCGCAGCTTTTCGGACAGCTTTTCCTTGCCCGCAACCCAGAGCGGCTCCAGGTTGGCCGCCATCTCGGCTTCCATGATGGTGCGGTGCCAGTCCCAGGCGTCCGTGGCCGACGGGAAGAGCTCCACTTCCTCCACCTGCTTCCCCAGGGTTTCCACCAGCTCCTGAAACGCGTCCTTGGTGTCGGCGTCGGTGCGCTCCCAATGCGGCGTCTTGACGAAGGCGAGCATCGGCTCGATCGGCGGTTCCTCGCGAGAAAGCTCGAGAAAAGGCAGCCGGGCGCGCGGCCGCGTGTCCGGATC